>Ga0308161_1001081_pt1 | contig 35234 bp, 28 predicted proteins | sample PhyFR2_FD_201034 | JGI IMG/M metagenome (GOLD analysis project Ga0308161, IMG submission 201034) | Phyllosphere microbial communities from UC Gill Tract Community Farm, Albany, California, United States - DLSLF.R2 | ecosystem: Host-associated > Plants > Phyllosphere > Unclassified | place: USA...
AAGACCCGGCAGCTCCGGAAGACCCGGGACCAGACCCCCGATCGTGTCAACGACACCACCGACAACCCCACCCAGGTCAGGCAGGCCCGGAAGCCCGGGAAGACCCGGAAGCCCCGGAACCGTGGGGTCGCCACCGGGAAGACCCGGCAGCTCACCCAGACCAGGAATCAGACCACCGATGGTGTCAACGACACCACCGACGATCCCACCCAGGTCCGGCAGACCCGGAAGGCCCGGGAGACCGGGAACCGTGGGGTCACCGCCGGGAAGACCCGGCAGCTCCGGAAGACCCGGAACCAGGCCACCGACGGTGTCAACGACATCACCGACAACCCCGCCCAGGTCAGGCAGACCCGGCAGACCCGGAAGACCCGGAACCGAAGGGTCACCACCAGGCAGCCCAGGCAGCCCACCGGCGATGTCGCCGATGGAGCCGGCGACATCACCGATCGTTCCGCCGAGGTCGCCGACGGTGTCGACGACACCGCCGATCGCGTCGCACGGGCAGTCGGTGATGTCACCGACCAGGTCGCCGAGGTCGAGGACGGGACCGTGGGGCTCCCCCGGAAGAACCGGCAGAGCCGGAATCCCGGGAAGGCTCCCGATCACGCCACCGACACCGGGAAGGGTGCCGACGACCTCTCCGACGCCCGGGAGGGCGCCGATGACGGGCAGCGACGGGACCTCCGGCTCCCCCGGAACCGAAGGCTCCGTGGGCACCTCGGGCAGACCGCCGCCGATGACGGTGCCGATCGAGTCGACCGCGTCGCCCAGCGAGCCTCCGAGCTCCGGCACGCCGGGCGCGGTGGACAGGCCGGGAACAGCGCCGATCACGCCGTCGATGAGGTCTCCGGCACCCGGAACAGCCGGGTCTCCGGGCTCACCGGCGCCGATCACGTCACCGATCACACCGCCCACCAGCTCGCCACCGGGCAGTGAGGGCAGACCGTGCACGTTGCCGAGGGCATCGCCCGCTGCGTCGCCGAGGTCGGGAACCGGAATCGACGGAACACCGGGAAGCCCCGGGTTCAGCGAACCGGACATCCCGGGCTCGACCACGACAGTGGAGTCACCCGACACCGCGCCCACCGGAGCGACCGCATCGCCCGAGACCGTGACCGGAGTCGTGATCTCGACGACGGGCTGCCAGGCGGTTCCGACTCCGACGCCCTCGTTGCCGAGAGCCCCGTCGCCGAGGTCGCCGTTCGAGCCGTGCACGGTGACGAGCGAGTCGTGCGACCCGGTGTCACCCGCGACCGTGACCGCGTCGCCCGAGGCGGTGATCGGAGCGACCACGCCGCCCACGACCTGCCACCCGGAGGCGACGCCGATGCCGGAGTCGTCCGCGTGGCCGGAGACGATCGAACCGCCCTCGGTCAGCACGGCCACCTCCGAGCCGTCGGTCACCACGTCGCCGAAGCCCGACGCCGCGTTGCCCGAACCGGTCACCGGCACGACGACATCGCCCACGACCTGCCAGCCGGTGCCGAAGCCCACCCCGTTGTCGGTCGCCTGACCGGCAGAGCCGATCACAGCGGTGTCGTCGACGACGCCGACGCCCGAATCGACAGCATCCGCATCACCGAAAGCGGAGCCGGCGTTGCCCGAGGCCGTCAGCGGCACGGTCACGTCGCCGGCGACCTGCCAGCCCGAGTCCTTGCCGATGCCGTCGTTCGAGATCACGCCGGAGCCGTCGATGACGCCTGCACGGTCGACCACGGCGACATCCGAGCCCGCGGTGCTGGCGTCACCCACACCAGAGATCGCGTTCCCGGATGCCGTACCCGGCGTCGTCCAATCCGTCACGACCTGCCAACCGGAGTTGAGGCCGATGCCCGTGTTGGAGACGTCGCCGTCGCCGTCGATCACGCCCGCGTCGTCGACCACCGCGACACCCGAGTCGGTGGTGAGCGAGTCACCACTGCCCGAGACCGCGTTGCCCGAGAACGACACCGGCGCCGTCACGTCGCCGAGCACCTGCCAGCCTGCGCCGACACCGTACCCTGCGTTCGAGACGTCACCGTCGCCGTTCACGACGCCGGCGTTGTCGACGACGCCGACCGTGGAGCCGGTGGTACCGGCATCCCCGAGCACGGAACCGGAGTTTCCGGATGCCGTGGCCGGAGCGGTCACATCGCCGAGCACCTGCCAGCCGACGAGCCAGCCGATGCCCGTGTTGGACGCCTCGCCTGCGCCGTCCACCGCGTCGCCGCGGTCGACGATGCCGACACCCGAGTCCGTGGTGACCGCGTCACCCGCACCCGAGACGGCGTTGCCCGATGCCGTCAGCGGCGTGGTCCAGTCGGTGACGATCTGCCAGCCGGTGTCCTTTCCGACACCGACGTTGGAGACCTCACCCGAACCGTCGGCGACGCTCGCGTCATCGACGATGCCGACACCGGAACCGGTCGTGACGGCCTCGTTCCCCGCCGAGACGGCGTTGCCGGCGAGCGTCACCGGAGCGGTGACGTCGGCCGGGATCTGCCAACCCGAGTTGAGTCCGAAGCCGGCGTTGCCGATCTCGCTGCCACCGTCGGCCACGCCGCCGTTGTCGACGATCGCGACCCCGGAACCGGTCGAGGTGGCGTTGTCCAGCAGCGCCCCTGCGTTGCCCGACGCCGTCACCGGCATCGTCACATCCGCGGGGATCTGCCAGCCGGCCCCGACACCGTAACCGGCGTTGGAGGCCGCGCCGCCGTCGGCGACACCGGCGTTGTCGAGCACCGAGACATCCGAGCCCGTCGTGACTGCGTCACAGGAACCGGATACCGCGTTGCCGGAGAACGTCAGCGGAGCGGTGACATCCGCAGGGATCTGCCAGCCAGCGCCGACACCGTACCCTGCATTCGTCACCTCGCCGTTGCCGCTCGCCACACCGGAGCGGTCTACGATCGCGACATCCGATCCAGACGTTCCCGCGTCGCCGAGCACCGATCCGGCGTTGCCGGACACGGTCACGGGAGCGATCACGTCGGCGGGGATCTGCCAGCCGGATCCGACGCCGTAGCCGGCGTTGCCGACCTCGCCGCCGCTGTTCGCGACGCCGGCCGAGTCGGCCACCGTCACGCCCGAATCCCGGCTCGCCACATCACCCGTCGCCGAGAAGGCGTTGCCGGATGCCGTCAGCGGAGCGGACACGTCAGCGGGGATCTGCCATCCGACGAGCCAGCCGATGCCTGTGTTCGACACCTCGCCGCCGCCGTTCGCGACACCCGCCCGGTCGGAGACCGCGACATCCGAGCCCGAGGTGACTGCCTCACCCGTGCCCGAGATCGCGTTGCCCGAGAACGTCACCGGAGCGACGACATCCGCGGGGATCTGCCATCCCGTGTCCTTGCCGATCCCCGAGTTCTCGATCCGACCGCCGGAGTTCGCGACTCCGGAACGATCCTCGATCGCGACCTGGGAACCGTTCGATGCAGCGTCGTCGAACAGGGAGCCGGCGTTGCCGGCCGCCGTGAGCGGCGTCGTCACATCAGCGGGCACCTGCCATCCGGTGTTGAGCCCGATCCCCGAGTTCGAGATCGTGCCCGCACCGCCGGCGGTGCCGTCAGCGTCGCGCACATCGACGCGCGAGTCGTTCGAGGACGCATCCCCGAAGACGCTCGCGGCGTTGCCCGCCGCGGTCAGCGGCGCGGTCACGTCGCCGGCAGCCTGCCAGCCCGTCCCCACGCCGATGCCCTCATTCTCGAGAGCGCTGCCGTCGCCATCGCCGCCTGCACCTGTGGTCGTCACTGCCGAGCCGTGCGATTCCGCATCGCCGAACACGCTCACCGCGTTCCCCGCCACCGTCACCGGCGCGGAGACGTCGACGAGTCCCTGGGCGCCCGTGAGCACTCCCAGCGGATCGTTCGAGCTCGGGGCGTCCTTCGGCTGCGCCGGAGCCTGCGTGACCGACGAAGCCGTCGATTTCGCGTTCCCGGTCACGCTCACCGCGTTACCCGACACCGTCACCGGCGTCGAGACAGCGGCGACCGCCTTCTCGCCCTTCAAGACGCCTGTTACGGCCTTGAGGTCGACGGACACGATCGGAGCAGGCTTCGGCTTCTCGGCGGGCGGGTCCTGAGTGGACGTGCCCGTCGCGGAGACGGCCTGACCCTCGAGCGTGAGAGGCAGCTGGACATTGACGACCGCCGGGGCTTCATCCCCGGCAGGTGTTTCAGCGGCGGCAGCGACACCAGTACCTGCGACCCAGAGGCCGCCTGCGAAGCCTGCGAGAAGCAGACCGCGCGAAACGTACTTGTTCATGCCTAACCCTTTCTGAGTACGAAGAAGAGTGGATTCACATCTGATGAATCACGCACATCGCGCACGCAGCGCGACGCTCCCTCGCTCAGTCGGGGGTGGAGTCGGTGTCGAACACGGGCGACGAAGGCAGTTCGTCGTGCACGGTGCTCAGCGCCAGAGAGGCCGTGGCCTCGTGAAGGGACGCAGCGGCCGCCGCATCCGAGATCATGGATGCCCCGGCCGCGCCGGAGCCGCCTGCGGACGTGCCCGAGCCCCCGGACGGGGCGGGCGCGGCAGGCGCGACAGGCGGCAGCTCGCCACCCGTCGGCGAATCAGCAGGGCTGTCGTCCGCGACGACGGTGGTGGGCGCGGCGTCGGCATCCGTCGCAGGAAGAGCGACCAGCGCGGATGCGGACGCAGCGATGGCGGCAGACGCAGCGGATGCCGCGCCAGGGACGGGAACGGCCTCAGACACGGCGTCCTCCGCCGGAGCCCCCGGCGGTGCGGGAATGAGCGCCCCGGGGGTGCCGTGCACGGCATCGACGACGTCGTCGACCCCGCCGATGACCGGCGTGAGCAGGTCTCCCGTCGGCGCATCGCCGAGCAGTCCCGTGACCAGGTCGCCGGCGAGCGGCACCTGTCCGACGGTGTCGTTCACCACGGTGTCGATGAGCCGCGTGACGGGTGCCGTGATGTCGCCGACCTCGACCGCATCGAGAACGGCGGGGACGGAGTCGACCACGTCCGCCACGGTCTTCGGGGCGCTCTCGACGACCGCGACCGTGCTCCGCACGGTCTGTGCGACGGCTTCGGGCACGTGCGCGACGACCTTCGTGACGGATGCCGGAGAAGCGGCGGCCTTCGGTACGGCCTTGACGGTCTCGACCACGGGTGCCGCGACCTGCGCGACCGGTGTGACGACCTTCTCGACCGGCGCGACCACCGGCTTCACGGGGGCGGTGACCGCCTGAACGGCCTCGGTCGCGGTGCTCTCGACCTGGCTGACCAGGGAGCCCAGCAGTCCGGCATCCGAGTCGCCGGTCGCGGCGGATGCGCCCTGCGCACCGGTGAAGAGGCTGACCGCGAACCAGGCGGCGCCGACCGCGAGACCGATGAGGCCGATGCGCATGCCGGGGTGGGCGGCGCTGCTACGCATTGCGGAGTCGCCTGTCTGCATCGGAATCACCCCCCCGGTCTTCACTCGGAGGCTACACCCGCACGCGCGAACATGTGAAGACCCAATATTCTGGCTGTGCACCGCCCGGGAATGCAGAACGTCCCGCCCTCCGAAGAGGACGGGACGTTCGACGCGTGCGGCGATTACTTCGCAGCGACCACCTGGAGGGTGATCACGGCGGTGACGTCGTCGTGCAGACGGACGGTCGCCTCGTGCTCGCCGACCGACTTGATCGGGGCGGCGAAGTGCACCTTGCGCTTGTCGATCGAGCCGAGGTCGGCAGCGGCGACAGCGTCGGCCACGTCGGCCGTCTTCACCGAGCCGAACAGGCGACCCTCGGCGCCGGCCTTGACGGCCAGACGCACCTTGGTGCCCTCGAGCTTGTTCTTCAGAGCCGTCGCCTCGTCGAGGTCGTGGATCTGGCGAGCCTTGCGGGCAGCCTGGATCGACTCGACCTGCTTGGCGCCACCGCGGGTCCACGCGACAGCGAAGCCCTGCGGGATGAGGTAGTTGCGGGCGTACCCGTTCTTGACCTCGATGACGTCACCGGCGCTTCCGAGCCCGGCGACCTCGTTCGTGAGAATCAGCTTTGCCATTTTCGTACCCCTTAACGGCCAGCGCCGGCGTAGGGCAGCAGGGCCATCTCGCGAGCGTTCTTGATCGCCTTGGCGATCAGACGCTGCTCCTGGACCGAGACACCGGTGATGCGACGGGCGCGGATCTTCCCACGCTCCGAGATGAACTTGCGAAGCGTTGCGACGTCCTTGTAGTCAATGACGCCCACGCGGATCGACTTCGCGGGAGCGGTGGGCTTGCCACCCTTCCGCGGCTTGCGGCGGTCGCCGCTCGACTTTCCAGCCATGAGTTTTCCTTAAAGATGAGATCGGATGCCTGAGCCCTGAACGGGCTCGGGGATCCAGAAGTTAGAACGGGGTGTCGTCGCCGAAGCTGCCCGGGGTGCTCCACGCGTCAGCGCTCGACGAACCGGGGGTCGACCACGGCTCCTCCGAGACCTGCTGCTGCGGGCGGCCACCGCCCTGGAGGCTTCCGCCCCCACCACCGTTGGATGCGGCCCGCGTGACCTGTGCCGTCGCATATCGCAGCGACGGACCGATCTCGTCAACCTCCAGCTCGATCGCCGTGCGGTTGTTGCCATCGCGGTCCTGGTAGGAGCGCTGACGCAGACGGCCCTGCGCGATCACGCGCATGCCCTTGGTCAGCGAACCTGCCACGTGCTCGGCGAACTCACGCCACACCGATGCGCGGAGGAACAGCGCTTCGCCGTCCTTCCACTCGTTGGCCTGACGGTCGAACGTGCGCGGGGTCGATGCGATGGTGAAGTTCGCCACAGGCAGGCCGTTCTGCGTGTAACGCAGCTCGGGGTCCGCCGTGAGGTTGCCCACCACGGTGATGACGGTTTCGCCGGCCATGATGCTTACGCCTTCGCGGCCGTCTTGGGCTTGCGAGCGGCCTTGTCGGCAGCGCGCTTCGCCTCGGCGGCGACCATGGCCTGTGCCTCTTCGGCGCGCAGGACCTTGGTGCGGAAGACGAGCTCGCTCAGCTTCAGCTGACGGTCGAGCTCCTGGGTGGCCTCGCTCGTCGCGGTGAAGTTGACGACGGCGTAGATGCCCTCGTTCTTCTTGTTGATCTCATAGGCGAAACGGCGCTTGCCCCACACGTCGACCTTGTCAATCGAGCCACCATCGTTGGTGATGACCTTCAGGAACTTGTCGAGGTTGGGGGCAACCTGGCGCTCGTCCAGCTCGGGGGTCAGAATGACCATGAGCTCGTACTGGTGCGTCACTTACCCACCTCCTTCGGACTAGAACGGCTCCCGGGACTTTCCCGGAAGCAGGAGGGTGTGTTGCGTGTCATCCGCTCCTTCGGCATGGCGCCGCCGGGCAGACAACCTCAGCAGTCTACCGGATCGGAGCGGATGCCGCAGGCCGGCCCCTCGCCCAGCCCGGGGCGACGAAAGTCTCGGCGAGGATCGACATTCGTCGAGAGTTCCGTCCGGCCGTTGATATTCCAGTATTCCGGTCGCGAATATGAGAGCGCGCCCCCCGGCGCACCACAGAACTGGGCTGCCGCCCACCGAACGAAGGAATGAACATGGACGCTGTTCTCGGTCTCATCACCGGTCTGCTCAACACTCTCCTCGGTCTCCTCGGCGGCCTCGGCGGCTGACCATCGCGGGCCGGGGAGCCGGCCACAGACCAGAGATCAAGCGAAGCCCCGTGAGAACACGGGGCTTCGCCTTGTCCGGCTCCGACCGCGGTTACAGTCGGGGGCGGGTGCCCACCAGTCTCCCGACCGGCTCGACGACGGGACTCTGAGCGAGTGTGAAGTCAGCAGCCATGGCATCCGGCACCACAGCTCCCCGTCGACGCTTCACGCTCGCCAGGAGAGCGATCACCGGGGTGACGATGACCCCGGCCATCCGCCCCGAGATCGAGCGGTCCTCGGCTCCGAGCACATTGCGCCGATGCCATGCCTCGTGCAGCGCGCCACCGCGCGCCCGCGGCACGGTGCGGGCGGGCAGCGTGCCTCTGCGGCGCTGCGCGACCAGGCGCTGCGTCTGCTCCCACCAGCGCGAGTCGCGCGGGTCGTGGAAATAGTTGGTCGTCGCCCAGCGCGGGTTGGGATGCCGGAACCTGCGTGCGACCACGTCATCCGCACCGCCCAGCAGGCCGCTGTCCGCGAAGACCCCGTTGAGCAGTTCCGGGCGCACTCCGAACTCGTCGAGTGCGATCACCGGCACGCCGGCCGCCATCGCCTCGATCGCCGCCGTCGAGCTGACGGTGACGAGCCCCTCGGCCGTGGCGAGCGCCTCCGCCATCGGGGCGAACGAGAACACCAGGTTGTCGGGCGCGTTCTCGAGCAGCTCGGTGTAGCCGTCGCGCTCCTGGTGCGCCTCGACCTCACCCGGCCGCGAACGCAGCTTCACCACGACGCGGCGTGCGGGATCGGCGACGGCAGCGAGGCGCAGGATCTCCGCGATCCGGCGGCGGTCGTCGCGGGCCGCCGGCACCAGCGCCTGCGCGGCGAAGACCAGGTCGGTGCCGCCGGTGCGCTCGGAGGTGCGGTGCGCGAACGGCAGCGTGGCCAGGGCGACGGGCACCGTCACTCCGATCGCACGACCCAGGCGCGCGTACGCGGCGACCTCCCGGCGGGAGTGCACCACCATCAGATCGCAGTGCCGGCGGTACTCCAGGGCTCCGCGCAGCGCCGGGATCGACATCCCGGGAAGTCCGCTGACCACGACCGGGCGACGGCTGAGTCGGTCGATCTGCCGGCTCATCAGACGCACGAACGGCGCCCGGCCCGCCAGCACCACGACATCCGGCACGTCGCTGGCGAGCCAGTCGACGACGTCGGCGAAGGCGATGCGCGTCACGCTGCGCGGATCGCCGGCGAACCGGGTGCCGGCGAGCGCAGCATCCTTCTGCGCATCGCTGACGACCAGCGGCGTCTGCACCAGCAGCAGGTGCTGGCTGATGTCGTCGACGCGGTCCACGAGGTGCGCGGCCCACTTGACGAACGAGTCGGCGTCGCCGATCGCGACGACGCGCAGCCGGGGCGGGCGGCTGCCGGGATAGGTCATGCGCCCACGCGGCGGAGCTTGGCCATCGGCGCGAGCTCGCCGGGGTAGACCTGCTTGACGCCGTCACCGAGGGCCTCCTCGATCACGCGGATGTCGCGCACCAGGCGCTCCAGCCCGCCCGGCTCGAGCGAAGCGGCGTGGTCGGAACCCCACATGGCGCGGTCGAGCGTGATGTGACGCTCCACCGCGACGGCGCCGAGGGCGACCGCGGCGAGGGAGATCTGCAGGCCGCGCTCGTGGCCGGAGTAGCCGACCGGGATGCCCGCGTAGCGGTCGCGCAGCGTGGAGATCATCTTGAGGTTCGCCTCGCCCGGCTCCATCGGATAGGTGGAGGTGGCGTGCATGAGGATCGTGCGGTCGGTGCCGAGGGTCTCGAGCGCGGTGTCGATCTGCTCGATCGTGGACATGCCGGTGGAGAGGATCACGGGCTTGCCGGTGTCGCGCAGGGCCTGCAGCAGCTCGGTGTCGGTCAGGCTCGCAGATGCGACCTTGTGAGCCACGACATTGAGATCCTCGAGGAACTCGACGCTCGGCACGTCCCACGGTGAGGCGAACCAGTGCAGGCCCGCCATCGTGGCGTAGTCGCCGATCTCGACGTACTCGTCCCGGCCGAACTCCACGCGGCGGCGGTAGTCGAGGTAGCTCATGGTGCCCCAGGGCGTCTCGCGCTGCACGTCGCGCATGTGCTCGGGCGTGGCGATCTCGGGCGTGCGCTTCTGGAACTTCACGGCATCCGCGCCGGCGGCGCGCGCCACGTCGATGAGCTGCTTGGCGATCTCGACGTCGCCGTTGTGGTTCAGGCCGATCTCGGCGATGACGTAGGTGGGACGGCCCCCACCGACCACCCGGTCTGCGATGCTGACGGTCATGAGGACGCTCCGTTCGATTGGTTCTCCGGTCCGTCTTCCTGGTCTACGGGCGCCAGATGAACCGCCGTCGTCGCTCGGGTGACCGTTCGCGGAAGCCCATGCGACGAACTCGCCCGCTGAACCGTGGCCGGCCGCGCCGTGCACGACGCAGATCGGGGGCCGACACGCCACTTTTCGGACCGATTCGCGGGAGACGTCCGAGATCTGGCGTGTCGGCCTCCGAAGTGGGACCTGGGCACAGGGTCAGTGCGGCAGCATCCGCTCGATCACCTCGCGGACGGCGCCCTCCCCGCCGCGGCGGGAGAGCACGACGCGGGCAGCGGCCTTCACCTGCGGATGCGCGTTCGCGACGGCGATCGGCCAGCCGACGATGCCCAGCGCGCCGAGGTCGTTCACGTCGTTGCCGACGTACGCGATGTCGGCCAGGCGGATGCCGTGCTCCGCCGCCCAGGCGGCGAGCGCGGAGGCCTTGTCGTCTATGCCGTGCAGCACGGGCACCTGCAGCTTCTCGGCTCGGCGGGCGACGACGGGGTTCTGCTCGGTGGAGAGGATCAGCATCGGAATGCCGGCGCGGCGCAGCCGCGACACTCCCATGCCGTCCTCTCTGCTCACCCGCACCGACTCGCGCCCCTCGCTGTCGACCGTGGCGGTGTCGTCGGTGTGCACGCCGTCGAAGTCGGTGACCAGGACGGATGCTGTGATCGGCTCGGGCAGGACTTCGGAGATGTGCAGGATCTCGGATGCTCTGGTCGCATCCGCTCCGCGATGCCGCACTTCTCCGAAGTTCTGAGGCGCGGCGGATGCTGCGGCGAGCGCCTCCGCGAGGGCGAGCTGCTGCTCGTCGTCGATCTCGACGGCCGAGCTCTCGGGCACCTCGACGATGCCGACCTGCCCGAAGAAACGATGCTGGAAGCGGCGGAATCCGACGGCGTCGAAGGCGTAGAACGCCCCGGTCTCGAGGTAATGCGGTTCTCGGTCCTGCCGGCGCGGCCTGCGGGCGGCGTCGTGGTTGATCGCGGCGGCCCTGCCCTCGGCGTTGCGCCGCCAGAGGAAGCCGTAGGTCTCGTATGCCGAGAAGACGCTGTCGAACCGGCCCGAGACGATCTGGTCGACGGCCTCGGCGATCCCCTCGCTGGGGATGAACGGCGAGGTCGCCTGCACGAACACGATGGTGCCGACCCGCGCCCCCTCGGACTCCAGCACGTCGAGCGCGTGCAACAGCGCGCTCTCCGACGACGCGGTGTCGCCGGCGAGCTCCGCCGGGCGGGCGATCACCCGTGCACCGGCGCCTTCGGCGACCGCCGAGATGGCGGCGTCGTCGGTCGAGACCACGACGAGGTCCACACCCGATGCCGCGGATGCCGCACGCACCGCCCGTTCGACGAGCGGAACGCCACCGACGCGACGCAGGTTCTTGCCCGGTACGCCCTTCGAACCGCCCCTCGCGGGGATGATCGCGACCGTGAGCGCCGTCGGTTCCGTCATGACTGCCTCTTCCTGCATCCGCGCACGCTGCTCGCACGCGGCCCATCGATCGACGGCACGGATGCGACGAACGCGCGCGACAGCGCACGCGCGGCTCGGGATGCGCGGACGTGCGGCGGACGCGACGGCGTGGATCTCCGACTCATCGTCCGCTCGCCGCCTTCCACACCCGGGCGGCGCGGCGCTTCGCGCCGGCCGCAGTGAGCCGCAGCTCCTCGAGCCGCCCGATGCCCCCGGCCGGCTCCATCAGGCGCTGCATCCGGGTGGGCGGCGGCGCACCGGGCAGTTCGAGGGCACGCAGCCGGGATGCCGGCACGTACCGCTCCCGCTCCGCCGCGGGCAGCGCCCCCAGGACGTCGACGGCGCGCGAACGCAGGTGCGCCATGATCTCGGGCTGCATCGCGTAGCCGACCGCCTCGACGAGCCCATGCAGGTCGGGGGCCGAGCGCTCCATGGCGTCGACGATCGTCGCGGGCATCCGGTTGCTGTTCTGATACGGATGCAGCCGCGCGAGCACGGTGCCCGTCCCCACCGCGTGCACGCGGGTGCCGTACAGGGCGCGCACCGTCGGCAGCGCCGTGGAGAACCCGGCGACCACGTCGGTCGCCGCCAGGCGGGCGGCGACGTGCTCGGCGGGCTGGTCTCCCGCATACACGGCGAAGCCGATGCCCCGCTCCCCCGCCCGCGCGGCGAGCGACGCCGTCAGGCCGGGTGCGGCGGAGGGATGCGGCTTGAACACGATCCGCTGCACCCCGGCATCCGCCGCCCGGTCGATCATCGCCACCTGCATGCCCTGCTCCTCGGCGGCGGACACCAGGCCGAGCGCCGCCAAGTACTGGCCGAGCACGAGCGCGGTGGGCACGGGGTCGCCGACGAGCGCATCGAGCGCGGCATCCGGTTCGGCCTCGCCCACCTCCTGCAGCACCGCGCCGAACGCCGGAGGCGGCACGGGTACGCACTCGGCATCGGTCGAGGCGAACACGAGGGGCTCCACCCCGGGCACGACGTCGGGATGCACGACATGGCCCACGCGCTCGGTGATCCGCCGCGGCAGCCGGCTGCGGATCGGCGCGTAGGTCATCAGACCGTCGCCGATCACGCCCAGCTGCGCGTCATGGAACAGCGCCATCAGCGTGCGCGCCGGGGCGACCTGCGGCGACTGCACGAACAGCTCCAGCTGCGCACCGCCCAATCCCCACGCCCGCCGGAACAGCCGCTCCAGCATCGGCAGGTCCTGCTCGTCCGGCTTCCAGGCCGTCGGATGCAGCGGGTCGATCAGGGCGTTCAGCGGCTCCACGCGATCGAACCGGGCGCGCAGCGCGGCGAAGCGCGGCGAGCCGGCGAGATCGATGGCCGTCTCGGGCACGGATGCCGTGTTCATCGGCACGAGGATGCGCTGCTCCGCCTCCCCGAGCAGCCCGGAGTCGAGAGCGGCTGCGGCGGCCATCAGACCATAGCCGCTGTGCAGCGCGAACAACTGGATCATGCGTGATCCGCCTCCCTGAGCACGCGCGCGAGGACACGCCGTCGCGGCCCGCCGATGCGGGCGATCGCCGCCTCGGCCTGGTCCCGAGGGAGCCGGGCCAGGAGGTCCCGGATGCCGCTGCGCAGCCGCCTGCGCAGCGCGGGCTGCATGCGGCGAGCGCGCACCAGGTGATGGGAGCTGAGCGCCAGCACCGAGAAGACGGCCTTGGGCAGCATCCGCTCCGCCTCGCGATCGGCCTCCACGAGGTCGAGCACCTCACCGAGCGCGCGGGTGAAGTGCAGCTGCCGGTGATCGAGGGTCTTCGACAGCGAGTCTGAGAGCCCGCGCCGGTACAGCAGGTGCGGTGCGTCGACCACGGCGAACGACTCCGCCTCCAGGTGCAGCCGCCAGATCCACGGCCGGTCCTCGGCGGTGAACAGGCCTTCGCCGAAGCCGGCCAGTCCGCGCTCGAGCACGCGGCGGTGCAGCATCCCGGCCCACGCGTACGGGTAGTCGACCATGCTGCGGTCGTCGACGGGCAGGATCGCGGCCCGGGGATCGGCGACCACCCCGCGGTGCGTGAACGGGGCGCGCACGAGCGTGCGGTCCGAGCGCTTGACCGCGACATGATCGGTGCGCACGAAGTCGCAGTCCAGGTCGTGCAACGCGGCGGCCAGCACGGGCAGGCGGCCGGGCTGCATCCAGTCGTCGCCGTCGAGAAAGGTGAACGCCTCGCCCTCGACGTGCGCGAGTCCCTGGTTGCGGGCGGTGGCAAGGCCGCGGGGCGCGGGATTGACGAGCACCTCCGCATGCGGGAACCGTTCGGCGTACTGCCGCATGACCTCGCCGGTGTGATCCGAGGACCCGTCGTCGATCGCGACGAGCTTGAGCTGCGCCGGGTCGGCGAACTGCCGGGTGAGGGTCTCGAGTGCCGTGCCGATGTACTCGCCGGCGTCCTTGGCGGGCACGATCACGGTCACGGTCGGAGATGCCACCGGGTCATGGTGCAGGGCTCCGCTTACACGCTGCCGACGTGCGGGTGAACGGCGGGTGACGCGATCAGCGCTCTGAAGACATCACCCGGCGCTCAGCGCTGCACGGCCGGCACGTCGGCCCAGATCGCCCGCTCCTCGGTCGACGGTGCGGCCGGGATCCGGCCCAGCCCGTCCGGTTCGGGGATCGCCGCCAGCAGCGCCTGCGTGTACGGATGCTGCGGATCAGCCCACAGCTGCGCGGTGGGACCGGATTCGAGCACCCGCCCGGAGTACATCACGAAGGTGCGGTCGGCGATGCGCTGCACGACGGCGAGGTCGTGCGAGATGAACAGCATCCCGGCCCCCGCCTCCTGCACCAGGTCGCGCATGAGCGCAGCCACGCTGGTCTGGGTCGAGGCGTCCAGCGCGGAGATCGGCTCGTCGGCCACCAGCAGCTGCGGACGGGCGGCGAGCGCCCGTGCGATCGCGATGCGCTGCTTCTGCCCGCCGGAGAACTGGTGCGGGTACTTCGAGACGGATGCTGCGGGCAGCCCGACCTTCTCCAGCCACTCCTCGACCTTCGACCCCTCCGCGCCGCGGGCGCGGGCGGTGGCGATGCCGTCGGCGATCTGGTCGCCGATGCGACGGCGCGGGTTCAGCGAGGTCGACGGGTCCTGGAACACCATCTGGATACCGGTCAGGTGCTTCGGCCGACGGCGCACCCGCATCGGGGTGACCTCGCCGTCGAGGAAGCGGGCCTGCCCGCCGGCGAGCTTCTCGATGCCGACGGCCGCGCGGGCCAGGCTCGACTTGCCGCTGCCGGATTCGCCCACCAGCGCCACCGTCTCACCGGCGTGCACCTGCAGCGAGACGTCGTTCACCGCCACCACGGGCGGGTTGCCCGGGTAGCGCACGACGATGTTCTGCGCGTCGAGGACAACGCTCTCAGGCATCCTGATCGCCTCCTTCGATGCTCGATCCGGGCAGAGCCGCGAGCAGCTGCCGGGTGTAGTCGTGCTGCGGATCGTGGAACAGCGTCGCGCGGTCGGCGTGCTCCACGGCGCGGCCGTCCTTCATGACCGTGACCACGTCGGCGACGGCGCTCATCACGCCGAGGTCATGGGTCACCAGGAGCACGGCCAGCTGTCGCTCGTCGGCCAGTTCGCGGAGCAGCGAGAGGATCCCGGCCTGCACCGTCACGTCGAGCGCGGTGGTCGGCTCGTCGGCCAGCAGCACCTCGGGGTCGCAGGCCAGCGCGCACGCGATCGCGATGCGCTGCCGCTGGCCGCCGGAGAACTGGTGCGGATACCGTTTCAGCGCCTCTTCGGGGTGGGGGACCTGCACGCGCTCGAGCAGCTCGACGGCACGCTGCCGCGCCGCCGCGCCGCGCAGCCCGAGGTGCACCCGCATGTGGTCGGTGAGCTGACGGCCGACCGGGATCTGCGGGTGCAGGGACGACGACGGATCCTGGAAGACCATCGCGATGCGGCGGCCTCGGATGCGGTTGAGCGCGCGACGCCTCAACCCGAGCAGCTCCGTGTCGCCCAGGCGGATCGAGCCGCCCGTGCGGGCGTGCCGCGGCAGCAGGCCGAGCACCGACATGGCGGTGAGCGTCTTGCCGGAGCCGGACTCGCCGGCCAGACCGTGGATGCGGCCGGCCTCGAGCTGCAGGGACAGGCCCTTGACCAGCGGACGGCCGATGTCGACGGTGAGGTCGCGGATGTCGAGGATGCTCATGCGGCCGCTCCGCTCGCGGCCAGCTCGCTCTGCTTCTCGTGAGTGACCTCGGCAGTGGGGTCGAGCACGTCGCGCATCGCATCTCCGAGGAAGTTGAAGGCCAGCACGACCGTGAGGATCGCCAGCCCAGGGAACACACCCAGCCACCAGGCGTCGAAGTTCTGCATGGCCGCGGAGATCATCGATCCCCACTCGGCCATCGGCGGCTGCGCGCCGAGGCCGAGGAACGACAGCCCGGACAGCAGCAGGATCGCCGCTCCGATGTCAAGCGTGGCGAGCACCAGCAGCGGGCCGGCGACGTTCGGGAGGATGTCCACGACCAGCGTCCGCGCCGGCGAGTGCCCGAGCAGGCGCCCGGCGATCACGTAGTTCTGGTTGCGCAGCGACAGCACGATGCTGCGGGTGACGCGGGAGTACTGCGGCCACGACACCACGACCGCGGCGATCACGGCGTTGAACAGCGACGGGCCGAGCGAGGCCGCGACCACCATGGCCAGGATCACGGTCGGGAACGCCATGAACAGGTCGGTGATGCGCATCAGCGTCTCGTCGATCCAGCCGCCGAAGTATCCGGCGAGCGCCCCGATGATCGTGCCGATCACGAGCGCGGCGACCACCAGGGTCAGTGCGAGCGGGATGGTGACGGTGGCGCCGGTCATCAGGCGGGAGAAGATGTCCCGCCCGTTGCCGTCGGTGCCGAGCAGCGTCTCGACCCCCGGCGCCTGCAGCCGCGGCAGCGACTGGGCATTGGGCGGGTACGGCACCCACCACTGCGCCGTGAAGGCGACGACGATCCAGGCGACGGCGATGACCGTGCCGATGATGCCGAGCGGCGTGCGCCACGCGCGCGGCCAGCGCAGCTTCAGCCGCAGCGGCATCCGCGGTTCGACGGTGCTCATGCGATCCTCACTCTCGGGTCGAGCACGCCGTAGAGCAGGTCGACGACGAAGTTGATCACCAGGTAGATGACGCCGACCACCAGGCCGACGCCCATGATCCCGGGGAGATCCAGGTTGGCCGCCGAGTTGTAGGCGTAGGTGCCGAGGCCCGGCCAGGCGAACACCGACTCGACAAGGACGGTGCCCGACAGCAGCGACCCGAAGGCCACGCCCACCACGGTCAGCACCGGCAGGGCCGCACCACGCAGCACGTAGTCGACGATCACGCGGAGGGCCGGCAGGCCCTTGGCCCGCGCCGCGCGCACGTAGTCGCTGGCGAGCACCTCCAGCACGGAGGTGCGGATGAACCGGGTGAGCAGGCCGATGGTCACCAGCGACAGCACCATGACCGGCAGCGCCAGGTGCGCCATGGCATCCGCCCAGCCGACCCCGTCTCCGTCGAGCAGGTAGTCGATCGTGTAGAGCCCGGTCACCCGCGGCGGCGGGATGATCGACGGCGAGACCCGGCCGGAACCGGGCGCGATGCGCAGGTTCAGGAAGAACACGTAGAAGCTGACGAGCGCCAGCCAGAACGTCGGCACGCTCAGCCCGATCAGCGTGACGATGCGCACGATCTGATCGGTGACCAGGCCGCGGCGGTACGCGGCGAGGGTGCCGAGCACCAGGCTCACCGCCAGGCTGAGGATGATCGCGCAGATCGCGATCTCGATCGTGGCGGGCACGGCGGTGGCGAGGTCCCTGGTCACCGGCTGCCCGGTGACCAGGGACACGCCCAGGTCACCGCGCAGCAGCTTGCCCATGTAGATGAAGTACTGCACGAACAGGGGCTGATCCAGGCCCTGCGCCTTGATGAACGCGGCGCGGGTCTCGGGGTTCTGCGATGCGCCCTCACCCAGTGCCGCGGAGACGGGGTCTCCGGGCACCAGGTTGGTGAGCAGGAACGTCACGACCGTGACGCCGATCAGCAGCAGCAGGGACGTGCCGGCCCGGCGCAGCAGGTATCCCGCGAGGGGCGACTTCTTCCGCTGCGCCTGGGTCCGCACAGCCACTGTCGTCATCACGGTCGGTCCGTTCAGCCGGCGGGCGTGATCTCGGCGATGTCCATCTCCCACACGGAGTTGTACACGGCGCCTGCGACCTTGCCGGAGGTGGCGATGTTGCGGCCGGGGACGATCATCGGCACGAACGGGCCCTTGGCCTGCATCTCCTCGGCGAACTTCGTGAACGCCTCCTCGCGCTGCTTCGGGTCGGTCGCGCTGGCGGCGCCGGCGGCGAGTCCTGCGATCTCGGGATCGGCGGATGCCTCCCAGCCGGAGCGCAGGCCGACCTTCAGGCCCGGGGCGAAGGGCAGGAAGTTCGCGGAGTCGGCGTAATCCGGGCCCCAGAACCACAGGCCGAAGCCCTCCTTGCCGTTGACGTACGCGTCCAGCTCGGTGGCGAACGGCGCCGGTGCCAGCTCGACGTTCACGCCCGCGTCCTTCAGCTGCGACTGGATGCGCTCGGCCAGCGGGGTGAACTCGACGCCGCCGACCGGGTAGTCGTTCGGGAACTGCAGCTTGAGCGTCTGGCCGGTGTACCCGGCTTCGGCGAGCGCGGCCTTGGACTTCGCGAGGTCCTGGCTGACGCCCTTCGGGAGCGCGCCCTCGAACCCGGGCGGGATGACGCCGGTGGCCTGGACGGCGCCGGCGCCGGCGAGCTCGAGCAGCTTCGGGTAGTCGAGTGCGTAGCGGATGCCCTCGGCGAGCTTCACGTTCGCGAGGTCGCCCGCGATGCCCTTGGACTGGTTCAGGAGCAGGAAGATGGTCTGGCCGGACGGCACCGAGTCGACCTTGATGCCGTCGCCGAGCCCGGCGACCTGGTCGCCGTTGAGGTCCATCGCGACCATCGAGTCGCCGCCCTTGAGGTTGGCGAGCTGGGTGGCGCTCTCGGTGACGTTGCGGATCACGACACGGTCGTAGGCGGGCTTCTCGTCGCCGTTGTACTTGTCGTTCTTCTTCAGCACGATCTGCGAGCTGAGGTCGAGAGAGCCGAGCACGAAGGGGCCGGATCCGGCGGAGGCGCCGTCGAGGTACTTCTGCGCGGTGTCCTTGCCGTCGGTCGCGCCGCCGTTCTTCTTCACCACGTCGGAGTTCACGATGCCGAGGGCCGGGTTCGCGAGGATCGCGGGCAGCTGCAGCAGCGGCGTCTCGGTGGTGAAGGTGACCGTCTTGGCATCCACCTCCTTGATGGTCACGCCGGAGAGCAGGAAGTTCGGCTTGGCGTCGGCCATCCCCTGGATGCGCTGCAGCGAGAAGACGACGTCCTTCGCCTCGACCGGCGAGCCGTCGGAGAAGACCCGGCCGTTCTCGATCGTGAAGGTGAACTCGGTGGCCGTGTCGTTGGCCTTCCACGACGCCAGGCCCGGGATCGGAGTGGAGACGTCGGAGCCCTTGAAGTCGACGAGCGTCTCGTACATCGCCTTGGCGAGCATGTTGCCCGTCGGGTCGTAGGTGTGGCCCGGGTCTGCGGTCTCGACCGAGAACGCGGTGTCGATCACCAGCGAACCACCGGAGGTGTTCGATCCGTTGCTGCTGTTGTTCGCGGAGTTTCCTCCCGAGCAGCCTGTGAGGGCGAGGAGCGCGACCGCTCCGAGGGCGATCGCCGACGTGCGCAGGGTCGACAGCATGGGTACCTCCGTTGGCAGGGTGGATTCGGGGAGTCCAGATCGCCCTACAGTGGACGACCGTGATCAGATTCCCATGATGTGCGACGATCTGTCCAATGACATTGCGTCATGAAGACAGAGTCTGCTCGAACAATGGAGATTGGAATGCAGAATGTCCAGCACTGAGGCTGAACACAACAAGGATTCTGGACGAAGTGCCGCCGCCCTGGATGCTGTCTCCTACCGCATCCTCGATCTTCTGCGCGAGAACGGACGCATCTCGATCGCCGCGCTGGCCGAGAAGGTGGGCATCTCGCGCGCGAACGCGTACACCCGGGTGGAATCGCTCATGGCGGATGGCGTGATCACCGGTTTCAGCGCCCGCGTCGACCCGGCGCGGGCCGGGCTCTCCATCGGCGCGATGATCTTCGTCACGGTGTACCCGCAGGCGTGGGCCTCGTTCCGTGCGCAGATCGCGGACATGCCCGACGTCGAGTACTGCGCGGTCACCACCGGCGAGCACGACGCGATGCTGCTGATCCGCGCCACCGATGTCAGCGGGGTGCACGCCTTCTCCACCGGCGTGATCGCGCAGCTGCCCGAAGTCCGCACCGTCGTCAGCGTGGTGGTGCTGGACGAGGTGATCCGGCGCCCCTACGTGCTGCCCCCGGACCTTCCCGAGCGCAACCTGGACGCACCGCTCGGGATGACCCAGTGGACGCCCGCGACCGCCGGGCGGGATGCCCTGCCGCCGCGCTGACGCGGCACCGGACACCCCCGCCGGGATCAGCCAGCCGCAGTCTCCACGCACACGCTGAGCTGAGGAGCGCCGTGCATCTCGTAGTGCTCGACGAGGCGCAGCATCCCGTCATCGCCGCGCTCGATGTCGCTCTCGCCCTCTCCTGTGACGACCTCACCTGTCGCGGCCAGCACGTGCACGAAGGACACCTGGATCGTGTCACCGCTGCGGGTGCCGACGAATCGTCCGATCGTGACGGTGTCTCCCGTGTAGTCGCCCCAGATCACGCCGTCCTGCTCGAAGTAGCGGAAGATGCTCGGCGCGTCGGGGTCGACCGCCGAGGTCGTGGACGAGACCATCCTGAAGGTGCGGCCGTCGAGCGTGGGGAGGGTGCTTGTCTGAGTCACCCATAGATCATGGCAGGTACCGTTGTGCCATGGAGTGGATCGCTGACCCCTCCCCGGGGGGATGGCTGCGCGAGCGGCTGGACGAGGGGTACGCCACGATGCACGGCGTGGTGCCACGCGGGTTCCCGGCGTATGCGCGCATCTTCCATCCGGCCTACGTGCGGTCGCTGCCGGATCGCGCGGTGCCGACGCCGCAGGAGTACGCACGGATGACGGATGCCGAGAGCGCCGCTCTGCACGGCGCCTACATCGACGAGACCACGACCTGGGCGGAGACCGCCGAGGCGTTCGGCACGCAGCTGCATCCGCTCGCCCAGTGGCAGCGTGTGGTGCGCACCCCCGGCGACGGCGACTGGCGCACCAGGAACGCACCCGACGGGCGCGAGTTCACCTCGCCCGAGGAGGGCTCGATGCCGCCCGAGCTGCTCGCGGCGATCGCCCGCCACCTGGTCGCGCACACCACGACGCCGGATGCCGGATTCGCCGCGCTCTGGGAGGGCCACGGCGGACTGCTGGGGCACTTCGGGCAGACTCCGTCGCGGGCGTTCCTGATGTTCGGCGACGAGCCGGGCCACGAGCAGATGCTGGAGCGCAGCATCCACAACCCGTTCGAGGACGCGTTCCGCAAGCCCCGTTGGCAGCCCGGCATCCTGTCCGAGGAGATCTCGAAGGGCGCACGCCTGGAGCTGCCCGGCCGCGACCACGTGCTGTTCTCCGCGCCGCCGCGGGCGTTCGCCGACCCCGCCTGGGTGCTCGACGCGCCCTGGCGGGACGTGGAGGCCGAGGAGCACGGCTTCTCGCCGTCGGCACAGCATCCGAGCCTGATCTGGCCGGACGACCGGGCGTGGGCGCTGATCAGCGAGATCGACTACGACTCCACGATCGTCGCCGGCTCGGCGGACCTCGTCCGCGCGATCTGCGAGGATCCCGCCATCGAAGCGCTGCCCGTCAGGGAGAACGCCGATCTGACCTGGGATGCCGACGAGGTGAACCGATGACCAACCCGCCGACGCAGACGTACCCGTTCGACACGCGGCCGCTCACCGATCCGGTCGACCCGCGCGCGGTCAGCGAGTTCTGGCGCTCGATCCGCTCCCGCTACCCCACCTCCGCGAGCACGATCGTGGCCTGGGTGATCATCGGCGTCGTCGCGATCATGATCCTCGTGCCGATGTTCGGGATCACCGTGATCGGCATCATCGCCAGCGGTTCCGGCATCGGGCCGGCGGGCGGCGTGTTCAGCATCCCGTTCCTCATCATGCTCGTCGCCCTGGGCGCGGGTGTGCCGATCGGCATCGTGAGCATGCGCCGCAAGCGCGCGGAGGCGTTCCGAATCGCGCAGTTCGCGGCCGCGAACGGAATGGCCTACGAGCACCAGGTGAACCAGCCGGCCCTTCCGGGGATGATCTTCGGCAACGGCTCCAGCCGGGTGGCGTCCTCACTGGTGCGCGGCTACTCGCCGCGGTTCGTCGAGTTCGGCAACTACCGGTACACGACCGGCTCGGGCAAGAACCAGACCACCCACCACTGGGGCTATGTGGCCGTCAAGCTCGACGTGCCGCTGCCGAACATCGTGCTCGACGCGCTCGGCAACAACGCCCTGGGCAGCAACCTGCCTGCGACGTTCTCGCGCGACCAGCGCCTCTCGCTCGAGGGCGACTTCGACCGGTACTTCTCGCTGTACTGCCCCCGCGGCTACGAGGCGGATGCCCTGTACCTGTTCACGCCCGACATCATGGCGCGCTTCATCGACCACGCCGCCCAGCTCGACGTCGAGATCGTCGACGACTGGATGTTCCTCTACATGCAGCGGCCGGCGTCGACGACGGATGCCGCCACCTGGGCGTGGCTGTTCGGCACCGTCGGTGCCCTGATGACGAAGTTCGACCAGTGGGCGCGCTGGCGCGATGACCGGCTGCGCGAGGCGCAGGCATCCGCGATGGCACTGCCTGCCGCTCCCCCGCTGCAGCCCGGCATGCCGGCGCCGACGGCCCCCGCGGGGTTCGCCGCGGTTCCCGCGCCCCCCGGACCGCTGCCTTTCGCGCCGCCGGCCGGGATGCTGGCTCCGCCGCCCGGCGTCGCCGTGCAGGGCCGCCGTCTGAAGCGGGGCGTCTCGTGGGTGACGATCGTGGCGATCCTGCTCATGCTGGGCTTCTTCATCGTGCCGCAGTTCCTGGGCGTCCTGGGCTTCGCCCTCTTCCGCTGACGCCGGACGCTCAGGACTGCGCGGGCGCGAGCCCGAAGTACTCCAGCTCCGCGTCGTTCAGCATCCGCGATCGGGTGAGGAACCGCATCCCGGTCGGGCCCTCCACGCTGAACCCGGCGCCGCGGCCTGGCACCGCGTCCACGGTCAGGTGCGTGTACTTCCAGTACTCGAACTGGGACTCCGACATGTACATCTCGACGGGGGCGTCCAGCCCGACGTCGAGGTCGCCGAGCTTCACGTCGCTCGGTCCCGTGATGAACATGCCGACCGGATAGCACATGGGCGACGACCCGTCGCAGCATCCGCCCGACTGATGGAACATCAGCGGGCCGTGCTGCGACGTGAGATCGCGGATGAGGGATGCCGCGGCATCCGTGACGTCCACCCGCTCGTACCTGCCGATGCTGACCATGGGCCCTCTTCCCTCCTGCGTGCATGGAATCCGGGCGGGGCCTCCCGGCCCCGCCCGGACGGCGGATCAGAAGAAGCCCATCGGGCCCTCCGCGTACGAGACCAGGAGGTTCTTGGTCTGCTGGTAGTGGTCGAGCATCATCTTGTGGTTCTCGCGACCGACACCGGACTGCTTGTACCCGCCGAACGCGGCGTGCGCCGGGTACTGGTGGTACGTGTTCGTCCAGACGCGGCCGGCCTCGATCGCCCGGCCGGCACGGTAGGCGGTGTCGCCGCTGCGGCTCCACACGCCGGCTCCCAGGCCGTACAGCGTGTCGTTCGCGATCGAGATCGCGTCGTCGAAGTCGCTGAAGCTCGTCACCGAGAGCACCGGGCCGAAGATCTCCTCCTGGAAGATGCGCATGTCGTTGGTGCCCTCGAACACGGTCGGTGCGACGTAGTAGCCCTCGCTGAGGTCGCCGCCCAGATCGACGCACTCGCCGCCGGTCAGCAGCTTCGCACCGCCCTGCTTGCCGATGTCGATGTAGCTGAGGATCTTCTCGAGCTGGTCGTTCGACGCCTGGGCGCCGATCATGGTCGCGGGGTCCAGCGGGTTGCCCTGGATGACCTTGCCGACCCGCGCGAGCCCGTCCGAGAGGAAGCCGTCGTAGATCGACCGCTGGATCAGCGCACGCGACGGGCAGGTGCACACCTCGCCCTGGTTGAGCGCGAACATCGTGAACCCCTCGAGCGACTTCTCGTAGAAGGCGTCGTCGGCACGGGCGACGTCCTCGAAGAACACGTTCGGGCTCTTGCCTCCGAGCTCCAGCGTGACCGGGATCAGGTTCTGCGAGGCGTACTGCATGATCAGGCGGCCCGTGGTGGTCTCACCCGTGAAGGCGACCTTGCGGATGCGCTTGTGCTGAGCGAGCGGGGCGCCCGCCTCGATGCCGAACCCGTTGACGATGTTCACGACGCCGGCCGGCAGCAGGTCGCCGATGATCTCGAACAGGAACAGGATGGATGCCGGGGTCTGCTCGGCCGGCTTGATCACCACGCAGTTGCCCGCGGCGAGCGCCGGTGCCAGCTTCCACGTGGCCATCAGGATCGGGAAGTTCCACGGGATGATCTGGCCGACCACGCCCAGCGGCTCGTGGAAGTGGTACGCGACCGTGTTCTCGTCGAGCTGGCTGATGCCGCCCTCCTGTGCCCGCAGCACCCCGGCGAAATACCGGAAGTGGTCGATCGCCAGCGGGATGTCGGCGGCCAGCGTCTCGCGGACGGGCTTGCCGTTCTCCCACGTCTCGGCGACCGCGATCTCCTCGAGGTGCTGCTCCATCCGGTCGGCGATCCGGTTCAGAATCACCGAGCGCTCGGCGGGCGTGGTGCGCTTCCACGACTCGAACGCCTTCCAGGCGACCTCGACCGCACGATCGATGTCCTCGGCCGTGCCGCGGGCGATCTCGGTGAACGGCTTGCCGTTGACGGGGCTGATGTTCTCGAAGTACTGCCCCTTCACGGGATCGACGAACTCGCCGCCGATGTAGTGCCCGTAACGCGGGCGGTAGTTCGCGATGGCCCCCGGGCGCCCGGGGGCGGCATAGGCGGTCGACACGCTCTCCTCGACGATGGTCATGGCGTCTCCTTCGACATCCGGCGGCTCCGATGCCGCACGATCTGATGCGTCGAAAGTAGGTCGTCCGAGGTTGCAGTCCCGTGCGTCACGTTGCATCGGGTTGCGACTAGGCGGACGCCTCGAGCTTCTCGATCCGGCTGACCAGACCCGCTCGCCGCGGCGAGCGCGCCGGCAGCATCTCCAGGCACAGGCGCAGCACCTCGGCGTCGTCGGCGCCCTCGGGGATGTCGGCGTAGCTGAGCAGCACGTCCACACTCGCCTCGGTGAGCATGGTCTCGCGCAGCGTGCCGCGCAGCCCCTCCCGCAGTTCCACGACGCCCGGGGCGTCGGAGTCGGGCAGCACCGGGCCCCGGTAGGCCGAGAGCGCCACCCGGTGCGCACCGCGGTCCAGCAGCGAGAGCACGTTCTGCGCGTCGGTCTCCAGCGCGATCGGCAGCCGGTAGGGGCGGGACTGCGGTACGAGCTCGGGAGAGATCCGCTCCAGCACCTTGCGCAGGCGCACCATCTCCGGCCGCAGCGTGTCCGGCGACGCACCCTCGCCGTAGACCAGTTCGGCCAGCCGGTCCGCCGAGAGACCCTGCCTGTGCACCGCGAGCATCAGCAGGATCTCGGCATGCCGGGCGCTGAGCTCGATGACCCGCTCCCCCGAAGACGCGTCCCCGGCGGCCTCGAGCCGGGCGCGGTCCCGACCGAGCACCTGCAGCTGGGCCCGCTGCACGCTGGCACGGAGGGGACGGCGGGGAGCGGATGCCGTGGCCGGCGCCTCGGCACGCGCCCGGAGCCGCGCGATCATCAGTTCCGCCTCCACCGCGCGTGCGGTGGCGTCCACCAGCATCCGCGCCTGCGGCGTCGCCGCCTCGCTCCCGCCGGTGACGTCGAGCACGCCCAGGATGCGGCGCGTCTCGGGGTCGAACACGGGTGCGGCGGTGCAGGACCACGGCTGCACGAGCCGGTTGTAGTGCTCGGCGTGGTGGATCTGCACCGACTCGCCCAGCGCGAGCGCGGTGCCCGGTGCGGCTGTGCCCACGACACCCTCCGACCAGTTCGCCCCCTCGACGAAGCCCATCTCGCCCGAGAGCATCCGCTGCTGCAGATCGCCCTCCACCCACAGCAGCCGCCCCGCGTGGTCGCCGACGGCGACGATCACGCCGGAGTCCTCCGGCGCGCCGGGCAGCAGCAGCGTGCGGATCAGATCCATCGCCCCCGCCAGGGGGTGCGCGGTGCGGTAGGTCTCCAGCGCCTCCCGTGTGAAGTCGAGCCGTGGCAGCCCTTCGGCACCGACCCGGTCCCGCCAGGCGCGCTGCCACGAGTCCCGCACGATCGGACGCACCTGCTGCAGGCGCCGATCGTCGAGGTTGCCGGCGACGAGCTCCTCGTGCGCGCGCTCGATGAGCAGCCGCGACGCCTCCGGCGAGGGGTCGCGCGACGATGACCATCCAGACGGCACGGAGCCTCCGATCGGCGCTGACGGGGTGTGCCCAGTGTAGGTCGGATGCCCGGTCACGGGGAACGGGTGGCGCGCGGCCGAGCCCGCGTCCGTGCCTGCTCCTGCTCCTGCTCCTGCTCGGGAGGACTTCTCATGGATGGGAGGAGAAATCCTCCGGAACCCTCCTCCCATCCGTGAGTTCTCCTCCCGAGCGAAGGCGCCGGCTAGTGCCGCCGCACCGCCTCCCACTGGGCACGACGCTCGGCCTGGGCGACCGGGTCGGGCACGGGCAGGGCGGCGAGCAGCTCGCGGGTGTAGGGGTCGCGCGGGTCGCCGAGGACCTGGGCGGTGGTGCCCTGCTCCTGGATGCGGCCCTGCTGCAGCACGATGATCCGGTCGGACACGGCATCGATCACCGCCAGGTCGTGGCTGATGAACAGCGACGCGAACCCCAGCTCGGCCTGCAGGTGAACGAACAGCTCCAGCACCGTCGCCTGCACCGAGACGTCCAGCGCGCTGGTCGGCTCATCGGCGATCAGCAGCTCCGGGTCGAGTGCCAGCGCGCGCGCCAGCGACGCCCGCTGACGCTGACCGCCCGAGAGCTCGTGCGGATAGCGGTCGCCGAAGCTCGTCGGCAGCCGCACCGCGTCGAGCAGCTCGTTCACGCGCGGGCGCGCCGCCTGCAGGCTCGACGCCCGGCCGTGCACGATCAGCGGCTCGGCGATGCACTCGGCGATCGACAGCAGCGGGTTGAAGCTGGTCGCCGGGTCCTGGAACACGAACCCGACCTTCGGGCGCAGCGGGGTGAGGGTGCGCGGCTTCACGCCGCGCATTTCCTGCCCGAGCACGGTCAGCGAGCCGCCCAGCACGGTCGTGAGACCCACCACGGCACGGCCGATGGTGGTCTTGCCGGAGCCGGACTCTCCGACCAGGCCGACGACCTCGCCGGGGCCGACGTGGAAGTCGACGCCCTTCACCGCCACCACCGCGTTGCGGCCGAAGCGGCCCGGGTAGCCGATCTCAGCAGCGGATGCCACGATCAGCGAACCCTCCGGCACCGGCGGGGCGGTGTGCGGCGCGGCATCCGGTTCCGTCACCCGCGCGGCGGAGCCGGCGGCCGACTTGCCCTGGCCCACGTGCGGGACCGCAGCGAGCAGCTTCTTCGTGTACTCCTCGCGGGGGTTCGCGAACAGCTCGCGGACCGGCGCCTCCTCCACGATGTCGCCCTGGTACATCACGATCACGCGGTCGGCGAGATCGGCGACCACGCCCATGTTGTGCGTGATCAGCACGATGGTCGCGCCGAACTCGTCGCGCGCCGTGCGGAGCAGGTCGAGGATCTCGGCCTGCACGGTCACGTCGAGCGCCGTCGTCGGCTCATCGGCGATGATCAGCCCGGCATCCAGCACCAGCGCCATCGCGATGACGATGCGCTGCTTCTGCCCGCCCGAGAACTGGTGCGGGTAGTCGTCCACGCGGTTGGCGGCGTCCGGGATGCCGACGCGCTGCATGATCTCGATCGCGCGCGCCCTGGCATCCTTCTTGGAGACCGTCGCGTGCGCGCGGATGCCCTCGGCGATCTGCCAGCCCACGGTGTACACCGGGTTCAGCGCCGTGGACGGCTCCTGGAACACCATCGACGCGTCGCGCCCGCGCATGCGGCGCATGCGGGCGTGGTCGGCGTGCACGATGTCGGTCTCGTCCCCCGCGCGACCCCGCACGATGACCGCCCCCGAGGTGGTGGCGGTCTCGGGCAGCAGGCCCAGCAGGGTGTTGGCCGTGACGGTCTTGCCCGACCCGGACTCGCCGACGATCGCGAGCACCTCGCCGGCGTAGGCGCTCAGCGAGATGCCCTTGACTGCCTCGACCGGCTCGTCGTCGGTGGCGAACATGACCTTCAGGTCGTGGATCTCCGCGACCGCGGGCGCCAGGTCGGCCGGCATCCGGTTCTTCTCAGCGGCGCTCATGCCTTCGCTCCCTCATTCGCAGCCCCGACCTTCTTCTTGCCGCCCGCGCGGCGGCGCAGCCGCAGTCGCGGGTCGGCCAGGTCGTTCAGGCTCTCGCCGACCAGAGTGACGCCCAGCACGACCAGCACGATCGCGACGCCGGGGAACACACTGGTCCACCAGATGCCGCTGGTCACGTCTCCCACGGCGCGGTTCAGGTCGTAACCCCACTCGGCTGCGGCGGTGGCCTCGATGCCGAAGCCCAGGAAGCCCAGGCCTGCGAGGGTCAGCAGCGCCTCGGAGGCGTTGAGCGTGATGATCACCGGCAGCGACCGGGTCGAGTTGCGCAGCACGTGGCGCAGCAGGATGCGGGTGGTCGGAACGCCGATCACCTTCGCGGAGTCCACGAACGGCTCGGCCCGCACACGCACGACCTCGGCTCGGATGACGCGGAAGTACTGCGGCACGAACACCACGGTGATCGCGATCGCGGTGGCCATGATGCCGCCGCCGAGGGTCGACTGCCCGCGGCTGATCACGATCGACATCACGATCGCCAGCAGCAGCGAAGGGAACGCGTAGATCGCGTCGGCGACGACCACCAGCAGCCGGTCCAGCCATCCGCCGAAGTAGCCGGAGATCAGGCCGAGCGCGATGCCGATGAAGATCGAGCAGGCGATGGCGGCGATGATCACCAGCAGCGCTGTCTGCGCTCCCCACAGCACGCGGGAGAGCACGTCGAAGCCGGAGACGGTGGTGCCGAGCAGGTTCAGCGCGTTCGGAGCCTGCTGCGTGCCGAAGGAGTGTCCGTCGGCGGTCTGCTGCTGCGCCCAGGTGTACGGGGCGAGCAGCGGGGCGAGCAGGGCGATCACGACGAACAGCAGGGTGATCACGAGGCCCGTGATCAGCATCCCGCGCTGCAGGCCGACGCTCTGGCGCAGCTCCTTGATGACCGGGACCCTCTCGGTCCAGCGCTTCTTCCGCACCGGGGCGGCGGCCAGCACCGCGGTCTGAGGCGTGGGCATCTCGTCGTAGGAGTCGGGGATCGACATCTCAGTACCTCACCCTCGGGTCGATGAACGCCGCGATGATGTCGACGAGGAAGTTCGTGACGGCGACCACCACGGCGATCATCACGACGATGCCCTGCACGGCCACGAAGTCACGGGACTTCAGGTAGTCGGCCAGCATGAAGCCGATGCCCTTCCATTCGAAGGTGGTCTCCGTCAGCACCGCTCCCGCCAGCAGCATGGCGATCTGCATGCCCATGACCGTGATGATCGGGATGAGCGCAGGACGGTAGGCGTGCTTGGTGACCAGACGGTACTCGCTCACGCCGCGCGAGCGGCCCGAGGTGACGTACTGCTGACCGAGCGTGCCGATCACGTTCGTGCGGATCAGGCGCAGGAAGACGCCCGCGGTGAGCAGCCCGAGCGCGATGGCGGGGAGGATGGCGTGCTGCAGCACGTCGGCGATGGCGGCGCCGTTGCCGAGGCGGATGGCGTCGAGCAGGTAGATGCCGGTGGGGGTGTCGATGCCGCCCATCAGCAGCTCGGTGCGGGTGCTCCCCCGTCCTGAGACCGGGAGCCAGTCCAGCCACACCGAGAAGATGAGCTTGAGCAGCAGACCCGCGAAGAAGATCGGGGTCGCGTAGGCGAGGATCGCCATGACGCGCAGCGAGGCGTCCTGCCAGCGGTCGCGGCGGTACGCGGCGATCAGGCCGAGCGGGATGCTGATGATCAGCGCCACGACCAGCGCGTAGATCGCGAGCTCGAGAGTGGCCGAGCCGTACTGCAGCAGGATCTCGGTGACAGGGCGACGATCGGTGATCGTGGTGCCGAAGTCACCGCGGAACACGTTGCCGAGGTACTCGAGATACTGCACGACCAGGGGCCGGTCGTAGCCGGCCTCGTGGATGCGCTGCGTCAGCTGCTCCGGTGGGAGCCGGCCGCCGAGCGCGGCTGTGATCGGATCTCCGGTGATCCGCATCAGGAAGAAGACGGTGGTCACCAGGATGAAGACCGTGGGGATGATCAGCAGGAGTCTGATCAGGATGTAACGCCACAGCCCGCCGCCTTTTGAGCGGCTTCGGGGCTGGACAGGGGCGAGGACGGCGCCGTCGACGGCCATGGGGGTACTACCTAACTGTTGCGTTCTTCGGGGCGAGCGCATTCGGGGGTGCTGCGCTGGGCAGCACCCCCGAATGCGGAACGCGTTACTTCTTCAGCGGCGCGTAGCGGAACTTGAACGAGGCGTCGAGCGTGGTGCCCTGAACGTCCTTGCCCACGACCGCGACCTGCTTGCCCTGCAGGATCGGCAGGGTGGAGAGGTCCTTCGCGACCATCTCCTGGATCTGGCCGATCTGCTCCTCGCGCTTGGCGGAGTCGGTCTCGGTCTGCTGCTTGACGATGGCGTCGTTGACCGCCGGGTTGTCGTAGTGGTTCGCGAGGAAGTTGTCCTTCACGAAGAACGGCGACAGGTAGTTGTCCGGGTCGGAGTAGTCCGGGAACCAGCCGAGCTGGTACATCGGGTAGACATCGGCCGTGCGGTCCTTGGAGTACTGCACCCACTCGGTCTGCTGCAGGTTGACCTTGAACAGGCCGCCCTTCTCGAGCTGCGTCTTGTACGCGGCGTACTCGTCACCCGAGGAGGGGCCATAGTGGTCGCCGTTGTACTGCAGGTTCAGGGTGACCGGCGTGGTGACACCGGCATCCTTCAGCGCCTTCTCGGCCTTGGCCTGGTCGGGGCCGCCCTTGCCGTCGCCGTACATGTCCTTCAGCACCGTGGTGGCGCCGGGCATGCCGTCTGCGACGAACGAGTACAGCGGGCTGTAGGTGTCCTTGTAGACGTCCTTCGCCACGGCGTCGCGGTCGATCAGGTCGGCCATCGCCTGACGCACGGCGAGCGCCTTGGCCGGGTCGGCCTCAGGGGTCTTCGCGCCGAACGGCATCGTGTCGAAGTTGAAGACGATGTAGCGGATCTCGCCGCCGGGGCCGTCGACGATCTTCACCTTCGAGTTGTCCTTCAGGCTCTCGACGTCGGTGGCCGACAGGCTGCGGAAGGCCACGTCGATGTCGCCGTTGCCGATCGCGAGCTTCAGGTTGGAGGCGTCGGCGTAGTACTTCGCCTGGATGCCCGAGTTCTCGGCTGCGCCGAGGTTGCCCTGGTAGTCCTTGTTCGGCTTGTACGAGATGAGCTCGTTGACCTTGTACGAGTCGATCGTGTACTGACCGGCGAAGGGGTTGCCCTTGACGATGTCGGCGTCGGGGGTGACGGCGTCGGGCGAGAAGACCTCTTCGTCGATGATCGGAGCAGCGGGGCTGGAGAGGATCAGCGGCCAGATCTGGTCGTTGCCGTTCTTCAGCGTGAAGACCACGGTGGTGTCGTCGGGTGCGGCGACCGAGGCCAGGTTGCCGAGCAGCGAGGCCGGGCCGTTGGGGTCGTTGATCTTGACCATGCGGTCGAAGGTGAACTTCACGTCGCTCGAGGTGAGCTTGTGGCCGTTCGCGAAGGTCAGGCCCTTCTTGAGCTTGACGGTGTACTCGGTCGGAGAGGTGAACTCCGCCGACTCCGCGATGTCGGGCGAGACCTTGGCGTCGCCGTACTTGCTGTTCAGCAGGAACGGGTACACCTGGTTCATCACCGCGAAGGAGCCGTTGTCGTACGAACCGGCCGGGTCGAGCGAGGTGATCTTGTCGGTGGTTCCGACGATGAGGTCACCGCCCTTCGCACTGCCGCTGTCGCCGCCCTTGTCGGCCGTGCTCGTAGCGCAACCGGAGAGAACGACTGCCGCGACGCCGAGCGCGCCGATGGCAAGGCCGAGTCGGCCTCTGGAGATCTTCATTGATATGACCTGCCCTGTGATGTCGGGTTTCCGCGCACGTCGTCGGCGCGGCTCATGATTGTCAATCTAATCACCCGCATGTACATACCCAACCGAGCGGTCAGGATCGTGATTAGACCGACACCCGGCGTTTACACGGCCGAATCATTCGCGCGCGGCCCACCATTCGCGCAGGCGCTGCGCGGCGGCATCCGCCCCGATGACGCCCTCGTCCAGCCGCACGTCGAGCAGGAAACGGTACGCCTCCCCGACCTCGCGACCCGGCGGGATGTCGAGGATGCGCTGGATGTCGTTGCCGTCGAGCTCCGGGCGGATGCTGTCCAGCTCCTCCTGCTCGCGGAGCTCGGCGATGCGGCGCTCGATGTCGTCGTAGGCGGTGGCGAGGCGCGCCGCCTTGCGCTTGTTGCGGGTGGTGACGTCGGCGCGCACCAGGATGTGCAGGCGCTCGATCAGGTCTCCGGCGTCGCGGACGTAGCGGCGCACCGCGCTGTCTGTCCAGGCGCCCTCGGCGTACCCGAAGAAGCGCAGGTGCAGCTCGATGAGCTTCGCCACGGCATCCGTCGTCTCGCCGTCGAAGCGCAGCGCCTGCAGTCGCTTGCGCGCCATGCGCGAGCCCACCACGTCGTGATGGTGGAAGGTCACTCCCCCACCCGGCTCGAGCTTGCGGGTGCGCGGCTTGCCGATGTCGTGCAGCAGCGCGGCGAGCCGCAGCGGCACGTCGGGATCGGCGCCGGGGTTGCGGGTCCTCTCGAGCTCGATGGCCTGCCGCACGACCGTGAGCGAGTGCTCGTAGACGTCCTTGTGGTGGTGGTGCTCATCGACCTCGAGGCGCAGCGCGCTGACCTCAGGAAGGAACTGATCGATCAGCCCGCTGTCGACCAGCACGCGCAGTCCGCGCACCGGGTCGGAGGTGCTCATCAGCCGAATCAGCTCGCTCTGCACGCGCTCGGGGCTGACGATGCTGAGCGTCTGGCGCAGTTGCTCGATGGCGGCGAAGGTGGCGTCGTCGATCGCGAACTCCAGCTGGGAGCTGAAGCGCGCCGCGCGCAGCATCCGCAGCGGATCGTCGCCGAAGCTGACGGCCGGGTCGATGGGGGTGCGCAGGATGCCGGCGACGAGGTCCTCCACGCCACCGGTCGGGTCCACGAGCTTCGGACCCGGCCCCGTCTGCCGCTGCGCTGGTGTGGCAACGCTGAGCGCCATGGCGTTGACCGTGAAGTCGCGACGCAGCAGGTCGCCGTCGATGCTGTCGCCGAACTCGACGACCGGCTTGCGGGTGAGACCGTCGTAGCTGTCGGCACGGTAGGTGGTGATCTCCACCTGCTCGCCCTGCACGCGCGCGCCGATCGTGCCGAAGGCGCGGCCGATGTCCCAATGAGCGGATGCCAGTGGTTTGACGATCGCGAGGATCTCGTCGGGCTGCGCGTTCGTGGTGAAGTCGAGGTCGTGCGTCTCGCGGCCGAGCAGGGCGTCGCGGACCGGGCCGCCGACCACCGCAAGCTCGAAGCCCGCCGTCTGGAAGGCCTCGCCGAGGGTGCGGACGACCGGATGCGCGGCGAGCGCGCCGAGTCGGGACAGGCCCTCGGCCATGTTGAGCATGGGTTCCAGATTACCGGGGGTCGAGTCAGCGGCGTCTCGCCAGGGGCGCGGCCATCGAATGGCGCAGCGCGCCATCGGGACGGGCGCCCTCGAGCCTGAGGCCGAGTTTGGTGGCCACCGCGATCGAAGCGCGATTGTCGGGGTGGATGTCCGCCGTGACCCTGGTCACCGCGGTGTCCGCCCAGACGTGGTCGAGAATGCGCCGGGCGGCCTCGGTGGCGTATCCGCGGCCCCACGCCCTGCGGACCAGTCGCCAGCCGATCTCCGCCACGCCCGCCTCGTCGGTCGGCAGGACCAGAACCCAGCCGAGGAGATCCTCGGGCGAATCGTGAGTGGTTATCGCCCAGTACCCGTGGCCCGGCGGATAGGTCGCGAGGATCCGCTGCGTGAGGAAGGCGCGGTGCTCGTCAGGATCGTTCCAGGGGCCATCCACATACGCGGTCACCTCGGGGTCGCGGTCCATCTCCAGACAGGCCTCGAAGTCGTCCATCGTCCGCGCGCGCAGGAGCAGGCGCTCGGTGGTGAACCTGCTCGGCGTCGGGCGCCCGTGATCGGTCGGAGCCATGACCGCAGATTCTACGGCGTTGCCCACCGCCCGGCAGGACCTGTCCCGGGTCTGAAGGAGGATGCACGTTCTGAAGGACGATCCGGGTCACGGCATCCTTCAGAACGGCATCCATCCTTCAGAACTGCGAGGGTCAGGCGTCCCGGCGACCCCGGCGGACGAGGATGCCGCCGACGGTCACTGTCAGCAGTGCACCGGCCGCGAGCCCGATCGGCCACAGGGCGGAGCCGCCGGTGGTCGCCAGATCGCCCGGGCGGGTGGCGCCGGGGCGGCCGTTGCCCTGGCCGTCGCCGCCTCCGCCATTGCCGCCCTGGCCGGGGCCGGTGCCGCCGTTCCCACCGCCGGGGGTGTTCCCGCCCTCACCCGGATCGGTGGGCTCGGTCGACGCGCCGGTCGCCGTGAAGGTGCGCACCTCGGTGTACTCCACACCGCCGTACGGACCCGTCGTGCGCACGTACCAGCCGCGGTTCGCCGGGGAGGTGGCCGCGAGCTGCGCACGAGCGGATGCCTGACCGGGAGCCGCCCCCGAGGTCAGGTCCTTCCAGGTGACCGACGTCTTCTCGCCGCTCACGACGTCCTGCACGCAGCCGATCCGGTTCGCGGTGAGCACGTCGGCGCGGAACGAGTCGGTCGACAGCGTCTTCTGCGCCGGTCTGATGCCCCCGGCCGCATACGGGATCTCGAACTCCTGCATCCCCGCGGGGCTGTTCAGCGACGCCTCGTCGGAGTCGAAGTCGTCCAGCGAGGGCGAGTACGTGCGCACGATGATGCGACCGCTCGTGTTGTCGAAGTGCAGCAGGCGCAGGTAGCCCTGGCCGCCCTCCGGCAGCGCCTGGTAGTCGAACAGCATCGAGGTCACGGTGCGGTCGGCGACGCCGTCTCCGTCGTCGTCGAACTCGTCCAGCCGCGTGTAGGCGTCGTGGTAGTGGCCGGATCCGACGGCGATCACGTTGGAGTTGGGTGCCACGACCTCGTCGTAGATCCGCTGCGGGAACGGCCCGAGCCCGCCGGTGGTGAGCATGAACTCGTGCAGGTTGATCATGACCTTGCGCTCGGGGTACTGCCGGATCACCGAGTTCATCCAGGCGATGTCCTCGGAGTTCGACACGGTGTCGTTGGGGTCGGGCCAGCCCATGTACAGCACGAGCAGGTCGACGCCGTCGGCGCTCACCAGATCGAAGTGGCCGCGGTTGTCCTTGTACGAGCCGCCGTACCAGGGGTTCTGCGCGAACCGCTTCTCACCGAAGTACGAGCTGTACGGGCCGTAGTTCCCCTCGAAGTGACCGACGTCGTGGTTGCCCGCCAGCACGCCGTAAGGCATGCCGGCCTCGTCCAGCATCCGGTATGCGTCGTCGGCGTTGCGCCACTGGTAGTCCTGGTCCTGGTTGTCGACGA
>Ga0308161_1001087_pt1 | contig 35148 bp, 28 predicted proteins | sample PhyFR2_FD_201034 | JGI IMG/M metagenome (GOLD analysis project Ga0308161, IMG submission 201034) | Phyllosphere microbial communities from UC Gill Tract Community Farm, Albany, California, United States - DLSLF.R2 | ecosystem: Host-associated > Plants > Phyllosphere > Unclassified | place: USA...
TCGACGCGCTCGGCCCCGACTTCGACGTGCGCAACGTCGACGGGACCGACCGCCCCGCGCTGCTCTCGGCTCTCGCCGACGCGCACGCGGTGCTCGTGCGCTCGGCCACTCAGATCGACGCCGAGGCCCTTGCCGCCGCTCCGTCGCTGAAGGTCGTCGCCCGCGCCGGCGTCGGCCTCGACAACGTCGACATCAAGTCGGCCACCGCGGCCGGCGTGATGGTGGTCAACGCCCCCACCTCCAATATCGTCTCGGCGGCCGAGCTGACGGTGGGTCACGTCCTGAGCCTCGCGCGGCGTATCCCGGCCGCCCACGCCTCGCTCGCGCAGGGACTCTGGAAGCGCAGCTCGTTCACCGGTACCGAGCTTTTCGAGAAGACGATCGGCATCATCGGCCTCGGCCGTATCGGTGCGCTCATCGCCGCCCGCCTGCAGGCGTTCGACATGCGCGTCATCGCGTACGACCCCTACGTCACCGCGACACGCGCGCAGCAGCTCGGCGTGCAGCTGGTCTCGCTGGACGAGCTCCTCGAGCAGAGCGACTTCGTGACGATCCACATGCCGAAGACGCCCGAGACGACCGGCATGATCGGCGCCGAGCAGCTGCGCCGCATGAAGAAGTCGGCCTACGTCATCAACGTCGCCCGCGGCGGTCTCATCGACGAAGAGGCCCTGTTCGACGCGCTCACCACCGGTGAGATCGCCGGCGCCGGCCTCGATGTGTTCTCGACCGAGCCTCCCGTCGAGGGCGGCCCCGCCCGCAAGCTCCTCGACCTGCCCAACGTCGTCGTCACCCCGCACCTCGGCGCCAGCACGGAAGAGGCGCAGGAGAAGGCCGGTGTCTCGGTCGCGCGCAGCGTCAAGCTCGCGCTCGAGGGCGACCTCGTCCCGGATGCCGTGAACGTCGCCGGCGGCGCGATCGACCCGTTCGTGCGTCCGGGTATCGCCCTGGTCGAGATGCTCGGCCAGTTCTTCAGCGGTCTCGCCGACAGCGCTCTCGCGAGCCTGGACATCGAGGTGCGCGGCGAACTCGCTGCTTACGACGTCAGCGTCTACCGACTCGCGGCCCTCAAGGGATACTTCAGCCGCATCGTCAGCGAGAGCGTGTCGTACGTCAACGCGCCGCTCTTCGCCGAGCAGCGCGGCGTCGAGGCGCGCCTGGTCGTCGAGGCCGAGAGCCCGCTGTACCGGAACATCACGATCCTGCGCGGCACCCTCGCCGACGGCTCGAGCCTCACGGTCGCCGGCACGCTCGCCGGCACCCGCATGGTGCCCAAGGTCGTCGCGATCAACGGTTACGACATCGAGGTGCCGATCGAGCAGCACCACCTCGTCATGCGCTACGCCGACCGTCCCGGCATCGTCGCGATCTACGGCCAGAAGCTGGGCGAGGCGGGCATCAACATCGCGGGCCTCCAGGTGGCGGCTCCGGATGCCACGGGCCGAGCGCTCTCCGTGCTGACGGTCGACTCGCCCGTGCCCGACGAGATCCTCGGCGCGATGCGCGAGGCCGTCGGCGCGGACCTGTTCCGCCAGATCGACATCGTCGAGGGCTGAGGCTCTCATCGTCGGGGGAGGGGGTCGCTGCGGCGGCCCCCTCTCGCGTGTTCGGCGACGGCTTCCGCGGTTCCGAGTGGACAGGTGGGCGGCTGGAGATGCGGCATCGAGGGGTGGCCGGCTCCTCGGCGGACACCTATGGTCCGCGGCGACAATTCGCGGGTGGCTCTCGTCCTCCGTCTCGTCTCCGCCGGTCTCGGCATCCTCTTCCTCGTGGCGGGGTGGCCGACGTCGTACACCGGACCCCGTGGGGCATTCTCGGCGCGATCGGTGGGGTATTGATCCTGCTCGGGGTCGTCATCGACCTCCGGCGCGAGGGTCGGGATCGACGGGGGGAGTGAGCCCGCGGTGAAACCCGATTCCGTCGGGAAAGTCAGGTGGTCGCGGCGACCACGGCCTCGATGAGCTTGTCGAGCTCGGCGCCCTCCAGCGCAGGTCCGGGGAGCGCGTTCAGATCGAGCACGGCGTTGAAGTACAGACCGTCGCTGACGAGCAGCACCATCTGCAGCGCCGTCTCGTCGCGGGTGTGCCCGCGGAGGCTCTCCTCCCACAGCTCGCGCACGTGCCGGAGCGACGCCGTCGCCGTGTCGTTTCCGTTCTGCGCCAGGCGGGACACCGCGAGGATCGTGACGTCGAGAGCGGAGCCGGTGTTCTGCGACGACCGGATGTGCGCGGCGACGGCACCCTCGGTGGACCGCTCGATCTCCTCGATGTCTTCCTGCGCCAGCTTCTCGAGACGGTCGACGAGAGCAGCCTCGAGGGCGCTCTTGGAGTGGAAGTGGTACAGCAGCCCGCCCTTGGAGACCCCTGCGGCGCGGGCGGTCGCGTCCATGGTGGCAGCGCGCTCTCCCTCGTCGACGAGGATGCGGGTGAAGGCGTCGAGGACGGCTTCGCGGGCGAGTGGGGGGCGGCTCATGTCTCTTCGATCGTACTGGCGGCTCGTGTTTCCTGTCTGTTACTATACCGGCTGGACGGTTTAGAAACGGATTCGAAGAATGCTCACCTCGTCGTTGCCCACGCAAGACATCGCCGTGACCCGCGCCGGGTGGCGCGGCTGGTTCGCGTTGGCCGTGCTCATGCTGCCCGTGCTGCTGGTCTCGGTCGACAACACGGTGCTGAGCTTCGCCCTGCCCGAGATCGCCCTCGACCTGCAGCCCTCGAGTATCGAGCAGTTGTGGATCATCGACGTCTACCCGCTGGTGCTCGCGGGTCTTCTCGTCACGATGGGCACGCTGGGAGACCGCTTCGGCCGTAAGCGCATGCTGTTGATCGGTGCGACCGGTTTCGCCGCCGTGTCCGCGCTGTCCGCCTTCGCTCCTACCGCGGCCGCTCTCATCGCCGGCCGTGCGCTCATGGGCGTCTTCGGCGCCATGCTCATGCCGTCGACCCTGTCGCTGCTGCGCAGCATCTTCCGCGACCGTGACCAGCGGCGCTTCGCCATCGCGATCTGGGCGTCCGGCTTCTCCGCCGGTGCCGCCCTCGGCCCGATCGTGGGCGGGTTCCTGCTCGAGCACTTCTCCTGGGGCTCGGTCTTCCTCATGGCTGTGCCGGTGCTCGTGCCGCTGCTGATCCTCGCTCCGTTCTTCGTGCCCGAGAGTCGCGACCCGGCGCCGGGGCGCTTCGACCCGATCAGCGTCCTCCTGTCGCTCGCGACGATGGTGCCCATCGTCTACGGCATCAAGAAGCTCGCGGTCGACGGCCCGATGTCGCTCGCGCCGGTGCTGTTCGTCGTGGGTGTCGTCTTCGGGTGGTTGTTCGTGCGCCGCCAGCGTCGCCTCCCGACCCCCATGCTCGACATGACCCTGTTCCAGCGCGGCACGTTCTCCGGCGCGATCCTCGTGAATCTGCTGAGCGTCGTCGGCCTCGTGGGCTTCCTGTACTTCGTCGCGCAGCATCTCCAACTCGTCGTCGGCCTCACCCCGATGGTCGCCGGGTTCGCGCTGTTGCCGGGGCTCGCCCTCATGATCGTGTCGGGTCTGGCTGTCGTGCCGATCGCCGCGCGTTTCGCACCGCGCATCGTCGTGCCGATCGCACTCGCGTTCTCCGCCGTGGCGTACGTCCTCGTGGCCCTGTCGACGGCCGATCTCGTGCAGCTCATCGTCGCCTTCGCCCTTCTGGGCATCGGCATCGGCGCGGCCGAGACGGTGTCGAACGAGCTCATCCTCTCGAGCGCGCCGTCCGCGAAAGCGGGTGCGGCCAGCGCCGTCTCCGAGACCGCGTACGAGGTAGGCGCCGTCCTCGGCACGGCCGTCCTCGGCGGCATCCTGGCGGCCTTCTACCGCGCTCAGCTGGTCTTGCCCGGCGGGCTTCCGGATTCCGCAGCCTCGGCCGCGCGAGAGACCCTGGCCGGCGCCGTCGCGGTGTCGCACACCCTCGACGATGCCGCACTGGCCGACGCCCTGCGGGTCGCCGCAGCTCACGCGTTCGACTCCGGTGTGGTCGTGACGGCGTTGATCGGTGCCGGTCTGATCGTCCTCGCGGGTGCGATCGCTGCGACTACCCTGGGAGGAACCCGCAGCACGTCGACGAAGTGACGTGCCCCGAGCTCTGAGGAGAGCGATGTCGCGTGTCGTGAAGCTGGCCGTCATCCCCGGTGACGGCATCGGTCCCGAGGTCGTCACGGAGGCCGTCAAAATCCTCGATGCGGTCACTGCCGAGTCGGGGGTCACCTTCGAGAAGACTCCGTTCTCCCTCGGCGCGGGGCGTTACCTGGAGACCGGCGACACCCTCACCGACGACGACCTCGCGGCCATCGCCGCGCACGACGCGATCCTCCTCGGTGCCGTCGGGGGAGTCCCGGGCGACCCGCGGCTGAAGGACGCCAACATCGAACGCGGTCTGCTGCTGAAGCTGCGGTTCGAGCTCGACCATTACGTCAACCTGCGTCCGTCCAAGCTGTACCCGGGGGCTGCCGGTCCGCTCGCCGATCCGGGCGAGATCGACTTCGTCGTCGTTCGCGAGGGGACCGAGGGGCCCTACGTCGGCAACGGCGGGGCCATTCGCCGGGGCACCGCCCACGAGGTCGCCAACGAGACCTCCGTCAACACCGCCTACGGTGTCGAGCGCGTCGTCCGGTACGCGTTCGCCCTCGCCGAGCGCCGCCGTCACAAGCTCACGCTCGTGCACAAGACGAACGTGCTCGTGCACGCGGGCGGGATGTGGAAGCGGATCGTCGACGCCGTGGCATCCGAGTTCCCGGGGGTCGACGTAGACTACCTGCACGTCGACGCGGCAACCATCTTCCTGGTCACGAACCCGGGCCGCTTCGATGTGATCGTCACCGACAACCTCTTCGGCGACATCTTGACCGACTTGGCCGGCGCCGTCACCGGAGGCATCGGCCTCGCCGCTTCGGGCAACATCAACCCCGACGGCGCGTTCCCCTCGATGTTCGAGCCCGTCCACGGATCGGCGCCCGACATCGCGGGTACCCAGAAGGCCGACCCCACGGCCGCGATCCTCTCCGTCGCCCTCCTGCTCGATCACCTCGGGCTCACCGACGAAGCCGCCCGCGTCACCCACGCGGTCGAAGCCGATATCGCCAGCCGTGAGGGCGACCGCACCACAGCCCAGATCGGCGACGCCATCGCCGAACGCGTCCGGGCGTAACCTGGACCGATCGGCCCCGCCGAGCCCCGCGCACGAGAACTTTGGACGACTGATGACCACCATCGACACCGACCCCGACACCGGACTCGACCCGCTCGAGTTCGCCGTCACCCGCAACCTCGCGGCCAAGAGCATCGCCGACCGCGACGCGATCCTCGCCAACCCCGGCTTCGGGCAGAGCTTCACCGATCACATGGTCGACATCTGCTGGTCGGTCCGCGGCGGCTGGCACCGCCCGCGCGTCTCGCCCTATGGCCCGATCTCGCTCGACCCCGCCGCGGCGGTCCTGCACTACGGGCAGGAGATCTTCGAGGGCATCAAGGCCTACCGTCACGCGGACGGATCGGTGCACACCTTCCGTCCCGACCAGAACGGTCGCCGTCTGCAGCGTTCCGCCCGCCGTCTTGCGCTTCCCGAGTTGCCGGTGCCGTACTTCCTCCAGTCGCTGCGCGAGCTCATCGCCGTCGACGGCGCCTGGGTGCCCTCCGGCGACGACCAGAGCCTGTACCTCCGGCCGTTCATGTTCGCGAAGGAGGCGTTCCTCGGCGTCCGCCCCGCGCACAAGGTCGCCTACTACCTGATCGCGAGCCCCGCCGGCGCCTACTTCAAGGGCGGCGTTCAGCCGGTCTCGATCTGGCTCAGCGAGGACTACTCGCGCGCCGGAAAGGGCGGTACGGGTGCGGCGAAGACCGGCGGCAACTACGCCGCGAGCCTGCTGCCCCAGTCCGAGGCGTACGAGAACGAGTGCGATCAGGTCGTGTTCCTCGACCAGGACCGCAACGTCGAAGAGCTCGGAGGCATGAACGTCGTGTTCGTCTACAAGGACGGCACGATCGTGACCCCGCAGTCCGACTCGATCCTCGAGGGCATCACGCGCGACTCTCTCCTGCAGCTCGCCCGCGACCGCGGTCACCACGTCGTCGGCCGCAACGTCTCCCTCGACGAGTGGCGCGAGGGAGTGGCATCCGGAGACATCGTCGAGGTGTTCGCGTGCGGAACCGCCGCCGTCGTGACGCCGATCGGCGTCCTCAAGGGCAAGGACTTCATCGACGAGCAGCCCACGGGCACGCTCGCCCTCGAACTGCGCGAGGAGCTCACGAACATCCAGTACGGTCGCGCCGAAGACAAGCACGGCTGGCTGTACCGCCTCGACGCGTAAGCGCCGTGAAACGTCGGAGGGACTCCCGGATGCCGGGGGTCCCTCCGTCGTTCCCGGTCTCGACGGCGATCGCCGGCGGGTGAGTCTGCGGGCGCGGCGCGGCCGCACGCGACGCGGTCCGCGCGCGCTCCCGTCGAGGTCGCGAGGCCGGTCGGGGCGCTGCGGACTGAAGGCGGTGTCGGAGCTCGCGGATAGGCTGAAGAGGTGAAGATCGCTCGATTCAGCCACCAGGACGCCATTCGCTACGGGATCGTCGACGACGGCGAGCTCGTGGTCCTCGCCGGAGACCCGATGTTCGCCGGTTTCGACACGACGGGGGAGCGTGTGCCGCTCGCCGACGTCGCTCTGCTCGCGCCGGTCATCCCTCGCTCGAAGGTCGTCTGCATCGGCAAGAACTATCACGACCACGCGGCCGAGATGGGCGGCGAAGCCCCCGCGGAACCCCTGATGTTCCTCAAGCCGAACACCTCGGTGATCGGCCCCGGCGACGTGATCGTGCGCCCCACGAGCCTCAGCTCGCACACCGACTACGAGGGTGAGCTCGCCGTCGTGATCGGGCGCATCGCGAAGAACGTCCCCGCCGAGAAGGCGAGCGACTACATCTTCGGGTACACCGTGGCCAACGATGTCACCGCGCGCGACCTGCAGCGCAGCGACGGGCAGTGGTCGCGCGCCAAGGGCTTCGACACGTTCTGCCCCGTCGGCCCGGTGATCGAGACCGACCTCGACCTCGAGACCGCAGCCATCACCACCCGGGTCAACGGCGAGGTCCGTCAGCAGGGTCCGGTCTCGGACATGATCCACGGCATCGGCGCCCTCGTCGCCTACGCCTCCGCGGTGTTCACGCTGCTCCCGGGCGACCTCATCCTCACCGGCACCCCGGCGGGCGTCGGTCCCTTCGTCGCGGGCGACACCGTCGAGGTCGAGGTGAGCGGCATCGGCGTGCTGCGCAACACCGTGCGCGATGCCTGACATCGCCGCGTCGGCGAGCATCGACCTCGTCGCCGCCCAGCGCCGGACGGTGCGGGTTCTGGCGGCGGGGCAGGTGCTCACCGGCGTGGCCTTCGGTGCGACGCTCTCGCTGGGAGCGCTGCTCGCCGCCGACCTGTCCGGCCAAGAGGCGCTCTCGGGCTTCGCGACGGCGGCGGTGACCCTCGGCGCCGCCCTCACCGCGATTCCGCTCGCGCGGCTCGCGGCTCGCCGCGGCCGTCGGTTCGCCCTCACGACGGGGAATCTGGCGGCGCTGAGCGGGATTCTGGTCGTCGTGACCGCGGCGGCGACGCGCACGTTCCCGCTGCTCCTCGTCGGGATCGCCCTCATCGGCGCGGGCAACGCCGGCACCCTGCAGTCCCGCTTCGCCGCGACCGACCTCGCGACGTCGGCCCGCCGTGGCCGTGACCTGGCGACGGTCGTCTGGGCGACGACGGTCGGCGGGGTCGTCGGACCGCTACTGCTCGCACCCGGCGAGCTCGTGGGGGCGAGTATCGGGATGCCGCGCCTCACGGGCGCGTACCTGTTCTCGTTCGCCGCTCAGGTGTGCGCGTTCGCGCTCTACGTGCTCGTGCTGCGTCCCGATCCGCTTCTGCTCGCCCAACGCCTCGACAGGGACAAGGCATCGTCCGCGGTCGCGGCGCCGGAGGTCGACCGCCCGAAGATCGCCCGCTTCGCGATGCTCGCGGTCGCCGCGTCCCACGTCACGATGGCATCGGTGATGGCGATGACGCCGGTCCACCTGTCGCACATCGTCGCTCCGGATGCCGTCACGCTCGCCGTCGGCGTCACGATCGCGCTGCACGTGTTCGGTATGTACGGCCTCTCTCCCGTCTTCGGCATCCTCGCGGATCGCGTCGGACGGCTCGCCGTGATCCTGCTCGGGCAGGCGCTCTTCGCCGCGTCGCTGGTCATCGCCTCGCTGTTCTCGGCCTCACAGGCCGGCGTTCTCGTCGCGCTCGTCCTTCTGGGCCTTGGTTGGAGTGCGGCGACGGTCGCGGGCTCCGCGCTGCTGACCGAGGCGACCCCGCTCGCGCTCCGGCCTCGTCGCCAGGGCCGGAGCGACACCCTCATGACCGCCTGCGCGGCCGTCGGGTCGGTGCTCGCCGGCGTGATCCTGGGGCTCGTCGGTTACGGGGGCCTCGCACTCTGGGCTTTCGTCCCGGTCGCGCTCGTGTGCGCGGGTGCCGTCGCCGTGCGGGGTCTCAGATCGAGTAGCTGAGAGCGGGCGCGGCGGAGGCGGGGGCCGTCGTGCCGAGTGCGCGGAGAGCGCGGTCGACGTCGGCCTCGTCGTTGAAGACGTGGAAGGCCACGCGGGCCCGGCCCGCCCGGCCCGACGCCGTGATGCCCCGTGCCGTGAGGCGCGCGAGAGCATCACCGGTGGCATCCGGCCACGTCACGATCGCCGAGGGGCGCTGGGGCTCGGGAAGACCGAGTCCCGCTCGGAAGCGCGCCGCGAGGCCGGTGGTGTGGATGTAGAGCTCGGTGATGTCGGCATCCGCGAACATCTGCAGCGCCGGCGCGGCGCCCACGAACGCCTGCCACGCGGGCGAGACGTCGAAGCGCCGGGCATCGGGTGCGAGCGTCTCGCCCGTGCCGTAGCACGACGTCCACGGGTCGTCGCCCGAGTACCAGCCGGCCTGTACCGGGCGCAGCACCCGCGCGAACTCCGGCGTGACGGTGAGGAAACCGACCCCACGGGGGCAGCACAACCACTTGTAGGCGTGACAGACGGTTGCGTCGAACAGGGTCGCATCGACCGGGAGCCAGCCCGCGGCCTGCGTGAGATCGCAGAGGGTCCGCGCGCCGGCGCGTGTGGCGGCGGCGGCGATGCCCGCGGCATCCGCCACCTCTCCCGTCGCCGACTGGACGAGCGAGAACGCCACGAGCCAGGTGTCGGGGCGGATGGCGTCCGCGAGGGCCGCGAGCGGAACCGTGCGGAGACGGACGCCGCGCGCGGCGTGAGCGAACGGCGCCACGAGCGAGGCGAAGTCGCCCTCCGGGCACAGCACCTCCGCACCGTCGGGCACGGAGGCGGCGATGAGCGAGGTCATCACGGAGGTCTGCGAGCCGATGGCGACATGGCTGAGAGGGGAGCGCACCAGTCGCGCGTAGGCCGCGCGAGCGTCTTCCACGGCCTGGGAGGCGGCGGCGACGTCGGGGCGACCGGATGCCGCGGTGTCGAGGTCGTCGCGGACGGCGCGGACCGTGGCGCGCGAGGGGAGTCCGACGGTGCAGGCGGCGAGGTAGTCGCGGCCGCCGGCGAAGCGGGAGACGAGGCTGCTCATGGATTCAGCGTCCCGCGTCGCGCCGCATTGCACTAGATCAGGTGTTGCATGAAAAACATTCGATCTGCTTATGTATTAGCGTGACGGACTCCGACGACGACCTCGACGCCCACTCGCTCCGCGTGGTGAAAGCCATCGCCGACACGGGCTCGATCACGGCGGCCGCCCACGCGCTGGGGTACAGCCAGCCGGCGGTCAGTCAGCAACTGCGTCGGCTCGAACGTCGCGCCGGGACCCCGATCGTCGAACGCGTCGGTCGGGGTGTGCGCTTGACCGAGGCGGGGCGCGTGCTCGCCCGGCACGCAGCCGTCGTCACCACCGCGCTCGAGGCGGCGGCGGGCGATCTGGCCGAGCTGCGGGGCCTCCGCGCGGGGCGGGTGCGGATCGCGGCCTTCCCCTCGGCCTCGTCGACCGTCGTGCCGCGGGTGATCGCGGCGGTGACCGCGCGGCGTCCCGGCGTCTCGATCAGCTTCGTCGAGGCGGAGCCGCCCGAGGCGATCGTCGCGGTGCGGGAGGATCGCGCCGACATCGCCCTCACCTACAGCTATCCCGGTGACCGTCGCGAGCTCGATCTCGCCGCGAACGGCCTCTCGGTGCGGACGGTCGGGGGAGACGACACCGTCCTGGTCCTGCCTGTCGACCACCCCGCGGCGACGGGGCCGATCGACCTCTCTCGTCTCGCGGACGAGCGTTGGATCGCCGGGTGCCCGCAGTGCCGCGGTCATCTTCTCGAAGCGTGTGCCCGCGCCGGCTTCGTCCCCGACATCGCCTTCGAGACCGACAACTACATCGCCGTCGAGAACCTCGTCGCCCAGGGAGTGGGGGTCGCGATCCTGCCGCGCATGGCCGTGGCATCCTTCCCCCTCCTCTCGGGGATCGCCGCTCCCCGGCTTCCGGATGCCGAGGCCCGCACGCTCCATGTCGTCACCGCCCGCGGAGCCGAACGCGTGCCGGCGGTCGGTGTCGCGCTCGAGGTCATCGACGAGGTGCTGGCCGAGTATCCGCACCCCTCCGGTCGCGGGAGCGCCCGCCGGTAGGATCGAGGGGATGTCTGCCACGCCCGATCCCCGCACCACGACCGCCACCGGCGCCGACGTTCGCGTCCGCTTCTGCCCGTCCCCGACGGGCCTGCCGCACGTGGGTCTCATCCGCACCGTTCTGTTCAACTGGGCGTACGCCCGGCACAACGGCGGAAAGCTCGTCTTCCGCATCGAAGACACCGACGCCGCGCGCGACAGCGAGGAGAGCTACCAGCAGCTCCTCGACGCGCTGCGGTGGATGAACATCGACTGGGACGAGGGTGTCGAGGTCGGCGGCCCGCACGCGCCGTACCGGCAGTCGCAGCGTCACGAGATCTACCGCGAAGTGCTCGACAAGCTCGTCGCGGCGGGGGCCGTGTACGAGAGCTACTCGACCGCGGAGGAGATCGACGCCCGTAACGAGGCGAACGGCCGCGCGAAGCAGCTCGGCTACGACAACTTCGACCGCGATCTCACCGAGGAGCAGAAGGCCGCCTTCCGTGCCGAGGGGCGTCAGCCCGCCTGGCGCCTGCGCGTGCCCGACCACGACCTGAGCTACGTCGACCTCATCCGTGGGGAGGTCACCTTCCCCGCGGGCTCGTTCCCCGACTTCGTGCTTGTGCGTGCCGGCGGGGTGCCGCTGTACCCCTTCGTGAACCCCGTCGACGACGCGCTCATGGGTATCACCCACGTCATCCGGGGCGAGGATCTCATGCCCTCGACGGCCCGGCAGCTCGCGCTGTACTCGGCCCTGGTGGATGCCGGGGTCACGACGTTCATCCCGCGCTTCGGCCACATGCCCCTGGTGCTGGGCGAGACGGGCAACAAGAAGCTGTCGAAGCGCGACCCGCAGGCCGACCTGTTCCTGCAGCGCGAGAAGGGCTTCATCCACGAGGGTCTGCTGAACTACCTCTCGCTCCTCGGCTGGTCGCTCGCGAGCGACCGCGACGTGTTCTCGCTCGACGAGATGATCGCCGCGTTCGACATCGCGGACGTCAACCCGAACCCCGCGCGCTTCGATCAGAAGAAGGCCGAGGCCATCAACGGCGATCACATCCGCATGCTGGATGCCGACGACTTCGCCGCTCGGATCGTGCCCTACCTCGCGGGTGCCGGGTACATCGCCGAGGACCCCTCGCCGGAGCACCGGGAGATCATCGCCCAGGCGGCGCCGCTCGTGCAGGAGCGCGTGCAGCTCCTCGGCGAGGTGCCGGGCATGCTCGGGTTCCTTTTCGTGTCCGACGTGGACTACGCCGAGGACGCGCTCAAGGGGCTCCCCGCCAACGCCGGCGAAGTGCTCGTGGCGTCGGTCGGTGCTCTCGAGCTCGTGCCCGAGGGGGAGTTCACCGCAGCCGCCGTGCAGGAGGCGCTGTCGAAGGCTCTCGTCGAGGAGCTCGGCCTGAAGCCGCGCGTGGCCTACGGTCCGCCGCGCGTCGCGCTCACGGGGCGGCGCGTCTCGCCGCCGCTGTTCGAGTCGATGGAGCTTCTCGGCAAGGCGGAGACGCTTCGGCGGCTCGACGCCCTGGTCCGTCACCTCGGTTGACCATGCCGCGCGGTCGCACGCTCGCGCCCACCTCGCAGAATGACGCGAACCTCGCGGGATCCCGAGCGGATCCTGCGAGGTTCGCGCGTTTCTGCGAGGTTCACGGCGGCGAGGGCCCGGGTGCTCCAGACCGCGGCCGTGGCCGTCGCGCGGGGCGCACGACGCGCGCGGGCCGCCGCCGGTTTGGCGAAGGGCCGCGCGTCACGTAAGCTTGATCCTCGGCACGAGTTACGGCTCACCGCCTTGGGGTATGGTGTAATTGGCAACACGGCGGTTTCTGGTTCCGTTGTTCTTGGTTCGAGTCCAGGTACCCCAGCAACACGAAAAGCCCCGGTCATCGCATGAAGTGCGGAGAACCGGGGCTTTTGCTTTCCCGGTTGAACCTGGCGTCTGTCGGAGGGCGCTGGTAGGCAGGACCCATGACCGCGACCACGACACCGCCGCGCCGCCCCTCGCCGGGTGAGCGTCGTGCGCGGAGGGAGCGTCTGGCCACGTGGATCACGAGCTCCGTGGTCCTCGTCGTGTGCGCGGCTGCCGGTCTCGGGGCGTATGCGATGTCGCACTCGTGGTGGGTCGAGGAGGCGCCGCGCCCCGCCGTCGACCAGCAGCTCTCGGACGGTCAATCCCGTTTCGACGGACCCGGTGTCGATTTCCTCAATCGACAGCGCCTGGCCACCGTCGACGTCGTCGCTCCCGCCCCCGCGAGCGACCTCGGTCTGCCCGCGGACGGCGATACGCCGGTCGAGACGCTCGTTCCACTGACCGTCGAGGTGCGCGGCGCCGAGAGCGTGATCTCGTTCCCGGGGGTCTCGTCGTTCGCCCTCACCACCTCGGGTGATCGACTCGCGGCCCTGACGCTGACGCCGGCGGCGAGCAGCACCTGGATCACCATCCGCAGCGACCTGGAGCAACGGGCCACGGAGTGGGGATGGTCGCCGAGTGACGTCGAGGATCTCGAACGGAAAGTCGGACAGGCGGGCCGTGAGGAGGGCGTCGCGCAGACGATGAGCCTGCCGGAGGTGTCCGTCGACGGGATGACCGTCACCGCGGACGTCGCCGTCGACGAGGCGGGGCGGATCTCGCTGCAGTACGTCTTCAGGTCCTGACCCGCGTTCACGGAGCCCTCGCCCAGCCGGCGCGCGCAGAATGGGCGCATGGGTCTCTTCATGCAGCGTCCGGAGGAACCGAGTGAGTGGGCGGGACTGCCCGGTGAGCCGGTGCGACCGCGCAGCCCGGCGGAGGTTCTCCCCGACGACGGATCGGCGGATGCCGTGACGACCGGGCTCCTCGGGGTCGGGGAGGTCCCTCTGTCGTCGATCGTCATCCCGCTCACTCCCGCCGGCGACGAGCCCGAAGAAGGCTGACCACGCGCGCGGCCGCCCCGAGACGTCCGGATGGTCTGGTTCGGAGGGAGCGCCTCCTCGGGGCTCATGGGGGAGCGAGGTAGCATCCGGGACACGGCGCCGTGGGTGGACCCGGCCGGAGAGGTGTGACGTGAAGCGATCGTCGTTCATCGTGGCGGGGGTGCTCGTGGCCGGCCTCTTCCTCGCCGGGTGCGCCCCCACGGCGGACTCGTCATCGTCCGGCGGAGCGGACACGGGTTCTTCGTCGTCGGGGAAGCCCGGGCCCTCGGCGAGCGCGCAGGCCCTTCCTCCGACGCTCGTGTCGCCGGGCGAGCTCGACGGGCGGGACGTGACGGTGATCGTCGGCACGTCGCTCGTCGTCGCGGCGCCGGACGGGACGGACGCGGAGTGGACGGGAACGACGGGCGACCGCACCATCGCGGAGTTCTCCGCGGGCGGTGCCTCAGAGGGGGCGACGTTCCACCCTGGTTACATCGCGCGGGCGACCGGGACGACCGATGCCACCCTGACGGGACCGGACGGGAAGGAGATCTCTTTCCGCATCTCGGTCGTGGCTCCCTGACACCTCCGCGAGGCGCGCGGTCGATGACGATCGTGTTACGTCCGGGAACGGGTGTCGAAAAAGTGTGAAAAATTCCTTCACATCGTGCTTCACTGTACGCATCTCATCCGTACACCTAGAGGCCCTCATGAAGAAACCCTGGATCACCGTCGGCGCCGCTCTCGCTGCCGTCGTCCTCATCGGCAGCGTTGCCGGTACCGTTGCCGTCGCGCAGAGCGGGGCTCCCGCTCCCGCCGACCCCGATTCGAACGCCGCGGTCGCGGCATCCGTCGCCGATCTCGATCGTGCGGGCTCGTTCTCCCTCGCCGAGACGGAGGCGACGGCGGCGATCGACGACAGCCGCGTCGTCGCCGTCGCTCCGGAGGCCGACACCCGGGTGCCCGTGACGCTCGACGTGTCGAGCATCGAGCAGTACTGGCTGTGGGCGAGCGGCGTGGGCGTGACCGCTCGTGGTCTGACGCCCGGCGCCGAGGTCGAGATCGGGATCGTGTTCGCCTCCGGCGCGACGTTCCACTGGGCCCCGGTCACCGCGGACGCCGACGGGAACGTCGACACCCGGGTGCGCACGCTCGACGTCGACCCCGAGAACACGCGGCCCGAGACGGGGCTCGCGCAGATCACCGTCTCCTCGTCGGCGGGGGAGGCGGGCTCCGCGCTGCTGCGCGTCACGTCGACCTCCGACGCGCTGACCGTGTCGAGCGATCCGACGACGATCAGTCAGGATGCCTTCCTCGACGCGCCCGTCACCATCCACGTCAGCGGCTTGACGCCGATGACGAAGGTGTTCTTCAACCTGGGCATGCCCGACACGACGATGTACGCCGTAGGCGAGAACGAAGGCCTCCACTCGGACGAGAAGGGCGACTTCTCGTACGCGCTGCAGATGAACTCCGTCAACGCACAGGTGGGGACGTGGACATTGAGCTTCGTGTCCGCCGACCAGGGGCAGAGCGGATCGGCGACGTTCGAGGTGACCGCCGGCGCTCCGCGCGTCGCGGACAAGAAGGTGACCCCCGCGACCCCTGAGATCTCGGTCGCCGACTTCGTCGCCGAGCCGGGTATGCGCTTCAGCCTCGAGGGCTTCCTCCCGTTCGACACCTACGAACTGCTGTTGACCACGTCTCGCGGCTACACGGCATCGCTCGGCATCTCGCGCACGAACGGCGAGGGGCGTCACAGCAACGCGATCACGAGCCCGAACGGAGTTCCCGAGGGCGTCTACACCGTCTCGGCGCGATCGACCACGACGGGCGACTACGCCTCCGGCACGTTCCGCGTCACGGGGAACCCCACCGCTCCGGCATCCGAGATCTCCCTCTCGACGAGCACGGTGACCGCCGATGCTCTCGCCGACCCCTCGGCGGGCGTCGTGGTCCGCGGACAGGACATCACGCCGGGGACGTCGTTCCGCGTGTCGCTGCGCAACATCGCGTGGGAGCGTCAGCCCCTGCTCGTCGGCGCGGATGCGTACGCGACCGTCGGCGAGGACGGGGTGCTGTCGTTGCCGCTGGTCACGCTGCAGACGATCTCGGCGGGCTCCTACACCGTGTGGATCGAAGGCGGCGGGGGAGCGGCGGCCTACAACGTCCACCTCCCGCTCGAGGTGACGGCCGCCCCGGCTGCCGCGCCCGAGACCTCGCCGACGCCCGAGGCCCGGCTCGCTCCCGTCGAGCAGGCGCCCGCGGTCCCGCAGCCGTCGCCCGTCGCGCCGCAGACGCCCGCCCCGGCCCCCTCGCCGAGCACGTCGCCGACTCCCACCCCCGACCCGTTCGAGGAGGACGCGCCCACCCCGGCGCTGCCCGTCCCGACCCTCCCGACCCGCTGAAAACAGGAAACCCATGATCACTCCACGTTCGGCGCGTTCGCGCGCCTGCGCCCTGGTCGGAACCGGCCTCCTCGCGACCTCTCTGTCGCTCGGCGCCGCGCTCCCCGCCGGTGCCGCCCCCACCGGTCTCGATGAGATCGCCCTCGCCCCCGCCGGTCCCGGCAGCGGCACGCCCCTGCCGGACTCGGTGCGGACCGCCGAGGGGAAGGTCGACGTGTTCGTCCAGACGCGCGGCGACAGCGCCCTCGGCGTGAGCAGTGCGCGCCGAGCCCAGGGTGCGCCCGAAGAGGCCGCGGCCGATGCGGCAGCGGAGACCGCGGGCCGCAACGCCGAGGTCACCGAGCGCGTCTCCGACGCCCTCGAGCAGATCGATCCGGATGCCACGGTGCTCTACACCTCGACCTACTCGGTGCCCGGTATCGCCGTCAGTGCCGATGCGGACACCCTTCGTCAGCTCGCCGAGCGTCCGGATGTCGAGAAGGTCTCCCGCATCGTCTCGCAGTCGATCGAGCTCCCGGCCGCCGACGGCGCGACGCCGTCGAACGCCGCCTCCGACGCCCTGACCCGCGCGGTCAGCGCGTGGCAGCAGGCCGGTCGCACCGGGAAAGACGTCACGGTCGCCGTGGTGGACACGGGAGTGGACTACACCCACGCCGACTTCGGCGGTCCGGGCACCAAGGAGGTGTACCAGCAGGCTCTGGCGTCGACCGACGCCCCCGACGCGCGCTGGTTCGATGCCGCCAAGTACCTCGGCGGTTGGGACTTCGCCGGCCCCACGTACAACGGCGCCAACGGCACGCCGTCGTACGACCCCATCCCGCGACCGGACGCCAACCCGATCGACGGTCCCGGCGGCAACCACGGGACGCACGTCGCCGGCACCGCGGTCGGGCTCGGCGTCGACAAGGATTCGCAGACGTTCCGCGGGGACTACACGACCCTCTCCGCCGAGAGCGTGCGGTCGCAGTTCTCGATCGGCCCCGGCTCGGCTCCGGAGGCGGGGCTCATCGCGCTGAAGGTGTTCGGCGACAACGGCGGCAGCACCGCGCTCACCGGGGCGGCCCTCGAGTGGATCGCCGAGCAGGTGGCATCCGGGACCTCCATCGACGTCGTCAACCTCTCGCTCGGCACGAACTACGGCGCGATCGACGACCCCGACAACGCCAAGCTCCAGGTGCTCGTCGACGCGGGTGTGCTCCCGGTCGTCGCGGCCGGCAACTCCGGCGACGTCACCGACATCGCGGGCAGCCCCGGCACCACGATGGGCGCGTTGACCGTCGCCGCATCCTCGAGCGGCCACGGCCTGGCCGACGCCGCACTCGCCACGATCGGCGACCCGGCGCAGAACGCCGCCGAGAAGATCAAGGTGCAGTACTCGCAGGAGTACGGCTGGGACTTCGACGTCGCCCGCAACGTCGTCGCCCTCACGGACACGGCGAACGCGGACGGCTGCGCGCCGTTCAGCGCGGCGGACCGTGCGCGCGTCGCGGGAGCCATCGTGTGGCTCGAATGGGACGACGCGGACGTCGCCTGTGGCTCGGCGACGCGGTTCGACAACGCCTCCGACGCCGGTGCCGCCGGGGTCGTGCTGACCAGCCAGGCCAACGCGTTCGAGAACGGCATCGCGGGCAACGCCGCGATCCCCGGCGCTCAGCTCACCGGCGACTCCACGAACGCCCTGCGTCCCGCGATGGAGGAGGGGCGTCTCGTGATCGAGCTGCGCTCCGACCTGCGCCGGACGATCGAGGTGTTCGACTCCTCGCGGGTCGACACCGCGGCATCCTTCACCTCCCGGGGAACGCACGGGTCGATCGACGACGTGCTGAAGCCCGACGTGTCCGCCCCCGGTGTCTCGGTCATCTCGGCCGGGAACGGCACCGGGACCGGCCTCGAGGTGCTCAGCGGAACCTCGATGGCGGCCCCGCACGCCGCGGGTATCGCCGCCCTGGTCGTGCAGGCGCACCCCGACTGGTCGGCCGAGCGCGTCAAGCAGAAGGTCATGAACACCGCGGCGCACGACATCGTCACCGCGGGGGAGAACCCGGTCGCCTACGGTCCCGCCCGCGTGGGCGTCGGCCGGGTCGACGCCCTGGCCGCGGTCGAGGGGGACATCGACCTGCGCTCCGTCGAGAACGGCGACCTGCTCAGCGCGTCGTTCGGCGTGGTGAACGTCGGCACCGAACCGGTCGTGCAGACGCGCACGGTGACGGTCGGCAACGACGGGACGGATGCCGCGACCCTCGACCTCCGCTACTCGCCCCGCACCGAGACGCCCGGCGTCGCCTACGAGGTGAGCCCCGCGAACGTCACCGTTCCCGCCGGTGGCAGCGTCGACGTCACGCTCACGCTGCGGATCGCGGACCCGGCGGCGCTGCGTCGCACGCTCGACCCGACCATGGAGTCGCTGACCGGGGGAGCGCCGCGACAGTACCTCGCCGACGCCTCGGGAGTCCTCGAGGCGACGGGACCCGCGGGCACCTACCCGGTGCGTCTGGCGGTCTACTCCGCTCCGCGCCCCTACTCCGAGACCCGCACCCAGGGCCTCGCGGTCGACGGGACGGGCGGCACGCTCACGATCGACGGTCGCGGGCTCGATCAGGGCGAGGGGAAGGAGCGGTACCGCTCGATGATGGTGCCCCTCATCCTGGGGGCGACCGACCCCGACGACACCTTCCCCGACACGTCGGCCCAGCACACGCTGGAGAGCGCCGACATCCTCGCCGTGGGTGCCTCGTCGACCGCGTCGCTTCTCGATGACCCGACGGAGGGTGTGCTGACGTTCGGCCTGCAGATGGACGGCGAATGGGCGCGGATGTCGCCCCTGACCTGGCCCATGGTGCAGCTCGACGTCAACGGCGACACCCGTGCCGACTTCATCGTGCAGGTGCAGCCCGGCGATGCCGGTGACGTGCCCGTGGCGATGACGATCGACGCCGTGACCGGCGACCTGATCGAGGAGCGCCCCGTCAACGGCGTGTTCGGCGACCAGGGGACGAATGTGTTCGACAACACCGTGCTGACGATGTCGACGTCGCTGAAGGCGCTCGGGTACACGCCCGGCACCACGCAGACGACGGTGCGGTACCTCGCGCAGACCCGCTCGTACTACAACCCCGCGTTCGACGGCGGATACCAGAGCGCGCTCGTGGACCAGACGGATGCCGCCACGATCGACGCCTACGCTCCGGCCCTGGCGTTCGGCGAGACCGGGACCGCGATGTTCGCGGACGCGGCCGGATCGGTCCCCGTGCACCGCGCGGGCGACGCGACGCCCCAGGTGCTCGTGCTGCACCTGCACGGCGACGGAGACGCCCGCGCGGAGATCGTCACCCCGACGATCGCCGGGGAGCCGACCCCGACGCCGACCGAGCCGGCCCCGAGCCCGTCGGCGTCGAACCCCGACGGCGGTTCTTCCACGCCGCCGGGCACCACGCCTCAGCATCAGGTTCTCGCCTCGACCGGCCTGGACGGTGTCACGCTCGTGTGGCTCGGTGCCGGTGCGGCCGCCGCGCTGGTCGCGGGAGCGGTCATCGTGTGGCGCCGCCGCCAGCGCTCCTGAGCGCGGTCACCGCGGGCGCCGCGCATCCTCCGGGATGCGCGGCGTCCGCCGACCCGGCAGACTGGGAGGTCATGTCCGGTCAGACGCTCGTCATCTCCGATCCCCGCGCGGTTCGTGCGATGGCGAACCCCCTGCGCATGGTCGTGGTCGACGAGCTGTACCGGCGCCAGGGACCGGCGACGGCCACCGAGCTGGCGGAGCTCGTCGGCCTCACACCGAGCGCGATGAGCTACCACCTGCGGGCAGCGGAATCCACCGGACTCATCCGGCGCGGAGAGTCCGCCGACGGGCGCGAGCGGCCCTGGCTCCCCGCCGCCCCGAGCTATTCGCTCGTCGCGAGCGTCGAGTCCGACGCCGTCCAGCGGATGGTGCTGATCGACTCGCGCTTGACGCCGATGCGACAGCGCATGGAGGAGCTGCTGGCCGCCCGCTCGGTTCGCGCTCCGGATGCCGACATCGTCTACATGGTGCTGAGGACCGGGCAGTTGTTGCTCAGCGCCGACGAGGTCGGGCAGCTCCAGGATCGCGTCATGGAGGTCTTCGACGAGTTCGAGGCTCTCAGCGCCGACCGCGCCGAAGAGGGCGACTTCCGTCGCGCGCGCTACATGTGGTCGATCGTGCCCGAGAAGGTGCAGCCGGAGGACTGATCCCCGCGAGCACCGAGGGTGTGCCGGATCTCGGATGCCGAGGGTCGGTCGAACGCGATCACGGAACGCTCCGGTGTCCGGCGTCCGGGGAGTAGGCGGCCCTGCTCGCCGACGATCCGCACGGGCGCGGGCGACTCTGAGGTGTCCACGCCCATCGTCGCGGAGCGAGGGCCGCGCTCTCCTTCGCGGGCACGCCCGTCGAGAGGGACTCCTCGGCGCCGACGACATGTGGGATATGTGTTGCTCTGTGTTGGTTCGTGTTGTATCGTGTGGGAATCCTCGAAGGAGATCCCGTGTACGCAATGGAGCGCCAACAGCTCATCGAGCGCGAACTGCGCGAGGTCGGACGCGTCAGCGTCGTCGACCTGGCCCGTCGTTTCGACGTGACCACGGAGACCGTGCGTCGTGATCTCGATCGGCTCGAGACCACCGGTTCCCTCCGCCGTGTCCACGGCGGCGCGGTGGGTATCGATCGCGCCAGCACGGCCGAGTCGACTCTCACCGAGCGCCGTGGGCGGCAGGGCGACGCGAAGCGTGCGATCGCCGCCACGGCCGTCGCGGTGCTGGGTTCCGCCTTCCGCGGGTCCGTCTTCGTCGACGCGGGAACGACCGCGGCAGCCGTCGCCGCAGCGCTCCCGAGCGCCCTCGCCGAGAGCACGGGCGTCGAGGTCGTCACGCACTCCCTCGAGGCGGCCCACCTGCTCGCGGGGGAGGATCGTCTCTCGCTCACCACGATCGGCGGACGCGTCCGCGGGGTCACGGCGGCCGCGGTCGGGGCGCATACGGTGCGCGCCATCGGACAGCTGCGCCCGGACATCGCGTTCGTCGGGACGAACGGCCTCAGCGCACGTTTCGGACTGAGCACGCCCGACCCCGAGGAGGCCGCCGTCAAGACCGCCATCATCCAGTCCGCGCGCCGGGTCGTCCTCGTTGCCGATGCGGCCAAATTCGGAGAGGAACTGCTCGTGAGCTTCGCCCGTCTCGATGAGGTCGATGTCCTCGTCACGGACGCGTCCCCGACCACGCCCCTGGGTGAGGCCCTCGCCGACGCCGACGTGGAGGTGCGTGTCGCATGATCGTCACGCTGACCGCCAATCCCTCCGCCGACCGCGCCGTCGTTCTCGCGGAGGCGCTCGCGCCGGGCGAGGTGCAGCGAGCGCTCTCGTCGCGCGAGGACGCCGGAGGCAAGGGCGTCAATGTGGCTCGGGTCGTCACCGCCGCCGGGGCGCCCGCCCGCGCCGTCGTCCCGGTCAACGGTCACGACCCGTACCGGATGCTGCTCGAAGACACCGGGATCGCGCTCGACATCGTCGAGGTCGCCGGTCGTGCACGGGCGAACCTCACCATCACCGATCCTGCGGGCGAGACCACGAAGCTCAACCTGCCCGGCGCCGCGCTGTCGCCGGCGGAGACTGAGGCGCTCGTCGCCGGCGTGGTCGCCGCGGCCGAAGGGGCGAGCTGGCTCGTTCTCGCGGGTTCGCTTCCCCCCGGTGTGCCGGCGTCGTTCTACGCCGACCTCATCGCGGCCCTCCGCGAGCGGTGGGGGAGCGCGTCCCCGCGGATCGCCGTCGATGCGTCCGGACCCGCTCTGGCGGCCGTCGTCGAGACAGCCCGGCCCGATCTCATCAAGCCGAACCACGAGGAGCTCGCCGAGCTGGTCGGCGAAGATGCGGCCGCCGACGCGGACGTCCTCACCGAGGCCGTGCGACGCGCACGGACTCTCGTGCCCGAGCGCGTGGCATCCGCCCTCGTCACCCTCGGGGCCGACGGAGCTCTGCTCTTCTCGGCCGGCGGAGCCTGGCGCGGACGCGCCCCACGGATCCAGGTCGCGAGCACGGTCGGCGCGGGCGACAGCTCGCTCGCCGGCTACCTGCTGGCCGACCTCGAAGGGGCCGCGGCCCCTGACCGCCTCGCGCGCAGCATCGCCTACGGCGCCGCTGCCGCGACCCTGCCGGGGACCCAGGCCCCGACGCCGGCCGACCTGCCCGCGGGACCCATCGCCGTCACCGAATTCCCCACCCCCATCGCAACATCCTGACCACGGAGGTCACTGACAATGTCCGACATCATCACTCCGGAGCTCGTCACCCTCGACGCGCCCCTGGGCACCGACAAGCAGTCGGTGATCCGTGCTCTGGCCGAGCGCGTCGTCGCGCAGGGCCGCGCGACGAGCGCACAGGAGCTCTTCGACGACGCCTGGGCCCGCGAGCAGAAGGACGAGACCGGCCTGCCGGGCGGCATCGGCATCCCGCACGCGCGCAGCGCGTCGGTCACCGAGCCCACCCTCGCGTTCGCGCGTCTCAAGCCCGGTGTCGACTTCGGTGCCCCCGACGGCCCGGCCGACATCGTGTTCCTCATCGCCGCGCCCGCCGGAGCCGACGAAGCGCACCTCGCGGTGCTGTCGCAGCTGGCCCGCAGCCTCATGAACGACCAGTTCATGTCGGGTCTGCGCGCCGCCCAGACCCCCGCGGACGCGGTCCGGCTCATCACGGATGCCGTGAGCCCGGCTCCCGCCGACGCCGCCGCCGCGCCGGCCGCCACCACGCGCGCCGAAGCCCGCAGCGCCACCGCGACGAAGACCAAGAAGATCGTCGCGGTCACCGCGTGCGCCACCGGCATCGCGCACACGTTCATGGCCGCCGACGCGCTCACGGCCGCAGGCGCCGAGACCGACGGCGTCGAGCTCATCGTCGAGCCCCAGGGCTCGAGCGGCTACAAGGCGCTCCCGCAGAGCGTGATCGACGACGCCGACGCCGTGATCTTCGCCGTCGACGTCGACGTCCGCGAGCCCCAGCGCTTCGCGGGCAAGCCCGTCGTCCGTGCGGGTGTGAAGCGCGGCATCGAGCAGCCGAAGCAGCTCATCGCCGAGGCCCTCGCCGCCAGTGAGAACCCGAACGCCGCACGCGTGCAGGGCGCTGGCGCCGCGGCATCCGCGTCCGACGCGCCCGCCGCTCAGCAGTCGGTGGGTCGTCGCATCCAGCGGTGGCTGCTCACCGGCGTCAGCTACATGATCCCGTTCGTGGCCGGTGGCGGTCTGCTCATCGCGCTCGGCTTCCTCCTCGGCGGCTACCAGGTCACCAAGGATGCCGCGAACGTCATCATCCAGAACTCGCTGTGGGACCTCCCGACCGAGAACATCACCTCGCCGCTCGGGCCGATCGGTCAGTACCTCGGCTCGGTGGCGTTCACGATCGGCGCGACGTCGATGGGCTTCATCGTCGCCGTGCTCGCGGGCTTCATCGCCTACGCGATCGCCGACCGTCCGGGTATCGCACCCGGCTTCGTCGCCGGCGCCGTCGCGGTTCTCATGAACGCCGGCTTCATCGGCGGCATCATCGGCGGTCTGCTCGCCGGCTTCATCGCCTGGTGGCTCGGTCGATTCGACGCCCCGCGCTGGTTGCGCGGGCTCATGCCGGTGGTGATCGTGCCGTTCCTGGGGTCGATCTTCGCGTCGGGGCTGATGATCCTGTTCCTCGGTCGACCGATCGCGGCCCTCATGTCGGCGCTGACCGAGGGGCTCACCTCGCTCGCCGCCAGCAGCGCCGGCGCGATCGTGCTGGGCGTCATCCTCGGCCTCATGATGTGCTTCGACCTCGGCGGCCCGGTCAACAAGGTCGCGTACGTCTTCGCCACGACCGGTCTCGCCGCCGCGACCCAGACGAACACCGCGCCGTACCTCATCATGGCCGCGGTCATGGCCGCAGGCATGGTTCCGCCGCTCGCGATGGCTCTGGCCTCGACGCTGCTCGCCCGGAACAAGTTCACGCCGGTCGAGCGTGAGAACGGTGCGGCCGCGTGGCTGCTGGGTGCCTCGTTCATCTCGGAGGGCGCGATCCCGTTCGCCGCGGCCGACCCGCTCCGCGTCATCCCCGCGTCGATGGTGGGCGGTGCCATCACCGGTGGTCTGAGCATGCTGTTCGGCACCCAGTCGTTCGCCCCGCACGGCGGCATCTTCGTCTTCTTCGCGATCAACCCCTTCTGGGGTTTCGCCCTCGCGATCGTGGCGGGTACCGTCGTGACGGCGCTGATCGTCGTGGCCCTCAAGGGCATCGGCCGCAGCACCAAGGACGCCGCCGTCGCCGAGACTGCTCCCGCAGCCACGGTCGCCGCCTAACACCCCCGTCGAATCGGAAGGATTCACCATGGCAGAACGTCAGGCCACCATCGCCAGCGCCTCGGGCCTCCACGCTCGTCCCGCGAAGCTCTTCGTGCAGGCCGTGCAGGAGAAGAAGATCCCCGTCACGATCGCCGCCGAGGGTGGCGCCGACCTCAACGCCGGCAGCATCCTCTCGCTCATGGGTCTCGGCGCCGGTCACGGCACGGTCGTGACCCTGAAGGCCGAGGGCGAGGGTGCCGAGCAGGCGCTCGACGAGCTCGTCGCCCTCCTCGAGACCGACCTCGACGCTCAGTAAGCACCTGCAGCGCAGAACACCGGATGCCACGGCCCCAGGGGTCGTGGCATCCGGTGTTTTCGTGCTCGAGACCGTCGAGGGTCCGCGCCGAACTCCTGAGAAACCGGCCGCGTCCGTGCGGACACGCCGCGTTGGTCGGCGCCCCCGTCAGACGATCAGGAGTTCGGCCCGCCCGCGACGCTCAGACGTCGGTCGAATCGCCGGGCTTCAGGTCGACGAAGGATCCGCCGTTCTGCTCGGCGGCCCAGGTCAAGCGCGCATCGCCCATCTGCTTCCCGGCGACCGAGAGCGTCATGTCGTGCGTCGCGAAGACCCGCGCCGGCTTGACGTCGAGGACGAAGTCGATCGCGTCGCCGATCTTCAACCAGGGCGCGCCCACGGGCGCCGCGAGCAGGGCGACCTTCTTGTGCTTGGGGACGGCGTAGGAATCGCCGGGGTAGTACAGCGCGTCGTTCACCAGGACGCCGACGTTGTCGATGACCGGGATCGATTCGTGGATGACGGCGTGCTCGCCGCCGAAGAACTCGAGGTGGAAGGGGCCCAGGTCGAGTGTGTCGCCGGGGTGGACGACGGTGACGTCGAAGCCCGCGGCGGCCTGCTGGACACCCTCCGGCCCGTAGATCGGCGTGCCCGGGTGCGCCGCGAGAAGGCGGGTGAGGTGGTCGGGCGTCCAGTGGTCGGGGTGCTCGTGGGTCAGGATGATGCCCGCGAGCTTCTCGACGTCGTCGAGGGGGGAGGTGAAGCTTCCCGGGTCGATGACCAGCGAATGTCCCGACTCGACCAGGACGAGGGCGGCGTGTTCGTGCTTGGTGACTCGCATGCCGGCAAGTCAACTCTCCGCCGAGCGGTGCGGCAACCGCTGGCCTCCGGGACCGCGGGGGAGTAGATATGCCCGAGAGGGGATACTCGCCCGGCTCTTCCGCGTGTCGCGGGATGACGGTACGTTGGCGGGACACGCCCGAGATCTGCGGCGGCCCCGCCCCGATTTTGCGTGCGTGCCTTCGTGGTGCATACTTGAACGGTTGCGACGCGGCCCCATCGTATAGCGGCCTAGTACGCCGCCCTCTCACGGCGGTAACGCGGGTTCGAATCCCGCTGGGGTCACCAACAGCGAAAAGGCTCCGACCGAATGGTCGGAGCCTTTTCGCTGTCCCCGGGCGGGGCGTCGTCGCCGCACCGCCCGGGCGGGTCACTCCTCGCGCGCTTCGCTCCGCCGTCGCCGGAGACGCCGCACCCCCCAGACCGCCGCGCCGATCACGGCAGCCACCGCGAGCCACGGCAGCAGGAACCCCAGTCCGATCACGACACCGTTGAGCGCAGCGACGAGACCGTTCCAGCCGGCCACCAACCCGTCCGCGAACCCCGCCGGGTCGGCGGACACGGTCGAGGTGGCGGCGACGACCTGTACCGACAGCGACGACATCGCCACCTGGGTCTCCAGCAGCGTCAACTGCTGCCGGTCGGCGTCGAGCTGCGCTTGCCGTTCCGCCAGGGCGGACTCGGCCGTGATGAGATCGGCGACCGACGCCGCTTGCGACATCAATTCCGTCAACCGGGAGACGGATGCCTCACCCGCGGCGACGCGGGCCCGAAGGTCGACCGCCTGGTCGGTGACGTCGCTCCTCGACACGCTCGAGGCCGTCACCGTCCCGACGGTGGACAGCCCGTCCATCACGCTCGTGAGCTGGTCGGCGGGGACGCGGACCGTGACCCACGCCGTCGACGGGTCGCCACCCGTGTTTCCTCGTGCGGTGTCGCCGTCGAGGGGGACGGCTCCCGATGCGCCCCCGACCTGCGAGGACTCGACGTAGCCGCCGACCGAGGTCGCGGCATCCGAGATCCGCGTGACGGCCGTGCCGACATCGTTCGCCTCGACGGTCGCGGTGCCGTTCGCGATGATCTCTCGTGTCGTGGTGTCGCGTGCGCCGGCAGCCGTGTCCGTCAGCCCCTGTTCGAGAGAGGGCGCGACGGGCGCGCTCTCTGCGGAACCGAAGTCGGGCTCGGCGACGCTGCTGCCGCCCGACGCCGACTGGTCGAAGAGAGCGCGGCTCCCGCCGGTGAGCACGGCCGGGCCGACGACCGCGGCGACGAGCACGACGCCGGCCGCTGCGGCGGTCCATCCGCCGATCCGTGTGCGCCGGCGTCGGCGATCGGCCGCGGTCGAGTCGTGGATGCGCGCGAAGATCCGGGTCTCCATCGCGTCGATGCGGTCGTCGTCGAGCGGGGGGAGCGTGGGCGTGGTCATGGGGTCTCCGTCTCCATCGCGGTGGTACGCACCCGGGTGCGGATGCGGGAGAGGCGATTGCGCACGGTCCCGTGCGAGACCCCGAGCTGCTCGGCCGCTGCCTGGTAGCCGTATCCCTCGGCGGCGCACAGGCGGAAGATCTCGCGATCCAGGTCGCCGAGGCCGTCGACGGCCGCCAGGATGGCGCGCACCGTCTCGGCGTCCACGACCTCGCGTTCGACGTCGATCCGCGCGGGAAGGTCGACGTCGAGGGGATCGTGTGACCCGTGCCGCGCGCGCGCCCGAAGGCGGTTCGCCGCCTGCAGCCGGCAGACCGTGGCCAGCCAGGGCAGCAGCGACGTCCCCTCCAGTGTCATCCGGGGCAGCTTCCGCCACGCCACGACGAAGGTCTCCTGCACGACATCGTCGGCGTCCGCCGGGTTTCCGACGAGCCCGAGCGCCGTCCAGTACACGGGACGCACGTACGCGCGGTACAGCGACCGGAAGGCCATCTCCGACCCGGCGGCGGCGCGCGCGACGAGCGCCCTGTCGTCGATCACATCGTCAGCCATGGCATCCGTTCGTCCAGCCGGTCCTCAGCGGTGCGAGCACTCTCTCATTGAGAGGTGTCTTGTCGCGCGCGATCGTCTCATCGGATCAGCGAGCGACACGGGTTCGTCTGGCACGCACCTCGGCCGAGCCGGTTCTTCACAGCTCCGAAGCTGCCTTGCTGCGGGGTTAGTTCCGGCGGGTCGAAAGTTCACCCCTCGGCAGGGCGGCCGTCACGGTAGAAAGGTGCACATACGCACGTACACATGCCCTACGAAAGGATCACGAGATGGATCGGCGCACCGCCTCGGCGTTGGCAGGAGCCCTCGTCATCGCGACCGTCATCGTCGGGGCCGTCAGTCCTGCCTACGCGGAGGATGAGCGGGCCCGTGCAGACGACGTCGTCGACGTCCTCCAGGATGTCGTCGACGTGAGCCCCGTCGGCGGCGACAGTGTTCGGGTGACGCCGGACGGAGTTCAGGCTTCGGTTGACGGTCTCCAGATCGCCGTGCCCGAGGACCCCGACAGAGGAATCGTCGTGGGTGTCGGTGCATCTGCCGTCACGATAGGCCTGCCGTTCGCGGCGGAGGCGGATTCGGCCGTCGACACTCGCGTACCCGGCGTCGCCGTCTACGACAACAACAACTCCTCGGTCACCGTCCCGGTGATCCGGAACGACGGGAGTGTCCAGATCTCGACGGTGATCGAGAACTCCTCGGCACCGCACGAGTACTCGTACGTGGTCTCGATGCCAGGAGATCTGACGCTGGTGAAGGGCGCTTCGGGGGACGTGTTCGCGACGCCGGAGGGGTCCTCGATCCCTGCCGTCTACATCGCGCCGCCGTGGGCCAAAGACGCCAACGGGAACCCTGTCGCCACGCACTACGAGGTTGCGGGGGCCACGCTCACACAGGTCGTGGACTTCACCGAAGAGACAGCCTTCCCGGTCGTCGCCGATCCGGCCACGTACATCGACACCACGACCTCGTCGGTCATCAACGTGTCGCGCCAGGGGGTCGTGCCCCGGTGGCAGTACCTCAACGGCTGCACAGCAGCGAAGGGCCGTACCTGCTCGGTGAGTCGTACGTACACCGTCACCGCGTCGACGCAGACGTCGCTGGGTGTTTCGAAGTCGATCATCTCCGGGTCGATCGGCGTGACCGATGGCCAGAGCACCGCGGTAGCCGCGACGTGCGGTGTGCCGAACGGCCCCGGCACGGCCACGCTGTACGCACAGGCCGAGAAGACGTTGTACCAGGTCAAGACGGTGCGGCGATGGGGCGTCCCCACCGCCGGAGGCGGTTCCATGCACACCGAGACGAAAGTCAGTGGATGGCTCGCCGCGTACAAGCCGAACGGGAGGTTCTCGTGCGTGTGAAGGTCGCAGGCTTCGCGTTCGCGGTCTGCATCTGCGCGATGGTCGTCGGATCGGTGATGTTCGCGAGCAGCATTCCCCGCGATGCGTGTACGGGAGCGGTTTTCGACACGTCGATCTGCGAGAGCGCCCGTCTTCATCAATCGCTCTTCGCCAGCATCCTCGTGGGGTCGTCGTTGGTGGCGGCCTCGGTCATCGTGGGCGCACTCATCGTCTCTCGGGGATACGGACGGCGCCCGGACGTGGTGTCCGGCGAAGACCACGGCTGAATGAGGTGTCCGGGGGAGAGGAGCCGCGCGGGCCGTCGGACGTGGTCGCGCACTCGATAGAATCGAGCGTTTCCCCCGAACGAGAGGCTCGTGATGGAGCTGCAGATCGACCCGCTCTTCCAGACGATCACGCTCATCGTGCTCGTGCTGATCCTGGTCGCGGATCTGCTGATCATCCTCAAGCGTCCTCACATCCCCGCGGCGAAGGAATCGACCCTCTGGGTCGTGTTCTACGTCACCCTCGCGCTCATCTTCGCCGGCGTGCTGTGGGTCGTCGCCGGGGGAGAGGTCGCGGGACAGTTCGTCGCCGGCTGGCTCACCGAGTACAGCCTCTCGATCGACAATCTGTTCGTCTTCGTGCTGATCATGGGGCAGTTCGCGGTGCCGCGCCGGTATCAGCAAGAGGTGCTGATGGTAGGCATCATTGTCGCTCTCGTGCTCCGAGGTGCGTTCATCCTCGTCGGCGCGACGATCATCGAGAACTTCAGCCCGATCTTCTACCTGTTCGGACTGTTCCTCGTCTACACGGCGATCCGGCAGGCCTTCCCGGGCGACGACGACGATGAGCAGAAAGAGAACCTCATCGTCCGGACGCTCCGCCGTGCCCTGCCGATGAGCGACTCCTACGACGGCAAGAAGGTCATCACCCGCGTGAACGGCAAGAAGCTGTTCACCCCGATGATCATCGTGTTCGTGGCGATCGGCGTCACCGATCTGCTGTTCGCGATCGACTCGATCCCCGCGATCTTCGGCATCACGCAGAGCCCGTTCATCGTCTTCACGGCGAACCTGTTCGCCCTCATGGGGCTGCGCCAGCTCTACTTCCTGCTCGGCGACCTGCTCGACCGCTTGAAGTACCTGCACTACGGCATCGCGTTCATCCTCGCCTTCATCGGCGTGAAGCTCGTGTTCCACGCGATGCACGTCAACGAGCTGCCGTTCCTCAACGGCGGCGAGCCCATCGAGTGGGCGCCCGAGATCTCGACGTGGGTCTCGCTCGCGGTGATCGTGTTGTCGATGGCGGTGGCGACGATCGCCAGCCTGATCGCGGCGCGTCGGGAACCGGATGCCGAGGGACATCAGGATGCCGCCGGAGTCGTCGCTGACGAGAAGGGCACCCCCTCGACCGTGGACCGGCCCGATCGCGACGGAACGACGGCCCCTCAACCACCCGCGGCGGACCGATAGCAGCCGAGCGCCCTGAGACTCTCTGGGGGCGCGGGACCACGAGGCGCCGCGGGATTCGACAGGCTCAGACACCCGGCGGCGGAATCGGGTCGGATGCCGGAGCACCCGGCATCCGGAATCTAGAAGGCCCGCAGATTGGCCTGCAGGCCGCCGTCGACGTACTCCTCGCGCAGGATGCCACGACGCCGCAGGATCGGCACGAGGTCATCGAGCACGCGGTGCACGGTGACCGGGTGCAGATCGCCCCACAGCAGCACACCGTCGTTGCCCCACGTGCCGAGCTCCTCGATGCGGTCGGCGAACTCGTCTGCCGTGCCGACGAAGCCGGAGCCGTCGTTCAGTCGCCCCAGGCGCGCGTGCGCGGCGAGCAGCGTCCGCAACGGGGCGTCGGCATCGTGCTTTCCGACCAGCCGCTTGATGCTGCCCTCCGACACGTGCTCGCCGAAGATCGAGCGGTCGAGCGGCTTGTCGAGGTCCAGCCCCGTCAGGTCGGTCTCGAGGTCGCTCGACTGCTTGCGGGCGATCGCGACGAGCGCGTCTTCGGAGGGATCCGCGGATGCCGCGACCAGGCGATCGGCCTCCTCCGGCGACGACACGAGCACGGGCTGGATCGCGAAGAGGATCTTGATCGCGTCGGCCGAGCGACCCGCCGCTTCGGCCGCAGCGTGGATGCGCCCGCGGTACGCGCGGATACTCGCCTCGTCGAGCGGCGCGAGCGCCAACTGCACGTCGGAGTTGTGCCCGGCGAACGACAGCCCGCGCCCCGACCCGCCGGGCGAGACGATGACGGGCTCGCCGTCGGTGAACGGGATCGCGTTGAGCGGACCGTCGAACCCGAAGTGCTCGCCGCGGTGGCGCGTGGCATCCAGTCTCGTCCCGTCGGCGTAGACGCCGGACTCCTCGTCGACGACGAGTGCCCCCTCGCCCCAGCTCCGCCAGAGCTGCCGGATGCCGTCGAGCCACTCCTCGGCCCGGTCGTACGCCGCGTCGTGTCCGAGTTGCGGCGCCGTGGAGAAATGGCGCGCGCTGCCGGTGTCGGTGACGACGTTCAGGCCGAGGCGGTGCCCGCTGAGGTGCTGCAGTGTCGCGAACTGCCGCGCCGCCGTGTACGGCAGGTATGCGGCCGGGTTGACGGTCGGTACGACGCCGAGGTGCCGCGTCGCGGCGAACAGGTACGGCGCGAGCAGGAGGGGATCGTGCTTGGGACCGCCGAACGCGTGGCGGACCCGGAGGTCGATCGTCTCGGCGCTGCCGAGCGAGGGGGCGTCCTCGATGATGAGCAGGTCGAAGCCGGCCTGCTCGAGGGTGCGGGCGGAGTCCTGGTAGAGGCCGGGCTCGGTCCAGCGATGGTTCCACCGCAGGTAGGGGTGTCCCCAGCCGTGCGGGCCGAAGCCGCGGGCGAGGAACCAGCCGAAGTGCTGGAGCGTGCTCACAGGACGACCGTCTCGCGCTCGGCGACCGGCACGCCCACGAGCGCCTGCTCGAGGTCTGCCAGGAGGTCGTCGAGGTCCTCGATGCCGATCGAGAAGCGGACCGTGCCGGGGAAGACGCCCGCGCGCTCGCGCTCCTCGACGGTGCGCGCCGAGTGGGACGTGCTCTGCGGGTGCAGGACGAGCGAGCGCACGTCGCCGAGGTGGGTCATGTGCGTGATGACCTCGACGGACTGCACGAGGTGTCGGGCGGCCTCGAGCCCGCCGCGCAGGGTCACGGTGAACACCGAGCCGGTACCGCGCGGGAGGTAGTGCGCGCCGAGATCGTAGTGCGGGTGCGAGGCGAGTCCGACGTGGTCGACGCGCTCGACCTCGGGGCGGTTCTCGAGCCACTGCGCGACCGCCAGCGCGTTCTGCGACTGCCGCTCCACGCGCAGGCTCAGTGTCTCGATGCCCTGGCCGATGAGGAACGCGTTCAGCGGCGACGGAGAGGGACCGAACCGCGGGGCGACGCTCTCCCTGATGTATGCGCCGCGCGCGCGGGCGCCGTGCCTCTCGGCATAGCTCGCCCCGCCGAGGCGATCGGTGTGGACGAGGTGCGGGAAGAGATGACCGGATGCCGCGGCGTCGAAGCGTCCATCATCGACGATGACCCCGCCGAGGACCGCTCCCTGGCCGGCGAGGAACTTGCTCGCCGAGTGCACCACGACCGCCGCTCCGTGCTCGAGGGGGCGCAGCAGGTACGGGGTCGTGAACGTGCTGTCGACGACGAGCGGGATGCCGCGCTCCCGGCCGATCGCGGAAACGGCGGCGATGTCGAGGACGTCGTTGCGGGCGTTCGAGAGCGTCTCGGCGAACAGCGCTTTGGTCCGCGGGGTGATGGCATCCCGCCACGCGTCGAGGTCGGACGTGTCGACGAAGGTCGTCTCGATGCCGAGACGCGCGAGGTTGTCGAGCAGCAGACCGCGCGTGCCCTCGTAGATGTGCTCGGAGACGACGACGTGGTCGCCCGCGCCCGCGAGCGCCAGGAGGGCGACGGTGACGGCGGCTTGACCGCTGGAGACGAGGACCGCCTGGTCGCCGCCTTCGAGCGACGCCAGACGCGCTTCGACGGCCTGCACCGTGGGGTTCCCCGTGCGGGTGTAGCCGAAGCCCGCGCCGGTGCCGAAGTGCTCGGCGGACTCGTCGAGGTCGGTGAACGTGAAGCCGGCCGTGAGGTAGATCGGCAGCGCGCGTGGCGACGCGGGCACGGTCGAGGCCCCCACGTGGACCTGTCGGGTCGAGAATCCGGGTTCTGCGTTCGCGGCCATGCGGCACGCTCCTTCCTGCGGCGTCCCGTCAGGCTCGCACGAGGGGCGCCGCGACGCCGAAATGTGCGGCGTCGTGTTACGGGCCGTGAGACGCCGGGCAGGGCGGGCCGCGCGGAGAGAGGGACGGGGCCCGGTGGTATCGTGACGAGGTGCGGATCGTCGGCCTCCTCCTTACCGGCCGCGACGAGACCTTGTTCTAGGCCTTTCTCGTCGCGGAGTTCGTCGCGGGCCTCACACCCCTCCCGAGGAGAAACGCAAACCATGAGCACGATTCCCGAGAACCCTCGCACGCTGGCGGAGAAGGTCTGGGACGACCACCTCGTCGTCAAGGGCGAGGACGGCCAGCCCGACCTCATCTACATCGATCTGCACCTCGTGCACGAGGTCACCAGCCCCCAGGCCTTCGACGGTCTGCGCGCCGAGGGGCGTCCCGTGCGGCGGCTCGATCTGACGATCGCCACCGAGGACCACAACACCCCGACGCTCGACATCGACAAGCCGATCGCCGACCTCACGAGTCGCACGCAGATCGACACTCTGCGTCGCAATGCCGAGGAGTTCGGCGTCCGACTGCACTCGCTGGGCGATAAAGAGCAGGGCATCGTCCACGTCGTCGGTCCCCAGCTCGGGCTCACGATGCCCGGCATCACGGTGGTCTGCGGCGACTCGCACACCTCGACGCACGGTGCCTTCGGCGCGATGGCCTTCGGCATCGGCACGAGCGAGGTCGAGCACGTGCTCGCCACGCAGACCCTGCCCCTCAAGCCCTTCAAGACGATGGCGATCACCGTGGAGGGCGAGCTGAAACCGGGCGTGACCGCCAAGGACATCATCCTCGCGATCATCGCCAAGATCGGTGCGAACGGCGGCCAGGGCTACGTGCTCGAGTTCCGCGGCAGCGCGATCCGCTCCCTCTCGATGGAGGGGCGCATGACCATGTGCAACATGTCGATCGAGGCCGGTGCCCGTGCGGGCATGATCGCCCCCGACGAGACGACCTTCGCCTACGTCAAAGACAAGCCCCACGCGCCGCAGGGTCAGGATTGGGACGACGCCGTCGCCTACTGGCGGACCCTCCCGAGCGATGAAGGCGCCGTGTACGACGCCGAGGTCTACCTGGATGCCGCCGAGCTCGAGCCCTTCGTGACCTGGGGCACGAACCCGGGTCAGGGTGTCTCGCTGTCGGACGTGGTGCCCACCCCCGCCGACATCACCGACCCCAACGAGCGTGCCGCCGCCGAGCGGGCGCTGGAGTACATGGACCTCCGATCGGGCACGCCGATGAAGGACATCCCCGTGGATGCCGTCTTCATGGGCTCGTGCACCAACAGCCGCATCGAAGACCTCCGCGCCTTCGCGTCCGTCATCCAGGGCCGCACGAAGGCCGAGAACGTCCGTGTCATGGTCGTGCCGGGCTCGGCCCGCGTGCGCCTCGAGGCCGAGGCCGAGGGACTGGACAAGGTGTTCACCGACTTCGGTGCCGAGTGGCGTTTCGCCGGCTGCTCGATGTGCCTGGGCATGAACCCCGACCAGCTCGCTCCGGGCGAGCGCTGCGCCTCGACCTCGAACCGCAACTTCGAGGGGCGCCAGGGCAAGGGCGGGCGCACGCACCTCGTGTCGCCGCTGGTCGCGGCGGCCACCGCGGTGCGCGGGACGCTGTCGAGCCCGTCCGACCTCGACCCGTTGACGAGCTCGGGGAGCGCGTCCGCAGAGACTGTTTCGACCGGGGCGGAGGCCTGACATGGAGAAGTTCGCCACGCACACCGGTATCGCCGCCCCGCTCAAGCGCTCGGCGGTCGACACCGACCAGATCATCCCCGCGGTGTTCCTGAAGCGCGTCACCAAGACCGGCTTCGAGGACGCCCTCTTCTCGAACTGGCGTCAAGACCCCGAGTTCGTGCTGAATCAGGACGCCTACCGCTCGGCATCCATCCTCGTCGCCGGTCCCGACTTCGGCACCGGGTCCAGCCGCGAACACGCCGTGTGGGCCCTGCGCGACTACGGCTTCCGTGTCGTGCTGAGCCCGAAGTTCGCCGACATCTTCCGCGGGAACTCGGGCAAGCAGGGCCTGGTCACGGGCGTCATCACCGAGAACGAGGTCGAGCAGATCTGGGCCGTCCTCGAGGCGAACCCCGGCGTCGAGATGACGGTCGACCTGCAGGCGAAGACCGCCACGGTGGGCGACCTCCAGGTCTCGTTCGAGATCGACGATTACACTAGGTGGCGGCTTCTCGAAGGGCTCGACGACATCGGGCTCACGCTGCGTGACG
>Ga0308161_1001091_pt1 | contig 35026 bp, 29 predicted proteins | sample PhyFR2_FD_201034 | JGI IMG/M metagenome (GOLD analysis project Ga0308161, IMG submission 201034) | Phyllosphere microbial communities from UC Gill Tract Community Farm, Albany, California, United States - DLSLF.R2 | ecosystem: Host-associated > Plants > Phyllosphere > Unclassified | place: USA...
CTTCGGACCGGGCGCGCGCCCCGCAGCGCAGTAGGCTCAGGGCATGACCATCCCGGAAAACACTTCCCGGAGCAGGACGGCGCGCTCCGCGCCGACACTGCACGACGTGGCCGCGGCGGCCGGCGTCTCCCTCGCGACGGCGTCCCGCGTGCTGAACGGCTCCGAGCGCAAGGTCGCCGAGTCGTTCCGCGAACGCGTCGAGCGGGCCGCGGCCGAGCTCGGCTACACCGCGAACGTCTCCGCCCAGACGATCGCGCGGGGCACGTCTCCCGTGATCGCCCTGCTGGTGGCCGATATCGCGGACCCCTACTTCGGGCTGATCGCGTCCGGCGTCGCCCGCGGTGCGGACGAGCAGGGACTGATCGTGACGATCGCGATCACCGAGCGCGAGCCGCAGCGCGAGGCGCGGATCCTGCACGCGCTGCGCGGGCAGCGTCCCCGGGGCGTGATCCTCGCGGCATCCCGAGCCGGCGAGCGGGACGCTGCCGCCGTCGACGAGCTGACGGAGTTCGCCTCGCTCGGCGGCCGGACCGTCACCTTCGGTGAGGGCGGCGATCGCAGCATCCGCATCCCGAACCGGGAGGGATCCGAGGAGCTCGGTCGCTCGATGGCGGCACTCGGGTACCGGCGCGCGATCGGGATCGGAGCCTCCGAGGGCGTGAGCACCTCGGACGACAGACTGGCCGGTTTCACAGCCGGCTTCACCGCCGGTGGCGGCGAGGTCGTCCGCGTGCACCGCGGCACCTTCGAGCGGGAGTCGGGCACGGCCTCGATGACCGAGGCACTCGCCGCCGGCGTCGAGCCCGGCACGCTGATCTTCGCGCTCAGCGATGTGGTGGCGATCGGGGCGATGACCGCGATCCGGGACGCGGGGCGGACGGTCGGCGAGGACATCGCGGTGTGCGGATTCGACGACGTGCCGGTCAGCCGCGATGTGACTCCGCAGCTCACCACTGTGCGCGTGCCGCTCAGCGAACTCGGCTATCAGGCATTCCGCGCGACGGTCGCCGACGAGTGGGAGCAGCCGCCGATGGAGATCGAGGTGCTCGTGCGCGACAGCACGCCCGGGATCGCTCGATGAGGGTCGTCTTCGCGCCGGACAGCTTCAAGGGGACCATCACGGCGGCGGATGCCGCGCAGGCGCTCGCCGAGGGCTGGGCGCAGGTCGCGCCGGACGCGGAGCTCGTGCTGCGGCCCATGGCCGACGGGGGAGAGGGCACGGTCGCGGCCTTCGCCGCCGCAGTGCCCGGCGCGGAGCGGATGCCCCTCACCGTCGACGGACCGGCCGGCGTGCCGGTCGAGACCTCGTGGCTGCTGCTCCCGGCATCCGCGGACGCCCCGGCCGGCACGGCCGTGATCGACCTCGCGTCCACGTCGGGGATCGAGCTTCTCGGCGAGCTGCGCCCGCGGGATGCGGACTCGACAGGATTCGGGCAGGCGATCGCCGCTGCTCTCGACCACGGCGTCTCGCGCCTCATCCTCGGGATCGGCTCCAGCGCGTCCACCGACGGCGGCACGGGGATGCTGCGCGCTCTGGGCGCGCGGTTCCTCACCGCTGACGGTGCCGACGCGGCACGTGGCGCCCGCGGCCTCGCCTCGATCGTCCGGGCGGATCTGACCGCGCTCCGTCCCGCGCCCGAGACGCTCGTGCTCAGTGACGTGACCAATCCGCTCATCGGGCCCCGCGGCGCCGCCGAGGTGTTCGGCCCGCAGAAGGGGCTCACGGATGCCGCGGATCGGGCCCTCGCGGATGCCGGCCTCGCCGCGCTCGCGCAGCTGCTCGGCCTCGATCCGTCGACGCCGGGCGCAGGTGCCGCCGGCGGCGTGGGCGGTGCGCTCGTCGCCTGGGGCGCGCGGCTGCTGCCCGGTGCCGGAGAGGTCGCCCGGCTGATCGGCCTCGCGGATGCCCTCACCGGCGCCGATCTGGTCGTGACGGGGGAGGGGTCGTACGACGGTCAGTCCGGCGACGGCAAGGTGCCCTCGTTCGTGGCCTCGGTCGCCGCGGATGCCGGTGCCCGCGCCGCCGTGGTGGCGGGGCGGATCACCGATGACGCCGACACCGGCCTGTTCGCCGGCTCGCTCTCGCTCACCGAACTCGCCGGATCATCGGCATCCGCTCTGGCGGAGCCCGCCCGCTGGCTGCGCGAGGCCGGCGCGGAGCTCGCCCGCCGCCTCGCCTGACCTGCCGCGACTGACCGGCAGCCCGGACGCCGGTCCAGGCCCGCCTGCGTGCGCTGCGCGCGGCCGACAGGTACGCGGTGCGGAGAGGCGACGAACGGGTACGGATGCACGACCGGGGAACACCTGCACGATCGATTCGGCGATCCGGTCGTGCAATCGTTCCCGCGTCGTGCAGCTGTGCCGGGTCAGCGCGCACGTGCAGGTCCGTGCCCGCCTGTGCGCGCCTGCGCGGGCCCGCACCCGGTCGGATTGACACTCCCCGATACGCGACATAGACTCGCAGCAACGGTTCGGAATACGCTTTCCCGAAATCGATCTCATCATTGACGACGACGTCGAGGACCCCATGACTTCAACGCAGAACGCCACCATGTCGCTCGCGCTCGCCCAGGCGCCGGGTGAACCGAACGCCTTCGTCCGCTGGTGGCAGCGCAGCTGGCATCCGGTCGTGTTCGTGATCGCCGTGCTGTTCATCTGGTGGCTCGTCACCACCCTGAAGTGGGTCAAGCCGTTCATCATCCCCTCGCCCGGCGACACCTGGGCGGCGTTCGCGAACAACGCGGCGTACCTCGCGCAGCACACCTGGGTCACCACCTACGAGACGCTGGTCGGATTCGTCATCGCGGTGATCGTCGGCCTGTTCGTCGCCGTGATCATGGTGTACTCCCGCGGGCTCGAGCAGACCCTCTACCCCGTCATCCTTTTCGCGCAGGTCATCCCCAAGATCGCCATCGCGCCGCTGTTCATCGTGTGGCTCGGATTCGGCATGGAGCCCAAGATCCTGGTCGCCGTGCTGATGGCGTTCTTCCCCGTCGTGATCTCCGGCCTCGCGGGACTGCGCTCGGTCGACCCCGAGATCCTGCAGCTGACGTCCACGATGGGCGCCGGTCGCTGGCGCACCTTCACCAAGGTGCGACTGCCCGCGGCACTGCCGGAGCTGCTCTCCGGACTCAAGGTGGCGGCCACGCTCGCCGTCACCGGCGCCGTGGTCGGCGAATTCGTCGGTGCGAACGAGGGCCTCGGCTACGTCATCCTGCAGGCCAACGGCAACCTCGACACGGCGATGCTGTTCGCCGCGCTCATCATCATGTCGCTGATGGGCGTCCTGCTGTTCGCGATCATCCAGATCGCCGAGAAGTTCCTCATCCCGTGGCACGCGTCCAAGCGCGACGTCGGCGCCGCGACCGTCCGCCTCTGACCCCTGTCAGCACCCGTACCCTGCACCATCACACACAAGGAGCACTGATGAAGAAGTCAGCATCCATCCTCGGCACCCTCGCCGTCATCACGGCATCCGCTCTCGCGCTGGTCGGCTGCGGCGCCTCCGCGCCGGCAGGCGACGGCGGTGCGCCCGCGAAGGGCGACAAGCAGCTCACCGACGTCACGCTCATGCTCAACTGGTACCCGTACGGCGAGCACGCCCCGTTCTACTACGGCGTCGAGAAGGGCATCTTCAAGGACCACGGGATCAACCTGACCATCAAGGCCGGTCAGGGATCCACCAAGACCGCGCAGGCCGTCGGCCAGAAGCAGGTCGACTTCGGCTGGGCCGACACGCCCGCCGTGCTCGCCAACATCGACAAGGGCGTGGCGATCAAGAGCGTCGGCGTCTTCCTGCAGACCACGCCGTCGGCTGTGCAGGTCTTCGCCGACTCCGGCATCGAGAAGCCGAAGGACCTCGAGGGCAAGACGATCGCGGTCTCGGCGGGCGACGCCCCGACCACGACGTTCCCGCTGTACCTCGAGGCGGTCGGGCTGAAGGAGTCCGACGTCAAGCAGCAGAACCTCGACCCGGCCGGCAAGATCGCGGCCGTGCTCTCCGGCCAGGTCGACGGGCTGATCGGCTTCGCGCACGACCAGGGCCCGACGATCGCGGCGAAGAGCGGCAAGAAGATGACCTACCTGCGCTACTCGGACGCCGGGCTGAACTTCTACAGCAACGGCCTGATCGCGCCCGACGACACCATCAAGGACAAGCCCGAGCTGGTCAAGGAGATGGTGGCCGCCACCTCCGAGGCGTTCGCCGCCGCGCAGAAGGACCCCGAGGCGGCCGTGGCGTCGATGGCAGGCAAGGACCCGCAGATGCCGGCGAAGGACGTGCTGCTGGACCAGTGGAACGAGACCATCAAGCTGCTCAGCACCAAGGCGACCGAGGGCAAGGCGCCCGGAACCAACGCCACCGAGGACTGGCAGGCCACGCTCGACGTGCTGTCGAAGGCCGGCCTGATCTCGGGCGACGGCGACGTGAAGACCTACTTCGACGCGTCCTTCGCCCCCGGCAAGTGACCGCGGCACGCCCGTACCCCGATCAGGAGATGACCGACATGACGCAGACGAGCGCGGCGCTGGAGATCACCGATGTCTCGATCACCTTCGCCTCCAAGCGCGGACGGGTGTCGGCGCTGGAGGGCGTCGACCTGGACGTGCAGGCGGGGGAGTTCATCACCATCGCCGGGCCCTCGGGCTGCGGCAAGTCCACCCTGCTGAAGGCCGTCGCCGGCCTGACCCTGCCGAGCTCCGGCAGAGTCAGGCTCAACGGCGAGGACGTGACCGGCCCCAGGCAGGACATCGGCTACGTGTTCCAGCGCGCGGCTCTGCTCGAGTGGCGCAGCGTGCGCGGGAACATCCTGCTGCAGGCCGAGATGCGCGGCATGGACTCGAAGAAGGCGCAGGCCCGCGCCGACGAGCTGATCGAGATGACCGGCCTGACCGGCTTCGAGAAGGCCCTCCCGCACGAGCTGTCCGGCGGCATGCAGCAGCGTGTGTCGCTGTGCCGTGCCCTGCTGCACGAGCCGCGGGTGCTGCTGATGGACGAGCCGTTCGGCGCGCTCGATGCCCTGACGCGCGAGAAGATGAACGTCGAGCTCAACCGCATCTGGGCGCAGACCGGCACCACCGTGCTGCTGGTCACCCACTCGGTGGCCGAGGCGGTCTACCTCGCCAGCCGGGTGGTCGTGATGAGCCCGCGCCCCGGGCGCATCCTCGAGGAGCATCGCGTGGACCTGCCCGCCGAGCGCGGCTACGCGCACACGCTCGAGACGCCCGAGTTCACCCGGATCTCCAGTCGCGTGCGCGAACTGCTGGGCTCGCCCGGCGGCGACTGACGGGCACGGATGCACGACCCGGGAACACCTGCACGATCGAAGCCGTGATCCGGTCGTGCATCCGTTCCCGGGTCGTGCAGGTGCTCCCGCGCGTGCGGCGCGGGCCGTGCGCGTGCGTCAGCCCCCGAGCGCGGCGCTGACCACCGCCCGGGCCTCCTCCTGCACCTTCGCGAGGTGCTCGGGCCCGAGCAGGCTCTCGGCGTACAGCTTGTAGACGTCCTCCGTGCCCGACGGGCGCGCGGCGAACCAGGCGTGCTCGGTCTGCACCTTCAGGCCGCCGATCGCCGCACCGTTGCCGGGGGCGTGCGAGAGCTTCGCCGTGATCTCCTCACCGGCGAGGTCTGTGGCGGTCACGGCATCCGGTGCCAGCTTGCCGAGCGTCGCCTTCTGCTCCGGTGTCGCCGGCGCGTCCACGCGCTGGTAGGCGGATGCCCCGAAGGCGGCCTCCAGCTCGGCGTACCGCTCAGAGGGGGACTTGCCGGTCACCGCGATGATCTCGGCAGCCAGCAGGCACAGCAGGATGCCGTCCTTGTCGGTCGACCACACGCTCCCGTCGTGGCGCAGGAACGACGCACCGGCGGACTCCTCGCCGCCGAACGCGACGGATCCGTCCAGCAGACCGGGGACGAACCACTTGAAGCCGACCGGCACCTCCAGCAGGCGGCGGCCCAGCGACTCCGCGACCCGGTCGATGATCATCGACGACACCAGGGTCTTGCCGATCGCGGCGTCACGCGGCCACGAGGCGCGGTGCGAGAACAGGTAGTCGATCGCGACGGCCAGGTAGTGGTTGGGGTTCATCAGCCCGGCATCCGGGGTCACGATGCCGTGCCGGTCGGCGTCGGCGTCGTTGCCGGTGAGCACGTCGAAGTCGCCCTTCTTGGCGACCAGGGAGGCCATCGCCGACGGCGACGACGGATCCATCCGGATCTTCTCGTCCCAGTCCAGCGTCATGAAGCGCCAGGTCGGGTCGACCTCGGGGTTGACGACCGTCAGGTCGAGCCCGTGCATGTCCTTGATGAGCTGCCAGTACTCCACCGAGGCGCCGCCCAGCGGGTCGGCGCCGATCCGCACGCCCGCACGCTTGATCGCGTCGATGTCGATGATGTTCGGCAGGTCCCGCACGTACGCGTCGCGGAAGTCGTATCCGGTGATGGCGTCCCAGTCGACGTCGGCGAAGCTCTCGCGCTTGACGCCGTCCAGCTTCGCCTCGATCAGTTCGTTGGCGCGCTGGGCGATCCACCCGGTGGCGTCCGTGTCGGCGGGTCCGCCGTGCGGCGGGTTGTACTTGAAGCCGCCGTCGCGGGGCGGGTTGTGCGACGGGGTCACGACGATGCCGTCGGCGCGGCCGGAATCGTCAGCGGCGCGGCCGCGGTTGTAGGTGAGGATGGCGTGGCTGAGCGCCGGCGTCGGCACCCAGGCATCCCGCGAGTCGACCCGCACGTCCACGCCGTTCGCGATCAGCACCTCGATGGCGCTGCGCTCGGCGGGAAGGGACAGCGCGTGGGTGTCGCGGCCGAGGAACAACGGACCCGTGATGCCCTGCCCGTTGCGGTAGTCGACGATCGCCTGCGTGGTCGCGAGGATGTGGTCCTCATTGAAGCTGGACGACAGCGCCGAGCCGCGATGGCCGCTGGTCCCGAACACGACGCGCTGCGTCGCGATCGCCGGATCAGGATGCCGGTCGTAGTACGCGGCGATCAGCTCGTCGACATCGATGAGGTCCTTTTCCTCCGCGGGGAGGCCTGCACGGCTCGTCATGTGGATAGTCTGCCCCGCGGGTGGCCGTCGCGCATCTTCGGAGTCGGATGGATGCAGTCGGGCGGACCTCAGGGTCGCCTGTGCCGTACGGTTCACGCGGGAATGTGCGCTTCGCGCGGATCGGATGCCGGATTTCGTCCGCGGCAGGCGTACATCTCCGCGCGAAGCGCACGCGCAGCCCTCAAGGATCGCCGGCCGTAACCCGGCGGATTCCCGGGACTAGGCTTGCCGGGTGACCGAACGCCGCACGTACAGCTACCTGGGCCCTGCCGGAACCTTCACCGAAGCGGCCCTGGACCAGGTGCCCGAGGCCCGCGGTCACGAGTGGAAGCCGGTGCACAACGTGGGCGAGGCGCTCGCCGACGTGCTCTCCGGCGTGTCGGATGCGGCCATGATCGCGATCGAGAACTCGATCGAGGGCGGCGTCTCCACGACGTTGGACGCCCTGGCGACGAACCCGGGTCTGCGGATCATCGGGGAGTACCTCGTCAAGGTGAACTTCGTGCTGGTCGGTGTGCCCGGGACGAAGCTGGAGGATGTGCAGGTCATCGCGGCGCACCCCGTCGCCTACGCGCAGTGCCACGGCTGGCTCGGAGCGCACCTCCCCAGGCACGCTCATGTTCCGGCGGCCAGCAATGTGGCATCCGCCCTGGGCATCCTGGACGGAACGCTGCCGGCGCAGGCCGCGATCGCGGCGCCCGGCATCGTGCAGCACCAGGACGTCGAGGTGCTGGCCGAGCAGATCGGTGACAACGACAACGCCGTGACCCGCTTCGTGCTGGTCTCGCGCACCACCGCCGCCGGGGCGCCGACCGGAGCCGACAAGACCTCGCTGATCGTCGAACTGCCCGACGACCGACCGGGCGCCCTGCTGGAGATGCTGGAACAGTTCTCCACCCGAGGCATCAACCTGTCGCTGATCGAGTCGCGACCCATCGGCGACGAACTGGGACGGTACCGCTTCGTGCTCGACGCCGACGGGCACATCCAGGACGAGCGCATGGCCGACGCGCTGCTCGGCATCCGCCGGTTCAGCCCCCGCGTGGTGTTCCTCGGCTCCTATCCGCGCGCCGACCGCCGCATCGTGCAGTACCCCGACCGGTACGCCGACGAGATCTTCGTCGAGGCCCGCGACTGGCTGCGCGGCCTGATCGCCGGCGAGCCCGACGAGACGTAGGCGCTCAGCGCGCGAGCAGCTCCAGGGTCTGCACGCGGCCGGGTGTCGCGTCCAGCGGTTCGGACTCGAACGATCCGGCCACCGGAGAGATCATGATCTCGTCCACGCCGTACTGCGCGGCGAAGGCGTCCAGCGTGGTGCGCACCTCACCGGCTTCGCCGATGAACCAGTTGGCGCGGATGCCGTCGACGAGCGTCTGCTCGCCGGCATCCGCCTCGGCCAGGCCGCGCTGCGCCTGCTCGACCGTCTCCAGCGGGGTGAGCGGCTGGTTGCGCCGCAGCCGCGTCATCATGCGCAGCTGGGGCAGTGCGCGCGCCTCCGCCTCATCGGCGGTCGGCGCGGCCACGACGTTCGCGGTCAGGAACGTCCGCGGTGTCTCGAGCACGGAAGACGGCTGGAACGACGAGCGGTAGAGGTCGAGCGCGCGCTGCAGTCCCTGACCGGAGAAGTGGTTCGCGAACACGTAGGGCAGGCCGAGGGATGCCGCGAGCTGGGCCGAGTAGTCGCTCGAACCCAGGAGCCAGATCTCGGGCGCATCGGATGCCATCGGCGTCGCACGCACGGTGTACTCGCCGCCGCTGGTGAAGCGCACGGTCGCACCCTCGTGACGCAGCATCAGCGCGATGTCCTGCACGTGCGACGGGAAGCGCTCCACGTCACCGGAGGTGCCCGATTGGCGCAGCAGCTGCGTGATCACCGGATCGCTGCCCGGGGCGCGGCCGATGCCGAGGTCGATGCGTCCGGGCGCGATCGCCTCGAGCGCGGCGAACTGCTCGGCCACCACCAGAGGCGCGTGGTTGGGCAGCATGACGCCGCCTGAGCCGACCCGGATCCGAGACGTGCGCGACGCCGCGGCCGCGATCAGCACCGGGGGAGTCGTGGATGCCACGGACGGCATGTTGTGGTGCTCCGCGAACCAGTAGCGTCGGTAGCCGAGCTCATCGGCGCGCTGGGCGAGCGCCATCGATGCGGCCACCGCCTGCGCGCTGGTCTGGGTGGAGCCGTCGACGCCAGAGCGGACGGGAACGAGATCGAGGACGGAGAGCGCTGCAGAAGTCATCATCAGGGCCAACCGAAGCGGATGCCGTGGCATTCCGCGCTCTCGGTCTCAACCACGTCCGCCGATCGCGTGGCACACGGCGGAGCCCCCTGCGCCAGGGGCTTGACGCACCGCATCCGCCCGGCGTAATCCGGGGGTCAGGTGACGCCATGTGGAACTTCGAGGACAGAGCCGACGCGGGCCGAGAGCTCGCCCGCGAGCTGACCCATCGCGCCCATGAGGACTGCGTCGTGCTCGGCCTGCCGCGCGGCGGCGTGCCCGTGGCCGCGGAGGTGGCTCGCGCGCTCGCCGCGCCGCTGGACGTTCTGATCGTCCGCAAGGTCGGGGCGCCCGGGCATCCTGAGGTGGCGATGGGCGCCGTCGGCGAGGACGACGCGGTCGTGCGCAACGCCGGCGTCATCAGCATCACCGGCTCCGACGAGGCGACGCTCGCCGCAGCCGAGCAGCGCGAGCGCGCCGAGGTGGAGCGCAGGTCGCGAATGCTGCGCGAGGGCCGCGCCGCAGAGCCGATCGAGGGCCGTGTCGCGATCATCGTGGATGACGGGATCGCGACCGGGGCGACCATGCGGACGGCATGCGCGATCGCCCGCGCCCGCGGTGCGTCGCACGTGGTGGTCGCCGTTCCGGTGGCGGCGCCGGATGCACTGGATCAGCTGACCGATGCCGACGAGGTGGTCTGCCTCTGCGCGCCGCGTGACTTCATGGCCGTCGGCATGTATTACACGGACTTCCGTCAGACCCCGGAGGAGGAGGTGGTCCGGCTGCTCGCCGCCGCACGGTGAGCGCGGCGCTCTCGGCGAAGCGCGGTCCGGCGCCGGGATGAGCGGGACTGGCCGCGTTAGCCTTGCCCCCATGGACGCGAGCATCTTCTTCGTCATCGTCGGTGCGGTCGCGGTGGCGGCGGTCGCGCGCTGGCGGGGGTGGCCGGCGCCGCTGCTGGTCACGGTGGTCGCGCTCGCAGCGGCATTCCTGCCGTTCGTGCCGAACCCCTCGATCGACGGCCACGTGCTGCTGAACCTCGTGCTGCCGCCGCTGCTGTACTCGGCGGCGCTCGACGTGTCGTTCATCAGCTTCACGCGCGCCATGCCGCAGATCCGCAGGCTCGGGATCGGCCTGGTGGTCGTCACGACCGTCGTGGTCGGCTTGGTCGCGTGGTGGTTGCTGCCGGAGCTGACGCTTCCCGGGGCGCTGCTGCTGGGGGCGATCGTCGCCCCGCCGGATGCCGTCTCCGCTGCCGCCATCGGCCGCAAGCTGGGTCTGCCGCGGAGGGTGATGACGGTGCTGTCGGGAGAGAGCCTGATCAATGACGCCACCTCGCTGACGCTGTACCGCGTGTTCGCCGCCACGGTGGTCACCGGTGCGGCCTTCAACTTCTGGGCGACGATCTGGCAGTTCCTGCTGGCGGTGATCGTCGGCGTGCTGATCGGGCTGGTGTTCGGGCTGTTCATGCATCAGCTGCGGATGCGCAGCGATGACGCGGTCATCAACGGCACGGTCGGACTGCTCGCGCCGTTCGGCGCCTACGCGATCGCTGAGCAGCTCGGCGGCTCCGGCGTGATCGCGGTGGTCGCGATGGGACTCTACGTCGGCTTCAACGCCCCGCGCACCAGTTACACGACGAGGCAGCAGGAGGCGCCGCTGTGGCTGAGCGCCGACTTCCTGCTGGAGTCGTTCGTGTTCGCCTACATCGGCCTGCAGCTGCCGCGAGTGGTCGCCGACCTCAGCGACGGCGAGGTCTGGCCCGTGATCGGGCTGTCGGCCGTGGTGCTGCTGGTGGTGCTGGTGGTGCGTCCCCTGTTCGTGTTCCCCGCCAGCGCGTGGGGCCAGTGGTGGACGCGCATGCGCCTGCGCAAGTGGGAGCGCATGAAGAACGGCGGCTCGGGGGTGCCCGTGACCGTGGAGCGGCGAGGCCGTCGTGCGCTCACCGAGGAGCAGCTGCGGCAGCGTCTGACCGAGACCAAGCTGTCCTGGCGGGACAACGCGGTGATCTCGTGGGCCGGGATGCGCGGAGTGGTCACGCTGGCGACCGCGCTCGCCGCGGCCGACATCGCCCAGATGGATGCGCAGGCCGCACACGCGATCGTCGTGGTCGCGTTCGTGGTGACGGTCGGCACCCTGCTGCTGCAGGGTCTGACGCTGCCCTGGCTGATCCGTGTGCTGCGGGTGGTCGACGACCGTGAGGAGCAGGAGGACGCCCGGCAGCTGGCGGCCGTGCGCGAGCGCAGTCGAGAGGCGGGCAAGGCGTATCTGCGGGACATGCGCAAGCAGTGGGCGCAGGAGCAGGGCGAGGATCAGCTGGCCGCCTTCGATGCGTTCGCGAAGCGGCTGATCCGGGTGGAGTCGGATTCCGAGACCACGCAGATCGACCTGAGGCCGCGCCCCACCCAGGAGCAGTTCATGGCCATGGCGAAGGGATGGCTCGCGGTACGACGCCGTCTGCTGCTGGACGAGCGGGATGCCGGGAACCTCAGCGAAGAGGTCATGCACGAACTGATCACGGCGATGGATGCCGAGGAGCTGGCGCTCGACACCCGCGCCGCGACCCGCCCGCAGTCGCGCGCCTGACGCCGGAATGCGAGAGCGCCTCGCCCCCTGTGAGGGGCGAGGCGCTCAGGCATCCGCTCGTCGTCACTTCGCGGCGACGGGCTCCTTGCCGGACTCCGGCTCGGCGGCATCCGCGGCATCCGCCTCGTCGATGTCCTCGGCGAAGGGGAGGCCGTTGCGCGGCGCGTTGTACAGGTCGAGGTCGAGGATGCCCTCGCGCTTGGCGACGATCGTCGGGACCAGCGCCTGACCGGCGACGTTCACCGCGGTGCGGCCCATGTCGAGGATCGGGTCGATCGCGAGCAGCAGGCCGACGCCCTCCAGCGGCAGGCCCAGGGTCGAGAGCGTCAGCGTGAGCATGACGATCGCGCCGGTGGTGCCCGCGGTCGCGGCGGAGCCGACGACCGAGACGATGACGATCAGCAGGTACTGGATGGGACTGAGGGTCACGTCGAAGAACTGGGCGACGAAGATCGCGGCGATGGCCGGGTAGATCGCGGCGCAGCCGTCCATCTTGGTGGTCGCGCCGAGCGGCACGGCGAACGAGGCGTAGCCGGAGGGGACTCCGAGGTTGCGCTCGGTGACGCGCTCGGTGAGCGGCAGGGTGCCGATGGAGGAGCGGCTGACGAACGCGAGCTGCACGGCCGGCCACACGCCCGAGAAGTACTGCTTGATCGACAGGCCGTGCGTCTTCACGAGGATCGGGTAGACGACGAACAGCACGATCGCCAGGCCGATGTAGATCGCGCCGGCGAACCAGGCCAGGGCGGTGAGCTTGTCCCAGCCGTACTTGATGACGGCGGAGCCGATCAGGCCGAAAGTGCCGAGCGGGGCGATGCGGATGATCCACCACAGCACGCGCTGGATGACCTTGAGCAGCGACTCGGTGAACGCCAGGAACGGCTCGGCCTTCTTGCCCGCCTTCAGCGCGGCGATGCCGACGGCGGCGGCGACCACGATGACCTGCAGGATGTTGAAGCCGACACCCGAGGTGACGGTGTTCGTGGTCGGGTCGAGGGAGCTCGAGACGCTGAGGCCGAGGAAGTTCTGGGGGATCAGGCCGAGCAGGAAGTTCCACCAGGTGCCGACCGCGTACGGCTCGCCGGTCTGCAGGCCCTCGCCGGCCTTGCTGCCGGGCTGGATGACCAGGCCGAGCACGATGCCGATGGACACCGCGATGAAAGCCGTGATCGCGAACCACAGGATCGTCTGGCCGGCGAGGCGTGCGGCGTTCTGCACACGGCGCAGGTTGGAGATGCTCGCGACGATCGCGGTGAAGATCAGCGGGACGACGGCCGCCTTCAGCAGCGTGACGTACGAGCCGCCGATGCGGTCGAGGGTGTCGGAGAGGATGGTGTGGTTCTCGTCGCTGGCGCCGAGGGAGACGCCGATGAGGCCGGCGGCGATGCCGAGGACGAGGGCTGCGAGGATCTGGAACCCGAAGGAGGTCAGCAGCTTGCGGACCGGGCCTCGGGTGTCGGGCGCCTTCGGCGCGCGGGCGGTGGTGGTCACAGGGGCTCCATGTGGTCGAGCGGGGAGGGGCGATGCGCGCACCATGCGCGCCATGTTGCCCAACGTTAGGGCGCGCCGCGGAATTCCGGGGATCTTGTGACACTGCGTGACGTCACATTTCGACTTCGCGGTCATTGAGCGCGTGACGCGGCTCGAGTCGAGCGTCGGAGTCCTTGTCCGGCCCGGGTCGCTGGGTCCGTCGCAGCGGCGCCGCTACGAGATGAGCGATCAGCGCGCGCGGCGCCGTGCGTCCGTGGCGAGCACGTTGAACATGTCCGGCGTCACGTCGTTCAGCAGCTCGCCGGGCTCCACCTTCAGAGCATCCGCGATGCGGATCAGCGTGGGGATGCCCATCATCGAGCGCCCCTTCTCATATCCGCGGATGTTCGATGAGTCGATCTGAGTCAGCACCGCGAGCTCGTCCTGAGTGATGCCGCGCCGCCTCCGAGCGTCTGAGATCAGCTCACCGATGCGGACAGCAGCGGGTGAAGGGACGCGGGGCACCTGACAAGCGTCATGAATGTCGGTGAGTTGTGCCAGGGTTAACGCACCCGGGTACTTGTACCGCTCCGGGTGAGGGATACCTGGGAGGTGCACGTGGCCGACGAACGTCTGGTCAAGTCGAAGCAGCGAGTCGCAGATCACGGTGAGGTGTTCACGCCGCGATGGCTCGTTGACGACATGCTCGATCTCGTCAGGGGGGAGACCGAGCGGATCGACTCGCGGTTCCTCGAGCCCGCCTGCGGGTCGGGCAATTTCTTGGTGCCCGTGCTGGAGCGCAAGCTCGCGGCGGTGCAGCTGAGGCACGGTCGCAGTGACTTCGAGAAGAAGCACCACGCGCTGTTCGGGCTCATGTGCATCTACGGCATCGAGTTGCTGGCCGACAACGCGCAGGAGTGTCGCGAGAACCTGGAGGGTACTTTCGCCCGGTATCTGAAGGTGAGTGCCGACGATGTCTGGGCGCGAGCCGCCAGGGCGGTGCTTGCGGTGAACATCGTGCAGGGCGACGCGCTCGCGATGACGACGGCGGACGGCCGGTCCATCGAGTTCCCCGAGTGGGGATATCTCGGCAAGGGACGGTACCAGCGCCGCGACTTCACCTTCGAGAACCTGACGCAGCGCGCTGCTGCCTCAGAGGGACTCTTCGCGCACTTCGACGAGCACGACATCTTCACCCCCGTCCGCGAGCACCCGGTGCTGACCGTTCAGGAGATCGCATCGTGAGCGCCAAGGCGTCATTCGCGCTGCAGTCGCACAACCCGGATGTGCTCACGTGTATCGCGAATCTCTCGAATGACGAGGTGTTCACGCCGCCCGAGCTCGCGAATCAGATGCTCGACACGCTTGAGCGGTCCTGGGCTGAGTCGAACGGCGGCGCGTCCATCTGGGCGGACTCGACCGTGACCTTCCTCGATCCGTTCACGAAATCGGGAGTGTTCCTCCGCGAGATCACGCGCCGCCTCACTGACGGGCTGGAAGCGCAGATCCCCGACCTTCAGGAGCGAGTGGACCACATTCTCACGAAACAGGTCTTCGGCATCGGGATCACGCAGCTCACCGCGCTGCTCGCGAGGCGGTCGGTGTACTGCTCGAAGGATGCCACCGGCGAGCACTCGATCGCCAAGAGCTTCGACCGCGACTGGGGAAACATCTGGTTCGAGCGGACCGAGCACACGTGGGCGGGTGGCAAGAAGACCTTCGCCGTCGACCCGCTCTCGGGTGAAGAGGTCGTGGTCTATGCAAACCGGCGATGCCGATTCTGTGGCGCGAGCGAAACCGAGTACGACCGCGATGACGGTCTTGAGACCCACGCTTACGCCTTCATCCACACCAACGACATCAAGGCTCGTCTGAACGAGCTGTTCGGAGCCGACATGCAGTTCGACGTCATCATCGGAAACCCACCGTACCAGCTGACAACCGGCGGGGGTACTGGCACGCAGCAGGCGAAGCCGCTCTATAACCTTTTCGTGGAGCGGGCGCAGGAGCTTTCCCCCCGTCTGCTGTGCATGATCACGCCGTCGCGATGGTTCTCGGGCGGCATGAACTTGGATGGATTCCGCTCCTCGATGCTCGGCTCACACAGGTTGCGATCCCTCGTAGACTTCCCCGACTCCCGCGATGCGTTCGCAGGTGTCGACATCGCCGGAGGCGTGTCCTACTTCCTTTGGGATCAGCAACACAATGGCCCATGCGAAGTGACCACTGTTAAGGGCAGCAACCCTGTGGTGCAACATGTCGTGCGCGACCTTGACGCACACGATGTCTTTGTGCGTGACAACGAAGCCGTCGAGGTGTTGGATCGTGTTCTCGCGGCGAAGGACTTTGCTTCCTTCTCCTCATTGGTCTCGGCGATATCACCCTTTGGGCTCTCCACAGCCTTCCGAGGAGCCAGGACCGCAGCTGGGCTGATTGATCCGGTCGTCGTGAGATCGACGGTGGGCAGGCAGTATGCCGAGCGAGACGTTATCGTCAAGAACCGCAAACTGGTAGACGAGTGGAAGGTGCTGCTGTCATCCACCTCGAGCGAGCACGCCGGGCAATCGGGCAAAGACGGGCGGCGGCGGGTCTTCTCGCGAATCGAACTCGCTGAGCCGGGCGTTGCAATGACTCATTCCTATCTCGCGATCGGTCCTCTCCAAGACGAGCAGCAGGCGGTCAACGTCGCTGTTTACCTGCGCACAAGATTCGTGCGATTCCTTGCGTCGCTGTCAATAATCACGCAGCACGTGTCGAAGGGCACATTCGGCTTCGTTCCGATTCAGGACTTTTCGACCAGATGGACGGATGCGGACCTCTACTCGAAGTATGCGCTCACCTCAGATGAGATCGACTTCATCGAGTCTCAGATCAAAGCCATGGAGTCGGACGATGACCAGACCTGAATCCGAACTCCTCCCTGCGAAGCCCGAGGCGCACCTGCGGATCTACGCGTACTCGATCGCGGACGACGCGCACTCTGGATGGCTCAAAGTCGGTCAGACGACACAGGGCGTGAAAACGCGCGTCGCGCAGCAGACGAAGACCGCGGCGATCACGAACTACACAATCGAGCTGGACGAGTCGGCCGAGCGGCACGACGGAACACTGTTCACCGATCATGACGTGCGTGCCCGGCTGAAGGAGAAGGGCTTCGACAATCCCACGCTCGAGTGGATGGCCTGTGCGATCGATGACGTCCGTGCCGCGATAGCCGAGCTCCGTGACGGCCTGCGCTACACAGGTACTCACCACGCCACGTTCGAGATGCGCGCCGAGCAACAGGCAGCGGTCGACAAGACTTACGACTACTTCCAGTCGATCTGGGCAGACAACGCTGATGACGCACCTGAGTTCCTCTGGAATGCCAAGATGCGCTTCGGCAAGACCTTCACCACCTACCAGCTGGCGAAGAAGATGGGCGCGAAGCGCGTACTTGTCATGACCTTCAAGCCCGCGGTCGAAGACGCCTGGGACACTGACCTGAAGACGCACGTCGATTTCGACGGCTGGCAATACCTTTCGCGGAAGATCGGCGGTGATCCCCGGGACATCGATCCCGAGCATCCGCTCGTCTTCTTCGGTTCCTTCCAGGACCTCATGGGGCGCGACAAGGCGGGGAACTTCAAGGCCAAGCATGACTGGCTGCGTGACCTGCACTGGGACCTGGTCGTCTTCGACGAGTACCACTTCGGTGCCTGGCGCGACACGGCCAAGGAACTGTTCGACGGCGAGGATGACGCGACCCGCAAGAAGGCGACCGCACAGGAGTTCGGTGCAGACCTGGAGACCTTCGCCGAGGAGCTCGAGGAGAACGGCTTCGATGAAGACGCCTTCGTTCCGATCCGCGCCGGTGCATACCTGTACCTGTCGGGCACGCCTTTCAAGGTGCTCAAGGACGGTCGATTCATCGAGGAGCAGATCTTCAACTGGACCTACACCGACGAACAGCGCGCGAAGGCCGAGTTCGCTTCACAGCATCCAGATCGGAAGAACCCGTACGCATCACTGCCGGAGATGCGACTGCTGACGTATCAGATGCCCGACGAACTGATATCGATAGCGAGTCAGGGTGAGTTCGATGAGTTCGATCTGAATGCCTTCTTCGAGGCGAAGGGCACCGGAGCCGATGCCGCATTCGTGCACAAGGACGACGTGCAGAAGTGGCTCGACATCATCCGTGGGTCATACGCACCGACACAACTCGACGCGCTCAAGGCTGGGACGAAGCCGCCGTTCCCGTACTCCGACACGAGGCTGCTGCCCTATCTGCAGCACTCGATCTGGATGCTTCCGCGCACAGCATCTTGCGCCGCCATGGCCAACCTGCTCGCCGAGAAGCACAACGTCTTCTGGCACGACTACCGCGTCGTGAATGTGTCAGCCCCGGGCGTGGGCGTGGGGCTGGATGCATTGCCGCCGGTGCGCAAGGCGATCGGCGCGGGATTCGACACGAAGACGATCACGCTCACCGTCGGCAAGCTAACTACCGGTGTCACGGTGCCCCCGTGGTCGTCCATCCTCATGTTGCGCAATCTGCAGGCGCCCGAGAGCTACTTCCAGGCAGCGTTCCGGGTCCAGTCCCCATGGACCATCCGCAACCCGGAGGGTGACGACCCGAATGCCGAGGAGATCCTGAAGCCGGTCTGCTTCGTCTTCGATTTCGCGCCGACGAGGGCGCTGCGACAGGTGAGTGAGTACGGCACGGGACTCGCGCCGGAGGAGAAGAACCCCGAGCGCGCGGTGGAGGAGCTGGTGAAATTCCTGCCCGTACTCGCGTATGACGGTTCGAACATGACGCAGGTGGATGCCGGCGGCATCCTCGACATTGCCATGTCGGGCACCTCAGCGACCCTTCTGGCGCGCAAGTGGGAGTCGGCGCTGCTGGTGAACGTCGACAACCTGACTCTGAAGAAGATCATGGCGAATGAGAAGGCGATGGAAGCCGTGATGAACATCGAGGGCTTCCGCGCGCTCGGGTCGGATGTCTTCGAGACCGTTGTGAACAAGAGCGAAGCGGTGTCGAAGACGAAGAAGGAGAAAGGCGACGATCTCGACACCGCCGAGAAGAAGCAACTGAGTGAGGAAGAGAAGGAGTACAAGTCCAAGCGGAAGCAGATCCAGGAGAAGCTGATCAAGTTCGCCACCCGGATTCCCGCGTTCATGTACCTCACGGACTATCGCGAGCAGACCCTCACCGACGTCATCACGAAGATCGAGCCCGGACTCTTCCAGGCCGTCACCGGACTCACCGTCGACGACTTCAATACGCTCGTCGGTCTCGGAGTATTCAACGCCAGCCACATGAACCAGGCGGTGTTCGCCTTCCGGCGATATGAGGACGCTTCGCTCTCGTACACCGGCATCGAGTCGCACGAGGGTCTTCGGCGGTACGGGCTTTACGACACGGTCGTCGCGGTCGAGTGATGCCAGCGGCCGTCCCGATTCAGCGGATCACGCGCCCCGCCGTCATTGTCGGCTCAGCGGACGACGAGGCGCTCGGTGGCGAGCATCCGTGGGTCTGGGCCACGGGCCTGCCGTACCACGCGCTCGCCGCGCCGTCGAGTGGCGCTGTCATGCCGCAGAGCCCGCGTGCTCTGCTCCAGCGCAACGAGTATGGACATGTCGAAGGCGACTTCGATCACGCCATCGGCTATTTCGCGGCGCTTCAATCCTTCCTCACGTATTCGTTGGGCTGGACGCGGCACGACAAGGGGCTCATCTGGTGGCTCGATCAGGGAGCGCCGGCCGCAGACGCACGATTCGGATTGATTCGCGATGTGTGGTTCGGCGACGAGACGCTCGAGAACTACCTGTCTTGGTGCGTGGAGCACCCGCACATCGGCGTCTTCGATGCGTTCGAGCATGTCGTCGACGATCAGCCCCTTGAGCTCTCCGAGGACTGGCGCGCACGCTTGAGCACGATCCGAGCCCAACGCGACGTCGACGACCTCTCGTTGCGTCCCGACCAGATGCACCTCCAGGGCGGTGAGCACATCGGCCGCCCTGCGACGGGACATGCCGACGCTCGGCTGATCGGAGTTGATCCAGGATCCCGCTCCGCCGTGCTCATCAGCCAGACGGTTTCCGGATGGTCCGCCGCGCTCATGCGGTTGGGAAGCGAGCTGCCGACGCTCTCTGGCGGACGTAGTTGGCGCGTCGATGTGCACGTCAAACCGGTCGGCTTCCTCGGAACCTTCCGGCGTTCTCGGGCGACCGGACTCTGGTTCGCGGGTCGGCACGCGCATCACATCGTCGGCAACTGAACTGCCTACGCACGTGCGCGCGGCCAGAGTCGGCCGCGCGTAGCGGCTACCCGTGTCGCCGACCTCTGCCAGTATTCGAGTAGTGCTACTCAGAGGGGGTGGCCCGGCGCGTCGCTGTGACGCGTGGGCGTCCGATCACTCGTGGAGCACTTAGCGCCATCGCAAGGAGGACGTCAAGTGACCGACGAGATGCCCAACTGGGAGGGCTTCATGATCCCGACGTTACGTGTGCTCAGCGACGGGGTGGTTCGCCATTGGCGCGAGTTCCAGCCGCTGGTTGCCGATCTCGTGAAACTGACAGACGAACAGAAGACGGAGCTGCTCCCGTCGGGGAGCCAACTCAAGTACGAGAACAGAATCGGCTGGGGTGTCTCATTCCTGACCAATGTCGGCGCTCTCGATCGTCCCAAGCGGGGGAACTACACCATCACCGACGCCGGCCGACAGCTCATCGAGCTGTTCCCGGATGGCGTCAAGGAGCGCGACATCCGCGAACTTGGCGAGGATCCGAGCTCCCCCATTCGCGTGTACGAGAAGACTGAGCGGGCGAAGGCATCCACGCCGACGACCGGCGACGTGGCGGAGTCGATGACCCCTATCGAGCAGGTGCAACAGGGGATCGAGCGGATCCACGACGAGGTGGCATCCGAGCTGATCTCGCGCCTCCAGGGAAAGGAACCCGGCTTCTTCGAGCAAGCGGTCGTCGACTTGCTGCTCGCTATGGGCTACGGAGGCACGAACGGCACCGGAACGGTCACGCAGCTGAGCAATGACGGCGGCATCGACGGGGTCATCGATCAGGACGTGCTCGGACTGAGTCGCGTCTACGTCCAGGCCAAGCGCTATGCATCCGACAATGTGGTGCAGCGTCCCGATATCCAAGGATTCGTGGGGGCGCTCGCAGGCAAGGCCGACAGCGGCGTGTTCATCACCACCAGCCGTTTCTCGGAGGGGGCGCGAAACTATGCCGAGGCCGTGCCGACGCGCATCATCCTGATCGACGGCAGTCGCCTCGCGCGGCTCATGATCCGATACGGCGTTGGCGTCCAGACGTACGAGACCTTCAAGGCCATCGAGATCGACGAGGACTTCTTCGCCTGATCCGAGGCGCCCCACCATCCTTCCCGCGGTCTGCCAATATCGAAGAGGCCTCCCGAGCGCCGCGTCGGCCCGTCCACGCCCGCTCGGGAACCGGAAAACAGGGGGAACATCCAATGGCCTACGCCGTCATCGATCTTGAGACCACAGGCTTCTCGCCGGCTCGCGGGGACCGCATCATCGAGCTCGCGGTCGTGCTCGTCGACGAGGCCGGACGCCCGGAGCGCGAGTGGACCACGCTCGTGAACCCGCAGCGCGACGCAGGTCGCGCCCAGGTCCGCGGCATCCGATCCGAGGATCTCGCCGGCGCACCGCTGATCGGCGAAGTCGCCTCGCACCTGGTCGGCCTGCTCAGCGGGCGCACGCTCGTGGCGCACAACCAGGAGTTCGACCTGCGATTCCTCAAGTCCGAGCTGGCGTCCGACGGCTTCGTGCTCCCTGCGACGTTCGACGCGCTCGACACCATGCTGTGGGCGCACAGGGCCTTCGGGGTCTCACGACTCGGTGACGTGTGCGCCGTGCTCGACATCGACTACGACCCGGCGCGGCCCGCGCTCGGCGACGCCCGCGCGAAGGCCGCGATCCTGGCAGCGCTGATCGCGCGCGAGGGCGGCTCCGACGACTGGCGGACGGATGCCGCGAACGCGGCGTTCCCGCTGTCCGCCGACGGATCCACGACCGCGACAGGGACCGCCCGTGCCTCCACGACAGCCGACGGGTTCGTCGACACGGCCGAGCGCCCGCTGTGGGAGCGCGTCAGCATCCCGCAGGGCACGCTGGATGCGGCATCCGCCGTCTACCTCGACATGCTGATCCGCGTGCTGGAGGACGGTCTGATCTCGACCGGCGAGTACTCGCGCCTCGACGCGATCGCGGAGCTGACGCAGCTCAGCCCGCAGCGCCTCGTCACCCTGCACGCCTCGTACCTCGCGGCCGCCTACGTCGAGGTGCTCGCCGACGGGATCGTCACCGCCGACGAGCGCCGCGAGCTCGTCCAGATCGCGACGATCCTCGACCTGCCGGTGCCCGAGATCCCCGACGTCGATGAGCCTGCCGGTGATGAGCGCGCGTTCACCCTCGCGCCCGGAGCGCGCATCGTCTTCGACGGCGCGCTGAATCGGCCCGCTGAGGACTGGGCACGGCTCGTCACGGATGCCGGGCTCGTCACCGGCAGCGTGACGAAGAGCTGCGTGGTGCTGGTCGCGGCGGATGCTGCGAGCCAGACGGGCAAGGCCAAGACCGCTCGCGCACACGGCATCCCGATCGTCACCGAAGCCGAGTTCGAGCCGGTGTTCGAGGCGTACCTGGCACAACGCGCTGGAGCCGTGTCGTGAACTGGATCGACACAACGGCTTCAGCCGTGGAGGCTCTTGCCACGGTCGCAGCCGTCGGCGCCGCGGTGTACGCCGGGCTATACGCCAAACGCACCTACGAGAAGCAGGCGGACCAGCTCGAACATGCCAAGAAGCAGGCGCAGGTCGAACAGCAACAGCAGGCGCAGCGGCAGGCCGCTGGTTTGGCTGCCTGGTGGGTGCGGACCGACGATCAGCACCGCTGGGGCATCGTGCTCGCGAACACGTCAGCCACGCCGTTCTTTGATGTGCGCGTGAACGCGACAGGGAACTTCATCGCCTCAAGGCAACCCGATGGAGGCGCGATCACGATGACGGCCGTGCCTCCGGGGGAGTACTTCATCGAATCGCTCTCGTCCGAGGCAGAGAAGGAGCTTGCCGCTACCGGTCAGGTGCGACCTTGCCCGGGCTGGGAAATCGGAGCTCCGATGCCCGGCGCCACGCAGCTGAAACCGCTGTTGAACGCTTACAAATATCGGGTCGACCAGATGACTTTCCGTGACAACGCCGGACGGCTCTGGGAGTGGACACCGGCCACGGGCACGAATGCGCAGGAGAGCGAGTCGATGACGTGAGTCGAACGGATCGCGCTCAGCTCGGCAAGGCGTGCGAGAGACGATGACCTACGCCAGGATGTGCCTATGTTCACGATGACGACGAACGACGTTCCCGGTTACCGCATCACGCAGGTGCTCGGCGAGGTGATGGGTCTGACCGTGCGCGCGTCCAGCTTCGGGCAGAACTTCACCGCAGGGTTCCGTTCGATGGGCGGGGGCGAGATTCCCGAGTACAGCAGGGTGCTCTACGAGAGCCGCATGGAGGCCACGAACCGGATGTGGGACGAGGCCGTCCAACGCGGCGCCAACGCCATCATCGCCATGCGCTATGACACCAGCTCCATCCAGACCTTCTTCGAAATCTGCGCCTACGGCACCGCCGTGGTCATCGAGCCGCTCGAGCCTCAGACTTCAGAGCGATAGGGAAACTCCCGCTCACCCCCGCTCCGCGAGAACCAGCAGCTCGCCCACCTCGCATTCCAGCGCGTCGCAGATCGCGCGCAGCGTGGAGTAGCGGATCGCCCGCGCGCGGTCGTTCTTCAGCACGGACAGGTTCACGATGCTCACGCCGACCCGCGCGCTCAGCTCGGTCAGCGTCATCCCGCGCTCGGCGAGCAGCTCGTCGAGCCGGCAGTGGATGCCGGTGAACTCGTCGTCCGTGTCAGCGGGGCTCATACGAGACCGTCCGTCTCTCGCTGCAGCAGCTCCTTCTCGCGTTGCAGCTGCGCGCCGTAGCGGAAGATCGCCGACAGGGCGAACAGACCGACGGCGACGGCGAAGGGCCAGAGCGGGACGCTGAGCTCGAACGGGATGCTGACCCCATGCGCCCAGGCGAGCGACCTCGCGGCCAGGGTCATGCCGATCGAAGTCGCGACCGTGCCCAGTGCTCCGCAGATCATCACCATGATCGACGCGACGCCGAACGTGCGGGACACAGACGGGTGGAACGGGTCTCGCAGGCCCGCCCGACGCGTCGCCGTGTAGATCGCCCAGGCGATCGCGGCTGAGGCGAGGATGCTCAGCAGCGTGCCGAGGTAGATGACCAGGCGCGGGCCGAACGGCACGTTGTCGATCCAGCCCTGGCAGAACGTCATCAGATCAGTACCCGGGTGAGATGCGGAATCGTCCGGGAAGACGCCATCGGTGCTGCAGTGCGGGGTTCGCAGGGAATCCTGCTGCTGCGTCACCCACCGCTGCATCGCATCGTCGAGAGCCAATGATCCCGAGCTCAGGTATCGAGCTGCGCCCATCACGATCCCCGCGGCGCAGAGAGCCAGGTAGGCGAGAGACGCGTTGCGCGTCGCATCCAGCGCGAGCGTGGTGCTGCCGTGCCGGCGCGCGCGCCAGATCGAGAAGGCCACGATCACCCCGACGATCGCGAGCCACAGCGCGATCCATCCCAGACCGCCGAGCAGATCATCCGATGTGAGTTGCATCAGACCAATCCTTCCGTCTCTCGCTGCAGCGCCGCACCCTTCCGGAACGCATAGGCGATCAGTCCGAGGGCGCCGACGATCGCGAAGGCCATCCAGTAGCTCAGCGACGTGATCGCCCCGACCTCGCCGAGGCCGGCCGCCGTGCGCACGGCACGGGCGATCGCGCTGTCCAGCAGGTAGCATCCGGTCGTCGCGATGAGGATGATCGCCGAGAGCGCGCTCAGCATCCGGATCGACCTGCGCGAGAACGTCCGCGACCGGGAGACCTCCACGGTCAGCAGCAGATAGCAGACCACGACCGCGACGCCCGCGATCGCCGCCAGCAGGATCGTGCCGCACACGAGCGTGACGAGCCCGGCATCCGCTCCGGTCACGGTGACGATCGCCTGCGTCACCTGCAGCGATGCCCCGGAGGGGGCGTGCTGTGCGCCGAAGCTCTCCGGAATCGGCACCTCCAGGGACAGCCCCGCGTTCGTGAACGCTCCGGTGAAGCGGATCACCGCGACCACGATGATGCCCGCGACGGTCGCTGCGGCCAGGATGCTCGTCCAGACGAGGCTCGCGCCCGCGGGTGCGGGGGTCGACGGCTCGCCCATCAGACCAGACCCTCCGTGTCGCGCTGCATGCGCCGGCCGACCTCGAACGCAGCGGCGATCAGCGCGAGCGCGATGCCCCAGCCGATCGGGCTCGCGTCGAGTCGCACGAGGAACGTCCAGAACATGTCGGATGCCGTCTCCGGCAGCGCCTTCACGGCCTCGGCCCGCGCGATGCCGCCGAGCAGCGGCGCGATCATCCCCGCGACGATCAGGCTCATCGCCGCCGTCGCCAGCACGGGCACCATCGACCTGCGGAACGCCTGCTGACGGATCAGCGAGAACCCGAGCCACCACAGTGTCATGCAGACCATCACGGTGGCCAGCGCCGGCAGCACTGTCTCGCCCAGCAGGAGCCAGCGGACGCCAGCGTCCAGCGTCTCGAACGACACCGTCGACTCCGTGAACTCGGCGGATGCCACCCCGGCCGCGTCCGCGAGCGCCGGCACCGCGGCATCGTGCACCGGCATGTCCACCGTGACCGGCGAGGAGAAGATCTCGATCGCCCTGCCCACCGCCCCCGTCAGCGCCGCGATCGCGATGCTCACCGCCCCGGTCGCTACGAGCCCGAGCGTGATCGCCTCGGCCAGCGGCATCCCCCTGCTCCTGCTGTTCATCCCCTCAACCCTCCGTATCGACAATCGTTGTTATCGCTTTTCGTTAACATAACGACAGTCGATAACACCGTCAAGGGTGGGCATGCAAACTCACGAGCGTGAGGGCGCAGCGAAGCTTCCGGAGTGAGCATCGGGGAGGGGCCCGCGGAGCGGGAGGGGTCCCCCGTTCTGCGAACGAAGGAAGCTTCGCGGAGCCCGCCCACCGGCATCTTGAAGTCACTCGCAACAGAAGGTATGCCGACGGCGAACACGGCCGTCCGACCCCGCGCCGGTCGTTACCCTCGATACAAGGCCGCAGTTGAAGCTGCGTGCCAGGCGTAGAGCCAAGGAGTCACAGCATGTTCGAGAGATTCACGGACCGAGCCCGTCGTGTGGTCGTCCTCGCCCAGGAAGAGGCGAAGATGCTCAACCACAACTACATCGGCACCGAGCACATCCTGCTCGGCCTCATCCACGAGGGCGAGGGCGTCGCTGCGAAGGCGCTCGAGAGCCTGGGCATCTCCCTCGATGCGGTGCGCGAGCAGGTTCAGGACATCATCGGCCAGGGCCAGCAGCAGCCGACCGGCCACATCCCGTTCACCCCGCGTGCCAAGAAGGTGCTCGAGCTGTCCCTGCGCGAGGCGCTGCAGCTCGGCCACAACTACATCGGCACCGAGCACATCCTGCTCGGCCTCATCCGCGAGGGCGAGGGCGTCGCAGCCCAGGTGCTCGTCAAGCTCGGCGCCGACCTGAACAAGGTGCGCCAGCAGGTCATCCAGCTGCTCTCCGGCGCCCCCGGCGGGCGCGAGGCCGCCACGGTCGGTGCGCAGACGAACGAGGGCCCGGCATCCGCGCAGGGCGGTTCGCAGGTGCTCGACCAGTTCGGTCGCAACCTCACCCAGGCCGCCCGCGAGGGCAAGCTCGACCCGGTGATCGGGCGCGAGAAGGAGGCGGAGCGGGTCATGCAGATCCTCTCGCGCCGCTCCAAGAACAACCCCGTCCTGATCGGCGAGCCCGGCGTCGGCAAGACCGCCGTCGTCGAGGGCCTGGCCCAGGCCATCGTCAAGGGCGACGTGCCCGAGACGCTCAAGGACAAGCAGCTCTACTCGCTCGACCTCGGCTCGCTCATCGCCGGTTCCCGCTACCGCGGTGACTTCGAGGAGCGACTGAAGAAGGTCACCAAGGAGATCCGCACCCGCGGCGACATCATCGTCTTCATCGACGAGATCCACACCCTGGTGGGTGCGGGCGCCGCTGAGGGCGCGATCGACGCGGCCAGCATCCTGAAGCCGCTGCTCGCCCGCGGCGAGCTGCAGACCATCGGTGCGACCACTCTCGACGAGTACCGCAAGTACTTCGAGAAGGATGCCGCGCTCGAGCGCCGCTTCCAGCCGGTGCAGGTCAACGAGCCCACGCTGCCGCACACGATCAACATCCTGAAGGGTCTGCGCGACCGCTACGAGGCGCACCACAAGGTGCAGATCACCGACGGCGCACTCGTCGCTGCGGCAAACCTCGCCGACCGGTACGTCAGCGACCGGTTCCTCCCGGACAAGGCGATCGACCTGATCGACGAGGCCGGAGCCCGTCTGCGCCTGAGCATCCTGTCCTCCCCGCCGGAACTGCGCGAGTTCGACGAGAAGATCGCGAAGGTCCGCGAGGACAAGGAGACCGCCTCCGAGGAGCAGGACTTCGAGAAGGCTGCGGCCCTGCGCGACCAGGAGAAGGAGCTGCTCGGCGAGCGGCTGCGCCTGGAAAAGCAGTGGAAGAGCGGCGACGTCTCGACCCCCGCGGTCGTGGACGAGGGCCTGATCGCCGAGGTGCTCGCCCAGGCCACCGGCATCCCGGTGTTCAAGCTCACCGAGGAGGAGTCCAGCCGCCTCGTGTTCATGGAGAAGGCGCTGCACCAGCGCGTCATCGGTCAGGAGGAGGCGATCGCCGCCCTCTCCCGCACGATCCGCCGCCAGCGCGCCGGCCTGAAGGACCCGAAGCGTCCCTCCGGCTCGTTCATCTTCGCCGGCCCCACCGGCGTCGGAAAGACCGAGCTCGCCAAGGCGCTCGCCGAGTTCCTGTTCGACGACGAGGCAGCCCTGATCTCCCTCGACATGTCGGAGTTCGGCGAGAAGCACACCGTCTCGCGTCTGTTCGGCGCTCCTCCCGGATTCGTCGGGTTCGAAGAGGGCGGCCAGCTCACCGAGAAGGTGCGCCGCAAGCCGTTCTCCGTCGTGCTGTTCGACGAGATCGAGAAGGCCCACCCCGACATCTTCAACTCGCTGCTGCAGATCCTCGAAGAGGGTCGCCTGACCGACGGCCAGGGTCGCGTGGTCGACTTCAAGAACACCGTGATCATCATGACGACCAACCTCGGCTCGTCGGCGATCGCCGGTGGTCCGGTCGGCTTCCAGGTGGAGGGCAACTCGCAGACCACCTACGAGCGGATGAAGGGCAAGGTCGACGAGGAGCTCAAGCGCCACTTCAAGCCCGAGTTCCTGAACCGCCTCGACGACATCATCGTCTTCCCGCAGCTGAACAAGGACGAGCTCCGCCAGATCGTGGGCCTGTTCGTCAAGCAGCTGGCCGACCGCCTGCTCGACCGTGACATGACGGTGGAGCTGTCGGATGCTGCGAAGGACAAGCTCATCGAGATCGGCTTCGACCCGGCGCTCGGTGCCCGTCCGCTGCGCCGCGCCATGCAGCGCGAGATCGAGGACCAGCTGTCCGAGAACATCCTGCACGGAGAGCTGAACAGCGGCGACCACGTGAAGGTCGACGTGGTCGACGGCAAGTTCACCTTCGACGCCGCCCCGCGCGGTGAGAAGGTCTCGGTCGGCGTCAGCACCAGCCCGACGATCCCGTCCACCCCGGATCTGGCCGCAGGCTGAGCGGTTCGCACGGACACGAGGGCCCGGATGCTTCGGCATCCGGGCCCTTCGTCGTCTCCGGGCTCAGCGGACCGCAGGCTCCGCAGCCCGTGCCGACGCGGCGTCGCAAACCGGCATCCGCTCTTCCTCCGCCATGTCGATGTGGCCTCGTGACGGCTCCCGTAGCGTTCGAGTGATCGTCCCGGGGCACCGTCGCCCGGGAGGGAGGGTGACATGTCCGCGGCATCCGCACTCATCGGAGCACTGGCCGAGTGGCAGGTGCGTCACGTGTTCTGCTGCCCGGGCACCAGCGAGATCCCCGTGCTGGACGCGATCGTCGAACTGCGCGGTGAGGCGCACGTCCCGGAGTTCATCCTGACCACGCACGAGGCGATCGCCGTGAGCATGGCGGACGGCTACGCCCGCGCCTCCGGAGACATCGGCGTCGCGTACCTGCACACGAACGTCGGCGTCGCCAACGGACTGGCGCACCTGTACGCCGCACAGGTCGCGCGCAGCCGGGTCGCGGTGCTCGCCGGGATCAAGGGCACCGCGACGCTGCCTCATCGGGCGCTGACCACCTCGCCCCGGCTGCTCGAGACGGCGGCGCCGTACGCGGGGCACGTCTGGCAGAACCTGCGCCCGGAGGATCTGCTCGACGACGTGTCGCGGATGCTGTGGAGCACCGGGGTCGTGCCCGAGCAGCCCGCGGTGCTGACCGTGCCGCAGAACCATCTGATGTCGGAAGCCGGCGGGGCAGGGCATGTGCACGTGCGATCGTCCGCGCGCCAGAGCCCGGATCCGGATGCCGTGCGCGAGGCCGCCGAGCTGCTGCGCCACGCGCGGCATCCGGTGATCGTCGCCGGGTCCGACGTCGCCAGGCGCGGCGCCGAGTCAGCCCTGGAGCGACTGGCCGAGCGCGCCGGCGCCCCGGTGCTGGTGGAGTCCCGGCGCGATCTGGAGAGGTGGTCCTTCCGCACGGACCACCCCGCGTTCGCGGGGCTCTTCGAGCCGTCCGCCCCGCTCCTGGCCGACTGCGATCTGCTGGTGCTGGCAGGGATGCCCACGCCGCTGGAGTTCTCGTCCGAGCGCCCCAGCGTGCCGCCGGAGGTGCCGATCCTCCACGTCGCCGAGGATGCCGCCGAACCCGGCAGAAGGCATCGCACCGCCTGTGCCGTCGTCGGCGACACCCGGCTCTCGCTCGAGCTGCTCGCCGAGGGCTTCGACGCACCGGCATCCGGCCCGGAAGCCGACCCGACGGCATCCGCTGCACGGGCGGCCTGGCTGGCCACCGTTCTCGACCATTCCGCCGGACAGCGCCGACGATGGGAGGACGAGGTGCCGCTGACGGCGGAGGGCGCGGCGTTCAGCGCCGCCTCGGCGATGCGGGTGCTTGCCGACACGGTCGGCGGCGAACCACTGCTCGTCCTGGATGCCGTGACCTCCACGCTGCCGCTTCTCCGGTTCCTCACCCGCACCCGGCGCGACACGCTGTTCGCGACGGCCAGCGGCTCGCTCGGCTGGGGGATGGGAGCCGCCCTCGGCGTCGCCCTCGCCCGAGAGGAGCGCACGCTCGGGGTCGTCGGAGACGGTGTGGTGCAGTTCGGAGTGCCTGCGCTCTGGACCGCGGTGCGCTCGCACCTGCCGGTGACGTTCGTCGCCGTGAACAACGGCCGCTATCAGGCGGTGGTCTCCGGCCTCCGCCAGAGCGGCGGCGCAGCCCGGCAGCACGACGACTACCCGCTCACCGACATCAGCGGTGTCGACATCGCCGCGCTCGCCGCGTCCTTCGGCATCCCCTCCGTGGTCGTGGACGGTGCCTCCTCGCTGCGGGCCGAGCTGCGGGCGCACCTGGCGCTCGACGAGACCGACGGACCGCGGCTGATCGAGATCCGCGTGAACGACGACCTCTGGGCGTGAGCCCGGAAACGATGCCGAGACGACAGAGACGTCCGAGACGACAGAGAAGGAGCAGCGCATGCATGCCGACGACACCCGAACCCTCCCGCCCCTCGGCGAGGACGAATGGCCCGAGCAGACCGACGTCCTGATCATGGGCGGCGGCCCGGTCGGACTCTCGTGCGCCCTGCTCCTCGCGCAGCGCGGCATCGACGTGCTGCTCGTGGACAGGCGGGACTTCGTGTTCCGGTTCCCGCGGGCGCACCTGCTGAACATGCGGACCATGGAGGCGTTCAGCGACATGGGCGTCGCCGACGACATCTACGCGGCGACACCGCAGCACGATCGCTGGCGCAAGGCCGTCTGGTACACCACGGCGCTCGGCGACGGTCCGTTCGACGGCATGAAGATCGGCGAGGTGGTGGCCTGGGGCGGCGGCGACGATGCCGAGCGCTACGCATCGGCCGGCCCGCGCCGGCACGCCAACATGCCCCAGATCCGCCTGGATCCGCTGCTGCACCGGCACGCGCTCGCCGACGCGCCCGGGCGCATCCGCAAGCTGCAGGAGGTCGTGGCCATCGAGCAGGACGCGGACTCGATCACCGCGACCGTCCAGGGCGTCGAGACGGTTGAGCAGCACCGCATCCGCGCGAAGTATCTGATCGCCGCCGACGGCGGCCGGGACAGCGGGCGCCTGCTCGGCATCGAGCAGGAGGGCCGCGCCGATCTGCGCGAGGTCGTCAACTACCACGTGAAGATGGACCTGTCGGAATGGGCGGAGGAGGACGCGCTGCTGGCGCACTTCATGCATCCCGCCGGCGGCGCGCGCCGTCGCGGCACGATCCAGGCCATCGGGCCCGAGCACTACGACCGGCACTCGGAGGAATGGCTGGTCTCCGTCGCCGCCTGGATGGTGGAGGGCGACCGTGACGACGAAGCCGTGCTCTTCGACTCGATCCGGCGGATGCTGGGACTGCCGGACGACCACGACATCGAGATGATCTCCACGACCCACTGGACGTACAACGGCCTGATCGCGGAGCGCTTCCGCTCGGGCCGGGCGTTCCTGGCAGGCGACGCCGGACATCAGCATCCGCCGACAGGAGGGCTCGGCGTCAACGGCGGCATCCAGGACGCCCACAACCTGTGCTGGAAGCTCGCCGCCGTGCTGCACGGCCAGGCCCCCGACTCGCTGCTCGACAGCTATGACGCCGAGCGCCGCCCGACCGTCGCCTGGTACACGGCGCACTCGCTCGAGAATGCGAACCGGCACCCTCCCATCGCCCTCGCCCTGGGCTTCGGCGAGGACGAGGCCGCGGGCTTCCGCAGCCTGGAGAGGTACGTCTCGGACACCCCTGAGGGCGAGCGCATGCGCCAGGAGGTGGAGGCGGCCGTGCAGCACAATGCCTACGACTACGGCCAGCTCGCCGTCGAGTGCGGGTACCACTACTGGGCCGGCGCCTTCGTGCCGGACGGGACCCCGCTGCCCGGTGACCAGTCCGACCCGATCACCTTCCACTCCACCTCGCGTCCCGGGCATCATCTGCCGCACGCCTGGCTCGCGCCGTCCGCCGGTGAGAGCGGCCGGCGAGCCGTGCACGACCTCGTGAGGGCGGAGGGACTGACGCTGCTGACCTCTCCGACCGCCGCGCCGCGGTGGAAGGCCGCGGTGAGCGCCGTGGGCGGTGCGATGCCGGTCACGGTCGTCCCCGTGTTCGACGGCGACGGCTCCTGGGCATCCGTCCGTCAGATCACGGAGAGCGGCGCCCTGCTCGTGCGACCCGACAGGAAGGTCGCCTGGCGGGCGACGCACCTCCCGGACGATCCGGAGTCGGCGTTCCGCGACGCGCTGCAGACGGTCGTGTGCGGCGGCGACATCCCCGCCGACGACCTTGCAGCGCCGTACCTCGAGCGCATCCGCGCCGCGGCAGGGGTGCTCGTCCGATGACGAGCGCCGTTGCGGAGGCCGCCGGGCGGCGCGACGTGCTGTGGGACCTGAGTCGCGCGCAGGGGCGCATCTACAGCGGCGGATGGCGGCCCGGCTCGCGAGGGGTCGCCGGCGTCATCTCGCCGGGTGACGGCGGCCGCCTCGGCGAGACCGGAGTGGCGGGGGAGGACGACGTCGAGCGGGCGGCCGGCATCGCCGTCGCCGCCCAGCGCGACTGGGCCACGGCGTCGTACCAGGTGCGCACCGGCGTGCTCGTCCGTGCGGCGGCCGCGCTCCGCGAGCTGCAGCCGGAGGCGGAGCGGATGCTGGTGCGCGAGTCGGGATCGCTGCCGCTCAAGGCCCGCTACGAGGTCGCCAAGGCGATCGCCGAACTGGAGGCGGCAGCGCGCCTGACCACGATGCCGCAAGGCGATGTCCTTCCCGTCGAGGACCCGGGCACGCTGGGCATCGCCCGGCGCATCCCGGTCGGCGTCGTCGGCGTGATCGCGCCCTGGAACGCGCCGCTGACGCTTGCCATCCGGTCTGTGGCCCCGGCGATCGCGCTGGGCAACGCCGTGCTCGTCAAACCCGACATCAAGACGCCGTTCTCGGGCGGTGCGCTGATCGCCGAGATCTTCGAGCGCGCAGGCCTTCCCGAGGGACTTCTGCACGTGCTCCCGGGGGATGCCGAGACCGGCGAGGCCGTGGTGAGCTCGCCGCACACGGCCGTGATCGCGTTCACGGGCTCATCCGCCGCCGGCCGCCGGGTCGGTGAGATCGCCGGGCGGATGCTGAAGAGGGTCAGCCTGGAACTCGGCGGGAACAACGCGATCATCGTGCTGGCGGACGCCGATCTCGACCTCGCCGTGCGCTGCGGCGTCGGCGGTGCGTTCCGGCACCAGGGGCAGGTCTGCATGGCCACTGGCCGGCACCTCGTGCACGAGAGCATCGCCGACGAGTACGTGCGGAGGCTCACGGAGGCGGTCGCCACCATGGCCCCGGCCGACCCGTCGGAGCCCGGAGCCGCTCTCGGACCGCTGATCAGCACCACGCAGGCCGAGAGGGTGCAGACGATCGTCGATCAGGCGGTCGCCGGCAGCGCACGACTCGTGACCGGAGGCGCGCACGACGGACCCTTCTACGAGCCGACGGTGCTGGACGACGTGGACGAGCAGAACACCGCCTTCCGCTCGGAGATCTTCGGGCCGGTGGCGCCGGTGACGCGCTTCTCCTCCGATGAGGAGGCGCTGCGCCTGGCCGACGGCACGGACTACGGGCTGACGGCCGCGATCCACACTCGCGACGTGGGGAGGGCGCTGGGACTGGCCCAGCGTCTGCGCGTCGGGATGATCGCCGTCAACGGTCAGACCGTGTACGACGCGCCGCACATCCCGATGGGCGGAATGGGCGCCTCCGGCAACGGCAGCAGGCACGGGGATCGTTGGAACCTCGACGAGTTCACGCACTGGCAGTGGGTGACAGTCCCCACGACGTGACGACCACGCGCCCGCGTCCCGTGCGACATGGTGTCCATGCTGCGGAGGGCGCTTCGCTACGCGATGCGGAGCCGGCGCTTCCGGCGAGCGGCTAGCATCGCAACGGTTCCGCTCACGCACGCACAGCTGGAGGTCGACGATGACGCGATGGGATCGCTCCGAGGCCGACGGGCGCATCTTCTCGGACGGCTGGCGCGAGGCGGGCGGCGGGGTGCTCCCCATCGTCGCGCCCGGAGACGGGAGCATCGTCGGCAGGGCCGGCATCGCCGACGACGGCGACGTCGAACGGGCAGGACAGCGAGCGGTCGCGGCGCAGGCGGAATGGGGGCGCGCCTCCTACCGCACCAGGGCCGACGTGCTCCATCGCGCGGCCGAGGCGATGCGCGAGATCCGGGCCGACGTCGAGGACGTGCTGATCCGGGAGAGCGGGTCCCTGCCAGGCAAGGCCAGGCACGAGGTGGACAAGGCCATCGACGAGCTCGTAGAGGCGGCCGGCCTCGTGACCCGGTCCCAGGGTGACATCCTGCCCGTCGAGGACCCGAGCACGCTCGGCATCGCCCGCCGCATCCCGGTCGGAGTCGTCGGTGTGATCGCGCCCTGGAACGCACCGCTCATGCTCGCGATCCGGTCGGTGGCTCCCGCCATCGCGCTCGGCAATGCCGTCATCGTCAAGCCCGACGTCAAGACCGCCTTCTCCGGCGGCGCAGCCATCGCCGAGGCCTTCGCCAGAGCCGGTCTCCCCGACGGCGTGCTGCACGTCCTCCCCGGCGGGCCGGAGACGGGCGAGGCCGTCGTGCGCTCCCCGCACACGAACGTCATCTCGTTCACCGGATCCTCGGCCGCGGGCAAGCGCGTCGGAGAGGTCGCCGGAGGACTGCTCAAGCGGGTGGTGCTCGAGCTCGGCGGCAACAACGCCTTCATCGTCATGGCCGATGCCGACCTGGACCACGCCGTCGCGAGCGGTCTCGGCGGCTCCTTCCGCCATCAGGGGCAGATCTGCATGGCCACCGGCCGGCACCTCGTGCACGAGAGCATCGCCGACGAGTACGTCGAGCGGATGCGGGCCGCAACCGAGCGGATGCGCCTCGGCGACCCGCTCTCGCCCGAGACGACGCTCGGACCGCTGATCACCGTCGGCCAGGCGGAGCGCGTGCAGGGCATCGTCGACGCCGCCGTCGCGGACGGCGCACGGATCGTGCGGGGCGGCACGCACGAGGGCGTCTTCTACCAGCCCACGATCCTGGACGGCGTGACCTCCGACAACGCCGCCTTCCGGCAGGAGATCTTCGGACCCGTGGCGCCGATCACCCGGTTCTCGACGGAGGAGGAGGCCCTCGCCCTCGCCAACGCGAGCGACTACGGCCTGTCCGCCGCGATCCACAGCCGCGACGTCGCGCGGGCGCTGGGCTTCGCCTCACAGCTGCGGGCCGGCATGGTCGCCGTGAACGGGCAGACGATCTACGACGCCGCGCACATCCCGATGGGCGGCATCGGCGCATCCGGCAACGGCGGACGGCACGGCGGCCACTGGAACCTCGACGAGTTCACGTACTGGCAGTGGGTGACGGTGCCGACGATCTCGGGGTGAGACCCGGCCGTGACCCGGCCGCGACCAGGGGCGAGGCGT
>Ga0308161_1001092_pt1 | contig 34943 bp, 17 predicted proteins | sample PhyFR2_FD_201034 | JGI IMG/M metagenome (GOLD analysis project Ga0308161, IMG submission 201034) | Phyllosphere microbial communities from UC Gill Tract Community Farm, Albany, California, United States - DLSLF.R2 | ecosystem: Host-associated > Plants > Phyllosphere > Unclassified | place: USA...
CAGGTAGGCGATGGCGCGCCTCGAGACCGGCGCGCTGCTGTCGATCGCGGGCTGGGTCATGATCTCTCGCTCTCGAGGGGGGAGGTGGACGACTGTCGAGTGCTGCGACCGATCGTCTCAGGTCGGCTGCCGCGGCGCGCGACGGCGGCGTCTCGCCACTCGGCGAGCCGTGCGCCGACGGCGGTCCCGCCGAGCAGCGAGCGCAGGCTCAGCCGCGCTCGGAGCCGCCGGAAGAATCCGGCGTCCGCGCCGAGCCCGCCGACGATGACATCGACCTCGGCCCAGAACGCCTCGACGTCTTCGGGTGTGGGATCGTCGGGGCCGAAGATCACGGCATCCGCACGTTCGGCGAGTCGCGCCGCCCGTGGCAGCTCGAGCGTCGCCGCGAGCGTCGCCCCCTCTTCGATCCGCGTGCCGCCCGTGTCGAGCCTCGCGCCGTAGTCCACGGCGCGGTCGGTGACCTCGTCCCAGCCTCCGCTGATGCGATCCGTCGGTTCGGCGGCGTTGCGGCGGGCCCGGCGGGTGGCCGCCTTCCAGGCGCCGACGACGATGAAGGGCGCCGCGACGAGCAGCAGGATGCCCAAGACGATGCCGCCGACAGCGAGGATCACGCCGATCAGCCCCAGGACGTCGAAGGTCTCCTCTTCGCCCTTGCGGTCATCCGGAAGGGTCGGCGGCAGGTCGACCGGCTCCTGCGGAGGAGGCGGCGGCTGCAGCACCTGGGGCTTGGGATCCGCCCTCGGCTTGGTGTTCTGGTCGTTGGGGACCTTGTCTTCAGGGGGCGTCGGGTCGAAGCTCATCCAGCCGATGCCGGCGAAGTTGACCTCCACCCAGGCATGCACGTCGTCGCCGGTGGCGTCGAACGTCGCGTCGCCCGCCCTCTCCTCGTCGGGGTAGTACCCCATGACGACGCGAGCGGGGATGTCGACCTCGCGGGCGAGCAGAGCCATCGCGACCGCGTACTGCTCGTCGTCGCCGATCATCTGGTCGCCGCCGACGAGCGTCGAGATGCGCTCGGCCGTGTGCCCGGCTCGGGAGAGCACCTCGCCCTCGAGTCCGTGGCTGAAGAATCCCCCCTCCGCCAGGAAGGTCTCGAGAGCGCGCACCTGCTCGATCGGCGTCTCGGCCCCCGACACGGTCTCGGCCGCGAGCGAGGTGAGCTCCTCCGGCACGTTGCTCTGCGTCGGCAGGGGCACCTTGCCGAAGTCGACGTCTGCGAGCTGCCGGTCTTCGACCGACGCGGGCATGATCGTGTCGACCGTGTAGGTGTCGCCCGAGGCGAGCTTCGAGGTGACCACGGCGGTCCCCGTCGCCGGGTTGTAGAACGCCGACCGGCGCAGCTCATCCGCGCGAGCACCGGTGAATTCGATGTCCGACACCGCACCGGCATCCGGCAGCCAGACACCGGAGTACTCGCCGATATCGAACTTGAGGGTCACCGGCAGGCCCTTCGCATCCGGCGACATGTTCGAGCGCAGCGGAGTGAAGGCACTCGACGAATCGGGGCCGCCGTCGGTGACGTTGTAGACCATCCCGTCGAACTGATCCATGACCCCGATGCGGATCCGCGCGCCCTTGGGCAGCCCCTGCACCGTGAACAGCGTCTCTGCGGACTGGTCGCGCACGTTCTTGCGGAACGACTGCAGCGGGCTCGGGTAGTCCCGCACATCGAACGGCGGGATCACCACATCACGGAACACATGACGGGGCTGCACCGGCTGCGCGACCGCACTCGTCGCGACTCCGGCACCGGCGGCGATCGCGAGCACCGCCGCTCCCGCGAGCAGCCGACGCATCCTCATGCGGGCCGCACGCGCGGGGTTGATCTCGCTCACCGACACGGCGGCGTTGTGCGGGTCCCACAGCTGGCGCAGAGCGAGCCAGGCGATCGCGATCACCGCGAAGACCAGGCCCTGCGCGAGGGGGAACGCCGGCTCCGGTGTTCCGAGCAGGATCACGAGCATCAGCATGGCGCCCGCGGGCAGCAGCGCCCAGGCCACGTTCCGCAGACGCAGAGCGAGGGATGCCGTGAGGACGGTTCCGAAAAGGCCCAGCAGGAACGGAACGAGCAGGTGGCCGTCGGACGCGCCCACCGGCGCGACGGTCGTGAGCATCTGCTTCCACGACGTCACCGTGCCCAGCGCGAGGCGCTGCCACGTGTCGAGCGTCGGGATCACCCCGAACAGCGCGGTGTGCGGCAGCGCGAGTGCACCCCCGAGCAGGAAGTAGGCCGCGATCGTGACTCCGGCCGTGAGGAGCATGCCCCAGCCCCGCCACGCGCACACGGCCGCGATCGCGAGCCCGAGCAGGATCCCGCCGACGGCCGCGGGCAGGTAGCTGCCTCCGGCGAACGTCGGCCACATTCCGGCGAGGGCGACACCCCCGAGAACGGCGGCCGCCCCGAGGTCGAGGATCCACCGTCGCAGCGGCAGCGTGACGGCGGCGCTCATGCGAGCACCCGCTGCAGGGCGAGCGGCACCTGCTCGAGCGCACCGACGGTCACGACATCGGCATCGCCGATGCGCCGCAGCGACGGAGCCGTCGCCGCACGATCGGCGACGACGGCGAGAACACGCGCACCGAACGGCAGGCGCGCGCACGCCGACCGCAGATCCTCGCCGCGTACCTTGGATCCGCACACGAGCACCACGATGCTGGCGAGCGGCATGTTGCGGGCGATGACGGCAGAGAGCGCGTCTATGCCGCCGTACCGGGGGCGAGAATGCGTCACGGCCGCCAGCGAGTCGAGAAGCTGCTTGCCGGATCCGGCGGCGAGATCGCGGCCCTGGACCCGCACCTCCACCCTCTGCGAGTCGCGGATCGCCCGCAGACCGATCGAGCCCGCGGCGGAGATCGCCAGCTCGAACTCCTCGTCGTCGGCGTAGTCGGACGCGGCGCGCGACAGGGCGATGACGAAGTGCGAGCGCCGCGTCTCCTCGTACTGCCGCATCATCAGCGTGCCGGTGCGCGCGGTCGAACGCCAGTGCACGTGTCGCAGGTCGTCGCCCGGCTGATACTCCACCAGGGCATGGAACGAGACGTCGTCGCGCGAGAGGTCCGTCGCCGGCATCCCCTCGAGGTCGCGCAGGAATCCGAGCGACTGCCCCTCGAACGCGATGGTGCGGGGGTGCACGTACAGGTCGACGGGGTCGTCACGGCGATGGGCGCGCTCGAACAGTCCGAGGGGATCGCCGCGGACCACGCTCACCGGTCCGACCTTCACCACACCGCGGCGCTGGGTCGGGATGGCGAAGAGCTCTTCGGCCTCCTCCCCCGGCGCGAGGCGCTGGATTCCGAACTCACCGCGACCCGCGCCCACCGGCAGCACGACACGGGAGGGCAGGATCGCACGGGTTCCGTGATTGGCCAGGGTGAGGCCGCCGATCGCGCGCTCGCCGACGACCACCCGGGTGCGCGCGAGGTCGAGCGCGACGTCGTAGGCGGTGCGACCGATGAGGAACAGCGCGCACAGCGCGACGGTGAGCGCGATGACGGCGGCGGCGATCGTGAACTCCGCCCACCCGGCGGACTGTCCGAGGATCCACAGGCCGATCGCCAGCGCCATCAGCACCCAGGCGAGCGGACGGATCGCGTCGGTGACCCACCGCAGACGCGCGAGCAGGCGCGCGCCGACGACCGCCACGACGTCACGCCATCGCGCGTCGGCCGTGGGCGGTGCGGGCACCTGATCGGCAGCCTGGGTGGTCATTCCGGTCGTCCTATCGGGCCTGCGGTGCGGCGATGCGGTCGAGCACGCGGGCGATCACCGTCTCGCCGTTCGTGCCCGAGAACTCCGCCTCGGCGTCGAGCAGCAGCCGGTGCAGCCACACAGGGCGCGCGAGCGTCTTGACGTCATCGGGCAGCACGTAGTGGCGGCCCTGCGACGCGGCCCACACCTTGGCGATGCGCACCATGGCCAGGGCTCCGCGCACCGAGACTCCGAGTCGGGTCGCCGGGTCGGTTCTCGTCGCCTCCGCGAGCTCGGCGATGTAGCGGAGTACGGCGGGCTCGACGTGCACGGTCGAGGCCAGATCGGCCATGTCCGCGACCGCCCCGGTGGTGATGACCGGAGTGAGAGCCGCCGACGGGTTGCGCTGGGCGGCACCGGCGAGGATGCTCTCGGTCACCGCCAGGTCGGGGTAGCCGATCGACGACTTGATGAGGAACCGGTCGAGCTGCGCCTCGGGCAGCTTGTAGGTGCCCGCCTGCTCGATCGGGTTCTGCGTCGCGATCACGAGGAACGGTCGACCGGTCTCGTGAGCGGCGCCGTCGACGGTGACGCGCGACTCCTCCATCACTTCGAGCAGTGCGGACTGCGTCTTCGGCGAAGCGCGGTTGATCTCGTCGGCGAGCACGATCGACGCGAAGATCGGGCCCCGATGAAACTCGAACTTGTGGTTCTGCTGGTCGTAGATCGTCACACCGGTCACGTCGGACGGCAGCAGATCGGGTGTGAACTGGATGCGCGAGCTCGTGCCCTGCACGGTGGCGGCGAGCGCCTTGGCGAGGCTGGTCTTGCCCGTGCCCGGGGCGTCTTCGAGCAGCACGTGCCCTTCGGCGAGCATCGCCGCCAGAACGAGCGAGACGATCTCGCGCTTGCCCTGCACGGCACGGTCGACGTTGTCGACCAGGCGGGTGAAGGTGCCGTGGAACCACGCGGCCTGTTCGGAGGTCATTGTCATGCGATGGGGTTTCCTGTGTCTCGTCGGTGATGCAGGTGCTGCGGTGCTGCGGGCGGGCGGGGATCAGTACCAGGTCAAGGCGCTCGCGTGTCTGTCGAGCTCCTTGATGTAGACGCGGATCGTCCCGCCGGGGTAGCCGTAGTAGCAGTTGAGGTCGACGCTGCCGTTCTCGGGGACGTACAGCTTGGAGCTGCCGCCGTACTTGTTGCCGTCGTCGCACTGCAGCGAGTAGTTGCCGGGGCTGCGGAAGTTCTCGACCGTGAGTCGCACCTTCGCGCACGACGAGGTGTTGCAGTCGGACCAGGAGCCCGAGGCGCCCTTCTCGGTGCGCAGCACCTCGGCGGGGGGATCGCTCGTGCGCGCCGAGTCCGATGCCTCGGGCGACCACTGGCCGGCGGCGTCCTGCGCCCTGACCTTGATGTCGTGGTTCTGCTGGTATCCGTCGCCGACGGTGCGGGAACCCGAGATGCCGACGTTCTGCCAGCCGCCGCCGTCGACGCTGATCTGCACGTTCGCGATGTCGCGCCCGTTGGGCGAGCGCGTCGCATCCCAGGTGAGCTCCACCTGGGTGCCGAGGTTCTTCGCCGTGGCGCGCGGCGCCGACGGCACGCCGTAGGGCACCGCGGATGCCGCGTTCGACACCGCTCCCGCGTAGGTCGATCCGTCGACCGACGCGACCGCACGCACCTCGACGCTGTAGTTCGTGCCGTTGGAGAGGCCCGAGAGACGGGTTCCGGGGAGTCCCTGCCATCCGCCGCCGTTGAGACGGAACTGGTACGAGATCTCGTCTGCCCTGGCGCCGTTGCGGGAGCCTGCCGTATACGCGATGTCGATGAAGCCGTCGCCGGGGGCCGCCGTGAGACCGCTCGGGGCGCCGGGTGCGGTGACACCGCGACGCGGCGGGGAGGACGCGCTGAACTCGCCCCAGCCCGCCTTGTTGTGCGCGCGGATGCGGTACGTGTACGCCGTCTCCGAGGTAGGCACCGTCACGGCCTGACTGGTCGCGGCGGCACCGGGGGTGATCGTGCGCACGAGCGTTGAACCCTCGTACACCTCGAGCTGGTAGCTGTCGATCGCGTCGCCGTTGTTGTTCGGGGTCGCCCAGTTCACCTGCATCTGCGCCTGGTTGCCGACCGGCGCGAGCTCCTGGGTGCTCGGTGCCGCTGCCGCGAGCGGCGGGCCCGCCGGGATCTCGGATGCCGACCAGGTGCTCCAGCTCGACGGCTCGGGCGCCTTGTTGTGGGCCTGGACGCGCACCTGGTAGTTCGAGCCGTTCTCGAGACCGTCCCAGACGATCGAGTTGCCCGTGACCTCCTTCTGCGAGATGCCGGACGGCGGGGCGGGCGAGATCTCGAGCGTGTAGCGCTCGACCGGCGACCCCGGAGTCGTCGGGGTGGTCCAGGCGACGGCGAGCGACTTGTCGCCGAACTTCAGCGTCGGGGGGTTCGGTGTGTCGGGCCTGGCGTCGGGACGGGCGACCTGCGAGGCCCCCGACTTCTCGCCTTCGCCGACGCGGTTGGTCGCCGTGACCTGGAAGGTGTACTCGACGTTGTTCGTGAGGCCGTCGAGGGTGCACGTCGTCGACTGGCACTCCTTGCGGTACGCGCTGCCCTGCACCGAGGTGACCGTGTACTTCGTGATCTCGGCGCCGTTGTTCGACGGAGCGCCGTACGAGATCACGACCTTGCGGTCCTGCACGCTCGTGACGGTCGGCGTACCCGGCGCCGCGGGCACGCCCTGCACCGTCACGACGACCTGACCGTTGACCTCGCGATCCGCGTCCTCCGTGGCGTCCTGGATGCGGTAGCGCACCACCAGGGATCCGACGTAGTCTGCCGCCGGGGTGACCACGAGCCGGTCGCCGTCGAGAGCCACGTCGCCGCCGCCGGACTCGACCACCTGGGAGACGATCTTGAGCGGCGTCTCCGGGAACGGGTTGAAGTCGTTCGCGAGCACGGGCACCGTCACCGGCTTGCCCTGATCGGCCTGTGGGACCGTGTCGGTGTTGGCCACCGGCATCGCCCTCGTCGAGGCGGAGACGACCACCGAGACGGTGCCTTCGACCGGTTCCGTCTCGCCGTCGCTCACCCGCAGCTGCAGTGTGAGCGCTGTGCCCTTCTTGGCGTTCGACGATGCCTCGACGAACAGCGTGCTGCCGTCGGTCCGCGCGCTCACGCCGTTGCCCGCGCCGCCGAGGAGGCTGTACGTATGCTCGTCCTCCGGGTCGGGGTCGGTGGTGAGCGCCGCGAGGTCGAGCGTGCTCGCGTCCTCCCCCGGTGCCACCTGCACCTCGCCGGAGACGAACGTGGGCTGCTGGTTGTCGGGCGGCAGCACGGTGATCGGGATCGTGAGGGTCGCCTTGCGCCCCTCGGGATCGTCGGGGGCCGTGCCGTCGGTGACCTCGAAGGTCAGCGCGTCCTCCCCGAAGTAGCCGGGGGCGGACGTGTAGACGAGGGTCGTCTCGTCGGTCACCAGGTCTGCGCCGTCGGCATGGACCGCACTGACCTTGGCGTGCTCGGTGATGCGGGCGGTGCCGCCGCCGGCGACCACGACGTAGTCCGACAGCGGCAGCGAGACGGTCTCGCCGCTCATGACCTCGACGGGCTTGGTACCGTCCTTCAGCGCCGGACGGAGACCGGACACGGCGGGGACGAAGATGAACGCCGAGGCCTCGAGACCGTCGATGTCGGTGAGCGTGTAGCGGATGAGCTGCTGCTCCTCGCCGATGGTCACCCGCACCTTGCCGCCCTCGACGGCTTCGGCGCCGTCACCGAGCACGACGTCGAGGGACTCCCTCGTGCCGTCCGGGTCTTCGTCGTTCTTGAGGATGTCGATGTCGGCCGTGAGCTCGCCGTCGTTCAGGTCTTCGGGGCGCACCCTGTCGTCGCGCGCCACCGGAGCCTGCAGCGGGACGTTCTCGTCGACCGTGATCGCCAGGACGGCGGACGCGGTGGCACCCCGCGAATCGCGGATCGTGTACTGCAGCGACGTCTCGAGCGCGCGATCCGGCGCCTCCACCAGCACGCGATCACCCGAGACGCGAGCGGAGAGTCCGTCGACATCGGGGACTTCGAGCCCGTCGTTCTTCTCGCTGACGAGGGTGATCTCCTCGCCTTCGGGGTCGGAGTCGTTGTCGAGCACCGGCACGGCGATCTCGCGGCCGGGGCGCACCACGACGGCATCCTTCACCGCATACGGCGCCTGGTTGACCTGCTCCGGGGGTGCGATCCCGACCCGGATGGTCGCCTCCCCCTCGGTTCCGAGGCGGTCGCGCACGCGGTACTTGAACGTGTCGACGCCTGCCGAGCCTTCGAAGGCCTCGTAGCGGAAGTAGTTCGCCCCGGTCTCGGTGATCCGCCCCTTCGTGGGGTTGGACGCGATGTCGAGCAGCTCGACCGAATCCCCGTCGGAGTCGATCCCGTCGAGCGGCACGGGGATGCTGACGGTGGTGCCGGCGAGCGTGCGCGAGACGATGTCCTGCGGGCGCGGTGCCGCGTTCGTCTCCGGGTCTGCCGGCATGATCTGGATCGTGACGAAGCCCGCGGACTTCTGCTGGTGCTCGTCGACGGCCTCATAGGTGAGGTAGACCGTCTTCGCCTCGGGCCCGGCCCTGAAGCGCACCGCGTCCTGCGAGACGAACGCCTCGCCGTCGTCGGGGTCGACGAACGGCTCGATGAGCTCGGGGGCGACGTGCAGCACGTCGTCGTTCGGGTGGGTGTCGTTCTCGAGCACCGGGATCGTCACCACGTCTCCCGCCCGCACGTAGGCGGTGTCGGGGCTGGCGGCCGGCTGCAGGATCTCATCGGGCGCGGGGATCGGGATGATCACCACCTCGCCCTGTGCCGACTTGGTGCCGTTGGAGATCGTGTACGTCGCCCGCACGGGCTCGGTGAGCGCTCCCTGGTCGGTGATGCGCAACGTCTCGTGGTTGATCACCGAGACGGAGACACCCGAGTTCGGCTCGAGAGAGACGGACTGCACGACCAGGATGCCGCCGCCCGGATCAGAGTCGTTCGCGAGGACGCCCACGAGCACGTCGCCTCCGGAGCGGAGCAGCGCGACATCGCGCACCGCGACGGGAGGCAGGTCGGTCTCGGCGGCATCGAGCACGTCGACGCGCACCAGGCCCTCGCCGTTCTTCGGACCCGCGGTCGCCAGGTACTGCACGTAGTAGGTGTCGGGCGTCGTCGCTGAGAACGTGAACGTCTTGTTCGTGAAGTCCGGGACGACCGACGCCCCGGGCACCTGCTCGTCGACCCTGCCGAGGCGCAGCGGTTCACGGCCGGAGCTCGTGTCGTTCGCGAGCGGAGCGATCGTGACCTGCTCGCCGACGCGGGTGACCACATGATCGGCGTTGGTCTTGGGATCGGTGCTGCCCGGCGGACGCACGTCGAGCGTGAGCGTGGTCGTGCCGATCTCGCCGAACGCGTCCGCGACCGTGACGTCGACGGACTTCTGCCCCTGCAGGCTCGCCGTCGCCTTGTAGGTGAGCTGACCGTCGGTGCTGAAGTCGACCTCGTCGCCCGGTGCGGCGATCACGGACTTCAGGTAGATGTCGTCGCCGTCGGGATCGATCCAGTCGGGGAGGATGTTGTACGAGATCGTGCCGCCGCTCTCGACCGTGAGGCTGGTCTTGCGCTTGGGCGTCGGCGCGCCGTTCGTCTCGGGATCGCGCACGGTGAGCGTCACGACCGCGGTGTCGGTGCCCCCACGTCCGTCGCTCGCCTCGTACGTGAAGGAGGACGAGCCGGACGCGTTCTCGTCGACGGCGATCTGCAGGGCACCGCCGTTCTGGATCGGCTGGACGGTGCCGATCGACGGCTGCGCGTCGACGAGCTCGGCCACGAGCACGTCGCCGTCGGTGTCGTTGTCGTTGTCGAGCACCGGCAGCAGCGTCGTGGCGCCGGGACGCACGCCGAAGGAGTCGTCTTCCGCGACCGGCGGGGTGTTCTCCTCCTTGCGATCGGGGAGGGTCGTCTCCACCGTCTCCTGGGTGGTGTCCTCCTCGTTCTCGGTCTCGCCCTCGGGCGGAGTGAGGTCGTTCCAGTTGTCGACCTGCTGCAGGCTCTCGTCCGCGAGCCACGCGGAGCCGTCGACGAGGTCGTTGAGGATGATGACGTCGCGATTGACGCGGAAGGTCAGCGAGGTCGAGTCCTCCGCGCCGTCGATCGTGTCGTTGACGTCGCTCGCGTCTCCCGGGCAGTCCCGGATGAACGCCGCCGACCCCGCCCAGGCACCGTAGAAGCATCCGCGCAACGAGACGGGGGTCGCCGGCACGCCCTCGGACCCGGTGTCGACGGAGACAGGCTCGTCGCCGTCGAGGGGCACGCTCACGAGCGCCGCCCGGGTGGCGAAGACGACATCGTCGCTCGCGGCGGAGGGCTGCTGGAGCACGGCGTCGGCGGCGTTGGAGACGGGGGTGCGGAAGCCTCCGGGCGTCGTGACGACCCCCGCGGCGGCGTCGAGGACGATCGGCGTGCGGCCGACGGCGGTGATGCTGGGCGCCTCCGTGCTGTCGATCTCGCCGACCGATGCCGCCGACGGATCGAGCGGCTGACCCTCGTTGTCGACAGGGATGGTGACGACCTCGCCTCGCGACGGGGCGAGGCCGAACACGGTGCCGTCCTCGGCGACCGCGATGTCGGCGTCGTCGCCGAGCTCGGCCGTGGGCGTCGCACCCTCGATCTTGAAGGCCGCGAGGCTCTTCACCGCCACGACCCACAGGTTGCCCGATGCGGGATCGAGGATCGCCGTGGTCTTGTCGCCGAGCGCGACCTTGGCGGATGCGGGGATCGCGGTCGAGTCGCCCAGAGCGACGCGAGCGGGGTCGACCGCGGTCAGCGTCGCCGCGCTGCGGTCGACCACGAGGACGTTCTTCTCGTCCTGCAGGATGTCGTAGTCGTCGCTGGCCGTACGGAGGCCGCCGTCGATCAGCGTGGACTCGTGGTTGAAGTGCCCGACCAGGAGATTCGAGCTCTTCGTCAGCCAGACGCCGCCGTCATTGAGATCGACCTGGGTGGTGGGGTTGCCCTCGTAGGCGAAGGCCATGGTCGTGAGCGCCACCGCGCCGACGGACAGCACGGCGGCGGACGCCAGCATCTTCGGCCGCGCTCGCATCCACGACAGCACCCTCATGCCGGATCTCTCCCCCGCGCGCTCTCTCATCCGTCCGTCCCGATCGACGGGCAGGGCAGCGCATCACATGAGTCTAACCGGCGTCCGCGTCAGCGCCGATGGGCAGTTCTGCCCACGACGAGGGCGACGACTCCGGTGGACGGCGACGCCGTCAGGTGAAGACGACGAGAGCCAGGGCGACCAGTCCGCACACCGACACCACGCAGGCTGCGGCAAGGGCGGCCAGCACCCGGATGCTGGTGCGTCGCGCGGCGCGCGAGACCGACGCCGCCTCGTCGTCGACCACCCGGGTGGGGGCGACCCCGCCCTCGACCTTCGGCGGACGCGACGGACGCAGCGGGGCAGGGCGCGGCTTGTAGATGGCGGGCAGCGGCTCCATCTCGACCCGTCGAGCGGGTGCGGCGGGAATCGTCGCGTCGAGGTCTTCGGCATCGGCGTCGTGGCCGACGTGGTGCGTGAGCGGACCGGATGCCGGCGGCCGCAGCGCGCGACCCACCGCGACGGTGTGGTCCTCCGCGTCCTCCGCGTCCTCGACGGGCTCGCGGGTCGGCGCAGCCGCATCCGCCGTCCGGTCGACGACCACCGTGTGGTCCTCCAGGTCCTCCGGCGCCGTGGCGGGAGCGGGACCGTCGCCCGCAGACCGCCGTCGCGCGACCACGACCGTCTGGTCTTCCACGGCCTGCGCGCGCTCACGCGGAACCGCGATCGTGCGGTCGTCGACGGCGTCGTCTGCCGCATCCGCGCGGGGAACCGCGATCGTGCGGTCGTCGACGGCGTCGTCTGCCGCACCCGCATCCGCATCCGGTCCCGCGCCCGCGCCCTCGACCGCCGGCGGATCGATCGGCGCCGCCGCCGATCGCCGCGACCGGTGCGCGCGTCGGGTGAGCATGACGGTCTCCTCGACCGGGTCGTCGTGATCGACCATGTCAGCGACGCCCCCTCGCCGGAACCGTCGTGCCTTCGAGCATCGTCTCGGTGTGGATCGACATGGATCGGCGGCTGTCGGTCGAGTCGACGGATCCCCCGCGCAGCCCGCCCGAGACCACGTCGATCACGATCACGGTGATGTTGTCGCGTCCACCGGACTGCTTCGCTCGGCGCACGAGCGCGGCGGCCGCCGTCTCGGGGCGCCCCGCCATCGTCAGGGTCGCGCGGATGCTCTCGTCGCCCACCTCTCCGCTCAACCCGTCGGAGCACAGCAGCAGCCGCTCGCCGTCGATCACCGGGACCAGCCAGCTGTCGGCGATGTTGTCGGAGGCTCCGATGGCCCGCGTGATGACGTTGCGCTGGGCGAATCCGGCGAGGTCTTCGGGCCGCATCTCCCCGGCGTCGACCAGCTCCTGCCCCAAGGAGTGGTCGACGGTGAGCTGATCGAGCTCGTTGGCGAAGAGCCGGTACACGCGCGAGTCACCCACGTTGAACACGAGCCAGTGCGGCATGCCGTCGTGCTCGACCAGCGCCACGGCGGCGAGGGTGCTTCCCGCGCCGCGCGAGTGCTGAGAGGCGATCGCCTCGACGGTCTCGTTCGCGCGCGCGAGCGCCGCGCCGATCTCGGCGGTGGTCACCTCGGTGCCGACCAGGGGCGCGAACGCCGCGACCACGGCGGCGCTCGCCTTGTCACCCGCGTCGTGGCCGCCCATGCCGTCGGCCACCAGGAACACCGGCGATGCCGCGAGCACGGAATCCTCGTTCATCGCGCGCGTCAGACCGATGTCGGTCAGTGCGGCGACGTTGAGGACGACAGCGGAGGTTGTCACGAATCGGTCCCCACCTCGACGTGCATGCCGACTTCGCCGAGGACGAAACGTCCGGCGCCGATCACGCTCTCACCGGGATCGAGCAGCGTCTCGGCGCCGTCATCCGCGACGACCACCACCCCGTTCGTGGAGTGCAGGTCGGTGAGGCGCCACTCGTCGGCCTGCACGATCAGGCGCGCGTGCGTCTTCGAGAGCGTGCGGGTGCTGTCGGCGATCGCCAGGCGCTGCTCGCCCGGCTCCCCGGTCGGATTGCGACCGATCACGACGCTCGTCGCCGACAGGGCGAACGAGCGGCCGTCGTCGAGCACGAGCACCCGCCGCACGCCGCGTCGACGCGACACGACGACCGTCGCCTCGAAGTCGTCGTCATCGTCGTCGGCATCCGCGCCGTGAGCGGCGAACTCGACCGGAGACGGCGGCTGCGTGAGCGGCGGGGCCGACACCACCGGCACGGGCCGGATGCCGACTGCGGGGGCCTGTACCGGCGGATCGACCGGGTCGGCGACCGGGGCCGGTCGATCGAACGCGTCCACGACCGGGGTGGGGGCCGGGGCCGGCGGATCGACCGGGTCCGGAACCGGCGGATCGAACGTGTTCACGACCGGAACCGGCGGATCGAACGCGTCCACGACCGAGGCGGGCGAGACCGGGGCGGGCGACAGCGGGGCGTCGCCGGACAGGGTCTGATCGATGTCGATCTCCGCATCGGTGTGCGGGTCGATCTCGGCGAACGCGGGTGACGGGCGCGAAGGCTCCGGCACCGGCAGGACGACCGGAACGGGTGCCGGTGCGGTGAATCGCGGTGCGCGAGCGTCGGGCGCGGGGGCCGCTCCCAGACGATCGGGCAGCGAACCGGCGCTGACGTGCGGATCGTCGGAGGATCCCGCGTGGGTGGCCGGCGCGGCGGGCTCGTCGGTCGCACCCGCTGCTCGCGCGGGCGGCTGAGGAAGCGTCTCCAGAACGGGGTCGGAGGCCTCCTCGGCCGCTCCGGGGAGGCCGTCGACGTCATGCGCCGCGGTCGGAGCGATCGACGGAGAGACCGGGGGCGCATATGACACCGGGGGCGCAGGAGACACCGGGGGCGCAGAAGACGCCGGAGGCGCAGCGGACTCCGCGGGCTCGGCGCGCTCGACGCCGGGCACCCCGACGATCAGGGAGGCCGGGGCGGCGTCGACGGCAGAGGGAACCGGAGCATCCGGATATGCGGGCGCGGGCGCATCGACGGGAGGGAACCCGGGTGCGACCGGCGGGGATGCCGGTGCCGGCGGTGCGAAACTCGGTGCCTGCGTCGCGAGAGTCGGGGCCGCCGGTGGGGCGGCCGGGGCAGCGGGCGGTGCCGGCGGTGCGAACGTCGGCGCAGCCTGCGGGGCGGCCGGCGTGGACGCCGTCGCCGGCCTCTCGAAGTTCGGCATCGCCGGTGGCGGGGAGACGAAGGCGGGGGGAGCCGCAGCCGCCGGAGCAGCCGGGGCGAACGAGGCCGGCTCGCCGTGTGCGCTCTCGCCGCCCGGCGGGAGGATCGGAGGGGCGAGATAGCCCTTCGAGGAATCGTGCGGCGGCGCGTCCTGCGGCTGGCCCTGACGGCGCGGGCCGGGCTGCAGCGCGGCGAGCCTGTCGCCCTCGGGGTAGGGCGGAGCGCCCCAGGCCAGGATCGATGCCCACACCGGCGGCAGCAGCACGGCGAGAACCGTGGATCCTGCCCCTCGCCCGAAGCGGCCGTTGATGCTGTGGACGGCCTGGATCTTCACGATGAGGCCGTAGATCTGCACGATCGGGATGAAGTAGAAGACGACGTTCCACGCGGGCTTGCCGCCGAGCGTGAGGATCGTCGCCTCGTTGAGGATCGGGACCCAGCCCTTCCACCCCTCGACGCCGAGGCGCGCGAACAGCTTCGACAGCGCGAGCGCGTACCAGACATAGAACGCGAGGCCCAGGAGTGCCCCCACGCCCAGTACGGCGACGAGCGTCGTGAGAACAGCGGGCCCCGCCCCGTCCACCGCCAGCTGCACCCGGTCTGCGACCTCGTTCATCCGTCTTCCTCCTGCCTGCCTGCGCCTGCGCCGGCCACTGCGAGCGTACCGACTGCGAGCCGATCGTCCGAGGATGCGCGCGCGCGTCGAGGCGCCACCCGGGCCAGGAACGAGCGCAGACGCAGGCGCGAGCGCACGTTCTGCCAGCGAGTGCGACGCTCGGCGATCGCCGAGCGCTCCTCATCGACGATCGTCCACGCGGCGTCGGCGTCCGCCTCCGTGGGCGGGTGCGGGGCGAAGACGCCCTGATCGACGAGCTCTGCCAGTCGCGTGGCCGCCTCGCGGTCGACGGCGGCCGCCGCCTGCACGCGGGTTCCGAACCAGGGCGTCGGGCGCTCGTCATCGGCGTACACGTCGACGAGCTCCTCCCATGCGCCCACGAGTCGTGATTCCGGGTCGCCCGCCAGACGGCGCGAGCGCTGGCGGATGTTCTTGGCCACCACCACCACCAGCAACGGCAGCACCAGAAGCAGCAGCGCGAGCAGACTGAGCCCCACGACGCGTGCGATGGCGAGCAGAGAGGCGAAGGTGCCCGAATCGACTTCTTCCGGCGGCGCATCGGTGTTGCGCGAATCGCTCTGCGCCTGAGGCGGATCGAGCGCCTCCGAGCGCAGCTGCTCGGGGACGGTCGGATGCTCGGGGAGCTGCTCCCCCTCGGTGATCGTGCTCGGCAGCAGCGCGAACTGGGGCGTGACGTCGACGGCCGTCCAGTCGCTGCCCGACGACCGCACCTCCACCCACGCGGTCATGTTCGCGCCCGTGCACTCGGTGTCGCAGGCGGGGATGCCGGGGACCTCCTCGGCCGCGGGAAGACGCGCTCCGAGAACGACGCGGGACTCGAGGCCCCAGAGCTCCGCGAGCAGTGCCGCCGCGACGGCGAACTGCTCGTCGTCGCCGACCGCGGCGACCAGCATCTTGGGGTCGGCGTCCTCCCCCGCCCGTCGCTCCTGGTCGACGAGCGATGTGAAGAGCTCCTCGATCCGCGACGCGGAGTGCCCCGCATAGGTGGGGGCGAAGGAGTATCCCCCCGCGCTCTTCAGAGACGAGATCCACCCTGCGGCCTGTTCGTCCTCGAGAAGGGCGTGCGAGAGGTAGCCGCGGGCCCTGAGCCGGTCGATGACCTCGAGATAGCCGGCACCGGTGCGCGGCTGCTCCTGCATGGTCGCCCACTCGGCGAGCGCCGGGTAGGCCTCGCTGTCGAGAAGCGAATCGCCCCCGCGCACGTCGGCCAGCGCCGGCGTCTCGCCGGGTGCGTCCACCAGCACCCCGTAGCGGTCCCCCGGCTCGAGACCCTCGCGCCCGTCGGGCGTCTCGGCGATGGTGATGGCGGTGTCGCCCTCGTCATCGACGTGGAAGCCGTCGGCGAGCTTCTCGGCGCGCTCGCCCTCGAAGGTCGGAGCCTGCGCGAGCCCGCCGGGCGCCGGCACCCAGATGCCGCGGTAGGCCTCGCCCACCGTGAATTCGAGCGAGAGCCGCCCCCCGCCGGGGGCCGCCGTGCGCGGCAGGCGGCTGAACCGGTCGTCGGGCGAGATGTGGAAGTCCTCTCCGTCGTACGCGTCGAGCGTGGCGATGCGGATGCGCTCGAGATCGCCCGTGTCACCCGAGATCGAGACCACGGGCTCGTCGAGCATCGACGTCGTGAACCAGGAGCGGTAGGTGCTGAGCGGGCTGATCTGCCGCTGCACGACCACCATCGGCTCGACGTCATCGCGCAGGACCGTCCGGTCGGACCACTGGGCCGCAGCCGGCACGACGGCGACGCCGGCGACGAGCGCGACGATCAGCAGGATCCCCGAGAGAAGATGACGACGGATGCCGAGCCACACCGGAGCGGCGCTGCGGGTGACGTTCTGCGCGGCGACGATGCGCAGCGCCTGCGCGCGCCGCAGCCGCGCGCGACCGATGAGCCAGACGAGTCCGGCGAGGAACACGAAGATGCCGAGCAGCCATTCGCGCGGAGCCGGCAGGGCGACACCCCACAGGGTGATCGCCGAGCTCGTGCCGATCAGCCCGAAAGCGATGCCGAACACGCTCATGGTCGACACGACGGCCACCGCCCACGCGGCCCGTCGACCGGCCTCGAGCACGAGCAGCGTGGCCGCGAAGGATCCGAACAGCATGACGACCAGCAGCGGCACCAGGACGGCCTGGTACTCGCCGAGCGGCGGGTTCAGGGTGAGGATCTGCTTCCATCCGAGCGCGACGCCGAGCACCGCGTCGCGGACGCCGAGGAAGAAGGCGGGGATCGATGTCAGGGACGAGGGCACGGCGAGCGGCGCGGCCGCGACCACGTAGACGCCGGCAGCGACGAGCGCCGACATCAGGAGGTTCCAGCGGAGCACACGCGAGACCACGGCGACGAGCATGCCGAGCAGCCCACCGACGATGCCGACGACCAGCGCGCGAGGCGCGGCGTACAGGGGCCAGGCCGCGAAGGTGGCCAGACCGATGCCGAGGAGCACGTAGCCCAGGCCCCAGATGTTGAGGGCGGAGAAGAGGTCGCGAAGACGACGGAGGGCGTCCCGCGCGCTCGCGCCGGCGCTCATCGCAGCGCTCCTCTGGCGAGCATCTGCGGCAGGTCGCCCAGCGCTCCGAGCGTCATCACCGACAGCTCCCGCGCCGTGCGCATGGTCGGCTCCTGACCGAGTTCGGTGCGGACGGCCACGGCCTCGACGGCGGCAGGGAGCGCGATCGCCGAACGGCGGAGCCGGTCGACCGGCATCCGCGATCCGGTCACGAGGAACGCGATCGACAGGTCGGGATAGGACTGCACCGTCAGGGCGGTGACCGCCTCGATGCGCATCACGCTGTCGGCGGCGTCGACGGTCGATGTGGCATCGAGCATCGCCTTCGGGGTGAGCGTCGGCAGCGTGCGGATCGCGAGCACCTCGTTGCGCGAGTGCTCGGGGATCTCGTCGCTGACGACGAAGAGCACGTCCCGCCCCTCGCTGACGCCCTGGAGCGAGAGGGATGCGGCGGCGCTCACCGCGGTCTCGAACTCGTCGTCGCTCTCGTAGGAGTCGGTCGCCAGATCGAGGATGATCGCGATGCGGGCGTGCCGCGACTCCTCGTACTGGCGCACCATGAGCGTGCCGGTCTTCGCGGTGGACTTCCAGTGCACGTGCCGCTGCGAATCGCCGACGACGTACTCGCGCACGGCGTGGAACGAGAGGTCGGCGTCGACCAGTCTCGTGCTGGGGGTGCCGTCGAGATCGCGGATCAGGCCGGCGCTCGTGCTGGGGATGCGCACGGTGACGGGGTGCACGTGGATGCGCTGCACCTCGGGCCACCGCTGCTCGCGACGCAGCAGGCCGATCGGGTCGCCGCGCGTGATCGTCATCGGGCCGACGTCGATGATGCCGCGGCGATGCGCGGCGATCGTCAGCTGCTCGGTGTGATGCCCGTCGGGACGCAGCAGCGGAACGTGCGCCTCGACCAGGCCCTCGCCGACGGGCACGTCGACGACGCCGGGGAGGGCGAGTCTCGTGCCGGTGTTGCGCACGTCGAGAACCGCGCCGATGTCGGAGCCGGCGACGACGCGGTCGCGCCCGAGCTCCAGCCGGATGCTGTAGTCATGGGCACCCAGGATGAAGGGCACGCACGCGATCAGCAGCACCGCCGCGATCGTCCCGACCGCCCACGCCTCGACCCAGCCCAGCAGCAGACCACCGATGATCCCCAGCACGAGGGCCACGGCGACGAGCAGTCCCGCGGTGGTGACGGTGTCGTTCAACCACGCGAACGTGCCCTTCGCCGCGCGCGCGATGGCGCGCAGCATCCGACGCGCCCCGAACACCGCTCCCCGCACAGGCCCCCGGTGCGTGCGTTCGAAACGCGTCACCGTCGAGGTGCGGGTGGATGTGCTCGTGCGTGCGGCGGTGCGCGTCAGGCGCGATTCGGTGTTGAAGCTCACGCAGAGCCGTTCTCGCGCGGAGGTTCGACGTCGAGGAGGATCTGGCCGATCACGGCGACGGCGGTGACCCCGTCGAACTCGGCCTCGGGCTCGAGCACCAGTCTGTGGGCGAAGGCGACGACGGCGAGATCGCGCACGTCGTCGGGCGTCACGAAGGTTCGTCCCGACTTCGCCGCCCAGGCCGTCACGAGGCGCGAGAGCGCGAGGGCGCCACGCACGCTGACGCCCAGGCGCACCTCGGAGGCGCGACGCGTCGCATCGACGATGCGCATGATGTAGTCGGAGATCAGCGGATTGACGTACACCCCGCGCGCCATCTCCGCCATCGTCAGAAGAGTGTCCGTGCCCACGATCCCGTTCAGCTCGGGCTTCGCGACCGACGCCCCCTGCAGGATGCGCATGGTGGCGGCGCCGTCGGGGTAGCCGATCGACGTCTTGATCATGAAGCGGTCGAGCTGCGCCTCGGGCAGCCGGTACGTGCCCCCCTGCTCGATGGGGTTCTGCGTCGCCATGACGAGGAACGGCGAGCCGACGGGACGCGAGACGCCGTCGACCGTGACCGTTCCCTCTTCCATGACCTCGAGCAGTGCCGACTGGGTCTTCGGGCTCGCGCGGTTGATCTCGTCGGCGAGCACGATGTTCGCGAAGATGGGGCCCGCGTGGAACTCGAACGTGCCCTGTTTCTGGTCGTACACGGTGATGCCCGTGACGTCGCCGGGGAGCAGGTCGGGGGTGAACTGGATGCGGGAGCTCGTGCCGGTGATGGTCTGCCCGATCGCGCGCGCCAGCGCCGTCTTGCCCGTGCCGGGGAAGTCCTCGAGCAGCACGTGTCCGCCGCTGACGGCGGCGGCGAGCACGAGCTCGACCACATGGCGCTTGCCGAGGATGGCCTGCTCGACGTTCCCCGCGAGGATCGAGAAGGTCTCGGCGAACCAGGATGCCTGTTCGGGTGCGATGGTCATGGGAGCGGCGGCAGAAGCGGGCATACGGCAACAGTATTGGGCGTGGGGCCCTGGGTTCGAACCGGCGTGGTCATCGTCGTCCTTCTTCGTGGGGCGGGCAGGGGGGTCGCACTCTCATCACGGCAGCGGCTCATCAGGGCACCGGGCAGGCATCCATCGTGCGCGTGATGGGCTGCAGCGTGGCGAACGCGCCCTTCCAGGTGAGCGCGACCTCGTAGCGCGCGGGCTGCAGAGGGTCGGTCTGGATCGGCTTGGCGGTGATGGTCGCCGAACCGTTCGCCGCCGTCGAGATCGTCGCGACGTTCTGCGGCTGAGCGGGCACGCACTGCGCGAAGTCGACCGTCACCACGGTCGGGGCGCTGCCGGACGCCGGGGTGAGGGCCACTTCCGGCGAGCACGCCCACGTGAAGGTCTGATGGCACGTCCGCGCCTTCGCATTCGACGGTGCGGAGTTGGGAGAGAGCGAGAAGCCGCCCTCCCAGCTGCCGTATACGCGGAACTGCGGGGAGAAGTTGGGCTGCGCCTCGACCGTCGGAGCCTTGGCGAGCCCGTAGGAGTAGCGGTTGCCGCTCTGTGCGTACGTGTTCGACACCGCCCAGGTCAGATCTCCCCCCGGGCCGCCGATCGACTGGAACACGAAGACCGACGCCGGCGACGACTCGGCGACGCCGTAGCCGTTCGACGCGCACACCTTGACGTTGTAGGTGTTGTACGCCTCGAGCCCGGTGAGGCTGGGCGTGTCCGACATGACCTCCGCGTTCGCGGAGAGCGTGCCGTCGGGGTTCGCCGTGCACGTCGCGGTGCCCGAGCGCCAGGCGAGGTACTTCATGGTGATCGGGCGCGCGCTGCCGTTGCCGTTCGCCGACGTCGGGCCGCTCACCGCGATCGACGAGTTCGAGGACGCGGCCGCCGCCGTGCCCGAGCCGATGATCGGCGCTCCGGCGACGGTCACCGACGCCTGGAACGCCCCGCCCTCGTTACCGCCGCCTGTCGGAGGCTGGAACTGGCTGATCGGGACGATCGTGATGGTCTGAGCACCCGGGGGGAGCGTGACGTCGACCGTGGTGGTGGCTCCGGATCGCGGGATGACCTGCCCCGAGCCCTCGATGCGGAACGACGCCGCGTCGTCGCCGGCGGTGATCGACAGCGAGGCGACGCCCTGCGACGTCGTCGTGACACCGGCTCGGTAGACGGGCGCGGCGGCCGCGCCGGAGATCTCCGGGGCCGCATACGCCCACGTCGTGTGGGCCGAGGTCGGCGTCGACGAGCCGACCGCGTTCACCGCGACCGCCGTGTACGCGTGCGGCTCGCCGTTCACGAGACCGCTCACCGTGCAGCGGTAGAACCCGGCGTTCGGGGTGCAGGCCGCATTCGCCGGCGCTCCGTCGCGGAGGATCGTCACTCCGGTCACCGCGGGATGCGCGCGAGCGGCCTCTCCGAGAGGCACGTCGAGGGTGACGGTGGTGCGGGTGTACGCCGCGGTCGTCACGCTCGCGGGCGGCTGCGAGATGCCCTGCAGGTCGAGCGTCATGGTGCCTGTGCCCGTTCGTCCCTGTGCGTCGCTGACGACGAACGGGATGATGCACTGACCGCCGGGGGCGTTTCCACCGCCGGGCCAGCTCACGGCCAGGGAGTTGCCGGCGACGGTGACGCTGGCGACGTCGCACCGCGCTCCGGCGCCGATCGAGGTGAGGGTGAGACCGGCACCCACCTTGCCCTGGAACGGGTCGTACTCGCCGGCGATGCCGACGGCCTCGACCGAGCATCCGGGGGTGGTGACGATGCACTGCTGGGTGAAGGTCGCACCCCGCGGCGCGTCGGGCGGCGCGATGCCGACGACGAGACGGATGGCCGAGGATGCGCCGCCGTACTCCGCGACGCTCACCGCGATCTCCTCGCGCGTACCGGGCTGCGCATCGGCCCGCGCCTCGACTGTCAGATTGGCGCCGTCACGGGTGACCGTGAACGCCGATCCCGAATAGTCGATGCCGTACTGCAGCGTCGAGGCGTCGCCCGATCGGCCGCCCTCCCAGGAGACCATGCCCGAGTAGATGTCGATCGTCGCGGCGGCACCCGGCGCGATGGTCTGCGCGATCGGCGCGAGGTTCACCTGCGGCGCGGCGGGGCGGATGCTGATCGGCACCTCGATGTACGACCAGCTCTGCTGGCCCTTGAGCCTCACCGGCACGAGACACGTGTCGGACCACGGGGCGCCGGTGCCGGCCTGGTAGGTGCCCGTCTTGCCGGTCGCCGAGCAGATCGCCGAGGTCCGCTGCGCGCTCAGATCGGTGCCGACGTCGAAGGGGTCGGACCCCGCGAGGTCGACGTAGTCGCCGACGTCGAACTGCACCGTGGACTCCTCATCGACCACGACCGGCTCGGCGCCCGGGCGGGTCTGCACCCGCAGGTCGTCGAAGGCCGGGATGTGCAGGAAGCCGTGACCGATGATGTCGCGTCCGCCGACCGTGCCGCTGAGCGTGAACGGCACGAGAGCGCCCTCTGCGGGGGCCTCGCCCGTGATCCGGTCGCCGGACACCGAGAATCCCGGCTGGTCGCCCCAGAGGCTGAGCGTGAGCTCGCCGATGTCGCCCGAGGTCCACCGCACCCGATCGGTCACGACGTCGATGCCGCCGCTGGCGAGCTCTGCTCGGTCGCGGGCGGTGAGCACCGTGTCGGTGACAGTCGGCTGGTCGGCGACGTCGTCTTCGGTGACGGTGACGACGATGAGGCCCTGCGAGGTGCTTCCGGTGCGGGTGGACTGCACGGTGTAGATGTACGAGTTCGTGCCGGCCGTGTCTCCGGCCTGCAGCACGACGCGGCCGTCTTCCAGCGACGTCTGATCATCGATCAGACGGTCGAGGCGCGCGTAGAGGGGGTTGCCCGGCGCCGTCGGCGCGTTCGGGATGAGTTCGACGAGCTCGAGTTCGCCCTGGGCGGGGTCGATGTCGTTGGCGCGCGGATCGAGCACGATCGGGGTGGACGAGTCGACGCGCACCCGCACGTAGTCGCTGAACGTGACGGGAGCCGTGTCGTCGATGGCGGCGTCGAGGACACCGATCCGCACGGTGCCGGTTCCCTGGTCGCCCTGCGTGTCTCTGACCGTGTAGTCGAAGCTGACCTGACCGTCGGCGACTCCGCCGGCCGGAGCGCGATACACGATCGCGTCGCCGGAGGGCGAGATGGTCACGGTGCCCTTGCCCGAGCCGGGCTGCGCGACGCCGGCGAGCGAGACCCGGTCGCCGTCGGCATCCATCCCCGTCGGGGGCACGGTGAGCGAGACCGTCTGACCGCTGAGCACTCGGCCCTCGAGCGTGATCGGCGTCGGCGCCCGGTTGGTGCCGGAGGGGACGACGGTGACGAGCACCGTGCCGTTGTCGGAGAGCGAGGGGTTGCGCTCGAGTGCGACCGAGTAGGTGAGCCGATAGGTGCCGGGGGTCTTCGGGGCCAGATACCGGAGCGCGTTGCCGTCGGCGAAGACGAGCTCGTCGGGCTGGTCCGATCCGGTCACCTCGGGCAGCACGAGGAGGGGTTCGCCGCGGGGCGCGACGTCGTTGGCCGTGACCGCGATGCGGGAGAGGGACCCCGCGCGCACCGTGATGGCATCGGCGAACACGATGGGTCTGGTGACGGTCGACGGCGAGGTGAGGAACACCGTGACTGTGCCCTTCACGGCGCCTCCCGCGCCGTCGGCGATGGTGACGGACGCCGAGCCGATGACGCCGGGCTCGCCGTCGGCGGTCGTGCCGCTGACGCGGATGCTCTCGTTGCCCACGACACCCACGTTGAGCCGGGAGGTCGAGCTCTCGGCACCCGAGACGAGCAGCACGCGACCGGTGTTGTTCTGCACCCCGCGGAGCACATCCACCGTCGTGTCCTGGCCCTCGCGGACGAAGGCCGTGAGGGGTGCCATCGCGAGGGCTGTGGACCCGTCGACGGCGGTGACGCGGATCACGGCCGAACGCTCGGCCTGGGTCACCGCATCCTGCGCGGTGTAGGTGACGACATACTGGCCGGGCTGCGCGACGGTGAGCTCGACCGTGCCCGCTGCCGTGTTCGGTGCCACCTCGAGGCCGTCGGCAGAGGCCGACGTCTGCACGGCGTCGAGCAGGCGGTAGGAGCCGGATCCGCCGGAGAGATGATCCGCGACCTCGATCGACTGCGGCTCACCGACGAGCGCATTCAGAGCCACCGGGGCGGCGACGAGCGCGGGGTTGGCGGTCACCTGCACGTCGAGGACCTTCTCGGCCGTCGCGCCCTGGGCGTCCTGGACGACGACCGTCACGGAGATCACGGCATCCGCGGCGTTCGGGTCGGTGTGACGGATCGCGACGCGGCCGTCATCCATCGGCACGACCATGACCGGTGCCGCCGCGTCGGTCTCGTAGGCGTCGCTGAGCACGAACGGGTCGCCCTCGGGATCGACCCAGCCCGACAGCGCCGCGACGATCGTGCTGCCTCCCGGCAGCAGCTGCGGTGTCGGCCATTCCTGCTGACACGCCTCGACACCGCACCAGACGGGAGCCGAGTTCGATGCAGGATCGACGACCGTGAGCGTGACGGTCGCAGGTTCCGATACGGCGGACCCGTCGGTGACCGAATAGCTGAAGCTGGCCTGCCCGGACCCCGCGCGCACGGTGACGACGAGCGACTGCCCGTTCGCGACGAGCGAGAGGTCGCCGAAGTCGGGATTCGAGAGACCGCCGAGCGACGCCGCATCGACCGAGAGCACGTCTTTGCGGTTCGGATCGTGGTCGTTGTACAGCACGGGCAGGATGACCTGCTGGCCGCTGCGCACGCCGAATGCATCGTCGACCGCGACCGGCGGCATCTGCTCGGCGATGTCCTCGACGACGACCGTGCCCTCCTCCTGCTCGGTCTCCTTCTCGACCGCCCACTGGTCCAGCGGGATGAGGCGGCCCTCCGGAGCCGTCCAGATCAGCCCTGTGCCCACCTCGGAGAGCACCGCGCGATCGCCGTTGCTGCGGAACACCGGCCGGATCGACCCGGACTCGAGAGCCTTGTCCGGCACGGTGAGATCGACGGACTTCCCGTCGGCCCAGAGGGTTCCCGCGCCCGTGTCGAGCCAGGCGGCGTAGGCCTCCCCGCCGGCGAACGCCGGAACGGCGGGAACGCCGGAGGCCTCGACCGTGCGGGTCGCCTCACCTCCAGCGAGCGGCACCGAGACGAGACCGTCCGAGTCCGCGATGAGCAGGTTCTCCGCCTCGACGGAGCCGGCCTGCAGGACCGCATCGTCGGCGATGTCGAGAGTCTGCGGCTCTCCACCGCCCGTCCACAGCCGTCCGTCGCCAGGCTGCAGCAGCGCCCAGCGATCGCCCACGACGGTCATGGTGACGTCGGTTCCGGCGTCGGGCGCCGACTCGATCGTCTGCGCGTCGCCGAGGAATGCGTACTCGTCGATGTCGAAGCGTCGCACCGCGCCCTCGTCGCCGGAGTACAGCGCGAGGATGCCGTCGGGCGACAGGCCGATCGCATCGGCGGTGTAGGTCGGCGGATCTTCTCCCTCTTCGACCTCGACGTCGGAGAACGGGTCGACGACGGCCGTCGCTGCTCCCGCGCTGAGGGTGGAGACCGAGACCTGCCCGGTGTCGGAGCGGTAGGCGACGTAGGGGCCGGCCGAGACGATCTCTCTGGTGCCGGCGGGGGTCGGCTCCGACGCGGACGCGGTGCCCTCCTCGCCGGAGTCGGAGAGGAGGTTCTGGGGCGCCGCGGCGTCGAGATCCCAGCGCTGTCGGGAGCCCTGACTGTAGAGCACCGCATCGGCGCCGCTCTGCCAGACGGCATCGGGCGCGTCGACGTTGCGCACGGTGTCGATCTCGGCGAGCTCGGTGTTCACCCGCGCGTACTGGCCCGAATCCCGCAGCACCCAGACGGACGACTCGAGGCGGGGCACCTCCTGCGATTCGTAGCCCTGTGCGGTGACGGCCACAGCCACCACCGTCGCGAGGGCGGCGACACCGGCGATCGAGGCGATCAGTCGTCGACGAGAGAGCGGCGGCGTCGCTGTGCGGTTGCGGTCACCGATCGCCATCAGATCACTCCGGTCATCATGAGCACGGTGACCCCGACCGCGCCGAGTGCGACCATGCCGATGCCTGCGCCGATGAGTCCGACGACGAGCGGCGAGCGCTCCCGCTTCGGGACCGGCTGCGCGTCGACCTCACGCGGGCCCGACCCCTTCGCGGCCGCGCGCGCGGCGCGGCGAGAGGCGGGGTCGACGGTGGTGACGACGGGGCCGCGGGAGGCGGCATCCGAGAAGTCGACCGGCGAGGCGGCCGCCCAGTCCGCGGATGCCGCTTCGAAGGCGGTGGGGGCGATGCGCAGCTCGTACTGCGCCCAGCGCAGACGCTCGGCGAACTCGGTCATCGATGCGAACCGACGCTCGGGGTCGCGCTGCATCGCGGTGGAGAGGATCTCGTCGACACCGCGAGGGAACCCGGGGACGGGGACGGGGGTGTACTGCGCCTTCACGATACGGCGGGTCAGGCGGTCGCGGGAGTTCTGCGACCGGTCGTCGACCTCGAACGGCGTGCGGCCGGCGAACAGCGTGTAGAGGGTGGCGGCGAGGCTCCAGATCTCGCTCGCGACGGATCCCGAGACCTTCTCCTGCAGCACTTCGGGGGCGCTCCACGGCACCGACATCGCGATCGTGTCGGACTCTCCCTCATCGAGCACGGCCGCGGCGATGCCGAAGTCGGCGAGCACCGGACTGCCGAGCGAGCTGACGAGGATGTTGGAGGGCTTGATGTCGCGATGCAGGAGCCCTGCGCGGTGCACGGTCTCGAGCGCGCCGGCGATGCGCACACCCGTGTCGAGCACGTCGGCGACCGGCAGCGGGCCGCGCTTGTAGCGGGCGCTCATGTTGTCGGGGCAGTACTCCATCGCGATGTAGGGACGGCCGTCGGACGAGATCGAGGCCTGGTAGATCGTCACGATCGCGGGGTGCGCGCTGAGGCGGGCGGAGATGTCGGCCTCCGCGTTGAAGGTGCGGAGGATCTCGGGGTTCACGGCGTCGGCGAGAAGCACCTTGACGGCGGAGACGCGTCGGGGCAGATCCTGTTCGTAGAGGAAGACGTCGGCGAAACCGCCCGAGCCCAGCGGCCGGACATAGCTGTAACCGGAGAGCACCGGTGGCGCAGACATGGTGCGCTTGGCCATGCGCTTCCCTCCCGAAGTGAACAGACAGCGAGAGAACGCCGTACCGCGTCAGCAGAGTGCGCGCATCCCCCCATCGGATCATAGTCGAGGGGTCGCCCGCACCGCCCCTGTCACCGTCGTTTCGGCGGCCCGTGGAGAGTGCTGATCATGTCCGCCAGCATCCCGCGCCGGTCATGCCCGCCAGCATCCCTCCACATGGTCGTCGACCATTCCGCTCGACTGCATGAGGGCGTACATGGTGGTGGGTCCGACGAACCGGAAGCCGCGGCGACGCAGCTCCTTGCTCATCGCGGTGGATTCGGGGGTGACCGGCGGAACGTCCGACAAGCTCTTCGGCCGGGCGCCCGAGGGGTGCGGCGCGAACGACCACATGAGTCGGTCGAGCTCTCCGTCGGGCATGGTGCGCACGATCTGCGCATTGCCGATGGTGGCCAGCACCTTGGCCCGGTTGCGGATGATGCCGGCATCGCCCATCAGCCGTTCGACATCGGATTCGTCGAACTCCGCCACCGTATCGACGTCGAAGCCGGCGAAGACCTGGCGGAAGCGAGGACGCTTGCGCAGGATGGTGATCCACGAGAGGCCCGCCTGGAAGCCTTCGAGCGACATCTTCTCGAACAGCGGACGGTCGCCGTGCAGTGGCGTGCCCCACTCTTCGTCGTGGTAGCGGACGTACTCGGGGTCGTCTCCCACCCAGGCACAGCGAGCGCGGCCATCGGGTGCGGTGATCAGGGAGGTCATGCGCTCACGCTATCGGCGACGGCGGACATGTCCCATCCGGGGGTTCACCGAACCGGATGGCTGAAGAGAAGACGGGATGGCGGGCCGGATGCCGCCATCCCGTCCGCCGACCGGGGAACGGTCAGCCACAATGCGGGGGCAAGGACCCTGCGATCAGTCCGCGAACGTCGAGGCGTCGATCACGAAGCGGTAGCGCACGTCGGAGGCGAGCACACGGTCGTACGCCTCGTTGATCTGCGCGGCGGTGATGACCTCGATCTCCGAGGCGATGCCGTGCTCGGCGCAGAAGTCGAGCATCTCCTGCGTCTCGCGGATGCCGCCGATGTTCGAGCCGGCGAGCGAACGGCGACCGCCGATCAGCGACATCACCTGCACGGGCAGCGGTTCGGCGGGCGCCCCCACGCAGACCATCGAGCCGCCCACATCGAGCAGCCCGAGGTAGGCGCGCAGGTCGACGACCGCGCTCACGGTGTTGAGGATCACGTCGAACGATCCGCCCAGCGACGCGAAGGTCTCGGGGTCGCTCGTCGCGTAGTAGTGGTCGGCGCCGAGGCGCAGCCCGTCATCCTTCTTGTTCAGCGTCTGCGACAGCACGGTGACCTCGGCGCCCAGGGCATGGGCGATCTGCACGGCCATGTGGCCGAGACCTCCGAGACCCACGACGGCGACGCGCGAGCCGGGTCCGACGTTCCAGTGGCGAAGCGGCGAGTAGGTCGTGATGCCCGCGCAGAGCAGCGGAGCGGCGACATCGAGCGCGAGGGCGTCGGGGATGCGGACGGCGAACGACTCGGTCACGACGACCTGCTCCGAGTAGCCGCCCTGCGTGATCGAGCCGTCCCGATCGGTGCTGCCATAGGTGAAGACGGCGCCGCGGGAGCAGAACTGCTCGTCGCCGCGCTCGCAGTTGCGGCACTCGCCGCAGGAGTTGACGAGGCATCCCACGCCGACGCGATCGCCGACGGAGTGCCTGGTCACGTCGGAGCCGACGGCGGCGACGGTTCCCGCGATCTCGTGACCCGGTGCGAGCGGATAGCTCTGCGGGCCCCAGTCGCCGCGGACCGTGTGGATGTCGGAGTGGCAGATGCCGGCGAAGGCGATGTCGATCAGGATGTCGTGGGCACCGAGCTCCCTCCTCTCGATGACGGTCTTCTCGAGCGGTGCGGCTTCGCTGGGTGCGGCGTAAGCGTGGACACGGGTCATCACGGGCTCCTCGGGTGGATTCGGGTAGAACCCGTCGACCTTACGGGCCGAACCTGTGTCGATCCCGACCTCGGCCATCGGTCGGCGTGCGCGATTCCGCACGAACGTCGGCCCCGGATGCAGGAACGGCCCCGCACACGGGGTGCGGGGCCGTTCCTGCGGAATTGCGAACGCGCGCGCGAACGCGAGGTCAGCGCCTGGCGTTCTTCTTCAGCGTCTTCTCCAGCACCGGAGCCTCGCCGGATGCCGCGAGCGCTGCGTAGTACTCGCGCGCCTCGTCCTGACGCCGACGCTCCGCGCCCGAGGCGATCGGTGCCCGCACGTGCTCCGGCGCGTAGCCGAATGCGTCGACGAGGTCGAGAGCGTGCGGACGCAGACGCGTGCACAGGCGGTCGATGTAGCGGGAGACCGCGGCGGCGCGCTGCGTCGACAGCCGCCCGTTGATGAGGTGCCAGGCGAGGTGCTTCTCGATGAGCTGCAGCCCGAACAGGTCGCGCAGCCAGGTGAGCACCTTCTTGGTGTCGGGATCCTCGATGCGCCGCAGCGCGTCGGTGAACGCCTCCCACTGCAGCAGCTCTCCGTGTGCCCTGGCCGCCTCGATCAGCTCGGCCTGGTTCTCGTTGAACAGCTGGGCGCCGAGCACCTTGTCCTTGCCCGCAGGGCGCAGGCGTCCGGCGATGTCGGCCACCATCTGCTGCACGCGCTCGGCGAGCAGCTGGTGCTGCTGCTCCTCGCGCAGTCCGTTCTCGACCGACCGCGACACCTGTCCGAGGTCGACGACCGACTGCCCGAACTGGCGAAGGCCGGCACCGTGGAACAGCTTGCCCGCGGTCATCCCCACCGCGAACTTGGCCAGGGCCGCCGCATCCTTGCCGGTGAACTGCTTGGCGTAGTCGGTGAGCAGACGCTTGCCCACCAGCTGCAGCAGCACGTTGTTGTCGCCCTCGAAGGTCACGTAGATGTCGAGGTCGGCGCGGAGTCCGACGAGACGGTTCTCGAACATGAAGCCGGCACCGCCGCAGGCCTCGCGCGCCTCCTGGAGGGTGTCGAGGGCGTGCCAGGTCGACAGCGGCTTGAGGGCTGCGGCCAGCGTCTCGAGATCCTCGCGGTCCTCGGGGGTGTCGATGCGGCCCGAGAACACGCCGTCGAATTTCTGCAGGAACTCGTCGTGCGCGAAGATCTGCGCGTAGGTCGTGGCCAGACGCGGGAACAGACGGCGCTGGTGCTTGCCGTAGTCGAGCAGCACGACCTCCTGCCCGTCTGCGCCGTCGAACTGGCGACGCTGGGTCGCGTAGGTGATCGCGATCTTCAGACCGAGGGCGGACGCCCAGCAGGCCGCGCCGTCGAGCGACACGCGCCCCTGCACCAGGGTGCCCAGCATCGTGAAGAAGCGTCGACCGGGGCTGTCGATCGCGCTCGAGTACGTGCCGTCGGCGGCCACGTCGCCGTACTTGTTCAGCAGGTTCGTGCGGGGGATGCGGATGTGGTCGAAGCTCAGGCGCCCGTTGTCGATGCCGTTGAGGCCGCCCTTCAGGCCGTCGTCCTCACGGCCGATGCCGGGCAGATCTTTCCCGTCGTCGCCGCGAAGCGGAACGTAGAAGCAGTGCACGCCGTGGTTGACGCCGTTCGTGATCAGCTGCGCGAACACGGTCGCGGCGATGCCGTGCAGCGCCGCGTTGCCGAGGTACTCCTTCGTGGCACCCCGGAACGGGGTGTTGATCACGAACTCCTCCGTCGCGGGGTCGTACGTCGCGGTCGTCCCGACGGCGGCGACATCGGACCCGTGTCCGATCTCGGTCATCGCGAACGCGCCGGGGATCGAGAGGTCCATGACACCGGGCAGCCACTTCGCGTGGTGCTCCGCCGTGCCGAGCTGCAGGATGGCCGAGCCGAAGAGCCCCCACTGCACACCCGACTTGATCTGCAGGCTGGGGTCGGCGACGACGAGCTCCTCGAAGCCCGCGATGTTGCCGCCGTTGTTCTCCTCGCCACCCAGAGCCTTGGGGAAGGCGCGGTGCACGGCCTTCTTCTCCACCAGAAGGTGCAGCTGGCTGAGCACGCGCTCGCGGTGCTCGTCCTTGCCGAGCGCATCGTCACGCCAGAACGCCGAGTCCTTGATCATCTCGCGCGCTTCGCGGCGGGTGTCCGCCCAGGTGCCCATCAGCAGATCGGTGACACGGGCGACGTCGATCCGCAGATTCGCGTCGGCGGTGCGGGGGTGAGGGCGGGTCGTCTTCGGACGGACGGCGGCGTCGACCATGAGCGTTCCTCTCAGAGGGAAGTAGGGATGCCTTCATGGTAGGTCTGCGACAACATCCTCAGAAGTCGCCTGTACCCATCCTCCAAGCCGCACCGATCCGGTGGACCGACACGATTGTGGTCAGCCCACAGACGCGACCCGTGATGCCTCTGACGCCGATGGCTCCACCGCTCCGGGCGGAGGCGACGCCTTCGTCTGCTCCCACCGCCGCCGTGTCCCTGCGCTCAGACGCGCCCAGGTGCGATCGCGGATGAAGATCGAGTCGATCGCGATCATCGTCAGCGAGAACCAGGGCAGCCCCATGAGCACGCCGATACCGATGTGGAAGGAGAGGATGCCGACGAGCCCGATCAGACGCGTGGGTCGTGTCAGCAGCATCAGCGGGAACGCCACCTGCAGGATGATCGATCCCCAGGTCGCCGCGACGACCATCGGCCCCCACGACGTCACCAGATCGCTGAGCACCGGCCAGGTGCCGAACCGTGCGGTATGCAGCGGGTTGTAGACCGCATACCCCTCTTCCCACGGCGCACCGCCGGCCTTGTACAGCGCACCCGAGGCGTACACGAAGCACACCTGCGCCGTGAGGGCCACGAGGGCGAGGTTGTGGAACACCGTGCCCAGCAGCGCCGGCTGACTGCCGGGCCTGAACCATTCACCGCTCTTCGCGCGGCGCTTCGCATCCAGCGACCATCGCGCGGCGGGATCGGCGAAGAACAGCAGCAGCAGCGCGATGCGGAACATGTTGTCGCCCTGGTCGCCCACCATGTCGTTGGCCTCGACGAAGCCGATCCACAGGCAGAAGAACACCGGCAGCACGATGCGGAACCGCCAGCCCAGCACGAACAGCACCGCGAGAACGCCGAGCAGCAGGTAGAGCGCGGTGTAGAGGACGTCGTTGCCCATCGCCGCGTGGAAGGCGCTGAACACCCAGATCTTCGGGAACTCGCTCACGGGCTCGGCGAGCTCGCCGTTCCAGGCCGATCCCGACCCGAAGGTGTACAGACGTGTGCCGAAGTTGGCGGCGAGCAGGCCGAGCGCGGTCACGCCGAACAGGATGCGGGTGACGGCGAGACCGTACAGCGCCTTCTTGCCCGAGAAGAGCCAGTCGCCGACGAACGCCGAGATGCGGTCGATGGCAGAGAGCACCATCGACCAGAGTCCGGCGATCATCGACGAGGCGAAGCTCAGCAGGCGGGTGAGGAACGACCGCGGCGGCGTTCCGCCGGGAGCGCCGGACGGCTGCGGAGCGGGAACGGGAGCCGCCGGAGCGGGAGCGGGGGTCGCAGGTGCGGTGATCGTGGCGCGCGTCGATGCCGCGCCCTGGGAAGCCGGCGTCTTCTTCCCCGTCTTGGCCGTCTTCCCCGTCTTGGCCGTCTTCGCCGTGGAGGACGCGGTCCTGGTCGGTGCGCTCACGGCTGGATCCTCTCGAACTGGCCGCGGAAGGTGTTCGCGAAGTTCTCGCGGCTCTGCCCTTCCTCTTCTATAGGGAGTCGCCACCCGGTGGTCGAGAACGTCGGATCCGGTCGCTGGGCACCGGGGTCGTTGCGATCCGCGTAGGGGACGACGTTCTGGCGGCTCACCCGGTACTGCACCTTGATGACGGCATCCGCTCCCCAGATCGCGTAGGCGACCTGCGTGGCGTAGGCGGTGGAGAGGTGCTCCTCGGCCATGTACGCCTCGGTCGACGGGTTGTCGCCCTCCAGCTCGTCGAAGGAGCGGACCATCCAGGCCTCCCCGTCGCCCTCGGCGAAGTCGAGCCCGACGATGGCCTTCTGGTCGGCGTTGAGCTTGTTGAAGGCGTTCATCTGGCCGCTGGCGACCTCGCTCGACTGGATGCCGGCGCGCGGCGGCATGAGGTTGTACCGGATCATCGAGAGCTCGACGTCGGTCGCGCTCACCCAGCCGGTCTCGACCTCCTCGCCGTCCTTCTCGATGACGGCTCGGACGTTGAAGTGGTAGTCGCCGTTGATCGGCTCGGGGGCGAACACGCTCCACGACTGACCGAACATCGGCAGCATGTATCCCGACAGCACCTGCTGCGTGGGGATCTCCCGCAGCGCCGAATACGGCGCGATCCACAGGAACGACGCCCCCACGTGCCAGAGCGTGAGCAGACAGGCCGCGAAGGCTATGAGCTTGACCCACCAGGTCGGACGCGGTCGTGCGACGACCGCGTCGGTCCGCTCCGCGGCGTCGTGCTCCGTCGATGAGATACCCGACATCGTGCCATCCACATCTCTCTCGTCACGAGGGATCGGGGTCGTCGCTCCGACGACCCCGACCTCTCCGTGATCCGCGCTGCGATCTACTCGGTCTGGACCATCGGCCTGCGGGAGCGCGCGATGCGCGTCGCCCCCAGACCGAGCATCAGCAGCAGCGCCGCCAGTGCGATCCATCCGCCCTGGATCTCGCCACCGGTGGTGGCCAGGCCCGAGGCGACGACCCGGAAGTCGGCCGAGACGCTGCCGGAGGTCGCTCCGGTGAGTGTCACGGCGTGCGTTCCGAGATCCGTCGAGGACGGGACCTTCCAGGTGAAGGTGACCGTGCCCTGCGCGTCGGCGACCTGGGTCCCCAACGCGATCGGGTCGGATGTCATCACACCGGAGACGGTCTCGCCGGGCTGGAACCCGGTGCCCACCGCGGTCTGCAGCGCGCCGCGCTCCAGCACCGGGACCTTGATCGTGATGGCGATCCGTCCGGTCGGATCCGCTGCCGCGTCAGCCGACGCGGATGCAGATGCCGTGGCGTCCGCAGAAGCGGATGCCGTGGCCGCCGCCGACGCATCAGCCGCCGCCGAGGCGGATGCCGTCGCAGACGACGAGGCGTTGGCCGCTGCAGCCGCCGACGCGTTCGGGTCGGCATCGGCCGAAGCCGAGGCGTCAGCCGCACTCGTCGAGGTCGCATCGGCCTGCGCCGCCGCCTGGGCTGCGGCCGCCGTCGAGGCGTTCGCATCCGTGGTGGCCGTGGTCGAGGCATCGGTCGATGCGTCGTCCGTCGCCGCAGCCGCCGCCGAGGCGTCAGCCGTCACGTCGGCCGCCGCCGAGGCGGTGCTGGTCGCGTCGGCGAGTGCCGCAGCGACCGCCGCCGCCTCCACCGAGGCGTTGCTGTCGTCGTCGGCCTGCGCCGATGCCGATGCCGATGCCGAGGCGTTGGTGTTGACCTCGGCCGACGGGTCGGCCGCCGCAGAGGCGTCCGCCGAGGCGACCGCATCCGAGGAGGCATCGGTCGATGCGCTGGCGATCGCCGCCGCGCTCGAGTTCGATGCCGCACTGGTGCTCGCGTCCGACGCCGCCGAGGCCTCAGCCGCGGTGTCCGTCGACGCGTCTGCCAGCGCCGCCGCCTGTGCCGCGATCGCCGCACCGGCGTTCGCCTCGGAGGTGGCGTCCGCCGTGGCCGCCGTCGACGACGTCGCCGTCGCCGACGATTCGGCCGCCGCCTGCGCCGCCGGGTCGGCCGCAGCCGAACCGTCAGCCGTCGCGTCGGCGAACGCCGCAGCCTGAGCTGCCGCCTCCGCGATCGCATCGGTCGAGGCATCGGCGTTCGCCGACGCGGATGCCGAAGCCGCCGCGTTCGTGTTGGCCGAGGCCTCGGAGGAGGCGTTCGTCGACGAATCCGCCGTCGCCGCCGACTCCGACGAGGCCGCGGAGTTCGCGTCCGCCGCCGTGGAGGCATCGGCGTTCACGTCGTCCGACGCGTCTGCCTGAGCCGCCGCCTGCGCCGCGACCGCCGCCGAGGCGTTGGCCGTGGAGGTGGAGGTGGTCGAGGCATCCGTCGAGGCCGCCGTGAGCGCCGCGGCCTCAGCTGCCGACTCCGCACTGGCATCCGCCGCCGCAGAGGCGACCGCTGTCGCATCCGAGAACGCCGCAGACTCCGCCGCCGCCTGCGCCGACGGGTCGCCGTCTGCGGTCGCGTCGGCCGACGCGGATGCCGAGGCCGCCGCGTTCGTGTTGGCCGAGGCCTCGGAGGAGGCGTTCGTCGACGAATCCGCCGTCGCCGCCGACTCCGACGAGGCCGCGGAGTTCGCATCCGCCGCCGTGGAGGCATCCGCGTTCACGTCGTCCGACGCGTCTGCCTGAGCCGCCGCCTG
>Ga0308161_1001094_pt1 | contig 34919 bp, 23 predicted proteins | sample PhyFR2_FD_201034 | JGI IMG/M metagenome (GOLD analysis project Ga0308161, IMG submission 201034) | Phyllosphere microbial communities from UC Gill Tract Community Farm, Albany, California, United States - DLSLF.R2 | ecosystem: Host-associated > Plants > Phyllosphere > Unclassified | place: USA...
GCGGGCGCCGAGGTGTCGGCATCCGTGCTCTGGCTGTCTCCGATGACCGAGACGGCGTTGCCGCCGACCGTCACGGGGACGTTGACCGACACGAGGCCCTGGTTTCCCGAGCCCACGCCGTCGCTGCCGTCGGTGATGGTGACGGGTGCGGGGGCGGGGGCTGCGGGGGCCGAGGTGTCGGCGCCGTCGCTGGTGCTGTCTCCGAGCACCGAGACGGCGTTGCCGCCGACGGTGACGGGGAGGTTCACCGAGACACCGACCTGGTCGCCCGAGAGCAGACCGTCGACGCCTGAGGTGTCTGCGGCATTGGCGATGCCGGCTCCGAGGACGGCGAGGCCGCCTCCGACGAGCGTGCCCAGAAGGACACGCGAGTAGATCTTGCGCATGAGAGTTTCTCCTGTAGATAAATGAGGGTGCGCGAAAGCGCGGGGTCGTCTGCCGTGCGATGCACGGTGCGACCGTCCTCAGTCAGGAGAGACGTCGGTGCCGAAGACCGGGGTGCCGGGCAGGTCGTCGTTGACGACGTTCCGGCGGTCGAGAAGAAGTGCGGCGCTGAAGAGCGTGGCGCTGTCGGCGGTGGCGGCGCCCATGCCGCCCGAGCCGGAGTTTCCGGATGCCGACGAGCTCGTGCCCGTGCTGGCGCCGAAGGTCGCGAGGCGTTCGTCGGATCCCTGCGGCCCGGAGGGGGCGCTCTGCGCACCGGCGACGGCGGCAGAGACCTCGCCCGTCGAGGGGGCGCTGAAGACCGTCGCCGCCCCGCTCGAGGGGGCCGTGCGGGACGACGACGGAACGAGGGAGGGATCCGTCGAGAGGATGCCGGTGACGACCGCCGTGGCATCGCTCACGGCTGCCGCCGAGAAGATCTCGGCGGGCACGATGTCGATGATCGGAGTGGTGATGTCGCCACCGGGAACCGTCGGGACGCCCGGAATCGAGGGGATGACGGGGGAGATCGGGGGGAGGGTGCCGACGATGACGGGCAGGGCCGCGTCGACCGCGTCGGTGACGGCCGAGATGAGGTCTCCGAGGACGATCGAGCTGACCACGTCGCCCACGACGGGGACCGTCTGGACGGTGTCGACCACGGGGGCGACGACCTCGCCCACGACACCCGAGCCGGCGACGTCGGTGACGACGTCTCCCACCGTGTCGACGGTGCTGCCGACGGTGGAATCGGCGGTGTCGACGACCTCGGACACCGTGTTCGAAACGGTCTCGGTGGTGGTCGTCACGACCTCGGCCACGGGGGCGGGTGCGACGTCGGTGACGACCTGCGTCACGGGAGCGACCGTCTCGGTGACGTGCTCGAGCGTGGGCGAGACGACCGTTCCGACGACCTCGTCGACCGTGTCGGTGACCTGGTTGACGGTCGAGCCGATGGTGCCGAGCAGCCCGCCCGAGCCGTCGTCCGCAGAGGCGGGAGAGGCCGAGAGAGCGACGGAGAGAGCAGCTGCTCCGAGGGCGGTGGACACGCCGACGAGGAGCATCCGCAGCATGTGCGGTGCCCCCCGACCGGACGCGTTCTCCATGATTCGCCCCCCAAAGGTGAATCTCCGAAACCTGTGGGCGGCGACGTTACGCCCGGATTCACCCGGGCGGAAGAGGTCGGGTGAAATCTAAGTAGTTGGAGGGTGACGAGCGGGTGAAAGGCGACACGCCGGAGGGTGAAGAAAAATTTGACACGGAGGGCTCCGGGTCGGTAGGCGGACGACGAGTTATCCCCCGAGTTGTACACATGTGAATGCTCCTAGCAGGAACCTTCAACGTCCACTTCACACGGGATTTCCCCAGGAAAACTGTGGACAAATAAAGCCCAGATCAACGGCGTATACACGCCCGATATTCGCATCCATCCACGGAGTTCTCCACAGCACTTGTGCACAGCCCTGGCGGCGTTTCCCGCAGTCTCTCCACAGAGTTATCCACAGGGTCATTTGCGTGTGGAGGAAGCGGTATCTAGCGTGGGTGCAGCCCCTCGGGCAGCTGGATCACGTTGCCGCGCGCGTCGATGTCGGACGTCGGTGATTCCATTCTGCCGAGGCCGCCCCGAGCCCCGTTTCCGCGTCGTTCTACACGCGCGCGAGGCCCGGCCAGGGGTGCCCGAGAACCGAAGGAGAGCCCGTGTCGATCGCCGATATCGCCGAAGAACGTCTCGGAAAGGCGCCGCGCCCCGAGCGCACGCCCCCGCACGACATGCTCGCCGAGCAGAGCGCTCTAGGCGGCATGCTGCTGTCGAAGGACGCCGTGGCCGATGTCATCGAGTCGCTCCGCGGACCCGACTTCTACGTGCCGAAGCACGAGCTGATCTTCGAGGCCATCCTCACCCTCTACTCGCACGGCGAGCCGACCGACGTCGTCGCCGTCACCGACGAGCTGATCAAGACGGGCGAGCTGCAGCGCGCCGGGGGAGCGGACTACCTCCACACGCTCACCTCGATCGTGCCGACCGCCGCCAACGCCGGCTACTACGCCTCGATCGTCGCCGAGCGCGCGATGCTGCGGCGCCTGGTCGAGGCCGGCACGCGCATCGTGCAGATGGGCTACGCCGGCGAGGGCGACCCGGTCGAGCTCGTCAACAGCGCCCAGGCCGAGATCTACAACGTCTCGGGCGACGACAGCGCCGAGGACTACATCCCCCTGACGACGGCGGTGGATGCCGCGGTCGAAGAGATCGAGGCCGCTCGCGGCCGCGACGGGTCGATGACGGGCATCCCCACCGGCTTCGCCGGTCTCGACCAGCTCACTAACGGTCTGCACCCGGGTCAAATGATCGTGCTCGCTGCGCGCCCCGCCATGGGTAAGTCGACGCTCGCGCTCGACTTCGCTCGCGCCGCCGCGATCCGCGCCAACGCCCCGTGCATCTTCTTCTCGCTCGAAATGGGTCGCAGCGAGATTGCCATGCGCCTGCTGAGCGCCGAGGGTCAGATCCCCCTGCAGAGCATGCGCAAGGGAACGCTCGACTCGCGCGATTGGACGACGGTGGCCTCCACCCGCGGTCGCATCAACGACGCGCCCCTGTACATCGACGACAGCCCCAACATGACGCTGGTCGAGATCCGCGCGAAGTGCCGTCGCCTCAAGCAGCGCGAGGGTCTGAAGATGGTCGTCATCGACTACCTGCAGCTGCTCACCAGCGGTAAGCGCGTCGAGTCGCGTCAGCAAGAGGTCAGTGAGTTCTCGCGAGCGCTCAAGCTGATGGCGAAGGAGCTGCAGGTTCCGGTCATCGCCCTGTCGCAGTTGAACCGTGGTGCCGAGCAGCGTGCCGACAAGAAGCCGGCCCTGAGCGACCTGCGTGAGTCGGGCTCGATCGAGCAGGATGCCGACATGGTGGTGCTGCTGCACCGCGAGGCCGCGTATGAGAAGGACTCTCCCCGTGCGGGCGAGGCCGATCTGATCGTCGCGAAGCACCGTAACGGCCCGACCGACACGATCACGGTCGCGTTCCAGGGGCACTACTCGCGGTTCACCGACATGGCGCCGGGGATGTAGTTCGGGTTTAGATTCCACGTGCGCTTGGCGGTAGCTTGAGCTATTCAACGAACATCAGTGTGGAGTTGTTTAGGTCGACGCCGCTGAGCACGCCGTAAACGGCCGCAGCGTCCCATCCGCGATCAAGCACCGGGGCGCGCAGTGCACGGGAGCAGCGGACACGCTTGGCGCGGGGTAGATCCCGAAAGCGGTGCGTGCCGCCCGGGTGGGGGTGACGGCCGCGACGGGCGCGGACCACCCGGGGTCCATCGGTTCCTGATCGAGCCCTTCGGCGGGTGCGGGAACGTGTCCCCCGAATGGTGGGTGCCAGAGCGCGGTCGGAATCGGTAGCCTCCGAATGAACTCGAGTGGGGCCGTGAGTCAAGCGGGGCCTCCGACGAGATCCATTCGAGACGGCCAAGGATGGCGTCACGAGTTGTCCAATGCCTATGGGGGGCGAGGGAGGAAACGATGCAAGAAGAGCTTGTGCACCCAGTGGCGATACAAGAGGGAGTCATCTTTCGCGTGCGCCTCTGGGTACCTCCGTCTGCAGACGGCTTCGCGTGGCAAGTGGATGACTGGGAACTGACCAACGGTGATCTTGACGAAGCCCTGCGGTGGGCTGATGAGCATGCCCAGGGAAACCCGTACGAACTCTTCGTACGGGCAGGATCACCCGACTTCTACCGCCTCCGCGGCAAGCCGGCTGACGGTGGCGGCACCCAAGAAACCATCATCCTTCGCACCGACTCGACCCGCGAATAAAGGAGAGGTGCAGAGATGTCCGCAACTGATCTTCCCAACCGCCCGCGCCGCGTGACGCGCCGCCGCAGAATCGCGGCCGCTGTACTTGCCGTCACCTTCGCCGTTGCTGGTTTGACCGCAACAGCGGCGCCGGCCAACGCCGTTGTCGTGGGAGCCTGCACGATGAAAGCGAACGACCCTCATCCATCCGGGCACGTCTCCGGCCGAATCAACTCCGAGGGGTCCATGCGGTGCACGATCGGGATGACCGAGATCTATATCCGCGCGTACCTCGAAAAGGCTGGGGGAGCCAGCTGGGGCGGCACGACCGAGAGTTGGTTGAACACCCCTCCCGGACAGACGTACAGCAGCTTCTCCAACACGTCATGCTCACAGGCCCCGGGAACATTTCGCACACGGGTGTCGTACACCTTCAGGTCCCCCGCTGGCGTGAACCCGGCGTACACGGCGAACACGATCTACTCACCGTGGAAGGGCGTCGCATGCGGCGTGTCCCGAATGGCACCCCAAGCAGAGCCGAACCAGGAATCGGCTTGGACATCAGAGAACCCGCTTCCGGAAGGCGTCACCATGACGTCCACCGGGGATGGCGCTGAGCTGACCTTCTCGTTCGATAAGTAAGACGCGCGACCTGTGTCGGGCAGCCATCGCGGCGTCCGACACAGGTCGCTGTCTCATACCGCTTCCCGTGCGAGACACCTGACCACTCCGCCCTGACTCGGCGCATCCCCCGTGGCGATCCCCATCCGGACAGCTATGAAGCCGGTGTTCCGCATCGAGACGACCCCCCCGTCCTCCCATCTTGAGGAACCGAGATCGCTGACACGATCACGTCGCTCGGCGACTACTTCGTGAGGATCGCTGGTCGACCGCTGCTCACGGTGATGGATGCGGCGTTCGACGCGAGCATTCGTACGGGAAGGCCGGTGCGGATCGCCTGATCATCGTCGGCTGGCCGGCACGATGATGAAGGGGTGCTGCTGCAAGTCACCGTTCATCGACATGTCAACGGGGACGTGGCCAGGGTGCTCACGGCTTCCAGAACCCCAGCGTGCACAGCAGCACGGCCTCGTCGTCAGCATCGGCCGGCGGTTCGATGGCTGGCGGGGACACGCCCCACTGACGCCATTCGTCAGCGTGCGGGGTGACGTGCTCGTTCATCCCCTCGATGAGCTCGGGGGAGAGGTGAAACGGAATGCCGAATTCCTTCGCGATCGACCACGCTTGGAATGCGCGGTACGTCGCGAGGTGCGCGAAGCCCTCGTCGGCCGGGTAGTCCCCGTAGGTGAAGTGGAAGGTGTCCGCGAACTCACCCGCCCGGACCGCGGCGGTGGCCTTGTCGTTGAGGGCGTCATACGAGGCGATTGGATAGTCGCCCAGCAGGTCGACATCGGCGAACGGATTGCCGTCTGCGGCCGACCGCCCGGCGATCACGTCGGGAACCCAGGCTCCGTCGTAGGCGTGGCGCCCGAGGATGCCGAGCAGCGTCGGCGACTCGAGCTGGCTCCACTCCTTCGGCACGGATGCCGAGAAGTCGGCCGGATCGAGCTGATCGATGACCTCGCGGGGGCGGCGTCGGCGTGGAGGAAGAGAGTGGTGGGGCTGATGGTGGGGAGGGTACTCCGGGGTAAGGACAGGGGCTAGGGCAAGCCAGGACCGTCGCACGTCGGCGCTGGAGTCGACGAGCGGCGCCAGTGCAGGCGTGAGTGGGCGCGAGCGAGCAAGATAGAAAGAAGTTGCGTCCCGAAGCGCGTGCTCGCGAGTCATTCAGGCTCCGAGACCGCGACTGATTCATTACGGACGCTGGGGGGAATGTCTTGACTATCGATACGCGTCAGATCATCGGCGGCTCCGTCGACGACTTGGCAGAAGGCCTGCGCCCGTTCATTGAGCGAGTATTCGCGGAACGTCTCCCGGGGGGACCTTCGTGGGTTCAGATCGTGGCTCACAAAGATGAGCTCGCGGGCAGACCCACCTCCCACCATCACGCGAACGACGTCGGACTGATGTTGCGAGTGATGACCGAGAAGATGGGCAACCTCGGGTACCCCTTTGATGGTCACCTTTCTCGCCAAGCGACGAATTGGGCGAGCGAGATGCGCGAGGTGCGCAACAAGCATGCGCACCAGGTCGAGTTCAGCCTCGCCGAGACGTATCGGGCTCTCGATTCTGCTGAGTTGCTTCTTCGCGAAGTCGGCGCGGTCGACGAAGCGCAGCGGATCGCGGCGCGTAAGCCCGCAGTGCTGTCGGCACTCGGTGGTGGGGCGACCGGCCGCTCGCTTCCCTCCCCGCCGAGCGCGCCACTTCCCGCGCCGCCCGTTGCGCAGCTCCCCTCGCCACGTGCTGTTCCGATCGCTTCGGTGACCGAGCCCGTATCCGCTGGATCGGACGCAGTGGCCGCAGAGCCGCTCACCCGCCGCCAGCTGCGCGAGCAGCCCGAGACGGACGCGTCGGCGACCTCATCTGGACCCACTCTGAGCGCGAGTCTTTCGCTCGACGCGGTCACCGAGCTCAGCTACGCCATGGCACACGCGCGCATCGTGCCCGTGCAGGAGGTCCGGCTCTCGTACGACGGGCCCGAGCTTCGCGGAGCGTCGCTGGAGATCGAAGCCTCTACGGCCAGTGGTTCCCTAGGGGCGCCCAAGGTTGTGATCCTCGACCTCGCGCCCGGTCTCAAGACTCTCACTGGCCTCGATCTACTTTCCCTCGACCCGGCTCCAATGCTCCAGGTCGACACAGAGCAGCCTGGCTCCATCACTCTCACGCTTCGCGGCCCCGACGGCACGGTGATCGCCGATCATCGGCATCCGGTCACCGTGCTGGCCGCGAACCAGTGGATCGCCCGGGAGCTGCACCTCGGCCTCGAGCTCCTCGCATCCTTCGCTCAGCCGCAGGCGACCGCATTGACGCCCGTCCTGCAGCGTGCCTCGGACCTATTGGGGCAGGCGAGCGGTCGCACGGAGCTCGACGGTTATCAGAGCGACAACCCGACGAGGGTGGACGCCATGGTGGCGGCCATCTGGGATGCCGTGCGCGAACGCGACATCCGCTATGCGGAGCCTCCGGCGAGTTGGGGCCTGCGCGGTCAGAAGGTCCGCACGCCACAGGAGGTGCTCGAGGGACGGCTGGGAACGTGTCTCGACACGACGCTGACGCTCGCCGCTCTGCTCGAGCAGGTCGGGATCAACTCGACGCTGTGGATGGTGGACGGGCACATCTTCCTCGGGTACTGGCGGGAGAACGGCAGCCTCGGTCTGCCCGCGACCACCGACATCGAAGAAGCGGTCAACCTTGCGAAGCTGGGCCGGATCTCGTTGCTCGAGACCACGCAGGTGACCGGCGGTGCAGCATCCGCCACGTTCGAGACCGCCCGCGCCACGCCCCAGGTGTACCTCGAAGCGCGCCGGGATCAGATCCTCGGCATCACCGACGTGCGCGCCGCCCGTGAGAACGGAATATTCCCGCTCCCCAGCCGCATGGCGGGCCCCGACGGTGAGGTCACCGTCGTCGAATACCGACCGCTGGACCGAATCCTCGCGCCGTTCGTCGCCGACCAGCGAGATGCGCAGGGCCGCGCAGTTGCTCCGCCGCGGGTGGCGCAGTGGAAGAATGCTCTGCTCGACCTGAGTCTGCGCAATCGTCTCATCAACTTCACGAGTCGCGCGGGGTATCAACTCGCGGTGCCGGGGGCGGCACTGGGCCGCCTTGAGGACATGATCAACGGAGGAGCGGGCGTCACTCTTCTCGCGTCCGACGACGTTCCCGAGATCGCACGAGAGCGGGGCATTCGCTTCGGTCGCGACCGCGACGAGGCCGAACGAGAGGCGCTCCTGGCCGACAAGAGGCAGGCGCACCTGACCGACGTCACGCAAGCGGCCTACACGACGAGGCTGCGCGCCCTGGCCGCGAAGGCGAAGACCGTCACCGAAGAGACCGGCGCGAACAACCTGTACCTCGCGTTCGGCACCCTGCGATGGGAGTTCAACGACCGTCAGCTGCAGTCGCCGCTCGTTCTCGTCCCGGTGACGTTGGAAAGTGTGTCGCGTGGCCAGTCTTTCCGCCTTGTCCTGGACGAAGCGGGTGCTTCCACGCCGAACTACTGCCTCCTCGAGAAGCTGAAGGTGAGCTTCGGCATCGAGGTGCCCGGGCTCGCGAATCCGGCGACGGATGCCGCGGGCATCGACCTCGGCGCGGCGTTCGATGCGGTGCGCCAGGCGATGGTCGACGCCAAGCGCCCCTTTGTCGTCGAAGACACCGTGCATCTCGGCATCCTGCAGTTCGCGAAGTTCCGCCTGTGGAAAGATCTCGACGACAACTGGGAAGAGCTCGCGACGAACTCGCTCGTCACCCACCTCATCCAGTCGCCGAATGACGCCTACGTCGATGCGGTACCGGCGCCGGCCGACGTCGACCTTGATGCGCTCTCGGCGCAGGTTCCCGTCTCCGCGGACTCTTCGCAGCTCGAGGCCGTCGTCGAGGCCGTCGAGGGTCGTACCTTCGTGCTCGAAGGCCCCCCGGGCACCGGCAAATCGCAGACCATCACGAACCTGCTGGCTCGGTCGTTGGCATCCGGCAAGCGCGTGCTCTTTGTGGCAGAGAAGCGTGCGGCGCTGGAGGTCGTGAAAGACCGATTGGATGCCGTGGGGCTCGGCTCCTTCTCGCTCGACCTGCATGACAAGGGTGCGCGGCCGAATGCCGTGCGCGAGCAGCTCCGGGCGGCGCTCGACGCCACTGCCCGGCCCGATCGGGCCGCGCTGTCCGCACAGCGTGAGGCGGCGGAGTCCAGTCGCGGCGCGCTGTCGCGCTACGCGCAGCGGGTGCACGAACCGAACGCGGCGGGTCTGTCCCTGTACTCGGCTCGATCGCAGCTGCTGGCATCGGCGACGGACATCCCGCCGCTGGATGTGCCCTCCTCTCTGGTCGCCTCGGGAGATCACATCGATCAGCTGCGCGCGACACTGCGCGCGCTTCCCGCGGTCAGTGATCTCGCCCGCCCGGCAGCCACGCATCCGTGGGGGTTCGTCGACGATCCCGGTATCGACGCGGCCTCTCTGCACAGCGCGGCCCGCGCCTTCGACGAGGCTCTCGCAGCCGTCGGCTCGAGTGAGCTGGTGTCTCGCGTGCGCGGGCCCGAGCAGATGGAGGCGTGGGCGGGTGTCGCTCGGGCGCCGCGCCATGCTCTCGATGCCCTCGACCGTGTTCAGCCCGCGTCGATCGACGATCTCGCCCGGCGGCTCGCCGCGGCGGCCGCGCAGCCGCCCGCATGGCTTGCGCAGGTCGATCCGCGGGTGCTCTCGCGGAACGTCAGCGACATCCACGCAGCCGCCCTGGCCGCGGATGCGTCCTCGTTCTTCGGTCGCAAGAAGCGTCGGCGTGCGGTGCTGGCGCAGTTCGCGACCGACCTGCGCGTCGAGCCGACGGCGATCGACTTGCGCGGTCTGTCGACTTTGACCGGCGCCATGGCCGAGACGGCCGCACAGGTCGACGAGGTGCGTGGTGAGCTGCAGCGACAGCCCGTCGTGGTGGCGCCCGTGGACTTCAACCCCTACGTGCCTGGCGCGGCGGAGCAGGGGGGAGCCGCCCTCACATGGGTGGGGTGGCTCTCGAGAACGCTCGCGTCCGATGTCTCGGCTGCCGGAGAACTCCGCTCAGATTTGCGCCGTGTCTACGAGACCACGGCCCCGGATGCGGCGTCAGCCGAGCGATACGCGGCGTTCGCCGCGGCATGGCGCGCACTGGCAACTGCTGCGGGCGGTGGTGCGTCACCTGACCAGCTCGCCATCTGGGCCGGGGATGGGGGAATCGCATCCACGTGGGAACGCACTCGTGCGGCGCGCAATCTGGCGACGACCGAACCGGTGACGCTCGGCCGTTGGCTCGACCTGCTCCGGCACGTGGAACCTCTGAGGCGCCACGGGATGGACATGACGCGGGAGGCGATTCTGGCCGGGCGCGTCCGTGCCGACGACGCGGCGCTCGCCTTCGACAAGGGGGTCGCAGCGGCGTCCCTCGCTGAACGCGAAGACGCCACCGCGCTGAGCGACTTCGATCCCGCGGCGCACAACCGGACGATCAAGAGGTTCGCCGCCAGCTTGGCGGCCATCCGCGGCGAGCTTCCGCGGGCTCTGCCCGCCGACATCCTGTCTCAGCGACGGTTCGACCCGACCTTCGACGGCGGCGACATGGGCGCGCTCAAACGTCAGCTCTCGAAGCAGCGCGGTGGGGACAGCGTGCGGACGCTCATGGAGAGGTACGGCGATCTGATCACGCAGATCACGCCCTGCATGCTCATGAGCCCGGAATCCGTCGCTCGGTTCTTCCCCGCCCGGGCGGGGATGTTCGACATCGTGGTGTTCGACGAGGCGTCGCAGATCCGTGTCGCGGATGCCGTGGGGGCGATGGGGCGAGCGCGTTCTGTCGTGGTCGTCGGAGACTCCAAGCAGATGCCTCCGTCGACCTTCGCCGAGGTGACGGCCGACGCAGACGAGGCTGAGGCGGATGCGGGCGTCGTGGCAGACGAGGAATCCATCCTCACGGAGTGCACGCAAGCGCGGGTGCCGAGCAAGTGGCTGTCGTGGCACTACCGCAGCCAGGACGAGGCACTCATCGCCTTCAGCAACCACCAGTACTACGAGAGCCGCCTGTCATCGTTTCCGGCACCGTTGCGTGAGATCTCCACGTCCGTACCCGACGCGCTCGCCGCGACGAAGCCCGACTACGGGCTTTCCCTCGTGCGCGTCGACGGTCGTTTCGAGCGTTCGGGCGGGCGCGGGGTCCTTCGGACGAATCGCGTCGAAGCGCAGACGATCGTCGATGAGGTGATCCGTCGGTTCGCCGCCGCCGGCGACACAGCTCCGTCGATCGGCATCATCACGTTCAACGTCCAGCAGCGCGACCTCATCGACAACATGCTGCGCGACGCGTCGGACGAACGCATCGGTCGCGCGCTCGACGAGCGCGATGGATTGTTTGTGAAGAACCTCGAGAGCGTGCAGGGCGACGAGCGCGACACGATCCTGTTCTCGGTCGCCTTCAGTAAGAACGATCGCGGAATGCTCCCGCTGAACTTCGGGCCACTGTCCCGCGCGGGGGGAGAACGCCGGTTGAACGTCGCGGTCACCCGTGCGCGCCGCCAGGTCGTGTTGTACGCGAGCTTCGACCCCGCTGAGCTTCGCGCTGAGCAGACCTCGGCTCGTGGGCTCAAAGACCTGAAGTCGTATCTCGAACTCGCCGCGCGCGGAGTCGCGCCGACCGATGACTCCACGTCTCGCGTGCCCGTGATCGATCGGCACCGTGACGAGATCGCGGCAGTCCTGGGAGCGCGCGGACTCGTCGTGAAGACGGACGTCGGGCTGTCCGATTTCCGTATCGATCTCACGCTCGCATCCGCGTCGGACCCCGCCCAGCCGCTCATAGCCGTCCTGCTCGACGGTGAGGGCTGGCGCGCGCGCCGGACGGTGGCCGACCGCGACGGCCTGCCCGTCGATGTCCTCGGTACGTTGATGCGCTGGCCGGGGATCGAGAGGGTGTGGCTGCCGGAATGGCTCGATGATCCGGATGCCACAGCCGACCGACTCGTCGCGGCGGTGGAGGCCGCCATCGCCGGGCAGCGTTCTGTGTCGGCGCCGACGGCGGAGCGAGTCGAGCATCTCGATCCGCCTACGGCGGAGCGAGTCGAGCATCTCGATCCGCCTACGGCGGAGGAGCCGGTCGAGGCGCTGCGCGGAGGAATACCGGAAGGACAGGACGACGAGGATGCCGTCGGCGTGACGCATCCGCACGTGCGCCCCTTCGTGCCCTGGACGTCTACCGCTCCGGGGGGAATCGCCGTGCTCGATGCGCTTCCGAGTCCATCTGCTGCTCAGCGGGTTCGCTCTGTTCTTATGGAGGTCATCGCCGCGGAGGGACCGATCTCGCGGGCGCGCCTGGCGAGAGTGGTGGCGGGATCGTTCGGACTGCCTCGTGTGTCAGAGGCCCGGGCTCAGGCGATTCTCCGGCTGATTCCCGAGGGCTCCACTCGCCCGGGCGACGAGCAGTTCGCCTGGCCGGTGGACGTGGATGTCGCCACGTGGCGGGATGTCCGCGCGAATACGTCGGGAGAGAGTCGGCCTCTCGAGTTCATCGCTCTGGAAGAAATCGCGAACGCGATGGCCGTTGTCGCTCAGCTCGGCGGTGGGGTGCGCGAGGACGAGATCAAACGAGAAGCTCTGCGGCTGTTCGGCGGGAAGCGGATGACAACCCAGATCTCGGAGCGACTCACCGAAGCTCTGACGGTGGCGGTGGACACCCGACGGGTGGAGCTGGCGCCCTCGGGGGCCTATCTCGCGCGTTTCTGAGATGTTCGGATCGAGTTCAGACGACGGATAGAGTGACCCCGATCAACACATGGGGGCGCACTATGGGGCGAGGATTCGCTGTCATCGATCTCGAGACGACTGGTCTCTTTCCGCAGAAGCACGACCGCATCGTCGAGGTGGCGATCGTGCATGTGTCACCGACAGGCGTCGTCGAGGGCGCCTGGGAGACGCTCGTCAATCCGATGCGCGATATGGGTGCTCAGCGTATCCACGGCATCAGCGCCGCTGCGGCCGCGAGAGCTCCGGAGTTCGGCGCGCTCGCCCCGTCCATTGCCTCCCTCTTGCGCGGGCGGGTGCCGGTAGCTCACAACGCCAGCTTCGACGCGCGGTTCTTGGCCCACTCCATGGAGCAAGTCGGTCTGGCGTGTCCCGAGTACGAGTACTGGATGTGCACGATGCAGCTCGCGGGCACATTCCTGCCGGGCAACCGGAGTCTCGCCGACTGCAGCGCCGCGATCGGGTACGCGATGCAGAACGCCCATCGCGCCTCGGCGGATGCTCTCGCTGCGGCGGCGTTGCTTCGCGCCTACATCGGCGCGGGTCACGATCCCGCGTGGTGGGATGGGTGGCTCGCCACCGCGGGGGAGTGGCCGGATGAGCCGTGCGACACAACCGCCTGGCTGGCGCGCACGGACTCCGACACCGCGCCCCGGTCGGTTCTGGAGCGGTTGCACGTGGACGTCGCGGTTGATGCCGTCGTCGACGACGGCGCTTTGAATCTCGATTACCTCGCCCTGCTCGATCGCGTCCTCCTCGACCGGTACATGTCCGTGACCGAGACCGACGACCTCATTCGATTCGCCGCGGAGCTCAATCTTTCAAGCACGGCAGTCCGCCGCATTCACCGCGCCTACTTCGACGGGTTGGTTTCGGCGGCCTGGGCAGACGACCAGCTCACCGCTGACGAGTGGGCCGATATCCAGAAGATTGGTGGCCTGCTCGAGATCGACGCGGCAACAATCGCCGGCGCCGCTTCGAAACCGGATGCCGCCGCCCCGACCCTCACCACCGGCTTCCGCCTGTCGCCGGGTGACACCGTCGTCATCACCGGCGACACGCGCCGAGATCGAGCGGCGTGGTTCCAGATCCTCACTCAGCGCGGCCTGATCCCGAAGGACAGCATGGTGAAGAAGGCCAAAGTGCTCGTGGCCGCCGACCCGGACTCGATGTCGGGGAAGGCGCGGCAGGCGCGGGCGTGGGGGATCCCGATCATCACGGAGGAGGGGCTGGAGAGGCTGATGGGGCTAGGGGCCGCTGAGTAGCGGCACCGATGCGCCGCAGCGTTCAGGGCGACGACCCAGCAATCCATGGGCGTTACGCGACCGCGCCTACCGCGTTCAAGGGCGGTGTCATTGGTGTAGCCGTTCCGCCCGATGTGAGGCGTGAGGCGGCATTAGCACGAACGTTGTCTGCTCGCGGAAGGCCACCCCAAGACCGGCGTCGCAGAGGAAATCCCGAAGGTCAGCCGTAGGGCGTTCGGGAAGGAGCACCGAACAGCGTAAGTCGTCGACGTGAACGTGTCGGCGGTAGTCGTAGAGCTGGCCGACCGCCATACGAAGGTCCGAGCGGCTGACAATCGCCTTCGCTTCATAGAGGGTGCGATCGGATTCGTCGTAGATGTCGGTAAGGAGCCGGGTGTGCTCGGCGGGGAGGTTTATCGCCCACCGAGTGAAGTTGTGCCCGACCTGGTGTGCAATGAACTCGTCGACAAGCTGCGACTCCCGCCGTACCGCCAGGCCACCCGTGCGATCCGCCGTCTCGAAGAATTCGGTGGAATTGATCTCGACGGGGACCGAAACGGCATTTGGTTGGCGCGTCATTCCTGAGTAACCGACGAGCTCAACGACGTCACCCGGGATCACGCTCACCGGCAGCAGCCGGAAGACGAGCACTGTGCGCAGCGCTCCGCTCCGATCGAGCGCTGGCATGCGCTCGAAGGGTACGTCGGGGTCAAGGATGAACTCACCGATGTACCGCTGGAGCTTCGTGCTCGACCCCGCCACGATGCCCGCTGCGCTGAACGCGTGGAGGGAGCGCCCTTTCGCGGCATGGGTCAAGATTGGTGAGTTGCTGCCACTGAGCTTCTGGTCTCCGTCGCGGCCCGCGCCGGTGTAGTGAAACACCGCCCCGTCCGGGGAGAAGCCGTCGTAGACGTAGCCGAACTGTCTGCCCTCGGCGGGGTCTGTGAACACAAAGACGGAGTTCGAGGTGTTGCTCGGAACGATGCCACCAGACTGAGCGCTGCCGCCATACTCGACCACGAGGTCGGCACGTGTGGCGATGTCACCTGCGCGGAGGCGGACGACTGGCGATGGCACCTGCCCAACTTATCGATCAGATCGAACTGGCGGCGAGGATGATCCGCGGGCGCGGGACACCACGACGAGTGCGAACGTTGCCGCGCGGAGCCTGCGTCCGCATCCTGATACGGTCGCAATCGTGACCAGTGAGCGTGTCCAGAGGGCTCTCGAGGACTTTGTTCGAGAGCGTGACTGGGCCCAGTTTCACACTCCGGCGAACCTGGCCAAGAGCATCTCGATAGAGGCGGGCGAGCTACTGGAGTGCTTCCAGTGGAGCGACGATGCGGACGAGGCGCAGGTGCGAGGCGAACTCGCTGACGTGGTGACCTATTGCATGCTGCTCGCCGCACGGCTCGGGGTCGACCTCGACGAGATCGTGCTCGAGAAACTCGTCACGACTCGGGAGAAGTACCCGACCGATCGGGCCAGGGGACGGAGCACAAAGTATGACGCCCTTTGAGCTCGAACGTCTGAATTTCACGTCGGGCGCCATTTCGGATTGGGTAGCGGGCGACGAGCGCCGAAGAAATTGGCCGGTCGTCTATGTGCTTGATGGTGCCGACTCGGCTGGTGCCGGGGCCGTGTACGTCGGGGAGACAGTCAACGCCGCTGCGCGCATGCGTCAGCATCTCGCCAACCCCGCCAAGAACGCATTCCGACGCGTGCGTGTAGTCATCGACGACACCTTCAACAAGTCGGCGTGCCTCGATCTGGAGTCTCACCTGATCCGCTGGCTCGCCGGCGACGGACAATTCACGGTGATGAACGGCAACGAGGGGATCATCGACGCTCGGTACTACGAACGCGACCACTACCGGAAAAGCTTCCGGGACATCTTCGAAAAGCTGCGTGCAGAAGGAGTCTTCCAGCGCAGCATCCCTGAAATCGAGAATAGCGACCTCTTCAAGCTGTCGCCCTTCAAAGTGCTTACGCCGGAGCAAGCGATCGCCGTCGAAGACATCGTGGAAGGGCTCCTGGCTGACATCAAGAGCGGAGCGTCATCCGCGAGCGTGATCGAGGGACAGCCTGGCACTGGTAAGACCATTGTTGCGATCTTCCTGATGAAGCTCCTCGCAGACATCCGTGACCACGCTGATGCGGAAGAAGTCGAACCGGACTCGATGTTCGCGGACTTCTTCGTCCCCGGCAATCGCGAGCTGCTTGCGGGCCTTCGGATCGGTTTTGTCGTACCTCAGCAGTCCTTGCGCGAATCTATCAAGCGTGTGTTCAAGAAAACACCGAAAGTCACGGAAGCTCAAATCTTGACGCCCTTCGACGTGGGGGTATCAGATCAGCCGTGGGACCTGCTCATTGTCGACGAGACTCATCGCCTGAACCATCGCGCAAATCAGTCGTCGGGCGTCAATAACAAGCGATTCATCACGATCAATGAGAAGCTCTTCGGCGTTGACGACCCATCAAAGACGCAGCTTGACTGGATTCGCGCTCAGAGCCGACACCAGATCTACCTGGTCGACGTCGAGCAGACTGTGAGACCGGCTGACCTGCCTTCGAGCGTCCTACGCTCACTCGTGGACCAGGCAAGGTCGACGCATCGCCGGTACCCGCTGTCTGCCCAGATGCGTGTGCGTGCTGGCGCCGACTATGTGCAATTTGTTCGGGAGTTGCTGCGAGGACAGTCCAACGCGACGGAGGGCACCGACTTCGGTGACTACGACCTAAGGTTGTTTGACAACCTCGCGACGATGCGACGAGAGATCTTCGACCGTAACGACGAGCATGGCCTTGCCCGGCTGGTCGCCGGTTACGCGTGGGAGTGGAAGAGCAACCGCGATAAGGAAGCGTTCGATATCGAGCTGGACGGCGTGCGCCTTCGCTGGAACAGTCGAGCCAAGGACTGGATCAACAGTCCAGCATCCGTCCACGAGGTTGGGTCAATTCACACCGTCCAGGGATACGACCTCAACTATGCAGGCGTCATCATTGGCAACGACTTGCGCTACGACCGCGATTCGCGACGGCTCTTTGTCGACCGGGCCTCGTATCGGGACGCGAAGGGTAAAGAGAATAACAAGCAACGCGGGATCGTCTACTCCGACGACGACTTACTGGAATTCATCCGCAACATCTACGGAGTCCTCTTGACGAGAGGCATCCGTGGCACATACGTCTACGTGTGTGATCCGGCGCTGCGCGAGTACATTGCGCGCGAGATTGGACGTCAACCGTCGGATTGCGGAGTTGAGAACGCTCCATAGACGCCAACTGTCTCTGGAGCGCTCGAGGGAGCACGAGCGGCAAGAATCCAGCCCGCGGAAGCCTCGGCGCCGCGTACTGACCTCAACGGTGCCACGCGCGCATATGGCGCGGCTGCGCGCAGGAGTCCTCTCTTCCCTGATAGCCGACGCAGCGGGTGCGCCTCTTTGGACGCCTTGCGGCAGCTACCTATTCGCGGGCACCCACGGCATGCGAGCCTACCGAGACCAGCGACGTCGTGACGATATGTTCTTGACAGGGGGTGCAACGTGCGGTTCACAGAACAGTTCGGCGTAGTGCGTGACGAAGCGCGTGACGATTGGTTCGACTGCGAACTCAGCACCGACACTCCCTTGTACGTGGACCCCTTCCTCGTGTTCGAGGACGATGACCCGTTCTGGTCTGAGACGCGGCAAACCGTAATCGATTTCTTCGGGCTCGCACTCAGCTTCGTCACAGCCGCGCAGGGTGACCAAACATCTCCGCATTACCTCAAAGCCGTGCGGATGCTGAAGTTCCCGGAGCCGAGCGAGTTCGCCCTTGGCCTATCTATGGGCCACCCGAAAGGATCCGGTGCGGGATTTAAGTACGCGGAGAAGATGGCCTATGCGCTCGATCTTCTGTCGCGAAGCGGTGTGAATCACGTTCAGTACATCCAGGCCTTTTCGCTCTTCTGCGAAGGACTCGGCGTCGATCGCATCAGCGATATCTTCTGCGACATCGTGAAGTCAAGGTTCATCGAATACACCCAAGCCGTCGCTTCACGTCACGAAGTCGTCCTCGCTGAGGTGCCTGTACGCGCCGCCCGCTGGCATCGGCGCACCGGACGTTGGGACCATCTGCGCGCGCGCTTGCCTAAGAGTCCTGTGACCGAGGAGGGCGTGCTGCTAGTCCCCCGACGATTCCTCAAGGACATCCCTGTCGTCACGCCCGACTCGTTCTGGACGTGGGCGGATTCGAGCGTTGGAGACGACCTCCGCCAAGAACTCAACTACGAGTTGAACGTCGCGCTGAGCAAAGAGGAGCGCAACAACGCCGCATACGAGACAGCCTGGCGTCACCCCCACCTTGTTGTGAACTATCTGAACCAGGTCGCTGAGGCGGACAACAAGCCGTATGACGTCGACCGCGACCCGAAGATGCTTGTCGAGTGGGCCGAGATCGGTCGAGATGCAGCGGCAAAGCAGGAACCCATCGCCAAGCTCGATGCCGAGTCAAAGTTCGCGGCCTGGGTGCTCGAGCTCGCGAAGGAGTTCCAGCACGCTGTCGAGGAGACGGATCTGTGGAAGGCTCTCTGGGACGACGGACTCAAGAGGTACCGCCCCGAGAAGATCGTGCAGGCGGTGGCAGGCATGTTGTTCGCGGCGCACTGCCGGATGGCAGACGTAGACCTGACGCGCGAGAGCAACCTCGGTAGAGGTCCGGTCGACTTCAAATTCTCACAGGGATGGCAGAAGCGAGCGCTGCTGGAGGTAAAGCTCATCCCGAGCACCCACTTTTTCACCGGCGCATCGAAACAGCTGCCGCAGTACATGAAGACGGAGCGTGCATCCGTCGGGGTTTACTTATGCATTGGCTACTCCGATAAGGACTTTTCCCCTGAACGCCTCCAGCCGATCGAGGACACGCTTCGAAGGTTGCGCGAAGACTCCGGCTGGACGCTTGAGGTCATCTACGTCGATGCGCGCACCACGAATAAAGACTCAGCCTCCAAGCTGAGATAGACCTTCACGAGAAATCGAGGTTCAACGATGAGTTCCGGATTCAGGGTCCTTCCTGAAGAGTTCAAGGCCGAAATCGACAGCCTCGGGGAAGTGCAGTTCGTGTTCGGCGCGGTGCGAAACTTCTCCGGCCAGCTCCTGGCTGACTGGACTGAACGACTCGAACTCGAAGAGGTGGGCGACGACGCGTGGTTCGGTCTTCCCCCAGCATCAACGGGTCGTTGGTCAAAGTGGAATGTCAGCGGTCGGGAGATAGTCCGTCGCGACTTGCCGAAGGTATATCGCTCTTGGACTACCGAAGCGCCCAACTTCAACGGCAACGGAACGCACTCGATCACCCACTTCCGCGAAGTGTTCCGTAAGCAGCGGCTGTACGGCCAGCAGATCGAGGCGGCGGTAACACGTCGTGACGAGCCACGTGACTCCCTGGTCGGCACCGTCCTGTTGACCCTCCAAGCCCCGTATGACGAGGAGGCGGAGCGGGCATACCTCTACGCCGCTTCACTCGCCCGGACTTGGTTCGGTTCCGCCACCGCGTACAGCCTGGACGAAACGGGCATTCCGCAGATTCCCGATCAGAGCGTGAGTTGGGACTTCCTTCCCGATGGCACCGTCGAAGAGATGCGCGACGCGGTTGTGGCGAAGTTCGGCGGATCCGCTGCCCCACAGGAGATCGATATCATGATCGACCGATTGGAAAAGGTTCAGTCGCTTAACCCGGAGAAGCGGCTAGTCGGGACTTCTGGTCTTCAGCGCTACATCGGCTACATGTTTGGTGACGACTTCGTAGCCTTCGAGAATCCCCGAGTCGGAAACGCGCTCTATCTGATGTACGGGGACTGGGAAAGCCTCAGTCAGCTGTCTCGATCCCAGCTTCTGGCATCGCGTGAGGGTGGTTTCGATCGGATCATCCACACCACGCGATGGTTCGAGAGGCTCCGTCTCGCGGTCTACAACTACCGCCACAATTAGGACAAAACGGTCGACCATGGAAAGCGCGTGTGCACACGCGCGCTCGAAACCGCGACGCAGCTTTCGTCAATCGAGCTGAGGGTCACGCTGGGCGCGAGAGTTGCGCATGTGAAACTGCATTGATATCGATCACGACGACTCGCGTGGGGCATGTTTTCGACCGCGAGGGCTTGGCTTCGCAGATCCGCTCGTCGAACGCGGGCACGTCAAGGCGTTCATGGCGACCGAGACGGTGCGCGCCAAGGTGCGTCTCGCCGGCTGCTTGGACGTGATCGCCCGACCTGGGCGCTCCCTGCTGCCGGGCGAGTTGCATCGGTCCGCGCCGAACGAGGATCCGTCCGCGCTGGATGCGTCGCAAAGGGTTGCCGCATGCGCCATCGCCGGCATGGACGGGCTCGTAACGGTAACCGGCCCCGCCGGCGCGGGCAAGACGACGATGCTGCGCGCTGCGTTTACTGCGCTCACGTCCCAACGGCGACGGATGCTCGTTGTTGCTCCCGCGCGCAAGGCGGCATCGGTGGCGTCTCGCGAGGTCAGGGCTGCGGCATCCAGTACTCATGCGCTGCTTTCGGATCATGGCTACCGATGGGGCACCGACGAGGCCAATGCGAAGGTGTGGACCAGGCTGCGAGTGGGAGAGGTCGATCCCAGCACGGGCGCCGTGTACGGCGGACCAACGGAGTACGTGCTGCGCTCTCGCGATCGGATCGTCGTCGACGAAGCCGGCATGGTCGACCTGCACACCGCGAACGTCCTCGTCGAGCTCGCGATCGAGCAGGGTATCGGACTGGCGTTCGTGGGTGACACGCATCAGGCATTGCCGGTCGGACATGCGGGTGCGATGGGTTCTGCGATCCGACACGCGAACGCTGCGATCGAGCTTGACACGGTGCACCGGTTCAGCGATCCCGACTATGCGGCACTCACACTGCGGCTTCGGGATGCGGGTGATCGCGAGCGTGCGCTGGTGGTTGCGGGCGAGCTTGCCGAACACGGTCACGTCGACCGGGTTGAACATCACGACGCGGCGCGTGAGCGGATGATCGACGCGTACTTCGACTGGCACGCGCGCGGCAAGCGGGTGACGCTGGTATCTGGCACGAACGCTGAGGCGGATGCGATCAACGACGCCATCCAGCAGCGGCGAGTCGATCAGGGCGAGCTCGACGGCCGCGTCGCCGCGTGGGGAATCGGGCAACAGCGCATCCTCGTCGGCGACACCGTCCAGACCCGTCGCAACGACCGACTCACGGGCGTCGAGAATCGTGCGCAGTGGATCGTGCGCGGCATCCGCGACGAGTACGTGTCTCTTGTCTCCGTGAGCGACAGCGGCGAGGTCGCGCGGGTGTCCACCGGGTACGCGCGCGAGCACCTGCAGCTCGCCTACGCGTCCACCGTGCACGGCGTGCAGGGCGACACCGCCGACGCGTCGGTGGTCGGGCCGGATGTCGATGCCGCGAGACTCTACGTCGGCCTCACGCGAGGGCGGCTGAGTAACGTCGCGGTCGTCGTCGCGCGGACGGATGCCGCGGCTCGCGAGTGCCTCGCCGAGTCGATGCAGCGCGGCACTCCGGAGCTGACGATGCAGGATGCTGTGCGCGCCGCCCAGGCGGAGGTGCGGCGTGCGGCGTGCGGCGAGGAACCGGGATGCGGCGGGGACTACGGGGCCGGTGGTCGGGACGCCGAGTGCGGGGCGTGGGATCGGGTTGTAGAGCCCATCAATTGTGGTGAAGGGCTGGCCCCCGCGGGGAACAGACGTGCGTCGCGCGATGGTCGCGCGTTCAACGAGGAGGTACTCGGGCGGCCTATTCAGGCGATCAGCGCGAGTTTTCACCTCGCTCATAGAATCCCCTCGCCAGTTGCCACGAATAACCGACCTTTGGACGCTGCAAGCGCCTTCGGTCGGGCGGTGAACTGGCAAGCTGGACCAGCTAAGTCCATGCGCAGGATGCTCCGGGGGGATAAACGGTGAACGACGAAGGCCTGAGCCACGCGGAGCTTCTCGAAGGTGCGCTCGAAGCGATTAGCGGTAGCAAGAGCGTTTCCGAGGCAGCCGACGCGCTGCGGGGACTCGTGCGCGAAGGCCAGTCCTTGCCAGCGCTGGCCGTCCTCTACGGCTTCAGTTTCATCCTGGTGCTCGAGAGGGACGGACAACTACTAAATAGACCTGCCTTCGAACCTCGGTACAAGACGGCGACGGGTGCCTTTCCACCACCCATCGCGGAATGGGACGAGGGCGTTGACGAGTTGCTAGTCGAAGCTGCAGTTCATCCGAACGCAAGTGTCCTTGCCCGAGCACAGCTGGGCCATACACTTTGGCGGCTTAGACCCAGTCGTGCCAATCGGCCATTAGCGGAAAGCGCTCTGGCCTCCGCGATAGAGTTCGGCACTGATCCTGGCTCCGAGATCTGGGAACGATATCGAATTCTTGCGTCCGCGCTTGACCTCGCCCGCCAGTTGAACGACGACGCGAGTCGTGCTCAGGCGCTGGCCGCACTGCTCGCGGCAGCGGATTCGGTGATTGAGCGGTCCGACCTGGTCGGACGTGGAAGCGGCACAGCGCACGACATCCTTCGGTTGTTCCTCAGTAATGGTGGCGCAGCAATTCAGGCCGTGCCCCTAATCGAAGCCGCGATCGTCGAGTTCCACGATCAGTCACGAGGACGAACGGAACTCGCAATGCTCCTGGAATCGACGGCTCCGGACAATGAAACACGCAAAGCGGTCATGTCAGCGGAACTCGATCGCCTGATCAGCGAAGCTGACGAACATGCGGGACTCATGAAAGATCAGCTCCTACGCGAGGCACAACAACTGGCGAGAACCCGCGGCCTCTCCGATCACATCCGTGCGATTGGGGTGCGGCTGGCCCAGCTGGAAGTGGCTGACTTTGATCTACGCGAGCATGCCATCCACGTCGAGATTCCTGGGGAGGTTTACCGGTCCGTCATGGCACCGCTCGAATTCGGACAGCCAGTGGAGGAGAGCCTGCGCAGGCTCGTCGGCTTGTTTCCCCCGTTCGAGCCGGTAGGAGAATCACGTGAGCGGTCCATTGTTGAAATGATCGCCTCACCGGTCCAGATCAGTCGACAAGGGCTCGTTATGCATGCTCCTGCCTCGGCAGATGAACTAAGGGACTATTGGGAGCGCCACGACGAGGACACCTTGAGCCAGTTCTACGTGGGATTCCTAGACGCGGCCCTTCAGACAGTCGTCACGCGCGACGACTTTCTTGAGTTCGTACTCCTACTACTCGACGGCTGCGATCTGTTCAGCCCGAAGGGCAAGGAACGGGTGCGTCGAGCTCTCGCGGCGTATATCGCGGGCGAGTGGGACGCCGTACTCGATACCTTGCCGACGGTAGAAGCAGCAATACGGGAGCTGGCCAGACAACAGGGTGCGTTGACCGTGAATCCGGCCGGATCCGCCGGCAGCATGGCTAATCAGCAGAAGCTTCTAGGAGGGCTTCTTGAGTCCCTCACAAGTTCAGTCCCGTCCTGTCGCCGCCTGTTTCGGTACTGGGAGTTTATGCTCGTAGATCAGCTTGGGTGGAACATCCGCAACAACTACCTGCACGGTCTCACCGAAGAAGGAACACGCACAACAGCGGGTGTTGTGGTGCACATCTTCATACAACTTCTCGTCCCGCTACGCTAGGGGCCGTACGCCCGGTGCGCGTCCCACATCGCGGCGGCGTCACGCAGATTCAGCATCCCATCCTCAAGTCCGCTCGCAGACCCGGGGACCACCAGCATGACCTGCCGCCGTCGGATGGCGCAAACTTGCCCCACCCACGCTCCGGCGGAGTCCGACTCCCCACAGCCGAGTGTTCCATCAGAGCACGCCCGCGACATGACGAGGAGACCGAAAGACAGATGGGCTACGAGGACTTCACAAGTCGCTTCGCCGAGGCAAGAACGCAATACAACGTCATGGCGTTGGTCGGCAATGGGTTCGACATTCAGGTGCTATCTGGCCTTGGGGCTACAACAGACACGCGATACGAGTCGTTCTATCACTTCCTGAAATATCGAAGGTTTGAGCCCACCAATCTGATCCTGGAGCAGATGGAGTCGCTTCAAGCCGCTGGCGCCGAGAACTGGAGCGATGTCGAGAACGCCATCGAAACACTTCGCAGCGACGGCGGTGTCCGGGCGACGCAGATTGTCGCCGATGTGAGGAAGATCCAACGAGAATTCGCGAGCTTCCTCGACCAAGTCGCCACGCCAGACGTCCTCTCGAAGCTGGGTGACAACGCAGTGGCGCGCGAGTCGACCATCAACTCCTACATGGAGTTCTTAGGGGACATCGAAGACGCCGATGAGTACCACAAGATGAAGCTGACCCAGCGGGTGGACATCGGCGATATCTTCAATTTCCGGTTCATCAACTTCAACTACACGACACTGCTGGACGACTTCGTCTACCTCGACCAGGAGCAGTTTGATCCGCACCCGCACCGATGGTCAGACCGCAACATCAACTTCCATCCGAATCCTCGAGGACACTCGGATGCCCGCGAGCGAGCATCGTTCTACATGGTCGCCAACCTCTTGTCCGATGTGGTCCATCCGCACGGGGTTCAGTACACGCCGCGATCACTGCTATTTGGCATCGACGAAGCGGGCGGTGACGCACGCACGCTCTCGAAGCCGTACTGGGCACAGAACAAGGTGAAGTATGAAGCGCTGTTCCCCGAGACTGACCTCTTCATCATCTTCGGCTGCTCACTCGGAGCCACGGATCGGTGGTGGTGGAAGGCGATCATCGACGGCTTGCGTTCCAATGAGGACGCTGACCTCATTCTCTATTGGCGACGCGGAGCGCACGACGCGACCTTGACAGCCGACGAGCTCAGGACCAGGTTCTCCTACGCCGCGGGCTATGAGGCCGATGCGGGTACGCTCGCGCTCCTCAAGGAGAAGATGCGTGTGGTGCTATACGACGATTCGTCCGAGCGGGCGTGGCTTAACACAAACTCTCTCACCGCGCCGAGCTGGGTCCGCCCCTAACCGTCCCGCGGCGGCCCTACGTGCGGGGAAATCGCGCTCGCGCGGTCGCGAAGCGCAACCTTGACGCAGCCATCCCGCAAAATCGCTACAAACAGACACGGGCCTCCATTTGTAGGTCTCCCGTGAACCGCCACTTCGTCGAGCGGCACCATCGAGGACACGCCGTCCTCTCCGGTCGCGATGCGGGCGCCGGGCGCGGCAGCAATCGCGTGTCATCCGCGCATCAACAAGCGATTCGGGCACGGTTCGAAAGCGGCTGCTGCCAGCCGACGGACTTTTGTATATCAGCGAGAGTACGCGGCGAGCCTCGCGTTTCCTGCGTAGACCAAGCGGTCCACGAGCTCCAGCCACGCGTCCCTCCTACCGCGTGTGTCGGCCTCCGGTTTGATATCCACGAGCCACTCGTCCATGGGGCCATAGCTGACAATCTGACGGTCACTCCGGGCTAGACACAGCTCCCCAACCCAATCCAATCCCTCACCCAGTTGCTTCTCGACGGATAGTTGGCGCAAGAATCTCACGAGTTCGAGCAGACACGCATGCCTGCCGGTGGCGTAGGGCAGCCACCGCGGAACGAACTCTACGAGCTCGCCCGGACGCACCCATGCGAATGTCTGAGGGCCGATCTCGCCATGCATGGACTGTGCTGTCTCGGGGTGGTTCGGAAGAAGGTTGCCCAGCGCGTAGCCGACGAACGCATCGGGTTGGTTATAGACGGCGCCGTTCTTCTCAACTTCGTCCAGCGCATGACCGAACACCCTTGGCCACACCGTCCTTGCCGCGTCCGCGAGTTCCTGGGTCTCCGAACCGACCGCAGCGAGATCCTCCAGAAAGGAACTAAAAAGGTGGGGCGTGGGGGCAATTGTCGTGATGTAATCGAGCAGCAGCGCGTCGGCTCCAACCGTGTGCGCGGACCTGAGCAGCAGAGCGCGGGCAGCGGTTTGAGTTTGAGCGCCACGGTCATCGACGAAGTAGATGTGCTCGGAAGACTCGAGCGCAGTCATCGCGAGCGCCTGCGCTCGGAGAAGTGTGTCCAGGTCTCCTCGGGCGGTCGTAGCAACGCAAGCGGTTGATGTCGCGGCGCTCCCCACTGCGCGGATGGTTGCGCTCAGGCGAGAGGTGTCGAGGCGGTCAGGTCGCACCTGCGGAATGCGCAGCATGACGTCGCCGATCAGTGGGACGTCTACGGCTTCATGCGGGTCCTCATTGAACTCGCCGATTTCGCAGAAACGCGCGAGGTCGAGCGCCCACTGATACGCGGTTAGGTGAATGCAAGGGCCGCCTGTGCACGGATGGTTCCAAACGAGGTCACAGCCGCGAGCAAAGTTCAGGCATGTCTCGGTCGCTGCGAGCGGTCCAAGAGCCTTGGCGGCCCCGGCGACGTCGTCCGAAGTGACCTTCGTCGCCGCGAGAGTGTTCGTCAGTTCAGGAAGGAGCAACCATGGGATGGCTTCTGCCGCGGCCCGGCGCGTTCCGATGTCCGATTCGTAGATGCGGGCATCGGGGTCGTCCGCAGCGTCGTCTGCGGCTTGCTGGAGTATCCCGAGGACCGAGGTGATTGCGAAGGACGCGTGCTCGCCGGATGCCTCCGCGCTGCCCGTGACTGCGCTGCGGATGGCTGCTGCCGCGATGTGGGCGAGCGCAAGATTCGGCTCGGTCCCGGAGTGCATCGGCGGGTTGTCATGAAGCTCTTTGACTCGAGCGAGGTCCTGCGCGATCTCGGCCGCCGTCGGTGGCGTCCAGCCAGCGTTCTGTTGTCGTGACGGAATCCAGTACTTGTTCTGAAGCCCTAGGAGGGTGTCGCCGCGAGCCAGGTCAGCGCGCACCGGGGCGAGCTCGCGTTCGATGTCATCCGGCTCTTTGACCGAAACCAGTACGCCACCCTTAACTCGCTCCGTCATCAAGTTATTGGCATCGAATAGCGCTGCCCAACGCCGGATCGTCGTCTTTTCGACATCGAAGCGGGCAGTGTTCTCGATCAGCGCGGTGCCTAACCCTCTCAGCTCCGCGCGGCGCGAATCGTCCGCTTCGAACGCAAGGCTCGGCACCAGGTTAGAGAGATGCCACGCGCGACGGTCGGGGTTGGTGATTCCGTCGTCGGGTGAGCGCATGAAGCCGATGCCCTCCTTCGTGGCGCGGTAGTGCTCAAACTGCCAGACAAGGGGCTCAACGAGGTAGCGGTCGAGCGCCCTCCGGTCCTCTCCGAAGTGGCGGATGGCGGCGCCCACGATGAGGGCCGGCATGGCCAGGTTCTCGCAACCCTTCAGCAGCGCCGTCGCCACCGTCTCCATTGGTGTGCCTGCGGCAACCCTTCGGTCAACCCACCGTTCGACAGCCTGGAGTGCGCTCACGCAGGGGTACGGGCCGCCGGCGTTGCCTCTGTACCAGCCCCACACATTGCCATCACCTACGTAAGTCCGCTCGGCGCCGTCGACAGCCAGTGTGAACCTGTGTTCGGACGCGACCGAGCCAGAACCGTCTTCTGCGAGGCAATGGATATTCGCCGCGTGGTTCAGTATCCGGTTCACGACGGGTCCCCAGTCTGCGATGTGACACGACTCCATCAGGACCCAGAACGACCCATGTGTAGGGCCGTTCAAAGCTCGGGCGCCGCGGGGCTCGTGGTGGCGGATGCCATTCCAAAGGGCGCCTCCCCGGTTGTCTCCGCTGTCGATGTAGTAGGCCTCTGTCAACTGAAGCAAGAGCGTCGGGTCGTGCGCGCTCACTCCCAAAGCGCTCCAGTCGAGGTCGACGGCTGGTTGCAGACGTGACGGCGCATGTGCGGCGACCTCGGACAGGCAGGCGCTCACGTCGTCGTCGATGTCCGGTCCGAGGAGCGCGAGCAACCGGATGTACCGCTCCTGAGTTACTTCCCGGCCAAGCACTCTCTGTAGCCGGTGCGGCCGCGAGTAGCCGTCGAAAACGCTGTACACGCTATCGTCTGCAGTCTTGCGGGATGTCCCGTCCTCAGTCCCGGGAAGACGGTGCTTTCGCCAGTGGTCGAGCAATCGTCCTCGTAGGGCCTGCCGAGTTGACTGACCTGGAGGCAGCCTCGCGAGCAAGGCGGAGTTGAGCCACTCGCAGACCAGCCGGAACGCGCCATCGTCTTGGTCCCACAGCTCCTCAGTCTCCTCGACAAGCAGTCGCACGACGGGCTCACCTCGCGACACGTCGACCATGCCGTCGTGCCGCTGGTGAAGTGAGACCACTCTCACCAACGTCGCAAGAGTGGCGTGGGCCTGTTTCGAACTCGCAGCGAGCATGCGTCGCAGCAGGTCGTAGGCATTCGACATCTCGAGCACAGCTTCGAGCGGCACATCTCGCCAACGCATCGTTGACTTATCGCCGAGCGCATCGAACTGGGTCACGAGCGTCGCGAGTTCCGCGTTCGCGTCGCTGGCGCCCGTGAGTAGACCTTCGCATGCGAGCTTGGCTGCTGACATCGACCATCGCTTGGGGCCCGATGCCGTCAGGGTTTCGGCGATGGACGGGGCTTGCACAAGGCGTACAGCCGTCGCGAAGCGGCGGACCTCGTCGTGCGCGAAAGCGGGTTCCGCCTTTCGAAGGTCTTCGGGCGACACCAGGCGGTCGGTTCGCAGTGCGTCGAGCGCGGCATACTCGACCCGAGAGCGTCGGTCCGGTTGCGGTAGTTCGAGCTCTTCCTCACTGATAGCGAGGAGGGTCTGGGTGCGCGCCGCGGCCGGGCTCCCGGAGGTAGCCCGGGCGATAAGTTTTGTCCATACCAGCTGCAGGCACTCCCAGTTCCCCAGTGGCTCCGTCACCTTGACCCCAGTCAGGGCCAGAAGGTCCACGACCGCCAAGCGCCGGTACATCGACCGGGGCGGCAAGTTCTTCAGGGCACCAGCGATGGCCGGCACCGCCGTGCTCACGACGCGTAACTCATCGTCATTGAGTCCCGCAATCTCGAACTTCTCAAGGGTTGGGTAGAGGTCATTGACGTAAGTCGCTACATCCTCGACCGCCGTATCTGCGGTCACCAGAACCAGTCCGATATCGGCAGCGCGAGCCGCTACAGCGAGCTCGCGCAACAGCGCCTGCCGTCCCTCGACGGCGGCGTCGGCGGCGTCAACAACGAGGACACAAGATGGTGCCGTCATCTCGCTCAGTACAGCGTGGAACGGCATTCCGAGGTCTGATGACAGCCCAGACACTGATTCACGGACCCGCCGCAAATTGATGGTCACGCACTGGAACTCGCTGGAGGTTGCGGCGAGTGTCTGCGCGGTCGACAGCGTCAGTGCGCTCTTGCCCGTGCCCGACTCGCCAATGATCAGCAGGGCGCTCTTCGTTAGTCCCGCCTTGGCGAGCTCAATTTGAACTCTCGTCCGCACCTCGGTGCGTGGCAGTTCGAGTCCTCCAGCAATCGCATGGCGAACTGCGACCAGTGCCGAACTCTGTTCGACCTCCAGCATCGCCCACGCCGCCGATGTCCGTCCTGCGTCCGGGGTGAGGACAGAATGTGCCCTGCGTCGAAGAAGGTCACGGTCCACTTCCGTGCCCTTCTGGTCGAATTGGGCGGCAAGAGTGTAGAGGTGGTTGCGCACCTCGCCGCCGCTCACTCCGGCCCGCGCGAAAGGGGTGAGTCGATTGCCGACAGCTACCCAGTCGGTCTCGTCGTCGGACTCGACGCGGAAGTCCAGTAGCCACAGGCGGCTAAGGAGCGACCAGACCAGTGTTCGGAGCTGACTCGGGGACGATGTCGGGCGCGCATTTCGAACAAGAGCGGTCAGGTGCTTGTACCGACCTGCGTAACCCCCGTGACGTCCCTCTTCGTGGACCTGGTCATGAAACGCATGTTCGGAGGCGTTATCCCGTGCCAAGGACGCAAGCCCCTGGACCTCCTTGAAAGCTGGCGTCATGCCGGCAACCGCGACCGCGACGTACTTGCGTTCGTCGACGCCGAAGAGCTCTACCTGATTCAACATGCTCTCGATGAGTGCCGCCGTCTTCTTGTGGCTCTTGACGAACTGCGGGGAGCGTCGAGCGGCAACATGAACAACGACCCGCGACCCACCCGCGGCGGCCTCCACTCGCAAGTCGTCAATGGGGTCTTTGGGGTTGGTCTGAAAGGAAAGCCGGACCACGGGTAGCTCATCGGTCTCGGGACGGCCAGCCGCTAGAAGCATGTCGGCGAGATAGCTTGTGGCTACCCGATGACCGAGCGTGCTGCCCCCGCCCCCGCCGGCATATGGGCTCACTACCGCCACGTGTTCGTCGGGTGCAGCCTGCTCGCGCGCGCCTTCGGCATCAGTCATGTGTCAAGTTTCGCCTGAGAGGCCGCGAGCGCTGTGCATTCGACCGCGCGCAAGGGCACGGAAGTCGTCGACTCCTGGGATCAGAACTCTCGCTGCGGCGAGAGGCGCCAAGATGAGTTGTTACCGCGAGCTTCGCCGATGCGATTTGCGGCAGACTCCACAAGTCTGCTCGCGTTCTTCGAACCTCGACTGACTGGCTGCATAGAGCTCCACGAGCGAAGTCGATTGCAGTGAACGCAGAGTGGGATGCGGAAGGAATGACGATACGGAGGTCGCCGGGCTCACCGGCTCGTACGGCAACGTTTCCGCGCGACGGGCCGACAGCTTTCCTTCGTCTTCCCTGATTGTGAAGAAGTGAAGCGGATGCGCGTCGGCGGTGCCGCTTCTGTTCCTTGCACGCGAGTGGACTCTGACGGGCGTGAATCGCGCGCGTGGGTGAACAAGCTCGCTAGCCTCAATCCATGGTGAGCGAGGCAGAACACGACCGAACCGTACGTGAGGCTTTGCGTCTATCGACGGAGTTGATGACAGCTCAAACTCTCGATGACGAGGAAGCGCAGCGAAGCTGCATGCAGAACATCGTCGATTTCGTCTTTGGGGAGCCGGAGCAAATCGAAGACCGATTCAATGCCTACATGCAGGCGAATGCGCACATATCGTCGTTCCTGGTTGACTTCGCCGCTACGGCAACAGACTCGTCAGTGGAGTGGATGATCTCGTCTGTAGCGACGACCATCATCACGCGCACCGACGAGGACGAGTCTGACCCGCCCGAACGCTGATCCGCGAGCACAGCGCCTGTAGATCGATCTGCCTGCGCGCACGAGAGGACCGGGCCACCGCCCTCTTGAGCAGGTCCGAATCAAACAGCCAGGGCGAGTCCGCGACTGACTGCTGGCCGCCGAGGCCCGCTTGTGGATCGGGACCGAGCTTGCCGGCTGTTTACGTTGGGGAGCACCGCCGTTCGCGCCGCTATCAGACGTCGACGCCGAAGGCGCGCAGCAGCGGCACGCGGGGGATCATCCGGCGCGGGCTGAGTTGGACTGTGGGGATAGTCCCGCTTTCAATGCCGAGCTTGATCGTGCGGTAGTCGACGCCGACGAGCTTCGCGGCATCCTTCATCGTCAGGGCAAGCGAATTCGGCGATGAGTTCATGACCTTCTCCTCCGCTGATTGATAGATGTCATCACTTGCTCACGCACTGTACACCCGTGAGTGTGCGATGTCATCACTTGCTCGCGTTTCGCGGAACTGGAAAACTCGCAGCATGCCTGAACTCTCGATCGAACTGATCGACGACGAGATTCTCGACGCCGGCGACGGCATCCACATCCCACGCTCGTGGGTCGCCGTCGCTACTGGCCTTCCTGACGTTCCGGGTGCCGTGCGTGCGCACGTCGTGTACGACCCGACGCTGCGGCGGGCAGCGGCTGAGTCGATTCGAGTGGATCGGAGCGGCCAGGGCGATGAGGTGACCGCCACGCTGCTGCGCGACCTCCGTGTGCAGGCCATCGTCAAGTGGGCTGCATCTCGTGTTGTCCGCATCGACGGTGGGCTCTCCGAGCCGGAGACCTACGGACAGTACCTGGCGCGACTGCGGGCGGACGAGTCGCGCTCCGAGGAACAGAACCTGCGCGAGGCGGTCAGGCTTTACCGGCTCGCTTCGGTCGTCAACGACGGTCCACTGAAGCTTGTCTCGGAACAGCTCGGCGTCAGCGTCAGCACCGCGACGCGCATGATGAGTCGTGCCCGCGTTGCGGGTCTTGTCGACGAGGCCACCGGTCGGGAGGTCCTCGTTCAGGCTCGCGAGCAGCAGCTCCGCGAGCAGTTCACCGGACCTGTGGTCCGCCCAGGGTCATCGGGGCCCTCGATCGGTCGCTGACACCCTTGGGATGCGTTAACCCGCATTTGAGCACTCTGCAAAACAAGACAAGCCGATGCGAGCAGACCGCCCAAAATCGCGCGCTTGAGGTTGTTGCCAATACTGACTTGGCCGCATCCCGCTCTGAGATGAGCCTGAAGGCCGCTCCAGGACTCTGATCCCTTGCCCGCATTTTGGCCGCATTTCATTTGCTGCTGGCTGTTTTCAGACGTCGCTGGATGTCGTAGCAGTCTCGAAAACCCGCGTGATTCCGCGGAAGTTGTCGTTCGACGCCGCTATGCAGAATGCTCAGAACGTGTTCGAGTCCCCCCAGGGGCACAGCGGGCTTCCGCTCCCGCCGGATATTTCTTGAATAGTCAGACCACGCGCAATCGCTTTCTTGCCGTTTCTTGGACCGTGTTGCGTGTGATCATGCGCCGGCGGCTAACGGACGTGCAGCTGAAGGTGCGGCGCCGACATCAAACGACGCTGCTCTCGGGTTCGGCGCCTGAGAGAGCGGCCGCGACGCGCAGCGAGTGCGCGCTGCGGCCGCCCGGGTCACTCCGAGGCAACCGAAGCGCTCCACGTCACGCCGAAGCGATCGGTCAGCATGCCGAAGCCCGCGCTCCACGCCGAGGCGGCGAGGGGTTCGACGATCGTGGCATCCGTCGACAGGGTGTCCCAGTAGCCCTGGAGCTCTTCGAGGGTGGGGGTGCTGATAGAGACGAACAGCGACTGGTCGGTGACCGTTGTGTTGTTCTCGCGGTGGGTGGAGCCGGGGGCCGCGATGCCGCCCTCGGTGCGGCCCGGGATGTCGTAGCCCATGATGCGGAAGCCGTTCTCGCCGGCGACCAAGCCGAAAACGACCTTGTCGGAGCCGGGGATCTCGGCCGGCATGCCGAAGTCGGCGTAGGTGTTGACGACGAGGTGGCCGCCGAAGACGGACTGGTAGAACTCGAGCGCCTGACGGGCATCGCCGCGGAAGTTCAGGTGGGTGGTGGTCTGCACGGGCATGTCTGCTCCTCGATGAATGGCCGGGATCGGCTCGTGAGATCACGTTCCCACCCGTATAGGTCGGTTTCTGTCCTAGACCGCGACTACCGTCGGATGCATGGCCACGACGTCGCGATTGCTCACCCTGCTGTCGCTGCTGCAGGCGCGGCGGGACTGGCCGGGGTCGGTGTTGGCCTCGCGGCTGGACGTCAGCGATCGCACGGTGCGGCGCGACATCGATCGCCTGCGCGAGATGGGCTACCGCATCGAGACCACGATGGGCCCCGACGGCGGATACCGCCTCGACGCGGGCGCCGAGATGCCGCCCCTGCTGTTCGACGACGATCAGGCGCTTGCGGTGGCGATCGCGCTGCGGGCGGCTCCCGCGTTGGGTGCGGACATCGGCGAGGCGGCGGTGCGCGCTCTCGCGACGATGCGGCAGGTGCTGCCGTCGCGGCTGCGGCATCGGCTCGACGCTGTGGAGGTGACGACGGTGGGCCGCCCGGGGGAAGCGCCGGTTGCTGCCGTGCCCCTGGAGGTGCTGCTGACGCTCGCACAGGCGGTGCGCGATCGCGTGTCGATCCGCTTCGACTACCTGCCGCGGGAGGGGGACGGCGCCGAGCCCGGTCCGCCGCGGCGGGTGGAGCCCCATCACCTCGTGGCATCCCATGGTCGGTGGTATCTGCTCGGGTGGGATCTCGAGCGCGAGGACTGGCGGCTGTTCTCTGCGGATCGCGTGCGACCCCGGGTGCCGCACGGCGCCCCGTTCGTGCCACGGATCGTGCCGGGCGGGGACGTTGACGCGTTCGTATCCGCGCGGTTCAAGGGGTCGGACACGAACGAGTGGCCTTGCCGTGGGACCGTGCTGTTGCAGGCGCCGGCGCGGGACGTGCTGCCGTTCGCGGGCGACGGCACCGTCACCGCCGTCGACGACGAACGCTGCACGCTCGAGGTCGGGTCATGGTCGTGGGGTGCGCTCGCCGCATCGTTCGGGAGGTTCGAGGTGGCGATGGAGGTCGTCGGGCCGCCGGAGTTGGCGGAGGCGTTCGAGGTGCAGGCGAGGCGTTTCGCGGCGGCGGGCTCTTCCGCGGAGGAGCCGCCGCGAGGAAGCTAGCGGCATGACCCAGCCCCTCCGCTACGCCATCAACGTCACCCTCGATGGCTGCGTCCATCACGAAGCGGGCCTGCCGCCGGATGCCGAGTCCATGGCGTTCTGGACCGACGAGCTGCGCCGCTCCGACACCCTCCTCTACGGCCGCGTCACCTACGAGCTGATGGAGGGCGCGTGGCGCCGACCGGAATCGGGGGAGTGGCCGGACTGGATGGATGCCAGTGAGCTGGCGTTCTCGGAAGTGATGGATCCGATGCGGAAGGTCGTGGCATCCGGGACTCTCGACGCCGTCAACTGGAACGCCGAGCTTGTCCGGGGGGATGCGGTCGAGGCTGTTCGGCGGCTCAAGGAGGAAGCGGGGCGAGGTATCGCGCTCGGTGGGGTGAAGCTGCCTGCTGCGCTCGCGGCGAAGGGACTCATCGACGAGTTCACGTTCGTCGTGCATCCGGTGATTGCGGGGCGTGGGCCGCGGTTGCTCGAGGGCGTGCGGGATCAGATGAAGCTCGAGCTCGTGGAGCGATGGGAGTTCCGATCGGGCGCCAGCGTGCAGCGCTACCGACCGGTGTAGAGCGAAAGGGCCCCGCGCGAACGAGTCGCGCGGGGCCCTTGAAGCGGGACTGATCAGGCCTGCAGGAACGGGTAGTCCGTGTAGCCGCGCTCGTCGCCGCCGTAGACGGAGGCCTGGTCGACCTCGTTCTCGTCGGCGCCCTTCTGCCAGCGGGTGACGAGGTCGGGGTTGGCGATGGCGGGGCGACCGACGGCGACCAGGTCGGCGAGGTCCTTCTCGACCACCGAGACGGCCTCGTCGCGCGTGGTGACGCTCGAGAAGCCCGAGTTGATGATGAAGGTGCCGCCGAAGGTGCGGC
>Ga0308161_1001095_pt1 | contig 34917 bp, 32 predicted proteins | sample PhyFR2_FD_201034 | JGI IMG/M metagenome (GOLD analysis project Ga0308161, IMG submission 201034) | Phyllosphere microbial communities from UC Gill Tract Community Farm, Albany, California, United States - DLSLF.R2 | ecosystem: Host-associated > Plants > Phyllosphere > Unclassified | place: USA...
AGTCGGCGCTGAGGCGTGGGCCGTTCGCTGCCGATATGTAAATTATCCGTTAGCCACCCGAACTTCCCCTGAATTTCAAACTGACCGGTATATAAATCAGACGCCCTGTTCAGGAACTTTCGAAGGCATGGTTTTAGCCATGGGCCAATAGTTCGAGCAGGTTGTACGAACTATTGGACCGAGGACCTGTACAAACTATTGGATCAACTCCAAGGAAAAATGCTCCGGACTACGTCCCGCCAGGCAAACAAGGTCTAAGCTGCCTGGCAGGCCAATAGGATGGGGGACGACTTCTACTGAGTAGGCTGACTCCGACTGCTGGGATAGTGACTACAGCTGTTCTCAGACTGATGTTCGCTTGATCTACCGCAGCCGATGTGCCGTCACTACCTGAATGCCTGGACGCTCGGCCTCGTTGTCGCACCAGATCCGGTTCTGGCTGGCAGCGGACATAGATCGCAAGCCGATGCCCCTGCGGCCCTGCCGTCCGCTAGTGACCCGTAGTAGTCGTTCGCAGCGTCTCGATCAACACCTGCTGTGCAGCGACAGCAGTACGTCGCTTCGCCGAACAGCGCTCCCAGAAGCGGCCGTTCAGCACTCTTCATATAGAACCCTCTTGGGTCAGAAGCGCCGCGATTTCACCGCCGAAGGATCCTCTACGCTCGATAAGCCTACTCAGAGTAGTGGTGCGCACTCGTCAGCTGGCGGCCTGGATCGGAAGCACGAGTGGCGCATTACGCAAGATTGTCGAACTCGGCCCCGTCGCTGGGCCCTGGTGGCGGCGCAATCTTCGGTCTGGGGGGATAGAACCCTTGCCGTCCGCGGGTGTAGTCGTCGGTGAACTCGATGGCATGCAAAGCGCGGGCCGTGACCGGATCCACCGCTTCGTTTTCCAGCACGACAATTTGGCCAGGGCCTTGGAAGCGGGAAAGCCAGGTGTAAAAACTCGTGTTCACCGTGGCCGTAGATATCTCCCGGTCGTTGTCCGGCGTTTCTTTCTGGGCGTAGGCTTTTAGAGGCGAATCCAGCACCACGACGCCGAGGTGAGGGTGGTCATTTCTTAAAGCATGCTGCATCAAGGCGATCGTCATGGCGGACAGGAACAGGCCACGTTTGCCCGCGCCATAGCTGAGGCGTCGGCGGCCATCGATGACCAGGTCGCAGGCCTTTGGATCGACGTACACAGACTGGATGGACGTGAACCCCCAGTCGTTGAGCATCTGGCGTGCGATCGCTCCGACTTCGTCTCCGTGCTGTCCAACATTGCGAACGAGGGCTGTCTGCTTCTGTTTCGTTGCATCCTTGAGGCGCGCGATTTCGCCCGTAAGCCGAACGGCTTCATCGAAGGCATCGATCAGCGATGAAAACCGCGTATGTGACTCGGCGAGATCGCGTGGGTCTGAGTCGAACTCTAGCGACGCGCTACGCAGTACCACCTTCTCCTGCTCCTCCAATGTCTTCAACGACGCTGTAAGCCGCTGCACATCAGCCGTAGCGGTGGCCAGGCGCATCTGCTCTTGAGCCAGCGATGGCTGCAATCCGCGACGGAGTGCACGGATCTTTTCCGCCTCGGCCGCGATCGCATCGCGGTACCTAGTCTGCGCCCTAGGATTCAGGTTGCCGGGATCGACGTGCTGCTCAACCGGGGTGCCGCAGAGCGGGCATGGTGTCTCGGCCAAAGCCTGGAAGAACGCGATGCCCTCGTCCGTGGCTCCAAGGCGGGCAAGGTCGCTTGCATACTTCAGGTCCAGTAGCGTGAAACGCTCCCGCATCGATGTGGCGCTGGCAAGTCGTGTCGTCGCGGTAGTGAGAGCGTCTCCCTCCGCGAAGATCTGCTGTCGCAGTTCCTTTAGGGCCGAAGAGCGCGCCTGGAGCTGCGTGGCGAACATATCCAGCCGCTCGTCGACTTGTGTCAAGGCTGCGACTGTGGATGCCCGATCTGTGTCTGCTGGAATGATGCCTTGCAGACGCGCCAGTTCCGCCTCGGCCGCCGCCAATCTCCCCTTGGCCTGGTCTTTCTCGGAAGCGGTCTTGTAAAGCTCGACCGCGGAGTCATCGAGGCCGCTAAGGAACAGTGAGTAGGAAGAGACGTGCTTGTCCGAACCATGACCCTTGCCCTTCGTAGCGTCCTCGGAAATCATGCCGGGCTGGGAGAGGAGCGCCCAATGCCGCAGGTCGTCACCAGTAAGAGGGCCTTTTTCACTTCGATTGCGAAGCACCAATTTACCTGAGGCTCCAGACAGCCTGACGAGCAGCTCGCCAAGATCCTCATCGACGTCTTCGAGCGGGTTCGGCGTACCGTCCGGAACCCAAAGATCACCCATCCGCATCTGAATACGGGCGCCGCCGCCAGACATCGCCTTGCGAACAACGTACTCATGCTCATCATGCAGGAAGGCAAGCTCCAGCGAGTCGTATCCCTGCGACTGCGGGAACGGTTCGAGTGTGCCGGTACCGCCTAGCAAGAACCAGATGCACTTCCAGATGTGCGACTTGCCGGTGTCACTGGGGCCGCGGATGAGGGTGTGACGACCGTCGAATACGACCTTGGCGGGCAAGAGGCCCGGACCGTGCACTGACAGCTGCTTCAGCGTTATCGCCATTGGTGCCCCCTCGCGGCGGCACCTTCAAATTCAGCACCCCACAGGTGCCCTTGCTGAGCGAATCTCTCGGTCATTTCTTTTGAGCTGAGGGTGGAAAAGGTGGTGGCTGCCCAGCGGCACCGACCTTCCAGTTCCCGCAGGTAAGGTGACGTCAGCGCGCCGACCATGCTTCTGGCGCTGTCACCGGCGAAGTAGGTGATGCCGGTCTCATCCATGGAAACGGCGACTAGGCCACGAGTGCTCATCAAGTACAGGCTTTGGGCGATGAGGTCGCGGCGACTCATATATTCGCTGCCGCGATAAGGGACCGGCGTGTGAAGGCTGGGTGGCCCATCAAGATCGTCGGAGTACACGATGGCATAGTCGAGTAAAACGAGCTTTTGGAGGTCGGCGCCAGCCGGCTGCAAGGAATTGAGCAGGTACACCATCCTAACGCCCAATTCGAAAGGTGAGTTGAAAGCGACGAGGGGCTTGGACTTTTTCATTTGACCCACTTCAGCCCATCTCTAATGACCAGGTGATGGCAGGTGCCGGGCAGGTCACCCCCACGAAGTTGGGGCGACAGACGGCTCTCCTGGACCTGCAGTGTCGACGCTCGTTCTACGGCTGCGTCAACCCGTTCCATGCCCGTCTTGAGGCGAAGTTGCGCGACCGTAGGGCGGATGCCCGCATGGACCATGTCCAGCAGCCGGTCGAACTCCGGTTCGTCGGGGTAGATGTCCCGGCTGAACCGTTGCAGGCCTTCCGCGCAGTAGAAGATTTGTCGATGCGAATCAAAGTGATCTTCGTACTCGCTGCCCGGGAGGTCAGCAAGGGCGACAGGCGACGCCTTGTGCTCAGTGTAGACGCGCAAGAGCTCGTCGACATACACCTCCTCGTGCCCCGCTGGGTGGGCGGGCATCGGATCATCGTCGCCGCGTTTAGGAACGATACCGAACAGGTGATAGTGGGCGGCCTTGTCGATCGCGTGCCATGCCAGCAGGTCGTGTACCGGGCACTCGATGAAGCGATCGAAGTCGAAATCGTCGATGGCGGCTAGGACGTCAGGCGTGAGCTCGGCAGCTCTGCTTTTCATGCCGATTTTCTCGTTCTTCCATGCGTCGATGAACCTCGCCTTGAAGGCCGAAGCCCCCAAGGCCATCGTGTTGTGGAGCTCGTTGCCGACAGCATGCGGGCAGCAGAAGTAGTAGTAATTCGGACGCGGGTAGGTCTTCAAGGCCAACTGCTTGAAGAACTTCGCCAGCTCGGGAAATGCATCACTCTGCGTCAGCCCCTCCTTGTAGTGCTTGGCTTGGTACAGGTCCCAGCCGTCGCGCACCAACGCCGTGCCATACCGCGCCTCAATGTCGCGGCCACCGTCGCCTGCGCCGCCCAGCCGTTTTACAACTGCATAGGAGGGGGCGCCGCCTGGGAGAGTTCGCTGGCGCGCAGCGTCCAGGATGAATTCTTCCCATTGATCGGGATTCAACAGAAGAACTTGCGACGATGGCTGGATGACGCCGCCCGCTGTGACGTGCTGGGTCTTCCGCAGCTTGCGGGTCGTGCCTGGTTTTGGTGGCATGGATTTGGACTTGTCCTTGGTCCGAAATTATCAGTGATCGCGGAAGCACATTCTGCACACTAGCACGTAGTCTGGTACATGCCGAGGTAGCGACAACCATGATCAAAGCTTGCGTGTTGCGGATGGGGGTGGTGCGCAGTCGTTGGACTAGTTGTCCAGCGCTTAGGTGCCGCAAAGCAGTCGCCTGTGAACGTTTGCAATCAGCCTGAAGCCGTCGCTCAGAAGTCTGCAGCGTCAGGCGGCCCCTAGCCTATAGGAGGCGCTGACGGTAGTTGATTAGACTAATTTATTTGGGGATAGAGGAGGGCAGCTGCCGACCCTTTGCTGACGTTCAACGTTGGACCGCAGTCGTCGGCTTTGCAACGGTAGCGGTCTGTCCAAGCCTTGTATCGAATGGCGGCGTTGCTTAGTAAAGCCGACACCAGTCCAACCTTGGAACCTCAAGGTCGAATCTGATTGCAGATGGTTACATCTGTGGCAAAGTAGTGGCTCTACCAAACGTCGCCCAATATAAAGATAGGGAGGAGCATGCGCCTGCTCCGGTTTGAAATCCACAATTTCAAGTGCATAGAGCACGTGACCCTGGAATGGGAAGACCTGCTTGTCCTCATCGGGGAAAACAACGCGGGCAAGTCTTCCGTGCTATCCGCTATTGCCGTGTTCCTCAGTGGCAGTTCCATTAGGGACTCATCGCTCTTTCGCCGACACCAGACCGATGAAGGCAACGCCATAGAGCTGATCGGTCACTTCGACTGCCTCACGTACGACGAGAAAGCCCAGGTCGCTGTTCGTGGTCGCATGGATGGCGAGCAGTGGGTGCTTAAGAAGCGCTACTGGTTTGAGCCAGGCGAGGACGGCGAGGCGGGCGGTTGGAAGGAACAGCTGTTCTCCTTCTCAGGCGTTGAGCAGTTCGTGGGCTGGCCTGACCCGGATACAACCTGGGCTGCGTTCCCGGCAGACTATCAGCTGATTATTGATGCGCTGCCCAATAAGGGCGCGCGCCCCAACGCCGGCTCAAAGGAGTCGCTCAAGGCTGCCGTGCGCGAGCAGCGCCCCGATTTGGTCGCGGTTGGTGCGGCAGCCTGGCTCCCCAACCCCGGCGGTGGCGGCAACTGGAAGAGCAACGCAAACTCCATCCTGCCTCGTCACATTCTGGTGAGGGCAGTCCAGGAGGCAAGCGACGAGACCAATGCGAAGGACGCCTCGACGTACGGCAAATTGGTCAACCTCATCGTCGAGCGCAGCCTGGCACACCGTCCCGAGATGGCTGCGCTCCAAGCCGCCCTGGATGATGTGTTAGCGCTCTTCCGTCCAGACCCGGCCAACCCGCTGCGGCAGGCTCAAGAAGTTCGAGACCTGCAGGACCGCATTAATCAGAGCCTCAACGAAGTCGTAGGAGGTCAAGCGCTGATTCGTACGGAGGCACCGGAGCTGCGGACGATGGTTCTACCGTCGACCTCGCTCGTCATCCGCGATACCCAGGCAGGCATCGACACAGAAGTTGGCCATCAAGGCCATGGTCTGCAACGCACGCTGGTCATCACGCTACTCCAGCTTCTCGCTGACGCGCATTCTCAAGCCGCCGGCGACGGTCTTCAGCGCGGCACCATCCTGCTACTCGAGGAGCCTGAGCTCTATCTACATCCCCAGATGGAGCGCTTGATGCGGGACGTGCTGCACCGGCTTGCTGCACAGCCGAACACGCAGGTGGCCTGCTGTACGCACTCGCCGGTCTTCCTGGACATCGCAAACAGGTACCGCGCCATCGTACGGATGTTCAAGACAGCGCAAGGCGATGCCGCCTGCTATCAGGTCAATCAGGACTTGTTTCCCGGGGTAGCCCATCAAGCAGACAAGCAGCGCCTGCAAACGGTGGCGAGATTTCACCCTACCGTCAACGAACTCTTCTTCGCCAAGAGTGTGGTGCTGCTAGAGGAGGGCAGCGCGATTGCGGCCTTCGAGCGAGGCGCTGACTTGATGGGCCTTTTCCAAAGGCACGTCCGCCTGCGTCGGGAGGTCACGTTGGTTGATTGCAACGGCAAGAAGAACATTCCGGCCTTCCAGCGCGTGCTGAACGCATTCGGTATTCCTTACCGAGTGGTGCACGACGGAGACACTAACAACCCGCAGGCCTTTGCGGACAACGCCCCGATTGCTGCAGCACTCCCTCCGGGTGGTGCCCACCTGATCCACCAAGTGTTGCCCGACGATCTTGAAGGACTGCTGGGATATACCGCCACCAAGGGAAGCAGCAAGCCCTACGTCGCCGTTTGCACCGTGGAAAATCTGCACGCTCAGGCGCAATTGCCGGCGGCTTTCCGACAAGCCGTGTGCATGACTTACTTTGGCCAGCTTGCTGAACCGCAGCCTGAGCCCTGAAGACCCTCGAGTGAGTCGCTCAAGGCCAAGAAGAGTGGCTACGCATGTCCAGGAGCAACTGCTCCGTCCAGCATGCAAGATGGACCGTGATGTCATTCGTCGATGTCGCTGAAGATCGAGCGACTACCCTGCCGTTCACGTTGCACGTCCCGGGGGACGGCGCTGAAGAACCTGGCCTGATCTTCCTCGGTCGACTTATTGGCTTCAAGACTGCGTCGCGAGGGAGTGCGGGAGTCGGGACTGAGAGCTTCACTGAGCGTCGTGGTTGCATATCTGAACGAGCCTCATGGACTCGGCTTAAGCTCAAGCTCATCCGATAGGCTACTCGTGCCTTATCTAGTAGGCTTGCGCACGCAACAGTCCTAGATGGGGACGCTAGGGAAGTGAAACGCCGAACTAGGCACGCCAGCGCAGAAGGAAAGAGTATGTCCGGGGGGCGCATCGCCATTAGTGGTTTTGACTATCAAGGTATCGTTGTACTCGACCTGCTGTTCGATCACTTCGATCAGCATGGGCCTGATGCAAGGGTACGGCCAGAAGGAAGTGACGACGTCGACCTGATCTGGTCTGAAAACGGCGCAGACCGTCACTGTCACGTTCAAGTCAAGAAGCCGCGCGAGACCACCGCCGGGGTTCCCAAAAACGCGCCATGGCGTTTGGCCGAGGTGGCCAACGAACTCTTGCCCAATACCCTAAGCCAGCTCGCGGGGGCCAGCAGCCGACAGGTCTGGATCCTCGGAGACGGGGTGCAGGATGAGGTCGAGCGCTTGGTCGCTGCAGGCACCGCCGCGGCAGTGGTTGAACCCGCGCTCTATTGGCCGGTAGTGCATCTTCTGGCCCGTGCGGCGGTCGAGAGTGACTTTCGCGGTGCCCACCGCGATGCGCTGTTGCGATGGCGCTTCGCGGCACACTCCGCTGATATTCTGGAGGCTCGGAATCGCCTTGTGGCGGAGTACGCGCAGTTATTGCGTGGCGCGGGCGTCGAGTCGGACGTGATCCTCCGCTATCAGGACCGCGTGGAATGGAGCGATCGGCATCTATCCGACGTTCTTTCCCGGATTGAGATTCGGCAGGCCTATGGCTCGGCAGCCGAGGTAGGCCAGCGCTTTCGAGACCGCCTCCAGCGTGAATATGGCCTGCCAGCGAACGTGGTGGAGGACAGCCTTTTCGGCAACCTTCGCTCATTCGTTAGCGATGTTTCTAAAGATCAATCCGCATTGATTGATCGGGCGGGCTTTGAGATGCAGCTGCGCACTGCGTGGCCGCAGATGTGTGCCGCCACAGAGCCTCCCGTGCCGCCGACGAACGCGATTGAACGGCCGGATCTGCGAGACGGTCTTATAGCGCGCGACGCAACCACATTTACTGAGGTCATTGGCATCTCTGGCTCCGGAAAGACAACTTTGGCTGCGCAGGCCGCGGCGGCATTGGCGGACCACGAGCCCGAGCGCCTGCCCATCTACGTCCGCGTGCGACGTGATACGACGTTGCGCGACGTGCTGTCCGGAGTCGCTTTCCTCTTGCTGCGCCGAGGAATTCCGGAACTGTTTGCGCTAGCCGTCCGCAGCAGGCCGGCGGACGACACGGTGATCGATCAACTTGCGCAGCTGTGCGGAAGATTGTCGCGGCCAGTCCAACTCCTGCTGGACTTGGCGGAGGGAAGCTGCAATCCGCAGTTCGGGCGCGATTTGACTCGCTTCGCCTATGCCCTGGAGCCGGGGGCATGCCGCGTGGCAGTGTTCGGTCAGGAGAGCAGTTTCACCACCCTGAGCCCCGCCGAGCTCGCGGGCGCGGGCATTGCCATGGTCAACATGCGTGGCTTCACGTGGATGGAGTTTCTTCGCCTTGTCGAACAGGACCACGCCAATGTTGACAAAGCGGCACTTTGGGACATCTTCCGCCGCGTCACCGTAGATGGACCGGCGGGCATTCCTGCACAGCTCGCCGACGCGCTGGCGCAGCAACCGTCGCTGGAAGCTATGCGGCTGATTGTGAATCGTGCTCCTGAAGACATGGTGTCGGCGGCGGAGCAGAACCGATTCAACCAGTTACCGGCTTCCAGCCGGTCGGCCGCGGAGCGGTTGGTCTGTTTTGCGCTGCCGTTCCGTCGGCAGCACGCTGAGGCCGCATTCCCAAACGAGAACGTGGGCTCGGCCATCACTACGCTTGTTGCTTTGGGCCTGCTCAGACGAGATGCGGAAGGGCTGCTTGAGATGCACGAAACCATTCGTGCGGGACTGGAGTCCGCCATCGCGCCGAACGTACGCCGGAGCTCCCACGACGCCCTGGCGCAACTCTATGCACAGCAGGGCGATATCGCCGCCCAGATATTTCATCTCGGCAAGGCTGGCCGGATCGACGAGGCGGATCGTTTGGGGCGGGAGACTTTCCTGCAAGGCAAATCGTGGCGCAGCCTTGCTGCCTATGTGGTCCGCCGGGCACTGGTGAGCGTCGAGGAGATCATCAACGTCGTCGCTCGACCTGAACCCATAGACGACTTTTATCTCCTGCCCAACGTTGTGCCAGCGCAGCCGGGCGATGGGGCCGATCGTCTTTTCATGGATTTGTTGGTCCAGCAACGCGATCGCTATTTCGCCGACTACAAGTGGGCGGAGCGCGTGGTCGAAGTAATACTGGCCCTCAATCCCCGTCGTTTCGAGGAACTCCTCGCCTTCACCGTGACCAACGCTGCGAATGCAGACGCTCGTCGACAAGGCGTGGCCTGGCTTCTGATCGCTTCGCGCCGTCAACGGCAGCGTGCGACTCCCGAGATCATCGCCTTCATACGAGCGCAGGCCCCGGAAGTTCAGCGCCAGCTCTTGCCTCTACTGCTGAAGGACGGGAGGCGCGACGCGCTTAGGCTTGCCTTTGAGTTCTATGCCCGACCGGTCGAGGTCACTGCGCGCCGACAAGACATTATGAACTCCACAAAGCTGCTGGTTGAGCGTCGCGAAGACGTAGTAGAAATCCTGGCAGCCCTGCCTGCGCGGCCCGCAGCGCAGGTCATGGCCCTGAGGTCGCTGGGCTTCGGATCACTGGGAACACTGCTTTGGATGGTGCGCCGCCAGTTGCGCCACTTTTGCGTTGAGATTTTGGCAAGCGAGGACGAGGAAGTACCCATCAGAGTGAAGGCGTGGCGGGTGCTACTTTTCGTCGGACACCCGGAACTGGGGAGTTTGGTAGATCCTCTCTTGCCGGCCTCGATCCCGATGAACGAAGCGTTGCTGGGGCCGGTGTTCGCCTCCGAGGCGTACGATGCGGATCGGTTCGAGGAACACCTACTCGATTCGTCCGCGTCCTCATCAAGCCGTCTCGGAGCATTGATGGTCCTGTGCGAGTTGGGCGCGGATCTCGGATTGCTACGGAGTCGCTTGTCCGCTTTGACTCAGGATCCGTACGCGGGCGTCTGGGACACGTCTCTCCTCATGCTGTTTGCCAAGCAGCCATTTGCTGCCGGCATCCCATTGCTGCAGTCCGAGATAGCAACGCAGTCAGGAAGCTCGCTGCCTGCGGCATTGGCAGCCACCTGCCTCACGGAGGTCGCAGAAGCGGTTTGGCCGGAAGTGACGAACCTACTGCTGGACGGTGTCCAGCACTCAGATCCTGCGATTCGCAGAGCGTCCGCTTGGGGATTGGCTCGCCGGCGCGCGGCAAATGCAACGGTTGCATTGCGGGCCCGGCTAGATGTCGAGATGGATCCTGTTGTTGCGCGACTCCTCGTTCAGGCGCTCGCTGCGAGCCGCCCTGCAACTGCGGACGAACTCGCCGCACCAAGCGCCTCGGACGACACCATCCGATGGCAATGCCTTACAGCGGGCCGCACGAGAGATGTGGGTTTCGCGCCGCGATTGGTCGCGTTGGCCATCGATACGACGGTCTGTTGGACGGTACGTCGTGCCGCCATCTGGTCCGCGGGCCGCCTTCCCTTCGACTCAGCCCTTGCCCAGATTGCCCCTGTGGTGCTGGCTGAGCATTCGCCGACGGTTCTAGGCCAAGAAGAGTACCTTGAGATCTTTCCAACACTAGTTGAGGTGTTGCGCACCGGAGTGGCGGCCTTGGTGCCTGCGGGAGAAGCCTATTTCATTGATACAGTCATCAAGATTCTCGAGCGGTGGAGGAGTGAATCACAATTCCGAGACCGTCTGCCGCCGCCAGACGAAGCGGCCCGATGGCTCTACGCAAGCCTGGCGAGCGACGCGACGTCCGTCAGCATGTCGCGGTTGCTGAATACCCTGCACTTGCCGCTCTTGCACGCGGCAACCGTACGCGCTTTGGGCTTCTGCGGGCGGCCGATCGAGATCGAGTCCATTCTGAGGAATACACAATCAGTCTGGTTGGCCACCAAATGCATGATCGCTTTGCATGCTATCGCGGGCAATGATCCGGACTTCGGCCCCAGACTTCGCCACATTCTGTCTACGGCGAGGTCCGGAGGAGCGGGCTCTATCGGGCGAATCGCGGACCAACTCACGTTCAGGCCTAACCCGCGGGACGCCCCGATGGGAGCATCGACAGTCACCAGCACGCCGGTGCTCGCGCCCAATCCCTTGCTAGGCTATGCCGAAGCATCGCGCGCATTGCGCGGCACGCCGGGACTATTCGATCCAAGCCGCCCCGTCGCGCTAGCGCCGCTGTCCCGCGAGGAGCTTCAGCGGCTTATCGCGATGGCGGATCCCGCCAACGATCCAACAACTTTTACCGAGCGCTTTACCGCGGGCATGGTATTTACCGAGAGTGGCCACGTGGTCGGTCAGAGGAGTTCGACTTCCAACAACACAGTTTCGATTCCCGAGGGGCTTCGCCCGGCCATTGTCGCCGCCAACCGATATGCGCTGCGCATTCCTTGGCACAGCGACCGACTGCAGTGGCCCTGGGGAGGCTCGTATGCGGTGCACTTCCTAGCCAGTCTGGGCTTGCAGGGCGACGTGGACCGCTTCTATGAGGCTTTGGAGGCGGACCCCGATGTTCTCTTGCCCGCACTGAGCAAACCCGCTGGGATCGCAGCCGCCGGCGGCATGGTCGACGACCGGTTGGCGCCAACTCTGAGGCGTTGTTTGTCTCTCGGAGACGAGTCCTTCTTCGAGAGCCTGTGCATCCTGGCGGGCAAGCTGTCGCGGACTGCCGCCGTGCCAGTGCTAACAGGGCTGCTGCGGCGGTGGGTATCCTCTTTCGTCAGCGAGACACCCGATCTCCAAGCCGACAAAGACGAAATGTGGGGAGGTTTCGCGCGCCTTTCAGAACATTCTAGTTTTCGTTGCATCGCGGATTGGCGCAAGAGCTTGGAAGGAGTCCTAGAAACCCGTATAGACTTCTATCGCAAGGAGTCCATCATGCGGACCTTAGAGGTCGATCCTGGTTCTTACTTGATCGTCGAGAAGCGGTTGGCACAGGAAGTGGACTGGGTGCACTATCGACGGAGCGAGATCGACATGCTGGATGAAGCGGCCGAGCGACTGTTCCATCAGACTCGGTAAGTCTTCCTGCGCTACCCCGCCTCGGTTTTCGCCATAACGAAGTGAGTTTCGCAAGCCAATCAGATATTCGCGGCTCCGAACAGATGTCCATCTTGCCGAGCATTGCGTCTAGGTTCACTGAAATACGCAGCAAGAAGACTGGGGAGGCAGGTCTGAGCGACGCTGGTGAGCACGCCTCGAAGAGGAACGAGGGTCAGGGTAACCATCCGATTCATCGCACCGATGTTGTCCACAAGTGACCGGTTGGCCGTGTCAGTCTTGATGTTCAGAACTTGGTCTTCGGCAGGTTTCGACAATCCGTTCCTCCCAGCAGCAGTCATTCAGCGTTGAAGGGGCGAGCAGCCGCTTTCAGCATGAAGCCGTCGTTCGGTGGTGCAATGCGACTGTCCCCTCCTGGCCGAAAGCGGACAGTGAAGTGCCCCGGTTAGAACAAGCCGGTTGCGCCTGGAGCGGGCCGCTACATGTCAGCACTTCCGTAACCATCTGGCTAAGGTTGCAAAGGGGTATTGGGTGACAGCGTTGACCCTGCCGGTGTAAGCGAAATCTAGAACATGCTGCCTCTGCCTCTGCCTCTGCCGTTGCGTTTCATTAGGTCGTACCCGGGTAGCCCTTCTACGAGGATCGCGAGGGTGCCTTTGAACGCCGATGGACAAGACCAGTCGGTGAAGGGAGTCTTCACGTAGTCCGCCTGCCAGAGTTTGAGCGCTGCGTTATCCAGCCTACCATTGCCTTGACATGTATGCAGCTTGTTTGTATTTCGTTATCAGACGGTGCGCGTGGCGCAGACGCTAAGGAAATAGGATGACGACCAAATTTGATCTCGATGCCATCGGTCAGATGGATCATCTCCTCCAAGGTTTGGAAACGGTCGATCAAATCGGCATGGTGCTAAGGCTTCATCTTCAAATTGAGCAAAGTTTGGAGGTGTATTTAAAGGGGATGTTGACTGATGACATGCTAGAAGTTTTTAAGATCCCGCAAAATTTCTCACATAAGGTGATGCTTGCCACGGCTCTAGGTTTCCCAAAGGAACTCGCTATCGCATCCTTGGCCATGAATTCTTTGCGGAACAAGTTTGCACACGAGGCCGGAAAGACGCTGACACCTCAGGATGTAAAGATGCTCGAACAAAAGTACGAGGCAGCTAGAATCGTCGTCGATCCAACTCTTTACGCTATGCAGGGATCGGCCATACGGGTTACTGCCCTTTCTGAGGACAAATTTGAGTACGGTGCGGCGGGTGCGGAGTGGGACCTGAAGATGGTCGCCGGCGCATTGAGCGGACTGATGCTGCGGTACCTTCTAAGCTTGAACTCACATCACGCGGCGAACGCTATCGTGGCGAACGAGGGTGGCCCTAATTACTGACCGCAATGCATGATCTGCGCTTGGCACGGCTGGCACTAGCCACAGGCTTCCTTTCATCGCGCCCACTCCCTGCCTCTGGAGTCGTCCCCAAGAGCGCGTCCTGCAACCGACGTGGCTGCCTGAGCGGACGCTACCCCTCTTCGGTGTCTAGCCAATTCACCCAGGCCTTCCCCCTAGATCAGGCGCTAGCCCAAGGCCTAATGGGACTAGCACTGATCCACGAGTTGACCGCTGCGGTGATGCTAGGAACCTAGCAAATTACTGAAGTGGCTGGCCCAAGGCAAGCGCACTCACTGGGTGGTCGCTTGCTTAGAAATGCCACGGTTACTCTGTTCGCCCATTCATCTGCCACACATCTCGCTAGGTTTGGGCCGTAATGAAGCATGCGCGCAAAGATCGGGGAGCTTGTTACACTGCTAAAATTCATTTTCCGGCATCTGACTTCAAAGCTGGGATATCTTGTGTTGCTCCAATAGCGCGGAGAGAGCAGCGGGAGACATTAGATGAGTTGCCAAGATTGCATTGAAAAAGCACTTTGAACTTCCCTTCGCAGCAGTGCTATTGGGCAGGCAGGAACGGTGTGGGCCCTGCGTGACCGGCGAACAGTGGTGAGCAAGGAGAGAACCCATGAAGAGAGTGCTGACTGTCGGTATGGAGTACACCGGTAGCCCGATCGAAGGAGTGGAGTTCGAGCAACTCGGACTTTGCCGTTCAGACATCGATGAGGCCAGAGCTGCGTATCCGCTCTATGAATATGACGTCATCGTTATCAGTCCACAAAGCTATAGCCACTTCCTCTTCGGCAAAGAGGGCGCGCACTCTGGCTCAGATCAGGAGCTCTTGGACTTGAAGACGGACTATAGAGAGCACGATCTCGACACCGTCTTTGACAGTACTGACCGCCAGAATGAGTTGGAAGCAGCATTGGCCGCGGGTGCGACAGTGGTCTGGTGCATGGCTGAACCAAGAAGGATGAACTTCTTCGGCTATCGAGAGACAAGCCTGGGATACCTGGCGCCGGCGATGACGGCCGCGATCCGGCGTAGCGGGCAGATCCTCAAGAAGGGCAGAAGAGTGGGCTTCATCGATCCCGATACGTCCTTCGCCGCCTACTTCGAAAACCTGTCCGCTGTCGGTGGCTGGGGGATTGCTCTTGAGCACGATGAGCCGGGCTTGAGCACGATTGCAGCGACCCCGGAGGGCTACCAACTTGGGGCTAAAGTTGAAATTGGTGCAACCACGGGCTGGCTAATAACTCCGCCCTTGACGCAGGAGGCGACCAACCATCTCATTCTAGGCGCCCTCGCTGTGAGCAAGGCCGAGCCAGACGCACCTAGGTATCACGGGATATTCCTTAGCCATACCAGTGTCGACAAGCCGTTCGTCAGGAAGCTCAGGCGTGATCTGATGGCTCGTGGTGTGCCAAAGGTCTGGTTGGATGAAGCCGAGATTCAAGTGGGTGACTCGTTGATCGCAAAGATTGATGAGGGAATGGCAATGAGCCGATACGTCGGTGTAGTTCTATCGCATAAGTCGATCGATGCACCCTGGGTCAAGAAGGAACTTGATGTGGCAATGAACCGGGAGATCAGTAGCGGCGAGGTGGTCGTCCTGCCCATGCTCTACGAAGAATGCGATATCCCGACTTTCCTGAGAGGGAAGCTCTACGCCGACTTCTCCAGCGAGGAAAAGTATGTCGAAGGATTGGAGAAGCTGTTGCGGAGGCTGAAGATATGATGAGTAGCTCATTCGCCGGGAGGCCGTCCGCGCAGCTAATAGACGCAATGGAGGGGATTTGGGAGCTCCCCGATTCTTCCCGGAAGAATCTGACAGAGACTCCCCTTTACGCCCAACTATTGGATGCGATTGCACCCAACTGTGCTGAGGTGCGCAAGATGTTCGGCGGCATATCCATGTCCAGTGCGCTGGCTGGCCTTGGTCTGCCATGCGGACTGCCTGCTTCCAAGAAGCACTTGGCCATGCCGGCAAGGGATGCTGCGGATCGACTGCACGCGGCGCTCGAAGCAACGAGCTTTGCGCGGTTCCATCTGATGCCTCTCGATCTTGCGGATGGCCTTCCAGGGGCACACTTCGGCAATGCGATGGTCGGTCGACTGACCATGGCTGAGCTTCGCGAGCTTGTTGACCTTGATCGGATGGAGAGAATTCATCCGGAGGTAAGCTTTGATCTTTACGAATTCTCCCAGTTCCATTGGCTGGTAGTGCGGGAGGAAGTGCCGATCGCTCGTGGCCCTGGAGGCCGTGAACTATTTCGATTCTCGTTCGATCCGCAGGAGGACTATGGGCGCATCGAGCCCCACCGGGGCAGGTATCCAGAGGCCGTTGAGACTGCACTGTTCTGGCTAGCGCTGGCACCCTGGGAAATCTGGGCAGATGCGCCGCACATCGAATGGCGCGGGATGCAGATTCCTTGGTTGTACTCGGTGGACCATGATCTGTTCTCCATCATGAAGCGGCCGCCCAGCTCGGATACCCTCACTTGGGAGGATCGGATCGCCCATGAGGCAGACGGTCGCCCGGTCGAAATTTCCCAGCCCGTCGCGATGTGGCTCTCAGATGGGTCGGAAGACGCGCTTACCGAACATTTCGCTGGCCGCCTTCAGGCTATCTCACAGCTCCCTCAGCTGCAGCTGTTCCAAACGCCCGTAGCCCATTTTTTCACTCGTGCCTTCTTGGCTGATGGCATCGACGAGTTCATGGCTCATCTGCTTGCCATCGAGGCGGCGCTCGGCTTACCGGGCGACTACAAGCGTAAGTCCAGCTCGGGGGTGAGCACTCACGGTGGGCTTGGGGCGACGGAAAGGATGTGCGCCCGCTTGGCGGCGCTGCTTGATGTACAGGCAGCGTCCGACTACAGGAATCTGTTCGAGCTGCGCAGCACGTTCCTGCACGGCAGATCGATGCAGGCGATCCCAGCCGGTCTCCGAATTCGGGCCCGCACGCTTGCCAGGCGCGTAGTAGACGGCTTGGTGATGGCAAACCAGGCCAATCTGACGCTGGGGCGGGACGCCTTCCTGGATGATCTGCTAGATCAGGGGGTACTTCTCGTCCAGCCGCAGACACAAGGCGCATAGTTCACCCGCTGGGCTACGCATCGGGCCAGGGCGCGCGGCGGCAACGCCGAAAGCCTCCGTCTCCTGAACACATCTCATTTGGGTGCGCCTGGCAGAGGCACTCTTCTGGAAGACATCGCGTCCGGCGTGATGCCGGTTAGATTGACTGAGCCGACAGTCACGGCGATGACGCCGTGAAACCAATTGAAGAATATTTCTTGGCCAACGATATATTCGAATTGCGGCCGGCAGCTTTACGGCGTGCAGTTCGATGCCTGGCGCCGTTTGAGCAGGTAGCCCCAAAAGTGGATTGAATGGATTTGGTGTTGTACGACGAAGACGCTGCGCCGGCGCAATTCCGATAAACTCTTGGCCTCCGGGATAAGACCCATGTTCCTAACAGGCGATTAGCTTAATGAGTAAGAAAACTCTGGAGTCGATTTTTTCTGCCAAGGCCAAGATTGTAGAGGAACTCCGTAAGCTGGAAGAGCGGGAAGCGGCGCTCCGCCAAGAACAGGCCGCCGCGGCTGTCGCGGAAATCGCGGGCCTGCTGAGCCTATACGGCGAGTACTTCACTCCGAAGCAGAAGGCCGAACTGGCGGTGGCCGTTGGCGCCAGCAGCCCGGGCCGTGGCCGCAAGGCCGCTCCCACCCAGGCCAGGAAGGAAGTCGCCCCCAAGTATTGGCTGCCTCATACGCATGAGACATGGAGCGGCCGGGGTCGTCCGCCGCGTGCCTTCACGGCGTGGGAGGGCACCGCTGCCTACAAGCAGTGGAAGGCCAATCACCCGGACGAGAAGTTCCCGAAGTATCCGGGCTAGGCGCTGTCCCCTTTGCAGGACCTCAGTAGAGCGCAAGCTCATGGGACATCTGTGGGCTTGGCGGGGCCGTGGGCATTGCTACAGGGAATGAATGGACGCTACTTTTTTGGTTACCTATTTTTTATCGTTAGCCATTTCTTTGGGTTGGTTTTTCATGGCTTGGCGGAAAGGGCGCGCGATCGTTCCTTCTATAGTTCTAGCCATGGGCATGATTTTTGGTGTTGTTCTGGTGAGGCTGGCTGCTCGAGGCGTTCCTGCTTTGTGCTCATCTGAGCAGTGCGCATCGAGGGTTGTGCGAGTTCTTGATTTTTCTAGCTACGTGATGATGGCTTTTGTGGCCATTACTGTCGCTTTGCTCTTTGTGGCTGTAAAGAAAAGAGTTTGACTCGTTGGTAGAAGTGCTGCTGGCGTGCGGAGTTCTCTGACACCGCAATGGGCAGCTGGCTGATCGATCTCCCATGTCAACGATGGCAATCTGTCTCCGTCGTCCAGGCCACTTCACCCACCATGGTTGGGGGACGGGGACTAGAACCTCCACTCAAGCGCCGACGACCAAAGGCCTCGCATGCGAGGCCTTTGCTTTTTTCCCTTGAGGTTCCTGGATCAGGCAGGGGTGGCACGGGAAGGCCGGCGGCCGGAAGACATCTGTCTATCCTCGTAGACGCTTTGGGCGGCCCTGGAGCTGGCGCTTGCGCGCCAATCTGGTCGGCAGTAGCGTTTTCGCAACGCTTTCCTCGTCAAGGACCGAACGATGAAAACCCTCTCCGGAGCATTGCTGGGGTTGGCCATGCTGGCTGCTGACCTCTCTGCAGTAGCCAAGGCGGCGGACCAAGTGACGAATCCGGCCGACATCATTGAGGGCATGGGAGAGCGGGTGCCCCCGGGCAAGCAGAACGTCAGCCTGTCCCCACTTTTCAAGGTCTACACCTTCGAAAAGTCGGGGCTGAAATTCGTTCAAATCAACTCTCTGCGGGACGAGGTCATCACGGTCATCGTCGTGACCCCGGGCGCCGAGTCCCGCCTGCCGATCGGCTCCGCGGCGGGCCAACCACTGCTCTTGATCAACGACGAAGCCGCCAGCTTGAAGTCCGGGCAAGCAGCAATGCCGGGACGTTTGAATTCGTCGCTCCTGAATCGGTGACTACCTGGATGTTCTAGCCCACAGCTGGGAAGCCCCAGTTGGATTGGGGCCTGGGGCGAAGCCGTATTGTGCCGCCGCGCGATCAGCTGAGATCGCAGTTGCTCGGTAGCGCCCACGTGGAGCTCGGCAGCATGTTCTTCACTGTGGACGAGGCCGTGATGCCGACACTGCTGGCGCCGATGAGCTCTTCCAAGTCAGCGATGGAAACGATGTAGTCGTCCAGCCCGCCCAGCCCGGTTTCGTTCGGGATGATCCAGCTGATGGCTTTCTCAGCACCCGTGCTCGGGTGGGTCGTGATGACCGTCTTCCAGAAGTATTCCGGTGTCCGGATGCCGTGGCTGGACAGGAAGAAGTCGTTCGACGTGTCGCCGAAGACCACGCCGCCGTAGACCTTCACCGGCTTGATATCGCGGTAGCACTCGGCCACGTTCTCGGCCTGCACCCAGATCCCCTGATTGAAGCCAGATACCTGCGGCGCTATGTTGGACATCAGGTTGGCGCGACGGATGTAGGTCGCGTTGTAGTCCATGTGGTTGGACGTGACTAGATGGCCGCGGTCGTAGCCCGAGCGCACGCTCGCGTAGGACTTGGTGGAGGTTTGGCCGCCACAGCCGCTCGGCAGTTCGGTGTCGAGGTTGAAATCGGACGGACGGTCAGCAGACCCGGTGTCGGCATTGAGCGAGTATTCATAACGCATAGCCGTGTGGGTGGTGCAGTCGTAGGTCAGGGTGTAGCCACCCTTGTTGAGGGTGACCACCTGGGCCTGGGCAGCAGCACTGAACGTGGTGATCAGGAATACGGCGAGGAAGATCCGGAATCGCATAGCGGCATATCTCCATGTGTTTTTTGGAACGCAAGAACACCCCGCGGGCACGGAACGGAGCCGTCGCCTGTTGAAGGACGCGCAAGTTGACGGAGTTGAAGCAGACAGCGAGAGCTGGCTCGGTTGGCCAGTGCGGCGGAGGGGATATAGCCACCGCGCCCCTATTTGGCAGGGAGTAGCACGCGGTGATCACAGGTATCTAACAGAGTGCCGCCAGGGTCAACTTCGGATTGGCCAAGATGTGACTCGGTCCCAAGACTTCAAAGCTGTAAGCTCCTCTCCTGACAAAGATGACTGGGACGAGGGAGCACTCCCCGAACGTGCCAAGCCTGTTTGCAAAAGCCGCCACGCAGTTGTACCCACGATAAGTGTTCTCCAACAATGACAAGCCTATCTAGCCAAGTCCAGCGTGAGTTCTTCGATCTTCCCTCGAGTGAGAAGCTCGACGTGGAAGGCTCCGAGCACCGAACGAGATTTTTCGGTAGCCGCACTGTCGGATGGTCTCAGCTTCTTCAATCGGATCGTGTCTTGATCGTTTCGGAAGCGGGGATGGGGAAAACCTTTGAATGCCAACAGGCAAGAAGGGCGCTCTGGAACGTTGGGGAGGCGGCCTTTTTTATAGAGCTTGCGGACCTGGCGTCAGGACCGCTACAGGACCGGCTTTCGCGCGACGAAATCAAAAGATTCGAGAGCTGGGAGGTTGCGCAAACGGAACGGGCGGTCTTCTTCCTCGATTCGATCGATGAGCTCTCACTGACACCAACTTCATTCGCGACGGCGCTCAAATCGGTCGCAAGGTCGCTGGGAGATAACCTCGGCCGCGCGTGCATTGTTCTTACGACCAGGCCCATCGCGGTGGATCGCGAGCTCATCCACGAGCATCTTCCTGTTCCAGAGACCATGGTGGTAGACGCTGAGGAAGCCTTTGCCAACGCCGCGATGCGAATTAAGAAGAAGTCGGATTCCTCCGGTCCACCGGTTTGGCGATATGTGGCACTCGCTCCGTTGAGCGATGCGCAGATGCGGGAATTCGCTGTGCAGCGCAAGATCGAGAACATAGATGCGTTGCTCGAAGCTATCCAAGCGCGAAACGCGGAGGAATTTGCAAAGCGACCGCTCGACTTCTTTGAGCTCTGCAGCAACTGGCGTGAGTATGGCTACATCCAGCCGCACCGTACACAACTCGACGAAAGCATTGACGTAAAATTGCGTGATCGCAAAGACCGGAGAGCGCGGCAGTCGCTTCCGCATGCCCATGCTCGAGAGGGCGCTGCTCGCTTAGCTTTGGCCATGCTGTTGTCGCGAAAGCTCACGATCTGGCATGGAGCAGATGAAGATATTGAGGGACGCGCCGTAGCGCTCGATCCAAATTTGGTTCTGGGCGACTGGAGCGCGGACGAAGTCAGTGCATTGGTAGAAATGGCTCTCTGGGGGTTCGCAAACTATGGTCGAGTCCGATTTCATCACCGATCAGCGATCGAGTTCCTCGCGGCCGAGCGGCTTCAGGCGCTTAGGGCGCGGGGACTTCCTGACCGAACTCTACGCGGGCTCCTGAGCGCATCCGGGCCAGATGGCAAGGTGCTCATCAGGCCCTCAATGCAGGCAGTAGCCGCTTGGCTGGCCAGAGACGTAATGCCGGTTCGCAAGATGCTGTTAGAGTACCAACCAAGCATTCTGCTGCACTTCGGCGATCCCGAGTCGCTCGATATCACCATGCGTTGTGAGGCGCTCCGTCGATACGTCGCGATATATGGGAAAGGTGGGTGGCGCGGACAGTCTGTGCCGAGCCTTCAAGTCAAGCGCTTCGCTTCGAAAGACTTGGGCGAAGTGATCGCCGAGCTTTGGTTGTCAGGAATTTCGAACCCCGAGGTGCGAGAGACGTTACTTGAACTCATCGGCGAAGCGAAGATCGAGAGAAACGCGGAGATCGCTCATGGCGCGGCGACCGATTCGTTGGGAGAGGTAAGTGATCGGCTCCATGGTCTTGAGGCGCTAGCCAAGCTCGACGATGCGCGCTTACCAGGCCTCCTTGATGACATAGCATCTCCCACCTCAGATTGGCCCTTGTCCATTGTGTCTCGCGTCATCATGGGCTTGTTTCCAGCGCACATGTCGACTCGCCAGCTCATCGGATGCCTGGGACGACTGGAGAGTCGAAAGCGTCGCTACGGTAGCATTTTCGCGCACTTGCCGAGCGTCCTTTCCAAAGCAAAATTAAGCTCCGATCAGATCTATGACATACGAACGGGACTCTACGCGCTCGTTGCGGCAGATCTGTCGTGGAGTGAGTCTCTCTATCGGGTGCAGGCGAGGCGACGCGATCTGGTGCCCGCACTGCTGGCGATATGTGTCCGTGAGATCGGAAGTAGGAAGTTCGAACGACGCCTCGCTGAGGCGATTGCGCTCGGTAGCATTTTAGGAAACGCGGATCACGACTCCGAGGAAGACTGGCGCGAGCTCCGCGGGTTGCTGGCGGAAGCACCGGAGAACTTTCGAGAGGTGGTGTTCTGGGAGATCACACGTGTTGTATCTGAGGTTAGCTCAGCGAAGGATCGGAGCGCAGGACCAAGGTCTTTCCTCGTTCAACACCAGACAGCTTTCCGAGTAGGGACGATTGACGGAGGCTGGCTAATCCGCGCTGTTGCAGATACGAACCGGGCTCTTGACGATCGAGAGCTCGCGCTTGAAATCGCGATCGAAGTGGCGCAACTCGACGGCGACTTCCCACAGTGGATGTCCAAACTCCAAGCCGAAGTCGGTGATGCACAATCTTTGTTGAACCGCCTTGAAGGCTATCGAGATCGTGTTGAGAACCCGCCGCCCGAGCCAGACTGGATAAAAGAGAACGCAGAGCGCCAGGAGAAGAACAGGCTTAAGCGCGAGTCCGATCTTGAGAGTTGGCGAGAGTTCCACCGCGAGTTGCTGCACGAAACCGCTGCAAATTTTTCTCCTAGTAAAGTAGGTAACACCTTGCTGAACCTTTGGCGAGCGATGGAGAACGATCACTCTGATCTTTCTCGACCTGGGTGGAACCGAGGATTTATCGAGCGAGTGTTCGACAAGTCAATGGCCGATCGCTTTAGGGACGCTTTCGCCCAAGCATGGAGGAGCGGCGAGCCCAGTCTTCGCTCGGAAAGACCCGAGGACGAGAAGAACAGCTATCTTAGAAGCTGGCGAATTGGTCTTGCCGGTGTCTATGCAGAAGCCGAAGACCCGCAATGGGCATCTAAGCTGAAGGAGGAAGAGGCGCGATTGGCTTGCCGCTTCGCACTCATCGATCTAAATCGCCTTCCGCGCTGGGTTGATGATCTTATTGCAGAGCATCCGGACGCGGTCGACGCTATCATTGGCTACGAGCTAGCCCATGATCTGAGAGAGGCGGACAACTCACACGTGATGTTGCTGCAGTATCTAAGAAGTGCCTCGCCGGAAACGGCAGCTCACTTTGTTCCTTGTATTCGAACATGGCTGAACGAAGTCTGGGCTGGGAAGGGAGTCAAGCCAAAATCCGAGAAATTGAAGAACGCTATCATATATCTTCTTAGGTACGGCAATGCGAGCGACCACGCACTTGTCCGAAGCGCTGCTGTCAAGGCGTTGGAAGGTGAATTAACTCAGGGCGACCGTTCGATCTGGCTTGCAGTGCTCGGCGGAGTCGACGCAGAGTCGTTCGTGAGCCATCTGGAAGCCTTAGCAACAGTGACTGCTCCAGAAAAAGAATCAGTTATGGTATGTTTAATTGGTGAACTCTTTGGTCATCAAGCATCGCTTCACGTTGAGGCTCTTGTGGGGCGACCAGAGCTTCTTCTCCGTGTTCTAAGAATTGCAAATCAGCATGTCAGGCCTGAGGACGACGAGGTGCATGACGGTGCATTCTCGGTAAATCGTCGCGATAACGCTGAGTATGCGCGAAGTGCGCTGTTTGCCGCGCTCATGGATGCGAAAGGGCCCGAGGCTTGGCGCATCAAGCTCAGTTTCGCCGAGGAGCCGGGGGCCGCGCGCTATCGGGATCGCGTCAAGGCCATTGCGGAAGAGAAGCTTGCTTCAGAGTTGGATAGCTTCAGGCTCACCGAAAAGGAAATCACGCGGTTTGAGAAGGACTTTCAATTCTCTCCAAAGTCTCGCAGGGAGATGGCAGCGCTCTTACAAGCGCGCCTGGACGATCTTGATGACGTATTGCATCAAGATGGTTCGCCGCGCGAACTGTGGGCGGCGAATGGACAGGAGCGCCTTTTGCGCCGTGAGATTGCAAGGACCTTAAGGCACCTTGCGGGCGAGGGCTACGTAACGGTTGAAGAAGCCGTTACGGCGGATGAAAAGGAGGCTGACATCAGGCTGATTTCTAAGGCGGCGGCGCTTGAAGCGGTAATTGAGCTGAAGGTTGGTGAGAATGGATACACCATCGCTGACTTTGAATCCGCGCTACGCGGCCAGCTCGTTGCAAAATACATGGCTCCAGAAGATCGGCGAGTTGGCGCGCTTGTGATTTCTTGGGCCGGAAAGAAAGTTTGGCGGGATCCTCTCAGCCGAAAGCAGGTGAAGTTTGATGAGTTGATCAGTCGCTTGAATGCCTATGCACAAGAGCTTGTTGAGGGACTTGGAGACGATGCATTTTTGACGGTTCGAGGACTCAAACTTGCTCCCCGCGATTTCTGACTTCTGGGAGTCCGGTTGGCGGGGCGCTTCGTGACCACCTAGTTCGCTGATCCATCTCCGTTGCTTTCCATCAGCCATCGTACGTCCCCTTCGGAAACCAGAGGCTCAGCGGTTCCGATCAGAGCTCGCAGTATCTGAAGATCTACCGGATCAGGCGATTTCGAGATGAAGAAGTGATGAGAAAGTCCGGCTGATGCCCTGTTGATCTCACCAACCGTCGCCAAGGCTGTTGTTCCGCGCTTGGCGGCCATGACGCATCGTCTCGGAGAGATTGGCAAGAAGATGAAGGCGAGCGGAGTCTCATCGTTCAAATCGCCAATCGGTAAGCGCGGCGCACCATCTGATCGAAATCCCACAGCGGCGCAGTCGCCAAGGATGAACTCGGCGTCCTCGGGGGCTTCAATCATGCTGAATTCGTAGAGGGCGGTGAGCGATTCGGCTCGGGCAGGGATAGTGGGATCCCTCTCGAAGATCTTGCGAAACGCATTGTCCGCCACCGCAGCGCTCTCCTTGTCCATGCGAGAGAAGAACTCCGTTGCGAGCGCTTGACCCAGTTCGTTTACCTTGGCAACAATATGCTCTCGTTGCTGATGCCACTCCTTCTTCATACGCAGAGTTAATTGGACGCGCAATTCTTCCGGTATGCCCGGATACTTCCTCAGCTCCTCGCTGATCAAGCTATTTAGCTTTTGCTCGTCGCTCCAATATGTTTCAATTTCTCTCCTGAGGCTTTCCTTCCTCTGAAAGTAATCCGCCATTTCCGCCGAAATGGTCTTGACTAGGCCAGACAAGGAATCTCGAAGCTTCCGGGTACGCACCGCAAGGGCCGCGAGCAGATGCGCATGATCCTCTTGCGAGACCCTGTTCGGATCGCTGTTGAGGCGATTGAGGATTTCGGCAAGTCGCGTCTCGCTGTTAGTTATGTTGCCGTCTGCTATAGACTCATCTGGGTGTCCATAGAAGTCGCGCTCTTGCCCGAGCCCCATGGTACTCGGGGTGTAGCTGCGCGTGCCCTCATGCGCATACACATAGTCCTTGTTCTTATGAGTGCGATGTCGGAATGGCCTTTGCAGGAATTGGGGTAGATAGTGTTGTTGTCGACCGGACATCTTTCAAGGCACTCCAAGCGGAAATTTGGAATATCTATTGATCATGGCGTCCCAAAAAATGAAAATTTCCTCAATAAAGTACTCGTTGCCCGAGCTAATGTCTGCCAACTAAATTTTACGGGACTAGACATGTCAATGTACCCGCCGAGGCTATCCACGAATTCGGCCAAGTGCACCCAGCGCTGTACGATCCCGGCCACCTTAGCGGAGACGCGTCGCTTTCCAGCTGGCAGAAGATCGCGCCTTCATTGCTGCTGACCTCAGTTGATCTACTCTTCTAGCGCTAGCGCCGCCCTACCCAGCAAGGGCTGTCCAGGATGGAGTTGACCGTCATGCTTGCCTAGGTCTTGTTGTGCTGCAGGCGTTACATAGCGCGCGCCGAACCGCCGTTAAATGACAAGTGCATGGTATGCTCTGTCCATGAACGCCAGCCACCGCCACAAGCCAGGCCTCCGAATACCGGCGTGATCGCATCGATCACGCCCCTGTAGCTCAATTGGTAGAGCAGCGGATTTATATCCCGTCAGCGCCAGATAAGCGGCAAGTGCCGGTTCGATCCCGGCCAGGGGCACCACCTGTTCGCGTCGTTGCAGATGATTGCGTTGAAACCTGCCTTGCTTACGTCCGTGCTCTTAATTAACGATCGTGAGCGAAACCGTGTGGAGAGAAGCGGGATGAATGTCCTCGCGGGCTACATGGATCTGCAGTACCGATCGTGGTTGTTGTCTCAGGCTGTACCTCTGGTATGGGCGGCAACGTTTTCGCTCCATATTGATGCAGGCGAGGACGCAGCAATCGCGGCAGCGGATGCCGCCGCCGACGTGGTGAAAAGGCTAAAGGACGAACCCCTGCTTTCTCCGGAGGACATTGTTGCCAAGTCGGGCTTCGTCTTTTCCTTCGACGATTTTCGGGGGTGGTACCGTGTCGCGCAACGATTGCAAAAGCCCACTGGCTCAATCTATCAAGATCCCGCTGATACTGAGATCGAACAAGCCTTCGAGCGCTATCAACAAAGCCGCAGTGACTTCTACTAAGGTCTGGGAACACCAGGTCGATCTAGCCGCAAGGAGGTCATTGCACTCGCAACCGCCGCCATCGGTATGCCATCTTGGCGAATGCGGGGCAGCTTTTCCGTCGTTCCATCTTGGAGTAGGCATGACCAAGCTCGATCCCCGTGTTTCCGAATTTGAGTCCACCGAAGCTGCCGAGGACTACGACCGGTGGTTCCGGGCGAAGATCGAGCGCGCCGTGGCCGACACGCGGCCGACGATTCCGCACGACCAAGTGATGGCGCGCGCGCACGCTGCGATTGAAGTCGCCGCGAAGCGACACGAGCTCGCTTGAGCCTGCTGTAGAAAACGGCAGCACGGGACACCGCGACAGTGCGAGCATAGATGTCCCACAGGGCTGGGCGCGGCGGGTTCCAGAACGCTGTTCCGACGTCGATCGATCGTGCGTCGCATGTGGTGACACCTCCGGCTGAAGGCTTCAGATGAAGATCGCCATTGAGTGCATAGGAAAAGCATTGGGAGTGCTGCGTGAGAGCATCCAAGAGTGCGCAGTCCACATGATTACTCTAGAATCTTGAGTGAACTATCCGGAACTCCATGAATGCGGGGCGAGTTCCGAGGCGGATGATGGACGTATCTCTGGGACAACGGCGAATGTACTCCGCGGTAGTCAATTTCTGAACTCGTATGCAAGCTTGGCTGACTGCATGACGCCGACTGCAACATCCTGCGCGAGGGAGAACTGACGAGCCACGCCCTCAACGGTGGCTTCATCGCTCGAACCTGAGCGCTGGAGTTGAATAGCAAACCGAAAAGCTAGGTTTATTCTGTGGGGAGCGACCTGACGTATCACGGCACGCTGTAGGCGCAGCTGTACCGCGTAACGCAAATGATGGCCTGGTAGGCCAGACTTGAAAGATCCCTTCTTGCCTCGAAGGAGCGAAAGTTCCTGGATAGAAGGAAGTACACAAAATTTCGCGTCCAGCAATGCTTCCAGTAGCCGAGCGAAGGCCAATCTTTCGTCAGCAACGGGCCCACGACCCGGCGGCAATACAGGTGTGCAATAAAGCCCAGGCAACAGCTCTGAGGCTGACTCGTTTGGTCGCAACAGCATGTCAAGCACTGAAACGCATTGCTGCGCAGCCGCCCGCAGGAGATCGTTAAGTTCGATTCGGCTCGTGTGAACACCTAGGCGGCAAATCACAGCCGCATCGACCCAACGTTGATATCGAGAGAAGGAGGGACGGCGCGAACGGGCTGGCACGTACTTGCGTATCATCTTGCCCTCTCTCTCCTTTACGAGCTGCACGAAGCTCTCCAAGCTACTCCGTTGCAGCAACTCGCTCGGGTTGCGCGAGGTCCAAGCTACAAGCTCCTCAATGCAGTGGTTTGTCCAGCTTTGCTCCCTAGTTGGTCGGCCGTAGTCAAGCTGATGGTTTAGCTCACCTCCGCAACGCAGACAATTCCCTGGGGCGAGGCCCCTGATCTTGGAATTGCCACAGTGCGGACAGGTATTCTCCAGCTTTACCGCGTGTATAGAACAGTGAGAGTATGAAGAAAAATTCCAGATGAGCCTTGATATTTTCTCGTCGGTTTCGCCGCTACCTCGAACGCATATGGGGCACCATGTAGCGAATCTATGCAAACTGCCCGCCTTTCCCGTAACTATCTCGGAGACGCCATTCATTGTAGATCCCAAGAGTGACTGTCCCGTCAGACGTTCCAAAGACCTTGCCCGCCGTAGCGAAGCTGGGCCGGGGCCATCCAAGCGTCTGTGTTCTACGTATTTTTTCGCTTCTGATCCAGACTCTGCGTCAATCAGAGCTAAAAAGGATGTCCATGGTATCCCGCTCAAGCGAGCCAGACGGAAAGAGTAGCTGCTAAGCGACTCTGTGTTCGCTGTTCCGGCATCAATAAGCTTGAGCGGTGGCAGTACTGTCCACGTGGATAGAGTGGAAGTCACTTGGTTTCTCCCTCGCAGTGCCCAGTTCCAATTCGCAGGAAGTCACTCAGCAGGGTGGATCTTTGCCCATCTGCGAGCATATTGAAGCTGTCGATGTCTGCCCAGAACAAACTATGGTTCTTGACGCTACCAGACGCCGATTCAAGGTGTCCTCTCGTAAGGCTAGAGCCGCCTGCTCGGCAGCGCATCTCGTTAGCACGTCTCAAAAATCGCACGGTGGGTCCAAAGATCCCTCCTCCGTTAAGGGCAATGAGCTCAAGGCTCTCTTGCAGCAGGTCAGGGCGTGACAGTGGAAAACTCGTTCCGATTGCTTTGATAAGCGCTGCGTAAGCACGAAGATCCTTGGCGTCATTCAGGCTATAGGGCCGCATGTAGAGAATATCGGACCGATTGAATATCTCTTGAGAATCTTCAAAAAGTGGAGAGGCCTCGTGCGTTCCTAGCATAATAGCCGTACATCCTATCTCTTCTATTAACGCCATTATCCCTAGCATGTAGTTTCTAGAGCTCTGGCTTCGTGGGACCCTGCAGATGTTTGCGGCCTCCTCCACGACGATATACTTGAGGCCTCGTACTTTGGACATCCTTTCAAAGGAAAGCCGAAGCTCCCGCTCAGGCTTGTGTGTTCGTACCTGTTGCCAAATAGGAGAAGAGGCACGCTGCTCTGCAGCCTCGTGCAAACTATCTGGGTTTCCGTTCTGTGCTTCCGAGCCAATCCAACTGATGTCAGGTTCGGTAATTTCTTGGTGTAGCCTCAACGCGAAGTCTTTTGGATTGAACTTGTCTCCTTGGTTCAGGACAGCCCTAACCGAGACTAAAGGTAAATGGCCTGTTGGCCAATGCGCGGAGCTGCCAGCTAAAGCGGGTAACAGTTGTCTGCGCAACTCGCTCTTCCCGGACCATGATGGGGCAATCAACCAGACGAAGTCGCCTGGCTTGGCTCGTGCAATGGATTGAAGAAGATTGCGTTGGGTGGCCAGAAATCTTTCGTGCGGTACGAATGGAAATTCAATGTGGCTGCTCCCTATTGGAGGCAAGGCGTCATTGTTCATCAGAACACCGGATGGCAATAAGGTCGGGAAGATCGTCGAAATTAACCCTCAGTACTCCTAGGCTGTTTACGGACCGCTTCTTCGCAATAGATGGTCCTGCCGCTTCGTTATGAGATTGTTGCGCGTCTTGCGCTCGCTGTTTTGCATTTGCAATGCTCGTTCTCTCGTAGCTCTTCATCTGAATCTCCTCTCTCTTGGAGTCGACCTCGTGCTTAGTAAATTGTTCCCACATCGCCTCGAAATGGCGCTCTTCAGGTGAGTAGTGTCCAATCTCGGATACTTTTGAACACCAAGCCTTGTATCGCCTCTTCGAAGTTTCAATCCATAGAAAAGTTGTGTCCTCGGGGTCGCGTCTAGTGCCAATGATCCTCTCGTCATCCGACTTCTTGGATAGCTCGGAACTGGTGTAACTTCTTCCAAAAAATCGGATACCCCTAGTTCGGTCGAAGAGCGTCGACTTCAGCTTTACTGAAGTTTCAAATAGAAAGTCATCATCTATGGCGATAGGGATGCCAGATGTGGGGGCAATACGTTGCAGATTCTCAAATCGCTCCCTTGCACCAGCGAACCCATTGGTGGGAAGTTCTGGTAAGAGGTTGTATAGCAATACGCTGATCTCAGATTCAGCAATTGAGAAGTCCATGCGAGCAGTGGAGCGACTCTTAAACTTTCCGTCCACGCTTCGACCAGCCTTGTCCGGCTTGGTGCTGCCGATCAATCTATGGCTCACCATCGCATTGATCTGCCCTTGAATAGTCTCGCATTGCGAATTGAAGCGGCTTCCCCCTGTTGGTGCTACCAATATTGATATTCCGTAATTCCTGCAAAAAGTGCCAAGCCCGGATTTGAGGTCGGTGCCGCGATCAATGACAATTGAGTGAGGGGCCTTGCCGTGCTTGCGGACGTAATTCCGAATGAGAATAAGTGGGCCATCGCGCCTCGCGGGCCCGAACAAAAATGCATGCGCCATCACATGTGAAGATGCCTCATCTCGACCACAGTAGAGCAATGGGCACTGGTCTTCTAGGCCATCTTGGCCTTGAATGAATGTCCGATGGTCAATTTTGGTTGCATCGATATGCAGGACCGAATGTACTGCAAGCGCGGTACCTGACCGGTGCCGAGCGTCGGAACGCTCCTTGTTTGCTTGATACTGCCGTTTTCCACCAGATGCTAAGTCTCTGGTCGCGCGCGATGTATTGCGCACCCTTTTGGTGAGTGCCTTGCGACCAAGCACAGGAATTCCAGTTTTCTCACACTGCAGCTTCAATTCTCGATGTAGGTCCGAAATTGACGTTACCAGGCCTTTGAGCCAGTGTGTCTTGATTACTGAGTCCACTAGCTCGGATTGACTGGCTGTCAGACGGCTCGACCTGTTTCCTGACTTTGCATAATTAGTGATAGCTTGACCCAGCGGATTGCGGCCTTCCGCACGAGCTATTAGGATCCTCTGATGCAAATTACGGAACGGCCTTGGTATTTGCAGGCCATCGGCGACTAGTTTGTCAAGCTTCTGGATCCTGGCGCGGCCTTTTGCCAAGTCGGTGGCGCTTGCCAAGGATGCTGGTCCAGACGCGTCTAGGTAAAGGTCAGCGATATTCGTGCCGATCTCTGCCGCGATAGCTTCTGCCTGTTCTGGATGTAGACTCAAAATGAACTTCTGAGTATCTGTAATGGGCACTTGCTCAACGGGTCCATACAGAAGCTTGTCTGCAATGAGACCAGCAGCGACGCCGGCGTTGAACCATGGGATATCTCCCATCAGACGTTCAATGCTTTTCGGTCCGCTGAGAAGTTGCTTTCGGACTGAACCGAAGCCTTCACGCCGCACAAGTGAGAGTTCCTGATCCCAGTTCTGGTAGATGAACTGTAAATTTCTGTGGTAGCGGCTGATGTTGATCGGTGAAGCCCAGACCTTGTAGGCGAGACCATGCGAGGTCGCCCACCTCTCGTACACCAAGTTCCGGTACCGACCGCTCTCCACCACCCACTCGTCAGGATTCTTCTCGACCAGCGCCAGCAGCTTAGAAACCGGCTTGCATTCAACTACTTCCACGTGGGTGCGTCGGATTACGAAGAAGTCCGCATGAGCGCTCGATACATGATTTCCTCGACGTATGCCTTGGCATGTCACCTGGCATCCGTACGTGATTACGTCTGGATCAAGTTCCAACTCAAACGCGAAAGTCTGCTCTACCGTATGACTCTCCAATTTACGTACGTCTCGACACTTCTTGGAGTAGAAATCCACAATCACATTGTTCAATGCGTACGCCCCGACCTTTCGGCCCGCGCTCGAGCCGAATAGTTCAAGCGCAAAGATCCTGTCCTCTTCTGAGATGTCCAAAGTTCTCAGGTGGTTCCGCAACTGCTCTGGCGTCATCTACGTTTTCCTCCCAGCGGGCGGGAGCTGGCAAAGCCATGCCCTCCCGAAGCAACGGGTACTTGCAAGAAGTACGGGTCAGGGGTAGAGTCAGCCGAGCGGACCTAAACGCTAGCTACACCCAAACCCCGGCCTGCCAGCCGGGGTTTGTCGTTCTACCCAGTAGGGCTATCTTGCTCAAGTCATTGGTGTCGCGCTCCTTGGTGGCTGCTTCAGCGTGATATCAATTGATTTCACTGAGGCCGCACTCGGACTGTTCAATTCCTTACCGGTATTGAACAGCGGGTCGTCTCGCCGTGTCCAAGCTGCGAAATCAGATATCTGGTTGCTCTAACATAGGCTCACTCCCTGAGGTTGTCGTTGAAGCGGGCAAAGTTGTGCCTTGACGAACTGTATCTAGCGTCGCCTGCCGAATTGCCTTTGAGGAGGGGGGATGCTGAGATGAACCAAGCAGCTGCTGTGCAATAGCTAGGCTGTCTCTGAAACCCCGACCACGAATTGGGGCTTTCCTCTTTCTCAGCGATCGGAAACGGTTATCCGCTCATCGCTGACCTCCTCAATGGGTAAGTGCCGTTGAGGGAAGGATGCTCGGAGATACGCAGCCAAATGCCTAGGGGACGTGTACAGCCCTTTACGGAACGGTACCGAAAACATATCCAAGACAAGGTGGCCACGCTGCCGTGCCTTGCTGAGGCTTCCCGCGCTTCGATACCCAAGAATCTTGGCGGCAGTGGTTGAATCGATCACCAGCCCATACTCCTTTTGGAGCCAAGCCTGAAGACTTGCCTGGGTGCGAGTTTGATCGTCCACGACTGTCCACGACAGAGGTCTTGGGCGATGCTGCCACACACCGGACGCGACCGCAAGTGCATGTTTCTAAAAGAAATATATGACAATGAAAGTGGCGGAAGATACTCCAACAACGGTAGTGACGGAGGATCTCTCCACGCTCACAGTTGCGAGAACGCCGCGGTCTGGTTGTCTCAAGGTACGATTGCCAACGACTATGGGGTTATCAAATTTAGCTAGGAGTAGACAATTGGATTCAAAAGAGCGGGCAACTGTCACATCAGCATACGAGAACCAACTACTGGGCGCCTTCATCTACGCACTGGGATATGAGTGCGGCAGGCTTGGAAGGCACATTCCAGTAAACCTGTTCCAGCAGACGCCATTGGACGGGACATTTGGCGACCTGGTTGCTGGCGCGGATTGGTGCGTTGCCTTGGAATTCAAACGCAACTGGCGCTCGGCACAATCAGAACTAGCGAAGTGGCCCCGGGCTCAACTTGACCAAGTCCTGGGCGATAAAGGGCTGCGAGAAATCGCCAGGAGGGCCCACTTTCTCTGCTTCGGTGCCCGTGACCATGATCAAGTCACCATTGGGATAGTCCGCTATCTAAGCTTCTTACGAGATCCAGAGGGAAGCAAAATACAGGCCACGCGAAGTGCAGCGATGGTTCATCTTTTGGTCAACACAACTGGCTTGACCAAAGACGCCTCGCCCATTGGCGTAAGCCCGAAGGCACTTGAGGAATATCTTCGACGGCTTAGCGCAATCAGGAAGGCTACAGGGGGCTCAGAGCGCCCAGCGGAGTGGCTAGCGGTCGCCAGCGGCCCCGAGGGCTATCGAATCCGACCAGCCAACTCCTTGGACCAACTTCTTGAAATGGATCGAGAACAGTCGAAACTGCGTGAGCTTAAAAATCAAAAAAATCGTGATTCCCAGCAAGACTTCGAACAAGAGAGATAGGTTGCTTTCATCAATCGATGACTGAATCATCGGATACCATAATAGGTGCGTCATGGCCACGGCGTGGCTGGCCCTATGCCGGCTCCGGGCAACGTGCCTGCGCGCTCCAATGCGCGGATGGATTTGTACAACTGGCACCGACCTATACGCCAGCTTCAACCCGCCACCCCTCTCCCACACACGCATCTGAACGACGTGCTGGGTTTATATACCGGGCCTTGACGCTGCGCACTTCATAGACGAGAAGCCATTGGGCGAAGATACTTGTGTGCGCATAGTTCATGCGCTTGTCTGCTTAGACCAAACGATGAACACATCGGGGGGGGAATCAATAGCTTGGACTTGTTCCGGCAGATCTATCGTCGCAATGTGCCCATAGTTCAGGCCCTTGGAGCGCAAACTGATTGGTCTATTGGGTGGAGTGGCCCCCAAACTATGGGGACATGGCTAGTTTCGAGGGCGAATGGCCCGCACGGTCCGCGCTGCTACCGGATCACAAGTCGCCGCATTTGCCGGACGCCAAACCGCAATCGACTCGTTGCCGATGGCGGGCTCTTCTTCGTACTACCGCTGCGGCCGCGTCCCCGTCTGCTCGTTCAGCGCGCTCCCAACAGCGGCGCGCGCAGTGCGCTTACCAGGTGACCAGCGGCGAGCGATGCAACCAGGCATCGGAGGCCACCTGGTCCAGGACGAACGTCGCGACATCCGCCCGCGCGATGGTGCCGCCGTGGAAGCCGGTGAGATCGGTGATCGCGCGGACATCGCCGCGGGCAGGCTTGTCGTTGAGGACGGAGGGACGCACCAGCACCCAGTCGAGGCCGCTGTCGCGGATCAGCGCTTCCTGACGGTTCTTGTCGGCATACACCTTGCGCAGGAGCAGTGGAAAGATCAGCTTGTCGAAGAGAAAGCCGCCGTGTCCCGCGCTGTCGCCGGCCCCCATGCCGGTAATGCCGACCAGGCGTGCGACCTGCTCCGCCTGCATCGCGCTCACCAGCGCCCGCGTCGCGGTGGAGAGCAGGGTCACTTCGCGGCGCGGGCTGGCCGGCGTGCCCAGCGCGCTGATGACGGCGTCGCGGCCGCGCAGCGCCTGGCGCAGGACCTGCTCGTCGCGTGCGTCTCCCACGATGAGTTCGGCCCCACCGAGATGACGCGCGCGGTCGGGCGAACGTACCAGCGCCGCGACGTCGTACCCTCTAGCCACTGCCTGGCCGACGATGAGTCGGCCGGTGCCGCCGGTCGCGCCCAAGACCAGAATCTTCGGTCGGTCAGGCGCGATATTGCCGCTGTCGTGCTGTTGCATATCGATTTCCTCGAAGGAAGGGACGCCCGCTGGAGGTCGTCCAGGATGGGTATGACTTTTCGACCAGGCATCGCTGCTGGCCGAACCGTTGCCAGTTCGTCAAATGGGGCCGAGCGTGGGGGCGTCGGCGTGGCCTTCCATACCGCTGCCCGCATGGAACAGCTCCGTGCGGACAGGGAATGGAGGCGGATGCTTGTTCAGAGCCGGCCGTCCGCGAGCAGTTCGCGGGTGCGTTTCAGCGTGGAGTGCAGCGCCGCTTTGTAGCCCTTGTCGCTGTCGAACTGCGCCTGCTCGGCCTGTTCTTCGGGGCCGCCCGGCGCCTTGCCGCGCAGGCCGAGATAGCAGTAGAAGCGCAGCTGCAGCGCTCCGGCCGCGTCTTCGAACAGCACGTTGACGATCGCGCCTTCGCGCGGGCCGGTGGCCTGGAAGAAGGTGATCTTGCTTTCCG
>Ga0308161_1001096_pt1 | contig 34910 bp, 32 predicted proteins | sample PhyFR2_FD_201034 | JGI IMG/M metagenome (GOLD analysis project Ga0308161, IMG submission 201034) | Phyllosphere microbial communities from UC Gill Tract Community Farm, Albany, California, United States - DLSLF.R2 | ecosystem: Host-associated > Plants > Phyllosphere > Unclassified | place: USA...
TTTATGTCCATGGCTGTCCGGCGCTGTCCTGTGGAATCCAATATCAGGTGTGTGTAGAATTGCGTGTACTTCTGTTCGGTCTTGAATTTCTATACACATGCGACTTAATAACTTACAAATCCGGAATGCTAAACCCACCCCTAAACCTTACACGTTGAGTGATGGGTTGGGCTTATCCCTTTTGGTCGAACCCAATGGCAGCAAGAGCTGGCGCTTTCGTTATCGCTTTGCCGGTAAGCCCAAGATGATTTCATTCGGCGTCTATCCTGCCGTTTCGTTGGCCGATGCTCGGTTAAAGCGCGATGAATCCAGAAAGTTAGTTGCTGAGGGGCAGAACCCCAGCACAGTGCGTAAAGAGAAAAAGCTGGCGCAGCTATACGGGAATGCGAACACCTTTGAAGCGATCGCGAAGGAGTGGCATCAGTCCAAATTGGCGACGTGGTCAGCAGGGTATGCGGCCGATATCATGGACGCGTTCAACATTGATATTTTCCCCTATCTGGGACAGCAGCCCATTTCGGCGATAAAGCCGCTTGAGCTACTCACAGTGCTTCGCAAAATTGAGGCGCGTGGGGCGCTTGAGAAAATGCGTAAGGTCAGACAGCGCTGTGGTGAAGTCTTCCGATATGCCACGGCAACCGGGCGGGCGGAGTTCAACCCAGCCGCTGATCTCTCCAGCGTTTTGATTAGCCCAAAATCTACTCATTATCCTTTTTTATCCGTTGATGAAATCCCCGATTTTCTTGCGGCGCTGGAGATGTACTCCGGCAGTCGGTTGGTACAGCTGGCGACGAAGTTACTGATGTTGACCGGAGTCAGGGGTATTGAGCTGCGCATGGCGCAATGGCATGAGGTTGATCTGGATAACGCGCTTTGGGAAATTCCGCAGGAGCGCATGAAAATGCGTCGAGCCCATCTCGTACCATTATCGACGCAGGCTGTGGCTATATTGAATGAGCTGAAGACGCTTACGGGTAACTATCGCTATGTTTTCTCGGGACGGAATGATGTGAACAAACCGATGAGCGAAGCGAGTATCAACCAGCTCCTCAAGCGTATCGGTTATCACGGTCGGCTCACTGGCCACGGCTTCAGGCACATGATGTCCACGATTTTGCATGAGCAGGACTTCAATACCGCCTGGATAGAGATGCAGCTTGCCCACGTGGACAAGAACGCCATTCGCGGCACTTACAACCATGCTCAGTACCTTGAGAAACGCCGTGACATGTTGCAGTGGTACGCCGATTTTATTGCGGGCCTGGCCCAGCACTCTTAGCGCCAATAAATCGTTAAAACCCACTGGCGCGCAATGCTACCCCCGCCACGCCTGCCCGCTTTATGTGTCGCTTTTCATGCAGGTGCATGAGAGACCGCAGGCCGCGCTGCTACTGGTGCGGCAGGGGGTAAAAAATGCATTTTCTTGCATGCAAAATCATGCACTCTATGCATGCACGCGTTCTTTGACACCCGCTAGCCAGGAAAAAGGCTGTTTTTGGGGGGAAGGATTGGGGGCGCGTGATGGAAGCGGGCGTGATTATCCCATCATAGCGAGGCCAGAGATGGCGTCTTACGCCGCCTTTCTTCCCGTCTGTGTTTTTGTTATGTGGCTGCCTCAGATATTGATTGCAAAATCACCTTTGCGATTTTAGTTCTTATTTAAACTATTCACCACTGTTCACTTAAATAAAAATACAGTTAAATCAATTAATAAAGCTATGATGGGTCACTTCTGCACTCATCACCCGGTGTTCACTGCTGTTCACTCGGCTAAAAAGGGCCTTTTCTCTGGCTAGCCTGTGGTTGTGCCTGTACGCCTGTTTCTGCCTATTAATAAACGGCTATTCATGGTTCGTTCATTTCTTTGGGTTTGCCAAGGTTTGCCAATAAAGGTCAATATTAACCTATATGCCCATTTGGTTGAAAAATAGGCATAAAAGCTGTCCCACCACACAACAACGCCTTGTTGCCACCCCGATAAATATTCACATAATAGGGCGCTACCGAAGTTCACACAGTCCCGGCCAGCGTTGGTCGGACACAAAGAGGTAGCGTTTTATGTTGACCGTTTCCACCCCCATCCCATCTACCCCGTCGCCGGTGCCTCAAAACGGCTATACCCCGCGCGAGCGCTTTATCCGCCTGCCGGAGGTGCTCTACACCACCGGTCTGTCCCGCTCCACCGTGTACGAGATGATGAGCCGCCGGCAGTTCCCGGTTCAGGTTTCCCTTGGCGGTAAGAACGTCGCCTGGCTGGCCTCCGAGGTCGAACAGTGGATGGACGAACGTATCGCCAACCGTCATCAGGGGAGCGCTGAGTGATGCAGTTAACCCTCGGTCGACACAGTTTCACCTTGAGCGATAACGACGCCTTATTTGTGGCGGAAGCGATCTTGTTGCAGCGCAAACACCCGGACATCGTTTTACCGGTCCACTACAGCGAAAAGCACGGCGTGATCCGTCTTATGAAGCGCCAGACCGAAGTGAGTCTGTTCCATGTCGGCGAAGTGGTTGATCACTATGCGATCGATTGAACGTCCGGGGGCGTCTTACGGCTTGCCCCCACGTCCGGCCCTGCGCTATAGTCCTCCCGCTGCCGCAAAATCGGCAGCCGGGCGTAGGAACCCGTGTTACTTATTGGCGACACAACACGCGCCAGGCGTGTTTTTTTATGTCGTGGCCTTAGTGTGCTCATTTTTTGCGCGGTGGATGTTATGCTATCGCAGCAGTCAATCAATGGTGGCTCAGGCGGGGCAGCCTTCGGGCTGGCCGGTTTCCAATAAGGCCGGTATTCCTACCCCCGTCTGGGCTACCACCCATAAGTGTAGGAACTTCGGTGGTAGCAATAACCAAAACTTATTGGAGGCTGCCACCATGGCTACGACCCTCACCCCGACTCACCCGACATTCTGCTTTCTGTTCGCGGCCGTACGCCGTTCTGCTCTGACGGCTTCGCCCCGTATGGTGCGCACCGTGGCGGATAGCGAACGCAATGCCCGCCGCGTGCTGGCCCGTGATTACGTGTTGTCCTTTGCCGGTCGTCTGCCGGTTAAGGCGGCAGCATGAACACCCTGGCCGACCGCTACTACCGCGACACCCATTACCCTATCCCGCACGCCGATTTTCTGCGTCTCCAGCATGCGCACGCCACCGGCGTGCTGTTCCTTGACCTGCTGGACACCCTTGACCTCGGCGGGCAGCGTCCCGATGCCACGCAACAGGCGTCGTTTGCTTCGGTCATTGCTTTGCTGACCGACCAGCTCGGCCACGTCGTCAACACCTGTGAAACCCAAATCCTTGCCCGCATGGAGGCCACCGCCGCATGAACACCTCATCCTGTTTACCGATTGAAGTCCGCACCGCCGTTTTCCGCCGCGCCGTGGCGCAAGCCTATCTGGACACCTGCGCCTTTTACCGGGTGAGCCTCGGGTTCACGCTGGACGAGTTGCAGATGACGATTGCTCTGCGCCTGGAGGGGCACTTTGTGCGTCAGTACGGCGCAGAAGACGGCATGGATATGGCATGTACGATGCTGAGCGACATGGTGCAGCCGGACGTTCTGGTGGCCGCGCCGCGCCTGACCGCGCTGGGGCAAAAGATGATGGACGAGCTGTGCTGCGAGCGCCTGTCGGCGGCACAGCATGCCACCGTACACTGAGGAGAAGAGCATGAGCGCCCACTTCGTTTCCCAGACCGTACGCACCGCCACCGGCCACTGGCCGGTGATACTCCCGGCCCTCGGCATCGCCTTGCGGCCGAATGGCAAGCCGCAGCCGTGCCCGACCTGCGGCGGCAAAGACCGCTTCCGTTTCGACAACCAGGACGGGCGCGGCACCTGGTTCTGCAATCAGTGTGGGGCCGGTGATGGCCTCAACCTGGTGGAAAAAGCCCTGTCACTATCTGCCCGGGCTGCCGCCGAACAGGTGGCTGCCGTGATGGGGGATAATGCCAGCACTTTACCACCGACCGCTGAGGCCGGTCATTCACGACAAGACAAGGCTGACGCTCAGCGCAAAACCGCGCGACAGGCACAGGCTCTGGTGGCTGCCGCGCAGTCCCAGACCTGCAACGCCTATCTGAGCGCCAAAGGCTGGCCGGAGGTGGACACCCTGACCCTGCACGGCCAGTCGCTGCGCGTCGGGGGTATCACCTACCACCCCGGCGACCTGCTGTTGCCGCTGCTCAATGCCGGGGGCGAAGTGGTCAACGTGCAGCTGATTAACGCCCACGGAGACAAACGCATGTTAGCAGGCGGGCAGGTGAAAGCCGCCTGCCACACCCTCTGCGGCCCGGACAACGCGGTTATCTGGCTCACCGAAGGCTACGCCACCGGCCTCACCGTGCATCGCCTGACCGGTGAAACGGTGTGCGTGGCGCTGAGCGCCAACAACCTGGCGGCGGTGGCGGAGCAGCTGCGCAGCCATTACCCGGATGCACGGTTGCTGCTGGCGGCCGATAATGACCGCAGCGGCACCGGGCAGGCACGCGCCGCCGAGGCGGCCACACTCACCGGCGGTATCCCTGCGTTGCCGACAGACATCGGCGACTGGAACGATGTCTACTGTCAGCAGGGCATTGAGGCCACGCGGGCACAGCTCCAGGCGTTCAGCCAGCCGCCGCAGCCCAGCCCGTTCGACAGGCTGAGCGATGCCGACCTGAAAGCCATGAGCGCCAGCGAGAAGGCCGAACTGCTGGCTGAGCACTACGGCAACACCTTGGCGGTGCCGCCGGTGGGGGAAGAGCTGTGCCGCTATACCCGCGGCGCCTGGCAGGTGCTGCCACACCGACAACTGAGCCGAGAGATTGCCGCGTTGTTCCAGAAGGTACGAGCACCGTTCTCCGCCGCCGGTATCAACAGCATCCTGGACACCCTCAAGCTGATGGTGCCGCAGATGGGCGACCCGGCTCGCCGGTTGATAGGCTTTCGTAACGGGGTATTCGATACCGTGAGCGGGCAGTTCAGCGCCCACCGGCAAGAGCACTGGCTGCGCACCGTCAACAGCGTAGACTATACGCCGCCTCGTGCTGGGGAGAACCTGGCCGACCATGCCCCGTACTTCTGGCAGTGGCTGACACGGGCCGCTGGAGGCAATCACGACAAGCAAGAACGTATCCTCGCGGCGCTCTTTATGGTGCTGGCCAACCGCTACGACTGGCAACTGTTCCTCGAAGTGACCGGCCCCGGCGGCAGCGGCAAGAGCGTGATGGCGGCCATCGCCCGGCTGCTGGCCGGGGCGGATAACACCACCTCCGCCACCATCGATAATCTCGAGTCGGCGCGCGAGCGGGCCAGCGTGGTCGGCTACTCGCTGATTATCCTGCCTGACCAGGAAAAGTGGAGCGGCGACGGGGCGGGTATCAAGGCCATCACCGGCGGTGATGCGGTCGCTATTGACCCGAAATACCGCGACGCCTATGCCGCCTACATCCCGGCGGTGATACTGGCGGTCAACAACAATCCGATGCAGTTCAGCGACCGCAGCGGCGGTGTCTCTCGGCGACGGGTGATTATCACCTTCCCGGACGCGATACCGCTCGCTGAACGCGACCCGCAGCTGCTTGACAAAATCACCCAGGAGCTGGCCGTCATTGTGCGCCATCTGATGCAGCGCTTCGCCAACCCGAACGAGGCCCGCACCTTGCTTCAGGCGCAGCAAAGCTCGGAGGAGGCGCTGACTATCAAACGCCAGGCTGACCCACTGGTCGATTTTTGTGGTTACCTGACGGTGCTCAGCACCGCAGAAGGGATGATGATAGGCAATGCCAACATCACCCCGCCGAACCCGCGCCGCTATCTGTACCACGCCTACCTGTCGTTTATGGCGGCACGGGGCTATCAGCACGTGATGAACCTGACGGCGTTCGGCCTGGCGGTACCGCAGACGCTGAGAGAGTATGAGAAAACCCTGCTCAAGCGTAAAACCCGGCTGGGGATGCAAACCAATGTGGTGTTGAGTGAAGAGTGCGAAGCGGACTGGTTGCCGAAGTGCGGTGCTGTGTGACGATGAGCGAGTCGATCGGCCGTGCCGATCAATCGGCCATTATTGATCTGCCGAACCCATTGGACGCTCAATCATCACTCCGCCTATAGTGGCAGTGAAAAATATGCAGCAACACTAGGGCATTACCTCCGGCCGCTTTGCGGCCTAAATCATAAGAACAAGCGCTCTCAAACCGGCTCAGGCCGGTTTTTGCTCCATATCCATCGTTAACATACCACGATAGCCGGATACTGGCCGGGCGTTCAGCTTTCTCCCATAATCTAGGAGCAGCGGCTCCTTTTAGGACTGTTACAACAGCTGTTTTGATAACCACACTCTGTATAACCGATGTTCAGATCATCAAGCAGTCGTGTCAGACGGTAGCAAGTTGCCTGAACATACCGTTGGAGGACGCTCACAAAGGCAATGCAGGCATTTCCACAATCCGTCGGTCCGATGAGTAACACATTCCTATGTCGATGCACATAGCACCTATCAAACATGTAATAACATGGATAGCAGTTGCTGGCCTAGTCCCCGCTCATGCCGGTAATCCAGACTGAGACTGTGTATCCAACCCTAGTCTGGAGTGCTGACGTAGTCAATTGACCTTGAACACCTTCTGTTGTAGCGGTTCATACTCCAATAGCGGGTTCAAACGCTCATAGAAAATTAGTCACGTGTTGGTCATCGCTCTTGGCCACTGTAGCTCCAGAGTATTACTCGTGTGAACCAGCCGCAGAGCACGTATTTTTCCAGCAGTTTGCTGTTCATTGCCGTGTACATTGCTGTGCGATGTGCTCGAGCAATAGGGCTTTCTGGAAGTTATTCTCCCACATGATGGCTCTGTCTTAGCGTGAGAGATCCAGCATCATAGGCTGGTCGATATGCTTGATCTGTAGGCATCTGATGCCGCCATTGCGTTCTCCTCACTGCAGTAGTCTGTTAGGAATCCAATGTTGCTGGCGATGGGAATCTGTTCTGTCAGCATAGTGCACCAGTCCGGCTGATGAGTGCACGGACGCTGGGCAGCCAGTACACTGAGGAGGTAAAGCTGGATCAGCCTCTCGCCGGCTGCAATATAAATTCCGACTAGGTCATGCGAAATGGAATTGGCAATCATGCTGTACAAGATATGGTGACAATCTTCTGAAAGATACGTAATAAGAAGAAAATACTGCTTATTGTTTTTAAATTGAAAAACAAGTGATTTAATCTTAATAATCAAATTGTTATAAACCATAATCACCAATTAATAAGAAGTGGAAATGTTGGTCTTTTTACGATCAAATAATGTAATCGGCTGATATCGTAATCGATGATCCATTAAGATTGGAATACAAAGCAAATGAGGCCGCATTACCCACTCTGATTTCTGACTTCTCGCGTTCAGGCTTACGAGAGTGGCGCTCTTTGCAGCGGACGACAAATCACGGCCATAGCCGCAGCACTGCACAGGGGAAGCAGCGCCAACAGCAGCCAGGGATAGATGGCCTGCGTTGAAGGCACCAGCGCTAGATCCAACAACGGGCCAAACAATAAATTACCTGCCAGCACCGCGAAGCCCCCGGCGGTGGCTAACGCACCATAGTGCGCGCCAAGCGTCGACTCATCGGCGAATCGCGGGATAAGATCTTTAGCCGATGGCACCAGCAGCATCTGCCCCAACGTTAAAAGTGTGACCAGACATGCCGAAGGCATTAACCGCAGCCAGCCTGCCAGCGGCGGTGTCGCGGCGAACATGGCCACACTCCCAAAAGCGGCAGACAGCAGCAAAAAACCCACCGGTAAGATTTTGATCGCTCCCACTCGCCGTGCGAAACGTGCCAGCGGAAGCTGGAGAGCAATGATCAGGACGGAAGCCAGCATAAAAAGTGGGCCGAGATCTTTTTCGCTGCCACCCGAACGCTGAATCTCAACCGGTAGCGCCAGATAAAGCTGGTTGTAGCTTAAAAGCCACGAACTGTAAGCGATGATAAAGGCGACGAAACGCGGCTGACGGAATGTCGTCCACCAGGGCAATATTTTTAGCGCCCGCGCGCTGTGATGAGCGGCAGGAAGGCAGAAGTACAGCACCAACAAAGCGACGACGAACACCCCCGCCCCAGCAAACGCCACCTGGCGGAAGCCGAGCCCGGTCAGCAGCGCGCCGGCAACTGGGCCCAACACGGCACCGAGTTCGCCGCACACGGCGAAAAGTGCAAACCACTCAGCGCGGCTGCGCTTTCCGTTTAACTCGCTGTACGTACCCGCTTTAGCCAGTAGCGCTTCAATCGATGGAGAGAACAGTGCGCCGCCGATGCCGGTAAGGCACGCCCCCAGAATGATGGGCCATAGGGACTGCCCAAACGCCAGCAGCAGATAGCCTACAACGCGAACAATGCAGCCGCACAGGATGATAACCTTTGCGCCGTACCGGTCAGAAAGTGCGCCGCCGAGGATGAACATCCCTTGCTGCGAGAAGGTACGCAATCCGAGAACCAATCCGATGATGGCACCGGAGAGCCGCATGTCGTCGCGCAAAAATATCGCCAGAAAGGGGACAACCGCGTAAAAGCCGATGTTAAAAACAAACTGGCTGCCCAGTAAAACGGACGGCTGAAGCGTTGTGGCCGGACGCAGGGAGAAAAGAGACATGCAACCGCATCCTAAACGATAAAATGAATGTGCTTTTTACCATGGAAGCGGGAGATCTCGATTTTCGTTTTCACCCGAAAGACATCCCAGAGCAACGCTTCCGACAAAATATCCTCGGGGGTCCCGGTGGCGATGATTTGCCCGCCCTGCATTACAATCAGCGAATCACAGAACATCGCTGCGTGATTGAGATCGTGAATGGCCACAATGCTGGTGACGGGTAACTCGCTGATCAACTGCATTAGCTGCATTTGATGGTGAATGTCCAGATGGTTGGTCGGTTCGTCCAGCAGGATCTCGCTGGGCGTCTGCGCCAGCGCACGAGCAATGTGTACCCGCTGGCGTTCCCCACCGGAGAGACTCAGCCAGCCTTGAGCGCTTTTTTCCAGCATGTCCACTCTTTGCAGGGCGGCAGTGACGGTCTCATCATCGTGCGCGCTCCAGTTCGAAAAAGCGGAGTGATGAGGAATACGCCCGAGCTTGACCACGTCGCGAACGCGCATGTTGGCCTCGGTCATGCCATGCTGCTCAACGAAGGCTACCCGGCGGGCAAGCCGCTTTTTGGCAATACGGGCAATGTCTTGCCCGTCCAGCGTCACGCGGCCGGCATCTGGGCGACGCAGGCCCGCGAGGATACGCAAAAGCGAAGATTTACCGCAGCCATTGGGGCCAAGCAGCCCCACGGTTTCACCGCGAGAAACGCTCAGCGAGACACCATTGACGATGACCTTTTTGCCTACCTTCCAGGTAATGTTGTCAGCGGAGATACTCATCACTTATTCCTTGAACGGTAAATAATCACGGCAAAGAAAGGCACGCCGACCAGCGCAGTCACCACGCCGACCGGCAGACTTTGTGGCGCAATCAGCAGACGCGAGGCAATGTCGGCCAGCACCATCAGGATAGCGCCCGCCAACGCGCTGGCAATCAGCAATGTCCGGTGCAGCGGGCCAAAAAAGAAACGCATCACATGCGGAACCACCAGTCCCACGAAACCGATAGACCCCGCCATACTGACGATGGTCGCGGTGATGAGCGCGGTGACGGTAAAAAGAATTAGACGCACCCGGGGAACCGCGATGCCGAGCGATGCGGCAGCATCGTCACCGAAAGTAAATGCATCCAGCGCCTGGGAATAGTAAAGGCATACGGCAAGCCCTATCACCACCACCGCTAGCACAAGCTGGAATTCAGGCCATCGTACGCCGCTGAAGCTTCCCAAAAGCCAGAACATCACATCACGCGCCTGCTGCGCGCTGGCTGACGTGCTGATGGTGTAAGCGGTAATCGCATTGAAGAGCTGGGAAGCCGCAACACCAGCCAGAATAGTGCGTTCATTTCCGCCGCGCGCGCCGTTGGTCAGAAAAGCGACAAAGGCAAAGGCGGCAAACGCACCGGCAAAAGCGCCCACAGAAAGAGAGACGGCTCCGGTACCTATGCCCATAACCACGACGGAAACCGCTCCCGTCGATGCTCCGGCAGAAACGCCGAGCACATAAGGCTCGGCCAGCGCATTTTTCAGCAAGCTTTGCAAAACGGCGCCGCAAATGGCTAACCCGGCGCCGCTGCATGCCGCCACCAGTGCACGGCTCAGACGGAAATCCCAAATCACGCTTTCATGGATGCGACTGAGCGGCATTTCAGTCAGCCCTATTTTATTGCTGATGGCATAAAAGACGCTTTGCAGCGGGATCGAAAGCTCCCCCAGGCTCACGCCAAGCGCGATCACCAGGAATAACAGCGCCACGGCGAGCAAGATCGTGAAGCTCCGAAACAGCCTCTTGCGTGGCTGAAGAACGGCGGTCGTCATCAGTTCAGTCCCAGTTTTCTGAGTTGTTCGCCCACCTGTTCAGCACCGTAGAGCGTCCTGATTGTCGGGTTCATCGCCTGGCCGTCCATCACCACGATATGACCTTTTTTCACTGCGTCCAGTTGGCTGATGGCCGGATCGCTTTTTAGGAATTTGATTTTTTCCGCCGCGTTGTCAAGCGCCCAACGATTACGATCCAGACTGGAGACCACGATTACATCCGGATTCGCTGCGATAATGCTTTCCCAACTCACCGTCGGCCACTCTGTCTCGGAAGTGATGGCGTTATGCCCGCCCAGCACGTTCGCGATAAATCCGGATGCGCTGTTTTTCCCTCCTACATAGGCATCAGCTGAGGGGGATGAGCTCGAGAACCAAAAGACAAAGGAGAGATCCTTCTTGTTTTTACCGAATTCCTGGCGCAGATTCGCTTCACGCTTTTTGAAATCGGTAATAACGGCCCGGCCGCGATCTTCAACGTTAAAAATGTTGGCGAGATCGGCAATTTCTTTATAGAGATAGGTCATATCCCACAGCTTTTGGCGGCTGCCATACATATCGCCGGTGGCTTTTTTGGTGGCGCACATGCCCGGTGACACGTAGCTGTTCACGCCCAGGGTCACCAGATCTTCACGTTTGGCGACCTTGCTTTCAGGTCCAAGCAACAACGGTGACTGAGCGGGAACGAAATCCGGATTTTGCGCAAGCACGGATTCAAGGGTGGGGATTTCTACTGTCAGCGTCTTGATTTTTGCATTCTGTTCAGCCAACTGCGGCAATACTTTGGTCGGCCAAAACGCACTGGCGGTCACCTTATCTTGCAGGCCCAGCAGGAGCAAAATTTCAACGGTATTTTGCCCCAGCGCCACTACGCGTTCAGGTGCCTGGGTAAATGTCTCTTTATACCCACAGTTTTCAATGGTCAGAGGATAGACAGTGGCCTGAGCAGAACTGACTGAGGCAAACATCATACCCAACGTGCAGATGACCTTTTTCATTAGCTATCCTTCATTAAAATCGTTTTCGAAAATCCAGGATGTTTTTTAATGTAAATGAAACTCATTATTGAGGCGGAATTTTATACAATGGCCCATATGAGGTGTCAATAAGAGATAATTTCTGAAGGTGACTACTACGTAGGCAAGTGCATATGAAACAGTAAGCGGCCCACAGGGTGAGCCACCTAAGCTAAGTGGCAAATGCAACGCCCTTTGCCCATATTAAGGTTAAACGGAACTGCCGGCCATAAGAAAGCATATGGATATATTATGAATTAAAACCACTATTTCACATTCAAATATGAAACTAAAAATAGACAAATCGAGTAGCGCTACGACTACTTCCGTCCTATTTTAAATCAATCTTAAAAGAAAAATAAGTCAATCTTTATTTTAAAAAGTGACATAGCACAATCCGATTATAATCAATAAAAGCACTTCATCTTATGCGTTAGTCATTAATAAAATTCGATGATCATTTCTCAAAAGCAATAATGCAACCTGTCTCCCAGACCCTTAAAGCCCAGGAGCAGAGGTATTAAGCTGCCAGAATCAAGGATTATTTACTGCTGCCCTAAATAAGGTTGGCATTGATCCAAGATGCCACGTCGGTGACCGGAATGGCATGCTGTTGATTGAAAGTCACACTCTTATCCCATGCAACACCTCGTCCTTGAGCAAAAACAGCACGATACTTATGCATCATATCTTGCGGTTCGCGTGCCAGCTCATCCAGCAAATACTGTTCGCTCCACACCGAACGGGTGAAGGGGCGACCGAGAGCAGCTTGTAACTTGTCAGCCACCTCTTCGTAAGTCACTGTGTCACCGGCTATATATACGATTTCGTCACGGATACGGGGTGCTGCAAACACGATTGCGGCAGTCAGCATCCCTATATCATCCGGCGTTGTCAACGTCATCGTGTTATCAAGGCTGCCCAAAGCATTAACTGTGCTATTTTGCAGGTCAACAACACCGAAGGTCGGCTCAAACAGATAGCTCATGAATATACCGGTCGAGATGATCACCCACTCCGTCTGATGCTGACTGCGCAGCAATTCGCGCACATCCAGCTGAGCGTCGAAAATATTCTGGGGGCTACCGCGGCCAATTGCGTCAAAATCGGCTCCGAACTGCCAAGGGAAGTATCTCTGGATGCGAGCCTGCAAGGCCGCTTTCGCCAATTTCATTGGCGTCTCGATTCCAGCCGCATAACCCGCACAACCGATTACTGTGTCATATTGTGCAAATACTTCGGCGAGCTCATCAATTGAGCTGGTGACAAGATTGCCTGGGACAATCTCAATCCCAAGTTCACGGATCTCCGTGATAACATGTCGCTTCTGTGGATCACTGGATTCAACCGTACTTGCTCGCAGCAACACACTTATTTTGGCGTCATCTACGTCTTTCGCTCTGCGCGCAAGATTGCGCAGCACCGGTAGGCCAAGTTCGCCAGCCCCGAGCACAAGAATATTTTTAGACGTAACGTCAAGCGTTTTATTGTTCATAATTCAACCCGTCAAGAATGTGTTTCGGCACTCTAACAATTCATGGTCGAGTAAAAAAGAAGGTACATGCATGATACTGGAAGCCAATAACATCGATAGAGATGAAATTCTCCAATACTCTCAGGCCGTGTGTAACGGGCTAAGAGATGATGATGATGGGTTGCGGCGGGAAGTGCTCGCACATGCCGGAAGCCGCTGGTCACTCGGTATTATCAACACGCTAGGCGTGTATGGCAGACTGCGCCACGCAGAAATCGGCAGGCGCATGCATGGGGTAACCCAGCGTATGTTGACACGAACGTTACGACAGCTCGAGCGTGACGGCTTAGTACTCCGTCATGATTATGAAGAAACGTCTCCCAGAGTCGAGTATGAATTGTCCGATACGGGCATGGAGCTGCTCGTCCGTATGATCCCACTCTGGACCTGGATCGTCGGGAATGCCGATCGCTTCCGAGAGGCAAGATTGAATTTCGACAAACAACACGGCGATGCGGACTCGTAGCTTGTCCTATGGAGTAACGCAACGCCACATTCCCCCTCCCACTGCCGCGCAAAATAATCTGAAGTGGATGTTAGGTCTGTGATGGAAAAGCGACTTTCGCAACATCGGCACGTTAGCGAGTTCGAGTTTCTGCCACGTTGAGGGTTAGCTTGCGTTGGTATATCCGCCCGTCAACGCAAAGTGGCAAAGTACTGTGTCGGCGATTTACCCAATGCTTTTTTGAACATCGTGATGAAGGCGCTCACCGAATCATAGCCCAGTGCGCCCGCCACATTTTGCACTGATTGCCCATCAGCCAGTTGGCGCAAGGCAATCATCAGATGCAGTTGCTGGCGCCAGCGTCCAAAACTCATGCCCGTCGCGCTTTGCACCAGCCTGGACAGCGATCGCTCGCTGGTTGCAAGCCGATTAGCCCATTGCTGCAACGTCGTGCGATCGCCAGGATCGGCAAAAAGCACATCAGCAATGTGTCTGATTTTAGGGTGGTCGGATACGGGCAGATAGAGCGCAGTAACGGGCGTGTCAGGAATCTGCTCCAGCAGCACTGCAGCGAGTCTGGCCGTTTTACCTTCGGAAGAATAACGAGGTTCCTGTTCAGCAAGGTGAAGAACGAGTTCACGGACAAGCGGCGTAATGGCGATCGTACAACAGATTTTGGGCATAACCGCCGCACCGGGTTCGATAAAAAGAAAGCAGGTACGGGCATTTTGCGTTACGCGGCAACTGTGCGGCATATCGCCGGGGATCCAGACCGCGTGTCCGGGAGGCACCAGCCACAGCGCATTCTGTACTTCACAACTGACTGCGCCGTGTAAAGACAGTATTAGCTGACCTTTGCGGTGAGCATGGGGGCCGAGACCTGAATACTCGTCCATAGAGGCCACGTTCAGGGCGACGGCTGCCTGAGTGAAAATATCTGAGTCAAACTCTTCAGGTGAAGATACCGTTTTTTTGCGGTCTGGCATAATTTAGATATAAGTTGTCTGATTATCTATATTTTGTACATCTTGGGTATCTTAAAGTCTCTTCTTTTTTGAGAGAAAGTCAGAAAGATGTCAAATACAACCAACAAGTGGCAGGCCCTGGCACTTGTGACGGGAATTCTTTTTATCGCCGCTAACCTACGAGTTCCTTTCACCGGTATAGCGCCGGTTTTACCGTTAATCCAGAATCATTTTGGGCTGAGTATCACCGCCGTGGGGTTGCTCAATTCACTGCCGTTACTTGCTTTTGCGGCATTTTCCCCGCTAAGCGCGCCCATTGCACGCCGATTCGGACTGGAGCGCACGCTTTTTGGCGCGCTGTTGATGATTTCGGCAGGGATCCTGCTGCGTTCTGCTGGCAGCATCTGGGCGCTGTACGCCGGTACGATCCTGATAGGTACCGGGATCGCGCTGGGGAATGTTTTGCTGCCAGGCTTGATCAAGCGCGACTTTTCGTCAAACGTGGCCTCCATGACGGGCGCTTATTCCATCACGATGGGAGCCGCGGGCGCTGTCGGTTCGGCCATGATCATTCCACTGACGCAGCTCTGGAGCTGGAACATCGCTTTGGCGTTGATCGCCATAGCTCCGTTATTTGCGCTCATTTTATGGCTGCCGCAGCTTAAAAAGCACCATCAGCAAACGTTGCCAGGCCCGAAAAAATCTGCAGCCGTCGCGGTTTGGACATCGCCTCTGGCATGGCAAGTCACGTTATTTATGGGACTGAATGCCATGCCTTTTTATGTTGCGGTGGGCTGGTTGCCTGCAATTCTTGCAGACAGCGGCATATCTTCTGCAAAAGCAGGCACAGTACACGGCATGCTGCAGCTGACCACGGCTATCCCTGGATTACTCCTGGCGGCCACGCTGCGCCGCCTGAAAGACCAAAAGCTGGCGGCCGTCTCTGTCAGTCTGTTAACGGCGCTGTCCCTCATCGGAATCGTGTATGCCCCCGGTCTGGCGATGCTTTGGGCAGCTATTTTAGGGTTCGGTTCTGGAGCCAGCATGATGCTGGGTTTGACCTTTATCGGTTTGCGTACCAAAAACGCCGGCGACGCGGCGGCTCTGTCAGGCATGGCGCAGTGTGTCGGCTATCTGATGGCGGCCATCGGCCCCCTACTACTGGGCAAAGTACATGATTGGTCAGGCGGCTGGGCCATGCCGTTGCTGGTGACTGCTGCGATCGCGGTGGCGGGCGCCTGTACCGGCATGGCGGCCGGACGAAACGCCCATCTGGAACCCGCATCCTCACTGAGCTGAATCTTGACTGCTGTCTTCGGGAGAGCGGAACGTTCTCCTGATGTTTTCTATACCGGGATTTTTCGATACCGGATATTGTGCAACACACTTCTAAATCCAGTTTCTAATACGAGTAAGGCAGTATTCCATGAGTAATATTCTTATTGTCAATGGCGCCAAACGTTTTGACTTTGCCAAAGGTGAGTTAAACGAACACTATGCCACTACCGCACATGAATTGTTAAGCCAGCTTGGGCACGAGGTTTCCATGACAAAGGCTGACAGCGATTTTGATCCTCAACGCGAGATAACGAAAATACTTAACAGTGACGTCTTGATTTATCAGATGCCAGGCTGGTGGATGGGCGAACCCTGGACGGTAAAAAGATGGATCGATGAAGTGTTTACAGCCGGCCACGGCATTCTGTATGAAAGTGATGGCCGTACACGCTCTGATGCGTCGAGAAAATATGGTTCAGGCGGTCTCCTGCAGAATAAAAAATACATGCTTTCTCTTACCTGGAACGCCCCATTAGAAGCATTTAACGATCCGCACCAGTTCTTTGAAGGTCAGGGCGTGGATGGGGTATACCTGCATTTTCATAAGGCGAACCAGTTCTTGGGCATGCAATCGCTGCCCACCTTTATCACCAATGATGTGGTCAAAGCGCCGGATGTAGAGAATGAGATCAGGCGTTTCAGCAATCATCTTACGGCACTCTTTTCTTAATGGCCGATAAAACCACGCCCTGAAAAGGGCGTGGTTTTCCCCACAGGGCGCAGAGAACAGGGGCTTGATGATGGCGGCGGTGTGGCTTCGATTTCTTACCGTCCTCCGCTCAAACACGCTTGCTTCGTTCGTCCCCTGAGTGATCAGGGGCTGCTCTTCGCATTCAGTCGCCCGCACCGGCGCTGCGGATAAGCCCAGCTACCCAGTCAGCAAAGGCGCGAACGGCGGGAGAAAGAAAGCGCTGATGCGGATAAAGCAAATTGACCGGCGCCGACGGCGGCTGCCAGTCAACCAGCACCTCGATTAACCTTCCTTCCTGCAGATGTGCTGAAACCACGCTCTCTGCAAGCTGTGCCAACCCGAAACCGTCAAGACACATGTTGATGTAGAGGCCCGTTTCATTCACGGCGGCCACCCCGTTCACCGGTACGGCCAGTGTTTCAGCACCGCGGACAAAGCGCATTTCGTTCACACGCCGGGTTTGACCGGAAAAATAGTGAATCGCCCGATGCCGGGACAGTTCGTCAGGCGATTGCGGAACGCCATATTCCCGGAGATAACTCGGCGACGCGCAGGTGACCCAGCGAAACCGCCCCAGCGGGCGGGCAACCAGCGTGGAGTTATGCAGCTCCCCCACCCTGATCACGCAATCTACCCCCTCCTGAACCAGATCAACCTGCCTGTCGCTCACCCCGACCATCAGATAAATCTCTGGGTAAAGCCGGAAAAAGTCTTTCAGACGAGGCATGACGATGAAATGGGCGATCCCCCCGGGCATATCAACCCGCAAACGCCCCTGCGGTCGTTTTACCGCCTCCGTCAGGCCAGCTTCCGCATGATCGATTAACGTAAGTATTTCGCGGCACTGCACCAGATACTGCAATCCTTCCGGGGTGAGGCTCACCCGCCGCGTTGTCCTGTTCAACAGCCGCACCTGCAAGTATTTCTCAAGGTTTTTTATGGTGCCAGTTACCGTTGACGAAGGTAGTGACAGCGCTTCTGCCGCGCGCACGAAGCTTCCGGCTTCAGCGACCCGCGTAAAGATCTGCATAGCCTGAATACGATCCATATTTCCTCTCCCGCGCGCCGCCAAATCGCCGGCAGTCAATTTTATTATTCGCATATTATGAATAATAAAAACGCGTTAAGCATCTTTTTCACACTAATTGAGTGGCGTATTGTTTTCCTATTAATGAGGAAAGAGGCTGTTTAAATGACCGATTACATCAGAAATATCGTTAATAATCATACAAAAACCCCACCAACAACGCTGATCCGTGGCGCAACGATACTGAGCATGGATGAGAATGTAGGTAATATTGAGCGCGGTGATGTTCTTATCACTGGCTCAACCATCACCGCAGTGGGTCAAAACCTGGACGCACAGGGTGCTCACATCATAGATGCCACTAACATGATTGCCATGCCGGGGATGGTGGATTCTCATCGCCACTCTTGGGAAGGACAGTTGCGCCGCATAAACCCTAATGCCACCTGTCTGGACGACTACAGCAACGCCACGCACTTCTCTTTCGCCAAATACTATCGCCCCGGCGATATTTATATCGGCAACCTGCTGACTGCCCTGGGCGCTATTGACGCAGGCATAACTACCATCATTGATAACTCCCATAACAGCCGCACCGCCGCGCATTCAGACGCTGCCGTAGAGGCCCTGTTTGACTCGGGTATCCGCGCCATCCATGCCTCTGGTGCGCCGGTATCGGGAGAGTGGGACAGAGCGCACTGGCCGGGCAACTGGCAGCGCCTGCAAGAAAAGTATTTCAGAAACAACCCTGAAAGCCTTGTTTCTCTCGGTGTCATGGCTCAGTTGGAACCGGAGTTGTGGGCCGAGGCTCGCAGGCTGGGGCTGCCAATCGTCACTGAATTCTTTGGGGCTGGAATGGCTTCGGAGCTTGAATCGCTGCATCGGCGGGGGCTTCTTGGCCCGGACAATATTTTCAATCACTGCACGGCGCTGCCTGACGAGGGATGGCAAATCCTGCGGGAGGCCGGCGTGCGAGTCAACGTCTGCCCGCGCTCCGATGCGCATTACGGCATCGAGAACGGCATGTTTGCCATTCAGGCAGCGCAGCGTCATGGCATCAATCCCGGCCTGAGCGTCGACAATGAAACCTCATACAGCACCGACATGTTTATGGAAATGCGCGTGGCGTTTTACCTGCAGCGGGTTATGGGCATGCATCAGCACTGCTGCGGTTCTGCACATTCGCTGACAACGCTTCCGGCAGCACAGCTCCTCAAAGCGGCGACCGTCGATGGCGCGGCCTGCGCTGGGCTGCAGGACAAAGTCGGTAGCCTGGCGCCAGGCAAACAGGCTGACCTGATCCTGATCAACGCCGGCGACATCAATCTGTATCCAAACGGGAATGCCTTTGGCACGGTGGTACATGCAACGGAACGCAGCAATATTGATACTGTCATGATCGGCGGTCGCATCGTCAAGCAGAAAGGCAAAGTCCTGGGCGTGGACAGCGCGCGTCTGCGTACAGCGATTGATGAATCACGTGAGCATCTGTTTGCCGCCGCCGGGTATGAGCCTGATATTTTTGCGGAAACCTTCCTGCCGCTGAAACAGGCGCACTGACAGGGATGAAACGCATGAGCATGATGTATTACGTAATCGCTTTTGCCGCCGGTCTCGGGATCACCCTGCAGACCACCCTGAACAGCCAGCTGGCGCGAGGACTCGGAGGCGATTCGGTGACAGCCGCGCTGTTTTCCTTCGCGGCCGGGGCATTCAGCCTCGGGATTTACTCGCTGCTGCGCGGGGGATTATTCACCTCACTTGCAGCCATTCCGTCTCAACCGCTATGGAGTCTGGCGGGAGGGCTGATCGGTGCCTGCGCCTTGTTCAGCTATGTCGTGCTCACACCTAAAATCGGCTTTTCAGCCCTGCTTGGGCTGGCGATTGTCGGGCAGTTGCTCTCGTCGCAGGTAATTGATCATTTTGGTCTATTGGGTGCTCTACGCCGGCCGGTGTCGTTGCTTAAGCTGGGGGGGATGCTGGTCATGCTGGTCGGGCTTGCCGTCATGTTGTTCGGCGATCGACTGTCTGCGCGTTTACTGCACTGACAGAATGACACACAGCTCCCTAATCGTTGCGGATATTTGCCCTAGCGCAGACGTCCGTAAGCATGTCTTAAAAGCGTAATACATACTTTTCCTCTATGGAGTATTAACATGTTTTCAATTGCAGCAGATGTCAGAAATACACTGGGAGAGTGCCCCCTGTGGTGCGAAAGAACACGCAGGCTGTTCTGGACTGACATTGAAGGCAGTGAACTGCTCGCCTTAGAAAAAGATAAAAACGTCGTGATGCGATGGTCTCTGCCTGAGCGGCTCGGATCGTTTGCCCTTACTGAAAAGGCTGACGTACTGCTGATGGGGTTAGCATCACGTCTCGGCCTCTATAATCTGAATACCCAGGTTTTTAGCACGGTGAGTGCATCACCGGGGGTTAGTGGAACACGAATAGGCGATGGGCGTTGCGATCGCTCGGGCAATTTTTTGTTTGGAACCATGGATGATAACCATCCTCCCAAAGTCATCGGTCAATTTCACCGACTTAACGCAGCTACTCTGACAGTTGAGACGCTTTCCCTACCCGAAGTTGCCATCCCGAACAGCATCTGTTTCAGCCCGGACGGCGGCACGATGTATTATTGCGACTCAATGCAGGGACGCATATTCTGCTGTGATTACCCCACTTTGGATAACCAACGCGTGTTTACTGAGACAGAAGGAAAAGGGGCACCTGATGGCTCCTGCGTGGACGCAATGGGCTATTTATGGAATGCAGAGTGGGGAGGAAATCGTGTTGTACGGTATTGCCCAGACGGTACGCTCGACCGCATTCTGCCATCCCCGGGTATTCAGACCACCTGTCCGACGCTGGGGGGCGAGGCATTTACAACGCTATATTGCACCAGTGCCAGCATAGCTCTATCTACACCATCGAAGTATGACGGTGCGTTATTGAAAGCCGAACCAGCCGTATTTGCCGGTTTGCCTGAAAGCCGCTTTGCGGCAGTAACATATCAACAACACTAATTATTTTATGTTCGGCAGTGCTGTTTCTTAGCGGGTGAGTACCGAAGCTGTCTAAAAATCAATCCTGATATACATCTCACCAAAAAGGCACAGGCTCTGGTCGCCACTGCTCAGTCTCAGACCGGCAATACCTACCTGAGCGCCAAGGGCTGGCCGGAGGTGGAACCCTGACCTTGTACGGCCAGCCACTGCGCGTTGGTGGTCTCACCTTCCAGCCCGGCGACCTCTTGTTACCGTAGCATAACGCCGTGGGCGAGGTGGTCAACGTGCAGCTGATTAACGCCAGCGGCGACATGCGCATGCCTGCGGGCGGGCATATACCCTGAACGGCCCAGACAACGCGGTTATCTGGCTCACCGAAGGCTACGCCACCGGCCTCACGGTGCACTGCCTTACCGGTGAGACGGTCTGCGTGGCACTGAGCGCCGACTACCTGGAGGCCGTGGCGCAGCAACTGCGCAGCCACTATCCGGATGCACGGCTGCTGCTGGCGGCTGATAATGATCGGAACGGTACCGGGTAGACTCGCGCCGTCGAGGCGGCCACACTCACCGGCGGCACTCCGGCGTTGCCGCCCACAGAGGGCGACTGGAACGACGTTTATGGCCGGAAAGGGGTTATCAGCACGTGATGAACCTGACTGCGTTCGGCTAGGCGGTGCCGCAGACGCTGAAAGAGTATGAGCATACGCTGCTGAAATGCCGCACCAAATAGGGAACCTGATATTGAGTGAGGAATGTGAGGTGGACTGGCTGCCGAAGTGCGGCGCGCTGTGACGATAAGTGAGTTGATCGGCCGAGACGATCAATGGGCCATTATTGATCTGCCAAACCCATTGGACGCTCAATCACTACGCCGCCTATAGTTGCAGTGAATAATGAACAGCAACACCAGGGCATTCTATCGGCCGCTGAACGGCCAATATCATAACGACAAGCGCTCCCCAAACCGGCTCAGGCCGGTTTTTTTGTGCCTACAATTCGGACTGTTCACCCTGTAGGTGAACAGGGATGTACACCAAGAAGATAGCTATGTGTCAATCAACTAATTGAAATTAAATGGTAAATAAAAAAGGTGTATAGGGTGAACAGTTTTCCTGTAAATCTTTTTTATATTATGAGCGGTGGGTGGGTGCTAATTGCTTATAATTTATTCGATTTGTTGTGCACTATTTTATTATGTGTAGATTCATGTATAAAGATATGATGTTTTTAATTAATTGCCCTTTAAAACAGTGTGTTATGTTTTTTATTTTACTCCTATTATCGGCACCATGCTCTCTTCCTACCACATCCTTAATTATCCCTAAACGCTTTGAATTACAATGAATCGATTGGTTTGTTGTCCGGTAAAATCCGGCGCGCGTGTACTTCTGTTCGGTCTTGAATTTTCGGCTAGCTTTCACTGCCATGGCTGAGAGCTCGTTTGAACAAACTGATTACGCTAGTACGTATTGCTATTTTGACGGGACGTAAGAAACGCCATCGCTACCGCACCAAGAAGTAATAAGCCACTCAAGCCAAAAGTACTTCGCCATCCCAGGCTGTCAAACATCATGCCACCTGCCGTTGAACCAAGGGCAATCGAGAGCTGAATCACCGCAACCATCAGGCCGCCTCCGGCTTCCGCATCCTCGGGCAGCGTGCGTGTAATCCATGTCCACCATCCCGTTGGCGCGGCGGTTGCCAGCATGCCCCAGAGGCCTAACAGCAACGAGACAGCCCAAACGTGATGCCCGGCAAGAATCAGGGCGATGGCAATGACAGCCATCAGCCCAGGAATGGCCATCAGCGTTAGATAGAATTTCCTATTGAGGAATGCCGGGACAACCAGCGTGCCAATAAAACCGGCCACACCGATAACCAGTAAAATTAGCGACAAGCCAGAGAAATCAACCCGCGTCACCAACTCCAGAAACGGACGCACATAGGTAAATAACGCAAACTGCCCCATAAAGAACAGGCCACAAGCCAGCATGCCAATGGAGACAACAGGGCGACTGAACAGGCGCAATACGGATCCGCGTGACGCAGGGTTATTATTGCCGTTCATACCCGGCAGACTCACGCACTGCCAGATAAAGGCCGCGGCCGCGACGGGGACCAGGCACAAGAAAGCGCCTCGCCATCCGATGGTCGCTCCAAGATAGCTACCCAGCGGCGCTGCCACTACCGTCGCCAGCGCATTGCCGGCGTTGAAAATAGCCAGCGCACGCGTAACCTGATGCTGTGGCACCAGACGAATTGCCGTTGCCGCAGACATCGACCAGAATCCACCGATCGCAATACCTATCATCGCGCGGCCTGCCATATACATCAGATAGTTGGAAGCCAGTGCGATAACGAGCCCCGACACGGCCATCAGAATCGTCATCCCCAGCAGTAAGTACTTGCGATTCACATTTCCAGCCAACGTCGAAAGCGTCAGGCTGGTCAGGACGGCCAGCGCGCCGGAGATGGCAATTCCCTGTCCCGCCAGCCCCTCCGTCACGTCTAAATCACGGGCAATCGGCGTAAGCAGGCTGACGGGCATAAATTCCGATGCAATCAGCACAAAGACGCACAGGGTCATGGCAAAAATGCCGCTCCAGTAAGCGGGCTGATTATTCGGTGATGGTGTTTGGCTAAGTGCAGACATAGTCAGATTTCACGGAAGTCAGAATAAAAGCCACCCGCGTAGACAGGCGGCTTTTAATGTTGTCAGTAGAGGGGCTATTTCAGATTGGCTTTGAAAAATTGTTCGAACTTAGCGAAAGGTATTTTACCGGCCGCATTGTCGTACAGGTCCACATGATTTGCACCGGGGACAATCACCAGCTCTTTTTCTTTACTGCCGACCGCCTTATAAGCATCTTCGGCAAAATAGCGTGAATGGGCTTTTTCACCGGTCACGATAAGCGTCGGGATAGTAATTTCGCTGGCGTAGCTCAGCAGCGGCATATTCATAAACGACAGCGGCATCGTTGCCGTCCACGCCCCGGTCGAGTTAACGGAGCGTTCGTGGAAACCGCGCGGCATGCGGTAGTAATCAAAGAACTCCTTCAGCACCGGATGCGGATCGGCCGGCAGGGTTTCTGGCAGAATGCGCTCACCCGCGCTGACCTTGCCATTGCTGTCGACGTTAATATCATGGCCACCTCGTGCGAACGTTCCGCTTTCCGCATCCTTCCAGCGTTGTTCATTCAGATACTGCAGAACGGCACGACGGTCGGCGGTCGAATAACGGTCTTTGCCATCACCTACGCCATGGCCCATCGCCCGGCTCATGTCGTACATCACGCTGGTGGCCACCGCTTTGACGCGGGTATCCATCGCGGCGTCGTTTAACGCCATGCCGCCCCAGCCGCAAATGCCGAGCAGCCCAATACGGTTGCGATCCACCTCTTTTTGCAGCCCCAAGAAATCTACCGCCGCGCTGAAATCTTCCGTGTTGATATCCGGCGAGGCGACGTTACGCGGATAGCCGCCGCTTTCCCCCGTATAAGAAGGGTCGAACGCCAGGGTAACAAATCCCTGTTCCGCCAGCGTTTGCGCATACAGGCCGCTGGATTGCTCCTTCACCGCGCCAAAAGGCCCGCTGACGGCAATCGCCGCCAGCTTGCGATCGCCACGATCTTTGGGGAGATAAAGGTCGCCCACTAAGGTGATCCCATATCGATTTTGAAACGAGACCTTACGATGATCGACTTTCTGGCTCTCGGCAAACGTCTTGTCCCATTTATCGATCATCGAAACAGGAGCATTCGGATTGACTGAATCAGCATAACTCATTGTCGTGACTCCACTTAATGATGCGAATAACAGCATGGCAGGCATTGCGGTTTTTAGCGTTCGGGTGAAAGCTTTCATAAAAATCCCCATGAAAAACAAGATAGAGAGACAGGTTTCCTACGGACAACGCTGCTGTGCTTTGTTTTGATGGGCTCATTATAGTGAGCAGAATTAATGCTGATTAGAGGGAGATAATTGCTAAGATTAATACCATATTGTTATAAATTAATGCTGAGACTGGCGTCATTCTTGGGGGGAGTAAATCAATGGCAAAAAGGGAGAACTACAACGAGCTTTACCTGTTTATGCAGGTGGTACGGGAAGGCAGTTTTACCGCTGCGGCTCACAGGCTTGGCCTGGCTCAATCGGGGATAAGCCGTTCTGTTCGCGAGCTTGAAGAAAGGTTAGGTGTCCAGCTACTGGTGCGTACCACGCGTAAGCTATCGCTGACGCAAGCGGGTGAGCAGCTCTATCAGAAAACGGAGTCCGGATTTGATACCTTAGATCTTGGGCTTGCGACACTGGCGCATTATCGTGAGACCCCTTCCGGCACGGTCCGCATCAATGCCAGCCAGCACGCGATTGATAAATGCCTGCTGCCAAAGCTTGCGGTATTTAAACAGCGCTATCCTGATATCAGGCTCGAACTCATGAACGAGAGCCGGTTCGTCGATATTATCGAGGAAAGATTCGATGCAGGCATCCGTCTTGGGCCTGAAGTAGGCCAGGGCATGGTCGCGGTGCGCATTACGCCCGATATGGAGATGGCGATTGTGGGGACTCCTGAACATTTTCGTCGTTACGGTTTTCCACAAAATCCTGCGGATTTAAAGACACATCCCTGTATCGCCTATCAGCTTGCCGACGGCAGCCTATACCAGTGGGAACTCCATCAGGATGATAAAAAAATCACTCATCGGCCGGAAGGGCAATGGGCCTTATCTGACAGCTATATGGAGGCAGAAGCCGCGCGGCTGGGCCTGGGGCTGGCCTATGTTCCTGTCGAGTTGGTTGCCGATGATTTAGAGCGTGGGGTGCTAATCAGGGTATTACAGCGTTACAGCCTGCGAATGGAAGGGTTATTTCTTTATTATCCCCATCGCAATGTATCCCCCGCCCTAAGAATGGTCATTGAGACATTGAAAATTTGAGAGTTGCGATGGCCGCTCCTGCACTGTGCAGGATGGACGGCAAAGCCGCTTGTATAAAGCAGACTTAGTTGACATCAAAATGAATGATGGAAATGAGGTAAACCGATTGGCGAAATACAACGCCGTATGAAGGACGATGCGTCGGGCGATAGGGGCGATAAATATGTAATGGCTGAGCTGCCTGGCCCATTAGATGCTCACTTGTCACACCGGCTTTGACGCCACTGGTTCAAATAGGCGAACCCTAGTGTACGGTAGGGTGATGGCTGTTAATCGGATAATTAATTGAATTAAATACTAAATTCCGATTGCCAACAGAGAGTGCAATTTTCCTGTCACTCTTTTTTGCAGCGGATTAAATATGGCGTTGTTAATAACTTATGCCTCAGGGATAGTATGGAGGGATAGCGCATAGTCAAATCAATGCGATCTCCCATTTGTCTACCGTTTCGCCGGTTAAACAACCGTTTAATTAATTACTGTTATAATTACCCCCGTTGAGCCTTGCAGGAGTGAATGTTTTTCTCCGTAAGCATTGCGATGCGGCGCTCTGTGGAGCGGCATCCGTTTTTGGACATGCCGGTGGTTCGGTGAGAAGTAAGGAGAAGTGTACTATGAGCAGAAAAGACAAGCTCGCGGCGGCCCTGCTGGCCATCTTCCTGGGTGGGCTGGGCATTCACAAGTTTTACTTAGGGATGAAGTGGTGGGGGCTGTTCTACCTGCTGTTCTGCTGGACGGGGATCCCGGCGATTGTCGGCTTTATCGAAGGCATTATTTATCTGTTCCAATCGGAAGAGAAATTCAATCAGAAATATAATCCTGGTCTGATTTAATGCTTTGCTGACGGCGCTTCCTGTTAAGGGAAGCGCCGTTTTTCATTCCGTTACTGTTTCTTCATCATCTTGCCGCGCATTTCTTCACTCATCATTTTATTCGAGCTGGAGATCACGCAGTTATATTGCTTGCCTTGGTTAATGACCATAAAGGTGCTGACCGGATTTTTAAAATCCTTGTCGATGGTGAAATAAATATACGCCTGCGGCAGCGCGGCCGGTTTAAAGGCGCCGAAGGCATACACATCCGCCAGGCCCAGCGCGGAGAGATCGACCGTCAGTTCCATCGGCTGTTTGTCGTTTGGCGATGGGAACATCGATTTAGCCGACATCATCATGGTGCTGCTGTTGATGGTGTAATCGGTTTTAACCTTCATGCCCATATATTTCGATTCCGGCATGGAAAGTTCTTTTTTGCAGGCTGCGTCGTGCTGCGGCGCCGGGCTGCCGTTTTCCATCACGGCGTGCACGTGTTCCAGCGTCACTTCCGCGTTGCCGGTGGTAGGCTGCGCATCGGCCGCGTAAGCCGCGCCGCTGAAGGCGGCCACAGAGGTAAGGATAATGCCTGTAACGATTTTCATTGTCGCTCTCCGGAATGCTAATAATGATATTAATTGCGGTGTGTAGCCTATTGGCCTGATAAAACGCAAAGTTACTCGTTCCGTGAAGATCAAATATCCTCGGAATTTTTATAGTAAAGAGTGTTTCACCCACGCGGTGCGCGAGGTTGGTTTAATTATCTTGAGGGCCTTTCTCTTTTGTCTTTCAGTATGTTTACCTGCATATAAAGAGTATGTCTAAACATAGTCAATGTTTAGAATATGCACAAATTATTGCGATTTTTTCCCGCTTTAATTCTTCGCCTTTTAATACGGGTTTAAATATTGCATTGAGATACAGAGGGTTATCTTTTTACGTTGAAATCAACTCTGTGAAGCGTTATTTATGTGATCTTCATAGTCACAGAAATAACGATGAAATTATTACCTTTCTATTTAACGGCTAATTATTCATGGCATAGGCTTCAACCCCGCTAACCGCCTGAGCTAGAATCAGGCGGTTTTCTCGTGGAAAAGGATATCGCCATGGCCGCCTGGGCCCTTTTGATCGTCGGTTGGTTGTTGATTTGGCAGGATCACCCGGTTTTCGGCGTGCTGTGCATCGCGCTGTTTGCCGTGCTGCAATGGGCGAAGTACGCCGCTAAAAGCGCGCAAGACCCCGCAGAGGCGGCAGAATGGCGCAAGACCGACTGGCGCTCGCAGCCGATTGAGATGGCGCACGCCGGCGACAGCGATCGGCAGATTGGCGGCGTGGGGGAGCTGGGCATGGGCGGCCCCAATTTTTGGACGCTGCTGCTGCGTGACGGGGCGATTGTGCATAGCGCCTGTGCCGCGCCGCAGGACGTGGACGGCGGCAAGCTGCGCCTGATCCCGACCCGCAGCCGCGAGGGTGAGGGGCTGACGGTGTACGAGTCTGCCGCCCGAGTGGTGTACGCGCTGCCTGCATTGACCGATCGCGAGCAGGACGCGTTGGCCGCCGGTTCCGCTGAGGCGCTGGCGCGGCTGCGGGCGAGGTGTCGGCAGGCGGAGGCTACGCCGCTGCGTCAGCTGCGCGGTCTGTGGGTGCCTCAGTGGACTGAGGATCCGGCGGATCGTCTGGCGATCGCCTTACCCAGTGGGCGGGCGCTGGCGGCGCGCTCGATGTTGCCGGCGGATCTGCGCCAGGCGGACGATCCGGCCGCGTTGCTGCACGCGCCCCCTTATGAGCTGTTGCTGGATAACCGGCCGACGGATCGTTTTGTGCGCGATCTCGAACGCGTGGCGGAATCCCCGGCGGGTGACGGCTTGAGCGTCGGCGGCTGCCAGTTCCACGGCGAGCATATTGTCGATGGTCTGTACCATCTGTACTTCGCCGGCGAGTGGTTCAGCCTGCTCTCTCACGCGCACAAACCGGCGGGCGGGCGCGGTTCGGACACCACTTTTTTCGTCGAGCGGGTCGAGCCGCAAGACGGCGGCGTGTTCGTGATTGAATGGGATGCCTACGGCGTGGGGCCCGACGGGCGTGCGCCGCGCGTAGCGGCGCCGCCGGTCTTGGTTATCGCGGTGAGCTGGCAGGAAGCGCCGCTGCAGCTGCCCACGGCCAATAACCGCGTGACCGTGCGCTTGCCCAACGCCACGGCGTAAGGCTTAAGGCAGCACCCTGACTTCGCCGTTGTGCAAGGTCAGTACGGCGATCGGGCTGCCGGAGAAGCACTCCCTAAAGGCCCAACTGCTGGGCCGAAACGCTGCCGCAGGCAGCCCGGCCTGCCACTCCTCCCATTGCGGAGCCGGCCGATCCGGCGGCAACAAGAAGGTGACCAGCCAACCGGCTTCGCAGCGCACCCTTTGGCCGCTCGGGCGGGTAAAGGTGTGCGCGCTCGCCAGCTCCATCACCGGCGGTAAAACCTCAAAGGCGATGATCGGCACGCCGGCCACGCTCTGTGGCTGAGGAAAACGCACGGCGGTCACGCCGTCCATCGTGATAGGGCTGTCTTCGGTGCCGGGCAGGCGCGGTTCCTGCCGGTTTACCCAGCTTCCCTTCGGCAGCGTGATTTCACCAAACGGTTTTGCCTCGTCGAGCGTCAGGTAGCTGCGTTGATTCCAGCGTTCTTCCGCCCGCTGGCTCTTGATGTCCTGGATGGCCATGCCGATCAGCATCAGCGCGCACGCCACCGGGTAGACCGCCAGCGCCGAGGCCAGCAGATAGCCGCCCCAGGAGAGCGGCGGTCGCGGGCGGCCGCAGCGGGCAGAAGCGTAGCGCCAGCCCCACCAGGTGAGCAGGATACCGGTGAGCAGCAGGGCCAACAACAGCGCCAGCAATCCTGCGGCGCCGGCGCCATAACCTAACAGCATGGCAAGTTCCTTATGTTCACGGCGTGGTGGAACGATAGCGGACGAAGTAGGGCAGTGGCGGGGTCTCCCCGTCATCGCCATAGTGGCTTTCCGGTTCGATCACGGTCTGACGTGCGTCGTCGCGCCCGTTGTAGCGGTACTCCAACGGCTGCCGGTAGCGCACGTCGGATGAGCGCAGATCGAAAATCAGCGAAAGGCGCGCATCGCCGTTATCCGTTTGGGCGACCAGCTTGTCGTTGCCTGCCCACAGCTGATACAGCGATTTATCGCCGGTCTCCAGCAGCACCTTCAACTGCCCGTCGGATTGATAACGCAGGAGCTGATACAGCCCTCTTTCCAGCGTCTGTGCGATCAGGTAGATGCCGCCATCCGGGGCCTGCGCGCTTTCCGTCACGCGCACCGTGAGCCAATGCGGTTCGGCCACCTCGCCGGTTTTGCCGTTAACGGCGATGTGCAAGGCGCCGGAGCCGAGCACCGGATTCATCCAGAACAGCACGCGATCGCCGTCAACGGCGGTAAAGATCTCGGGTATGGATTTGCGCTTGCCGGAGGCGTAAGCCGTCGGTGAGTCCTCCTCGCCGCGCTCAAAACCCAGCAGCTGTCGCGCTTCCAACAGCGCCGGCAGATCCAGCGTTTGCCGCCAATGGGCGCCAAAGTCCGGGCTGTAGAATACGCCTTCGGTGCTGATGAGATACAGCGCGCGTTTACCCGGCAGCGCCACCAGTTTGCCGCCGATAAAGGAAGGCCGGTTGTCGTCGCCCTCCGGCCAGGGGATCAGCGCCCCGATGGTGCCCTGTTTCACATCGACCAGCCGGCGCCCCTTGGACAGAAAAAGCACGCACTCCTGCCCGCCGCAAACCGCATCGTGGATAGACTCGTCGAGTTCCCCCAGCATCTGCAATCCCTGCGGGCCGCTGAACAACACCTGGCTGAGATAGTTGGCCGCCCAGCCGTAAAAGCTATTGTAGGCCCCGCGCTCACTCCTTTTGCTGATGAGCAGCAGGGCGCCGTCCTGCGCCGGGTAGCTGTGGATGAGATCGTAATGGGCTATCGTCGGCAATGCTTCGTCGCTCTGGGTCCATTGCCACTGCGCATAGCGTTGTTCAGGGGCGAGGAAATAGACACCCAGCGCGCTGGTCAAAAACAGCGTCAGGATAATAAGGGGTCTTTTATAAAGCGCTAACGTCATCATTTCAGCTCCGTCACCTGTTCCTGCCGCCATAACCTGCGGCGCAGATTGCGCAGGTATTTAAACGTTTTAAACGTGCGGTGCTGGTCAAAAGAGTAAAGGCGGCAGATCTGGGCGAAGCCCTCGATCAACAGCGCCAGGCCGCTGACCATCAGCATCATTAAGAGAAGAATCGGTGGCAATTCGCTGCCGAGACGCTGCAGGGTCCAGGCATCCAGGTAAAAGCCCGCCGGGGTATCGGCGTTATCCGCCACCGCCAGGCCGAGCACAAAGCACGTCACGATCGCGCCGAGAATGAAGACAACGCGCGCGCACAGGTTAAGGCCGAATTCGGTGAAGTAGCGGCGGCCACCGATGAGGTAAGTCTGGCGATCGCGGTGGTTGATGATCCCACGCACCGTAGGCAACTCGGGGACGGTGTCGTTCTCGCAATACAGCACCTGCAGCGGATCGCCTTTGGCGATGAAAAGCGGATGTTGCCGACGAAATACCGGATGCAGTTTGGTATTGGGGACGTTGAGCGCGCGGGTCGTCAACGCGAAGTGCGTCTCCTTCTGGCGCCACGCATAGGTGTCCAAATACTGCACCTGCCGCGGGATCTCATAGTGGCGGAGTTCGTAGCTCAGGGCGTTGACCGTCTCGATGCCGGAGGCCTCGACGCCGTCGGGGAGGGGGACGTCGGTTTGCTGCGCTGCGGGCACTGACGCGGCGTCTGCACTGACGGCCCGGTATTTGATGCCGGGGATTTTCAGGCTGAGCGATCCGGGCGGCGTGACGTCTTGCCCCTGCAGCACGCGATCCAGCGCCTTGAGCAGGCGCCTGCGGCCGCGATGCCCGATCAGCAGCAGCTCCGAACCGACGAACAGCACCATGCCGATGCCGACAAGGCCGGCGATTACGGCGATAAAGAACAGAACGATGGTCAGCCAGGAATCTTCCCCGTCCATGATGAAAAAGGCTGCCGGAAAACCGCCGGCCAGCGCCGCGCCCAGCACCAGCAGGGCGAAGTATTTCAGCTTGTATTTCAGCGTTCTGTCGGGCTCCAGCCGGCCTTTTGTCTCGTGCAGCAGCCAGTGCAGCCAGTAGCTGCCGTCCTGCAGGCGATGGGCGCCAATCTTCACCCGATCGCCGGTGGCGAGCGTGGCCAGCAGATTTTCGCTGTCGCTGAAGTCGTCACGGTAAAAAAAGAACGTTTGGCCGGCGGCGATGATCCTCACCAGGTTGTCGGGCGCCGTCTGTTGGCAGGCACATTGTTCGACGGTCACATTAAAAAATTGGGTTTGCATGTCATTCCCTGTCAGCGGGCGTGGCCCGAAAATTCATCCCTGGCGCCAAATTATTCAGCGCTTTTTCATCAACGGCAGCATGCGCACCAGCGCATTGTCCTTGACGATGTAGTGGTGAAACAGTGCGGCGGCGGCATGCAGGCCGATCAGCCAGTAGCCGAATGACGCCAGCGTTTTGTGCCAGCCGATAATCATCCGCGCCTGCGGCCGATCGGCCACGTCGGCGAACGGCATCGGCAGGCCGAACAGATACCACTCCTTGCCGCCCAGATAGCGCGAATACACCCCCAGCACCGGCAGCGTCAACAGCAGCAGGTAAATCAGGGTGTGCGTCAGGTGCGCCAGGCCGGTTTGCCACTTCGGCGGTTTGGGCGCGATGGCGGGCGAAGGGTGGCGCCAGCGCAGGAACAGGCGGGCGATCATCAGCGCAAACACCGTTACGCCGCAGCTGAAGTGGGTGACAACCAGCACGTACCAGGGGGCGCTGCCCGGTTCGGCAAAGCCTCGCAGCTCGATGGTGACGCAGGTGATGACCAGCAGGATCGCCACCAGCCAGTGCAGGCGAATTTGCCACGGCATGTAGGTGTTCTGCACCGGGTTGCCTTTTGATGTTAAAGGGTCTGTGCGCCGATGGTAACGAAATGTTACAGGTGAGGAAAGCGCCCGTGTGCAGTTTAAGCAAAATGCCAGGGGTTAAACCGCTTATTAAGCTATGAATTTAGTGGGCTAAGTGCCTGGAGGCACGCAAGGCAGCCGGCATCGTAAGTTGTGAAGCTAATGGACGATAGATTCAGAGGCTGGCAGCTTAATAAGTAGCGAAGCAAATAGCGCCGCAGCCCTCGCTGCGGCGCCTGAGATCAGTTCAATTTGGCCTTGGCGAAATCGCTGCCGTTCACGTCCACCACATAGCCGCTCAGGTTGCTGCGGGTGGCGTAGAACACTTTGCCGGTGGCCAGCGGCAGCCACGGCGCCTGTTTGGCGAAGATCACCTGTGCCTGTTGATACAGCTTGGCGCGAGCCTGTGGCTGGTTCTCCAGAATCGCCTGCTGGATCAGCCGGTCATAATCCTTATCGCACCAGCGCGCCACGTTGGCGCCGCTCTGCACCCCGGCGCAGCCGAGCAGGGTGGCGAAGTTGTCCGGATCGCCGTTGTCCGACACCCAGCCGTACAGCGCGCTCTGCTGCTCGCCTTTGCGCAGCCCGGCCAGATACTGGCCCCACTCCCAGGTGACGATCTTGGCCTTCACGCCCACCTTCGCCCAGTCGCTCTGGATCATCTCGGCGATGCGCTTCGAGTTCGGGTTGTAAGGGCGCTGTACCGGCATCGACCAGATGTCGGTCTCAAAGCCCTGCTCCAGCCCGGCCTGCTTCAGCAGCTCGCGCGCCTTCTGCGGATCGTAGGCGTACTCCGGCAGTTTATCGTTGTAGCCCAGCATGCCCGGCGGCAGCAGCGAATTGGCCGGCGTGCCGCTGTCTTTGAACACCGCGGCGACGATCGCTTTCTTGTCCACCGCATAGCTCAATGCCTGGCGCACCAGCAGGTTGTCGAACGGTTTTTTCTGGGTGTTGAACGCCAGATAGCCGACGTTCAGCCCGGTGATGTCGTGCAGCTGCAGGTTGCCGTCGGCCTTGATGGCGGCGAACTGTTCCGGCAGCGGCGCGGGGATGATCTGGCATTCGTTGGTTTTCAGCTTGGCCAGCCGGGTTTGCGGATCCGGCGTGATGGAGAAGATCAGGTGCTTACTGGCCACTTCGCCCTGCCAGTAGTGCGGATTGGCGATGTAGCGGATCAGCGAATCCTGTTTGTACTGCTGCAGCGCGAACGGCCCGGTGCCGATCGGCCAGTTGTCGACGTATTCCGGCGTGCCCTTTTTCAGCATTGCGTCGGCGTATTCGGCGGACAGGATCGAGGCGAAATCCATCGCCCAGTCGGCGACGAAGGCGGCGTTGGGCTGGCTCAGCGTGAAGCGCACGTGATGCTCGTCCACCGCCTCCACCTTGGCGATCAGCTTGTCCAGGCCCATGTCGGTGAAGTATTCATAGTTGCCGCCGGAGACCTTGTGATACGGGTTAGTCGGATCCTTCTGCCTCATCACGGTGAACACCACGTCTTCGGCGTTGAAGTCGCGCGTTGGGGTGAAGTATTTGTTGCTGTTGAATTTCACGCCCTGGCGCAGGGTAAAGGTGTAGGTCTTGCCGTCCGGGCTGACGCTCCACTGGGTGGCAAGCGAAGGGGCGGGGGTTTTATCGCTTTCGCGCAGCGTCACCAAGCGGTTGTACAGCACCTGCGAGGTGGCGATAAAGGTCGGCCCGGAGCTGGAGAGCTGCGGGTTGAACGATTCCGGCGAGGCGACAGTGCAGTACACCAGCGCATCGGAAGCGGCCAGCGCGCCGCCCGCCGACAGCAGGCCGGCGCTAGCCAGCGCCAGCGCGGCGATAGGATATTTTGAAAACGTCAAGGCAAGATCCTCAGGTGGGGGGAGCCGTTAGCGGCGAATTGATTTAACTATAGATAACGGATGGCGCGACGGGGAACAAGCGTCTCACCTGCGCATTCTGTGCGCCGCGCGTTGCCAGGCAAACAGCTTTAATCGGCCGAGCGCTTGCGGTCTGCATCATAGCGCTCGCGGGCGGCGTCCAACTCGGGGAAATGATATTCCGCCCACCTGTCGAGCGCCGTCAGCGTCTCGACCAGCGAGCAGGCGACGGCGCTGAGCCGGTATTCCACATGCGCCTGATTCCTTTCACTTAAATCCAAGCGTTCGAGCAACCCGTTGCGTTCCAACTGGCGCAGCGTTTGCGTCAGCACCTTCTGTGAAATGCCGTCGATGCGGCGCAGCAGCTCGCCGTTGCGCATCGGCCGCTGCGCCAGCGCGGGCAGGATCAGCATCACCCACTTGCCGGAAATCAGCGCCAGCGCATCGCGCGCGGAGCACTTGCTCGAATAGACGTTGCCGGGATAGGCCATGGGGGGTTACCTTCAGGTGCGTAATTGCCAGGGGTGCGATAAAGCCACAGCATAACAGCACCACCTTACAGCGGGAGACACAGGATGAACGTGCTGATTGTGCTGGCTCACCCCGAGCCGCATTCTTTCAATGCCCATTTGGCCGAACAGGCGCGGCAGGCCTGGCTGGCGCAGGGGCACCAGGTGAAGACGGTCGATCTATATCAGGAGGGGTTTGATCCGCGCGAGGGCGCCGGCCATTACCCCAGCAGAAAGCAGGCGGACAGGTTCGATGCGATGCAGGAGCAGCGCCATCACTGGACGACTCAGGCGCTGCCGGCGGAGATCCGGCGGCATATCGAGCTGCTGCGCT
>Ga0308161_1001098_pt1 | contig 34880 bp, 29 predicted proteins | sample PhyFR2_FD_201034 | JGI IMG/M metagenome (GOLD analysis project Ga0308161, IMG submission 201034) | Phyllosphere microbial communities from UC Gill Tract Community Farm, Albany, California, United States - DLSLF.R2 | ecosystem: Host-associated > Plants > Phyllosphere > Unclassified | place: USA...
GTGTTTCGTTGCGCTCAGGATCATTTGCGGATAAAAAAACTGCATAAACATAATAAACAGGTGATTTTGTCTCATGCGCAAACTGGACCGTACCGACATCGGCATTCTCAATGCCCTGCAAGAGAATGCCCGCATCACCAACGCCGACCTGGCTCGCTCGGTCAACCTGTCGCCCACGCCGTGTTTCAACCGGGTCAAAGCGATGGAAGAGTTGGGGCTGATCCGTGAGCAGGTCACGCTGCTTGACGCCGACCTGCTGGGGCTGCACGTCAATGTGTTTATCCACGTCAGCCTGGAAAAGCAGAATGAACTGGCGTTGCAGCAGTTCGAAGGCGCGATCTCGGACCGCCCCGAAGTGATGGAGTGCTACCTGATGGCTGGCGACCCGGACTATCTGATCCGGGTGCTGGTGCCGACGATTCAGTCGCTGGAGCGCTTCATGATGGACTTTTTGACCAAAGTGCCGGGGGTGGCGAATATCCGGTCGAGTTTTGCGTTGAAGCAGGTGCGCTACAAAACCGCGCTGCCCTTGCCCGCCAATGGCATCAGCCTGGGCGGGTAGGGCTATGACGCGCTAGTGGCGTCGGCTGTTTCGTTCGCCGTCCATTTTTCGTAGCAATAGGATTTCTGGTCGGCATAACCCGATGCTGTTTCGCCCGGGGTGCTGATTTCACGCTCCAACAACCAGTGGCATTGAAGCTCGGCCCGGGTAATGCCCACATAGGCAAGACGCAAGGCCTCGTCGGCCTGGGCTCTGTCATAGGCCATGGACTTGCCGTCCCCCAGGCCCGCCAGGTTGTACAGCTGATTGCGCTTGGATTTGGTCGGCTTGTAAAAGGTATCGCCGATGACGAATACGGTTTGCGCCTGCAGCCCCTTGGACTTGTGAAACGTCATCAACTTGACGTTTCGATCGTGTTTTCTGGCATCACGCAACAACCCACCCAGGGCCCGCCGGTAAGCGGTCACCACCGTGCCTACCCGGAATACCATCAGAATGCTGTGCCCGTCTTCATAGGCCTTCTGGACAAGTTCCAGAATCGTTTCGTCGGGCTGACTGATCTTGGTCTTGGCCTTCACGTAATGCAGGTAGACCGGCGACACGCGGTCAATCACCTTGGCATTCGCGGCGACACCGTGCTTGGCTTTGTCATTGGAGGTCGAGCGCACCACTTGTTCTGCCGCATCAATGATTGCCTGATGGGAGCGGTAGTTGTTCTGCATGTACAGCGTTTGTCGTGTGTGGCTGAGAAAGTGCTGGTGAAAGTCCATCAGGTACTGGGGCGAGCTGCCACGCCAGCCGTAAATGCTCTGCCAATCGTCACCGACCGCCATCAGCGAATTGCCGATACCGGCCTGGCCCTGGTTGCGGCGACGAATCTCCTTGCAGCACTGGCGAATCCAGGAAATGTTCAACCCGGAGACATCCTGGAACTCATCGATCATCAGGTGACGCATACCGTCCAGCTCGGCGGTGGGGATTTGTTTGATGGCCTCTGGGTTGCGTTCACCAAATAGAGCGAATGCTTGATTGAACGTGATCAGCGGCTTGGGGGACATGCCTTGAAGGTGCGTATGGAAGGCTCGCCAAAAGCCCTTGAGTGCCAGGTAGAACGATTCACGTGCGTCACCTGGAACGAAGGTCATCTTGCCGATCGCATTGTCGACATCCAGCCCCAGGTTTTCGATGTAATTGCCTTCCGAGAAAAATACCTGGATCAGGTTGGTTTCCTTCAACGTGGTACCAGGCAAGTCGTATTCGAATTGCGGGGCGCTGATGACCATGTGCTCGGCGTTGTCCATCAGTGTCTTCGCCGCTGTCACATGATTGAGCAGTACGAAGTTTTTCTTGTAACAGTCACTGATGATTGCCTGCCTGGCCCAGCTCTCACGCTTGAGGTTGACGCGGGCGCCTTCGCGAAAGGGGATATCGTCCTGGGTTACACCGGTATCCGGCCAACCGAGAATCAGCGCGGCGTCATATTCCTCCAGATAGCCGTTGACGATGTAGGGCTGGCCTTCCAGGGTAATGATCTGGCGCTCGCCCACGCCTGCAATCGGCCACAGTCCGAGATCCGTCCAGGCCTTTTCGATGGCGTCACACACGGCCAGGTCCCGCTCGGAAGTGGCCTTGAGCGTGTGGGCGCGGTTTTTGCGCATTTTGTCCGTCATCGGCATCGGCGGTGCAAACGCTACCGATTTATACAGGGCCAGGATGTGCTTTTTGAACTCGGCGTCGTGCTTGTAAAGGTCATTGAACACCTTGTAGAGCACGGCCAACTGTTCGGTGTTGAGGGTGGACGAAAACGGGTTGTCGAGTTCCTCGTCATCGTCCTTCATGTCGGGGCCTAAAAAGTCAAAATAACCAAGGGGGCCGCCGGTAAAGGCCTTCATGAAACCAAATACTTTGCTGTGGAACGTGCGCACCAGGCTCTTGATTTGGTCTTCGCTGAGCGGGATGCCCCAATGTCCAAAAAACTTGACGATTTTTTTCATCAGGTCTTTTTTCGATTCAGTCGTGAACGTGGTGACTTGAAGATGATTGAGGGGGATACCCAGGTGAACGTGTTTGAGCACCACCCGCAACGCCAGCGTCGTCGACTTGCCGGAACCAGCGCCGGCAATTACCGAGGTACAGGTGTTTTCGGCGAAGATCATTGCCCATTGTTCCGCGCTCGGTTGCTCGTGTTCGGGTAAATACCTGGCCACTTCGGCGCGCATTTTTTGCTTGATGGCCTCGCTGACCGGCAGTAGCTCATCATCGAACAGGCAGTGATCTTCGCCCGGCAAGGGGGCGACGCTGCGCAGGTCGTTGAACTCAAGCACGGCGCGCCCCGCCGCGTAGCCATCGTCATAACCGCTGAGCTTTCCTTCTTCGATGCCGCGCTTTCTACCTTGCTTGATTCCCACGGACTTTCCCTTGAGAAACGAAGGGGCATTGATCGCGCCCAGCGCATCGAGTGACAGGGACAAGAGAGAGGCCAGCAGGCGTGGGATTACAGAAAGGTGTTGATTCAGGCTGGACGCGGACTCTTCGCCGGGTTCAGGGGAGGGCGGTTGGTTGCTCATAGTGTCCTTGCCAAAAAATCCTGACGTCGAAGAGCGTCTTCGACGAAAACCGGGTAGTAACAGGCCGCAAAAGCGCACAGGGCCTGGGTGGAAAATATCTATTTCCGAATACTACACGGTGCTGGCTTTTTGGCTAAGCCGCGATTGGCCGCCACTGTTTCGGTGCCCGTATCGATGCAGGCTCGCCAAGGGGCAGGGTTTTACAGTTGATTGAGCGGGATTTTCAGATACACCACGCCGTTGTTTTCCGCCGGTGGCATATTCCCCGCCCGCACATTCACCTGGATCGCCGGCAGCAGTAACGTCGGCATGCCCAACCCGGCATCGCGCTGGGTGCGCATCGCCACAAACGCCGCCTCATCCACCCCGTCATGCACATGGATATTTCCCGCGCGCTGCTCGGCCACGGTGGTCAGGCACTTGGCCTCGCGTCCTTCAGGCGGGTAGTCATGGCATACGTACAGCTGGGTGTGCGCTGGGAAGGCCAGCAACTTGCGCATCGACGCATACAACTGCCGCGCATCGCCGCCGGGGAAGTCGCAGCGGGCAGTGCCTACATCGGGCATGAACAACGTGTCGCCTACCAGGATCAATTGATCCTCGATCAGGTAAGCCATATCCGCCGGGGTGTGGCCGGGCACGTGCAGGGCCTGGGCCTTCAAGCCACCAATATGGAAAACCTCATCCGGCGCAAACAGGTGATCGAACTGCGAGCCGTCGACGCGAAACTCCGGTTCCAGGTTGAACAGATTCTTGAACACATCCTGCACCTTGCTGATCGACCGGCCGATGGCGATCTTGCCGCCCAACGTGCGGCGCAGATACGGCGCAGCCGACAGGTGGTCGGCATGGGCGTGGGTTTCCAGCAGCCACTGTACTTGCAGGCGGTGTTCGTGCACGAAGGCGATGACCTTGTCGGCCTGGCGCGTGTCCGTGCGCCCGGAGGCCGGGTCGTAGTTGAGCACTGAGTCGACGATGGCACAGGGGCCACCGTCCGCTGCATAGACGACGTAGGTGTAGGTCGACGACGCCTCGTCCAGAAAGGATTGAATCAACGCTGACATGACGGCTGCCCCTGATGCTGAAAAAAGTGATTACAATCACTTTACATTTACACATAATGTTTTGAGCTTAAGTGACGCAAAGGACCCGAGGCAAATGGAATCTACTCTGAGTGAAGGCGAAGTCGCCCAGTTGCGTGCGTCGGCGTCCAAGGCCTGTGCCTTGCTCAAGGCCCTGGCCAATGAGGATCGCCTGTTGATCCTGTGCCAGTTGACCCAGGGCGAGCGCAACGTCGGCGAGTTGGAAACCATGACTGGCGTGCGCCAGCCCACCTTGTCACAACAGTTGGGCATTTTGCGCGACGAAGGGTTGGTCGCCACCCGTCGGGAAGGCAAGTACATCTTCTACGGGCTGGCCAGCCATGAAGTGATCCAAGTGATGAAAACCCTGTCCGGGCTGTACTGCGGCGCGGTCATAAAAAGCTGGGCGTGACGCCATACGGCAACGACCCTTGTGTGCATTGACAAAAAAAGGCAACAGACCATGACCGAACAACACTGGGGCCCAACCATCAGTGGCGATATCGTTGTCATCGGCGGCGGCTCGGCAGGCATTGGCCTGCTGGCCAGCCTGCTCAAGCGCGACCCCGACCTGAACATTACCCTTATCGAACCCAGCGACCACCATTGCTACCAGCCGGCCTGGACCCTGGTGGGCGGCGGCGCCTATGACCTGAAAAAGACCCGCCGCCCGTTGGCCGATGTGCTGCCCAATGGCGTCACCTGGATACAGGCCGCGGTCAGCGAAGTCCTGCCGGACGAGCAGACGTTGGTGCTCGACGGCGGCCAGCGCGTGAGCTGGCAAAATCTCATTGTCTGCCCCGGCCTGCGCCTGGCCTGGGAAAGTATCGAAGGCTTGCAGGACACCCTCGGCCAGCACGGCGTCACGTCCAACTACAGCTACGAACACGCCGCCTATACCTGGCAGTTGGTGCAACAGTTGAAGGGCGGCAAGGCGATCTTCACCCAGCCGGCCATGCCGATCAAATGCGCCGGCGCGCCGCAGAAGGCCATGTACTTGTCGTGCGATCACTGGCTCAAGCAAGGTCATCTGAAGCACATCGAGGTGGAATTCAACCTGGCCGGCGCGGCGTTGTTCGGGGTCGCGACTTTTGTACCGCCGTTGATGAAATACGTAGAGAAATACAACGCCCGCCTGGCGTTCAATTCCAACCTGGTCAAGGTCGACGGCCCGGCACGCAAGGCCTGGTTTGCCGTGAAAGACAGCGAGGGCCATACCACGCTTGAAGAGAAATCCTTCGACCTGCTGCACGTCGTGCCGCCGCAAGTCGCACCGGACTTTATCCGCCAAAGCCCGCTGGCCGATGCCGCCGGCTGGTGTGAAGTGCACCCCAACACCCTGCAACACCTGCACTACCCGCACATCTTCGGCCTGGGCGATGTATGCGGCACCCCCAACGCCAAGACCGCCGCCGCCGTGCGCAAGCAGATCGTGGTGGTTGCCGAAAACCTGCTGGCCCTGCGCAAACAGGCAACCCTGCCGCTCAAGTACGACGGCTACGGTTCGTGCCCGCTGACGGTGGAGAAGGGCAAGGTGGTGCTCGCCGAGTTCGGCTACGGCGGTACGTTGCTGCCGACCTTCGGCCTCGACCCGACCAAGGCGCGTCGGTCGATGTGGTTCCTCAAGGCCACGCTGCTGCCGTGGTTCTACTGGAACGGCATGCTCAAGGGCCGTGAATGGCTGACCCGTCTGAGCAAGGTGGACTGAATGCTGCTGGCCAGTGTGTTGGGTGTATTGATGGGCCTGGTCATGGGCCTGACCGGCGCGGGCGGTGGCATCCTTGGGGTGCCGGCGCTGGTGCTGGGATTGGGCTTGACCATGACCCAGGCCGCGCCGGTGTCGTTGCTTGCGGTGGGCGCGGCGGCGGCCGTCGGTGCGATTGATGGTTTGCGCCACGGCCTGGTGCGTTACCGCGCCGCGCTGCTGATCGCCTTGCTCGGCGCGCTGTTTTCGCCCTTGGGGGTGTTTCTCGCGCACCAAATGACGGAGCCGGTGCTGATGGCGCTGTTCAGCGCGCTGATGGTGCTGGTGGCCTGGCGCATGTTGCAGCGTGAAAAGGTCGAGGCCGGGCCGAGCGACCATGGCGCCGCGTCCTGGGGCCAGAAGAACTGCATGCTCGATCAGCAGACCGGGCGCCTGGCCTGGACCGCCAAATGCAGCGCCACCCTGGCTGCGCTCGGCGCCGTGACAGGCGCGGTGTCCGGCCTGCTCGGCGTGGGCGGCGGCTTCCTGATCGTGCCGGCGTTCAAGCAACTGACCGATGTGCAGATGCGCGGCATTGTCGCCACGTCATTGATGGTCATCAGCCTGATCTCGCTGATTGGCGTGGCCGGCGCGTTGCATGCCGGGGTGCGCATCGAGCCGGTGGGCTGGGTGTTTATCGGTGCCAGCATCGTCGGCATGCTGGTCGGCCGACGCCTGTGTTCGGTAATGCCTGCGCGCACCTTGCAGGTGGGGTTTGCCAGCCTCTGTGTGGTGGTTGCAGCGGGAATGCTTTTCAACGCTTTACGCTGAACTTGAAATGCAATCCCAATGTGGGAGGGGGCTTGCCCCCGATAGCGGAGTGACAGTCGACATCTACCTGACTGAAACACCGCCATCGGGGGCAAGCCCCCTCCCACATTTTGACTTCCATCAGGCTTGAGCACTTCATCCCATCGCATCCCCCTACCCAGTACCCAAGTAGCATAGGTGTCTCCCCCCAGCCTTCGTACACTCATGCCTCAGAGGGGGAACCAACGATGCATAACAGTGAAGGCGTAGTCAGCGCCATGTCCCAGGCCACCGACGCGGGGCAGGCGGCTGAGGAGTTGGCCCGCCAACTGCTGCACCCCTACCTGGGGTTTGTGCTGTTTTTCTGTTCGGCTTCCTACGATTTGCAGGCGTTGGGTCAGGCCTTGCAACAGTGTTTCGGCAATGTGCGCGTGGTGGGTTGCACCAGCGCCGGTGAGATCACGCCCCAAGGCTACGGCCGCAATTGCATTACCGCGATGGGCTTCAACCACGCGCACTTTTCCATTGCCACCGAGCTGATTGACCAAGTCGAGCACTTCAGCCTGATCGACGCCCAGCACATGGTCGAACGGCTGGTCGGCGGCTGCCGCAGCAATACCCTGGCGCCCATCAAAGGCAACACCTTCGCCCTGACCCTGCTCGATGGACTGTCCAGCCGTGAAGAAATGGTGCTCGCGGCCCTGAGTGCCGCCCTCGGCGACATCCCGCACTTCGGCGGCTCGGCCGGAGATGACAACTTTCTCACCCACACCCACGTCTACTTCAACGGCGCGTTCCACAGCGGCGCGGCGGTGGTGGTGCTGGTCAATACCTGGCTGGATTTCGAGGTGTTCACCACCCACCACATCCTGCCGCGCAGCGAAAAACTGGTGGTGACCGGCGCCGACAGCCCGTCGCGCCGGGTCTTCGAACTCAACGCCGAGCCCGCCGCCGAAGAGTATGCGCGGCATATCGGCGTGCCCGTGGCCAACCTCGACCACCGCACCTTCGCCGCCCATCCCCTCGCGGTGCGCATCCACGACCAGTACTACATCCGCGCGATCCAGCAAGTGCATGACGACCTGAGCCTGAGTTTCTACTGCGCCGTGGAAAACGGCATTGTCCTTACCGCCATGACACCCGGGCCGATCCTGCCGAACCTGGAGCGCCTGTTCGACGGCCTGCAATCACGCTTGGGTGATCTATTGCTGACCATCGGCTGCGACTGCTTCCTGCGCCGCCTGGAACTGGAAGATCGCGGCAACCTGGAGCAGATCGGCAGCTTCCTGCGCGACCAGCGGGTGATGGGGTTCAACACCTACGGAGAACAGTTCAATGGCATGCACATCAACCAGACCTTCACCGGGGTCGCCATTGCCCGTGGCCGGCGCTGAACTGCTCGCCCAGGTTGCCCAGCTGCAACAGGACAACCACAAGCTGGCGCGGATCAACGCGGCGCTGATCGAGCGTATCGAGTCCGGCGTGACCCAGGGCAATAACCCGTACACCACCTTCCAGCATTCGGTCGTGCTTGCCGAACAGGTGCGCGAACGTACTGACGCGCTGAACCAGGCGATGGCCGAACTCAAGGCCAGCAACCACTTGCTGATCAACGCCCGGCTGCGCGCCGAAACCCTGCGCGGCGAACAGGTAGCGGCGCAGAAAGCCCAGGAAAGCGAGCGCTGGATCCGCCTGATCACCGACCACGTGCCGGCCCTGATTGGCTACCTGAATGCCGACCTGGTCTATGAGTTCACCAATAAAGTCTACGAAGAGTGGTACTGCTGGCCGCGGGGCATGATGCTCGGCCAGAGCCTGCGCGAAGTGCACAGCGAACAACACTGCCAGCGCCTGGACGCCTACGTCGCCCGCGCCCTGGCCGGGGAGAGCGTGACCTTCGAGTTCGCCGAGACCAATATCAATAATCAGGAGCGCTACATGCTGCGCTCCTATGTGCCGAATCTGCTGGCCAATGGCGAAGTGGTGGGGATTTTTGTGCTGATCCGCGACATCACCGAGCGCCGCCGCACCGCCGAGGCCCTGCACCAGGCCTATCAACACCTGGAGCAGCGCGTCGCCCAGCGCACCTCGGAACTCACCGCGCTCAACGACCAGTTGCTCAAGGAAATCGACGAGCGCCGCCGCATGGAAACCCGCCTGCGCGAAGCCAAGCTTGAAGCCGAGCAGGCCAACCTGTCGAAAACCAAATTCCTCGCCGCCGTCAGCCACGACCTGCTGCAGCCGCTGAACGCTGCACGGCTGTTCACCAGCGCCTTGCTTGAGCGCCCCAGTGAAACCCTGGTACGCAATGTGAGCAATTCCCTGGAAGACGTGGAAAACCTGCTGGGCACCCTGGTGGATATTTCCAAGCTGGACGCCGGGGTGATCAAGGCCGATATCGCGCCGTTCGCCCTGAGCGAACTACTCGACAACCTGGCCGTGGAGTACACCCAACTGGCCCGCAGCGAAGGGCTGGAGCTGCACTTTGTCGGCTGCTCGGCGCTGGTGCGCAGCGACATCCAACTGCTGGCGCGGATCCTGCGCAACCTGCTGAGCAATGCGATTCGCTACACCTATAAAGGGCGCATCGTGCTCGGCTGTCGACGCCAGCACCAGCGCCTGTCGATCCAGGTGTGGGACAGCGGCATGGGCATCGCCGAGGAGCGTCTGGAGGAGATTTTCCAGGAATTCAAACGCGGCGATGTACAACGCCCGGATCAGGATCGCGGGTTGGGACTGGGGCTGGCCATCGTCGAAAAAATCGCCGGCATCCTCGGCCATCGCATCAGCGTCAAATCCTGGCCGGGCAAGGGCTCGATGTTCTCGGTAGAGGTGCCGTTGAGCGCCACCGCGCCCAAATCCTTGCCCATGGCGAGCATGAGCGAACCGATGCTGGAACGCCTGCAAGACGCAAAGGTCTGGGTGCTGGATAACGACGCAGCGATCTGCGCGGGCATGCGTACCTTGCTGGAAGGTTGGGGCTGCCGGGTGATTACGGCCTTGTCGGAACAGGATTTGGCACGGCAGGTGGACAACTACCACGCCGAAGCCGACCTATTGATTGCCGACTACCATCTCGACGACGACCAGAACGGCGTGGACGCCGTGGCGCGCATCAATGCACGGCGTGCCAGTGCGATCCCGGCGCTGATGATCACCGCCAACTACAGCAATGAGCTGAAACTGCAGATCCGCGAGTTGGGACACACGTTGATGCACAAGCCCGTGCGCCCAATGAAGCTCAAGACGGCGATGAGTCACTTAATAGGCAAGTGAACGACACAGCCCCCTCCCACATAGGGAGATCAGCGGCGCAGGTACGAGCCGAAATCGATATCCCCGGCACTGAGGATCGCCTGCACCCGGTTGTGCACATTCAATTTGCGCAGTATCGCCGACACATGGGCTTTTACCGTGGTCTCGGCAATCTCCAGGGTGTAGGCAATCTGCTTGTTCGACTCTCCCTTGGTCATGCGCTCCAGCACCAGCAATTGCTTGCGCGTCAGGGCCTGCAACAGCTCCGGGGCGAAGCCCGGGTTTTCGTTGAGGCGGCGGTGGGTGCCGGTTTTCTGGGTGCGGATGATGTCCGGCGGCAGGTACACGTTGCCGTTGAGGATCTGCTGGATCGCCTCGGTCATTTGCAGGCGTGGCGAGGACTTGGTGATAAACCCCACGGCGCCATAAGTGATGGCTTGCAGCACGATCTGCTTGTCCTGCTCGGCCGAGACGATCACCACCGGGATGGTCGGTGACTCGTTGCGCAGGTTGATCAGGCCGTTGAGGCCGTGCATGCCGGGCATGTTCAGGTCCAGCAGGATCAAGTCGAGGTCGTCGTGCTCCTGGGTCAGGGCGAGGGCGCTGTCGAGGTCGGCGGTTTCCATCACCTCGCTGCCGGGGAAGCCGTCGGTGATGACGTTGTGGATCGCCTCGCGAAACAGCGGGTGATCGTCGGCTATCAGGATTTTGTACATGGCCGTTCACCTTCTTGTTGTGGTTTTTTATTGGAAAGGTTCGGGTGTCGCAGTCGTCACTGGCAGGTTTGCCGCTTCCCAGGCGTCCAACCCGTCGCGATACCAATACACAGAGGTATAGCCCAGGTTGGCGGCACGTTTTACCGCGTTCCAACTCAGCCAGCAATCGGAGCGGCAATAGAACACCAGTGGGCGCGTGACATCGCCACCGGTGAACTTGTACAGGTGGCGCACGAAGTAACCCTGCCATTCCGGCGTGAGGTCGCCGTCGCCGGTGTTGGCCAGCCAATGGCTGCCGGGCAGGTTGGCGTGGGGCTGGTCTTCGATGAATTGGCCTTGCAGCCATTGGCGGCGATACACGTCGATCAGCACCGGCGCCGGCGTTTGCTTGAGCAGGGTTTGCAGGGCAGGGGTGTCGACGATGGTCGCGCCCTGCACCTGTTCAGGCGTGGGGCTGCGGTACAGGCTGGTACGGTAGCCATCGGTGGAAAACAGTGGGGTGTCGGCCTGGGCGTTGATGCAGAACAGGCACAGCAACGCCAACAGGGGCAGTCGGGCAGGCAGCATGGCGGGATAATCCTTATCGTTATGCCGCCATTACACGTGAGTCCCGCTGCCTTGGGAATGCGACGATAGACAGCAAAACCAGTACCAAAGTAGTAGTTTTGCCGCCCTCAGCCTTTTTTGCGCAGTGCCGCATGCTGGGGATTGAAGGTCAGCACCGCCATCAGCGTGAACAACAGGGTCAAGCCCAGGCACACCGCCAGCGCCAGCCCGGCGAAGCGTTCATACAGGGCAAAGCGCACCAGTTCCACCGCATGGGTAAATGGGTTGAACGCACACAGCCAGTACAACCATTCGCTGGAATCGCGCATTTTCCACAGCGGGTACAGCGCCGAGGACAGGAAAAACAGCGGGAAGATCACGAAGTTCATCACCCCGGCAAAGTTCTCCAATTGGCGAATCGCATTTGACAGCAGCAGGCCCAAGGCACTGAGCATCAAGGCCACCAGCAGCAACGCCGGCAAGGCTGTCAGCAGCCCCATGGCCGGCGGCTGTACGCCGTAGACCCAGGCAATCGCCAGGAATCCGTAGACCTGCAACAGCGAAATCAGCGCCGTGGCCAACAGTTTGCTGCACAGCAAAAACGTGCGCGGCAACGGGCTGGTCAGCAGCACGCGCATGCTGCCCATCTCGCGGTCATAGACCATCGACAGCGAGCCCTGCATGCCGTTGAACAGCAGGATCATGCAGGCCAGCCCCGGAATGATGTAGACCTCGTAGGGGATGTAGGTGTCGTAAGGCTCGATCACCGAAATGCCCAGCGCGGCACGGAACCCGGCGGCAAACACCACCAGCCACAACAACGGGCGCACCAGGGCGCTGAGAAACCGCGTGCGCTGCAACACAAAGCGCAGCCACTCGCGCAGCACGATGCCACGCAAGCATTGCCAGTAAGCGTTCATGCGGCAGCTCCCGTCGCAGCGGGGCGGGTCAGCCGGGCGAACAGACTGTTCAGGTCGCCGCCTTGTTGCTGGATCAGCCCATCGACTTGCCCACTGGCCACCAGGCGGCCCAGGTGCAGAATCATCAGGGCATCGTTGGCCTGCACTTCATCGAGCAAGTGCGTGGTCCACAGCACGCTGATGCCGTGCTCGGCGCAGAGGCTGCGCACATGCTGGTTCAGGGCCAGGCGGCTGGCGGGGTCGAGGCCGACGCTGGCTTCGTCGAGCAACAACACGCGTGGTTCATGCAGCAGGGCCCGGGCGATTTCCACGCGGCGCCGGTGCCCACCGTTGAGTTCGCGGACCTTCTCGCGGCGCCGCTCGGTGAGGGCCTGGCGCGCCAGTTCGGCTTCGACCCGTGCGTCGGTCTGGCGCCGTGACAAGCCATGCAGCGCAGCGTGGTAGCGCAGGTTCTGCTCCACGCTCAGATCCAGGTCCAGGGTGCTTTGCTGGAACACCACGCCCAGTTGCCGGAGGGCGGCGCGTGGCGCGTCGTCCAGGGAATGCCCACCCACGCGGATGTCGCCGGTTTGCAGGTCATACAGCCGGGTCAGCAAGGCAATCAGCGTCGACTTGCCGGCGCCGTTGGGCCCCAGCAACGCGGCAAAGCGCCCCGGTGCGAGGCTGAAATTGACCTCGCTCAAAGCCAGGCGCGGGCCGTAGGCAAAACTCAGGTTATGCACCTCCAGGGCGTTCATGGCGTCACCACCACACCCCACGGGTAGCGCCCGACTTTCACCGACTTGATCACCTTGAGGCTGGCCACGTCGATCACCGACACATCGCCGCTCACGCCATTGGTGGCGAGCAACTGTTTCTGGTCCGGGGTGAACGCCATCTGCCACACGCGACGCCCCACCAGCAGGTAGTCGAGAATCTCAAAGGTCTTGGCGTCGATCACCGCCACATGGTTGGCCGGGCCGAGGGCGACAAAGCCGTATTTGCCGTCGGCGCTGAGCTTGATCCCCACCGGCTGCACCTTGTCCGGGTGCACGCCCTTGAGGGTGAAGGTCAGGGTCTTGAGGATGGTGCGGCTGGCCACGTCGAGAATGGTCACAGTGCCGCCGATTTCCGCCGAGGCCCACAGTTGCGAACCGTCGTGGTTGAACTCGACAAAGCGCGGACGCTGGTCCACCAGGGTGCTGTCGGCCAGGGTCTGGGTGCTGGTGTCGATCCAATGCAGCATGTTCGTAGTTTCACTGGTGTTCACCGCCCACTTGCCGTCCGGGCTGACGGCCATGCCTTCGGGCTCCACGCCGACGTTGATCTGGCCGAGCACCTTGGCTGTCTCGGTGTCGATCACTGTGACCAGTGCGTCGTCTTCGTTGGACACGTACAGCCAGCGGTTATTGGGGTGCAGGGCGAACTGCTCGGGGTCTTTGCCGGAGGGCAGTTCCTTGATGATCCTGCGCGTGGCCACGTCCATCACCTGCACCCGGTCCGAGTCGCTGGCGCAGATGTACAGCAGCTTATTGTCGTGGGACAGCAGCAGGCCCCTGGGGCGCTGGCCGACCTTGAGGGTGTCAGTGACTTGCAGGGTCTGCATGTCGATCAGGCTCAGGCTGTTGTCTTTCTCGTTGGAGACCCAGGCGGTGCTGGCCACGGCGTGCCCGGCGGCAAGCAGCAGGGCGCATGAAAGCAGGGTGCGGCGCATGGCGGATTCCTTATTATTGTGGGCGATCAGGGGAAGCGGCAGGTCACCTCGGGCTTGTCATAGCCCAGGCTGTCCATTTCGTTGGTGGGGTGCAGGAAACCCTCCTGGGGCGATGTGCTGACCAGCGCGCGCGGTTGCACGATGGGGATCGGTTGGCGCAATTGGCCGTTCCAGGCGCGGTAGCTGAGCTTGCGACCCTTGAAACCGTCGAGGGGCAATTGTTCGCTGACTGCCAATTGGCGGATCGCCATGGGCTCGACCTGGCGCAGCTTGGTCACCGCACTGGCGAGGCTGCGCACGGCCATCCAGGCGGCGAAATCACGGTCATTCATCCAGCGCCCGGCCAGGGCCTCGAAGCGTTTTTGCAATTGCGCCGCGCCATAGGTCTCGACGGTTTTGTGCCAGCCGGTGGGCGTGAGGCCCTGGGTGCCGGCCACGGGGCGCGGGTACCAGGTTTGATAAGGCACGTACTCGCCAAAGTCACCACGCTCGTCGGCCACCAGGACCACATCGTATTCGGCGGTCTGGGTGAACAGCGGCATATCCGCCTGGGCGCTGCGGCGCTGGTAGTTATCGAAGCGCCAGGCTTTTTCCGCCACCAGTTGCACACCAAAACGCTTGGCGGCGCGGCGCAGGGCGGCGGCGTAGGCCTGGTCATCCTCGGTGGGGCCGACGATCAGCAGCGCCTTCTGCCACTTGCGCAGCACCAGGAACTGCGCCAACGCATCGGCGAGCATCGCCCGGCTTGGCAGCGTATGCAGCACGTTGCCCAGGCAGTCGCTGCTGCGCAGGCGGTCATCGGGGCTGCCGGCGTTGAACAGCAGGCTGTCGGGCAGGGCGGCGCTGAGTTGGCGCAGGCTGGCGGCGGGCGCGTTGACCACGAACAGGCGCACGCCCTGGTCATGTTGGACCTTGGCGGCGGCGAGCAGGGCTTCGGGTGTGTCCACGGTCGTGCTGGTCAGGCTGTAGTGCTGGTTGAGAAACGCTCCGGTGCTGTTGCTGTCGATGATCGCCAGCTCGGCGCCGCGTTGCCCGGCATCGGCGGGCTCGGGAATCACGTTGGACAGCAGCGGGCCTGGGTCGGGCCGATAGCCCAGGTAGCCGATCTGCACCGGCAAAGGCTCGGCGGCCTGGCTGGCGGTGGCCACCCCGGCTGCGCAAACAATCGCCAGCAGATAGATCACGGCGTAAGGGGCGAGCTGGCGCATAAGGCACTCCATGACAGGTAGCGCCAGCATAGGAACCCTTGTGGTCGCTGCAAATATGCAGAAAGTAGCGCTGGGGCAGTACCAAGGTAGTAGCTCGCCACAGGCGCGGCGGTTTTAGCATGGGGCCTCAGTGTGGTGTCGGGGAGTGGGCTATGTCGGCGTTGTGGCGGATCAATCTGTGGGTCTGCGGTTTCTTCGCCCTGGTCACCTGCGCCTGCACCGCGCTGCTGTTGCATCAGGCGTTAGCGGACGTGGAGCGCGAGCTGCAATCGGCCGAAGCGGTGGTGCATTACCTGAGCGAAACCGCCGAGCGCGACCCCGCCAGCCTGCAACCGCGCCTCACCGCCAGCCTGCGCCATGTGCGTGTGCACTGGCTCACGCCCGGCGAGACCGTGCAGGCGCCCAGCGCGCAGGGCCTGGACGCCTGGCTTGGGCGCCTTTTGTTTGTCGAGGCGCGGCGCCCTGGCCAGGTGCTGGATTTGCCGGACGGGCGACGGGTGTCCATCGCCGTCGACCCACGGGATGAAATCGACGAAGTCTGGGATTCCCTGCAACAGCTACTGGGCCTGTGTGCCCTGGCGCTGGCCCTGAGCCTGCTGACCATCCGCTGGGCCGTGCGCCGGGGCATGGGCGTGCTCGATGAATTGTTGCGTGCCCTGCAACAGGTGTGCGCCGGCCAGCTCAATGTGCGCCTGCGCAGCCAAGGCGCGCCGGAAGCGCGGCAGCTGGCGCTGCATTTCAATCGCATGACCCACGCCTTGGAGCAGGCGCGCACCGACAACACTCAACTCACCCAAACCCTGCTGGCGGTCCAGGAGCAGGAGCGCACTCACCTGGCCCAGACCCTGCACGACGACCTCGGCCAATACCTGGCGGGCATTCGCGCCCAGGCCTGCCTGTTGCGACTGGTCAGCGATCAGCCGCACGTGCTGACCCGCACGGTGGGGTTGTTGGAAGAACACTGCGAGCACCTGCAGCAAGGTTTCCGCGCCCTGGTCCACGACCTTTACCCGGTGGCGCTGCAACATTTGCCGATGGGCGAAGCGTTCTCGATGCTGGTAACGCAGTGGCAGGCCAGCCATGGCATCCCGTGCCGATTGCAGGTCAGTGCCGACCTGCCGGCGTTGTCCGGCACGGACAAGACCCATCTCTACCGCCTGCTCCAGGAAGCGCTGACCAATATCCTGCGCCACGCCGACGCCAGCCAGGTGCGCGTGCGCCTGCAGCATCGCGGTTCACGCCTGCGGCTGTGGGTACGCGATAACGGGCGCGGTGCCCAGACGCCCCAACGCCCCGGCGTGGGCCTGTATTCGATGTACGAACGCGCGCGCTGCCTGGGTGGCGAATTGCAGATCCTCAGTCACCCCGGCGCCGGTTGGGCGCTGGCGTTGAACATGCCCTTGGAGGCCCGATGAATATTCTGTTGGTGGATGACCACGCCGTGGTGCGCCAGGGTTACGCCAGCCTGCTGCGCGCCTTGCTGCCGGCGGTCGAGGTGCGCGAAGCGGCCAGTGGCGAAGAAGCCTTGAGCCGGGTGCAGGAAGCGGTGCCGCACCTGGTGATCATGGACGTCGGCCTGCCGGGCATCAGCGGCCTGGAAACCACCCGCCGCCTGCGCCAGCGCCTGCCGCAGTTGCGCGTGCTGTTTTTCAGCATGCACGACGAGCTGCCGCTGGTGCGCCAGGCCCTGGACGCGGGAGCGGCGGGCTACCTGACCAAAAGCTGCGCGCCCGAGGTGCTGATCGAAGCGGTGCGGCGCATCCTCGACGGCCACGCCTACATCGAACAGGCCCTGGCCACCGAACTGGCCTACAGCCCCAGCGATCAACGCTTGCAGGGCATGACCCCGCGCGAGCTGGAAATTTTCCTGATGCTGGCCAAGGGCACCCCGACCCGGGCGATTGCCGACCAGTTGAATATCAGCAGCAAGACCGTGTCCAACCACCTGACCTTGCTCAAGAGCAAGTTGCAGGTGAGTTCCCATGCCGAGTTGGTGCATTTGGGGATTGATATGGGCGTGGTGCGGGTGGCTGGATAAGCGGGCCAGTGCAGAACTCCGGTGGGAGGGGGGCTCCCGTAGCCGACGAGTCTCTAACTGATGCTCCGCGATTTAAGTGTGGGAGGGCGCTTGCTCCCGATGGCGGCCTGACAGCCGACCAGGATGTTGGATCAGACCGGGTACATATCCGTTGCTGCGGTAACGGCCACTTAGGGTTACGCCCTTACGGCGTGTCACTTTTGTAAAGGCACAAAAGTAACCAAAAGGCCTTCGCCCCAACACTCGGTGCCTCGCTTAGGCTCGGCATGCCCTCACTCCGGCTTGAATCCGTGGGCCGCCGCCATGCGCCATCCATGGCGCAGGGCGGCTAACCCGGCGTCCTGCCGGGTTACCCACGGATTCAAGCCTGCGTTCGGCCAGCGTGTTTGACGGGGCGCCTGAGATCAAGATCAAGATCAAAAGCCAAAGCCAAAGCCAAAGCCAAAGCCAGAGCAGACTGAGGCCTATCTGATGTGTGGAGATCAAAATGTGGGAGGGGTGTTCTAACGGTCCCAGGTGGTGGGGCAGGCCATGCAGCCTTCCATATTGGCGTCCTGAAAGTTTGCATAGTGTTGGCGGCTGCCTGTGAGAGTCGCATTTTCCAGGTTGCTCTCACCGAGTTTGGCCTCCTGTAAATTCGCATCACTCAGGTCTGCCCCTTGCAAATCCGCCTTGTTCAACCACGTCATTTCCAGATCCGCCGCGCGCAGGTTGACCTTGTGCATCTTCGCTCCCGACAACCGTGCAAATTGCAGGTAGGCCGCGCTGAGGTTGGCGTTTTCGAACTGTGCGCCCTGGGCAAACATCCCCCAGCCTTGCACCGCCATCAGCGTGGCGCCGGTAAAGTCGGCCAGGCGCAGGTTGGCCTGTTGCAGGCTGGCGCGGGTCAGGTTGGCGCCTTGCAACTGGGCTTTCTCCAGGTTGGCCAGGTCGAGGTTGGCGTGGCGCAGATCGGCATCGCGCAGGTCGGCGCCGGCCAGGTTCATGGTGCTCAGGTTCTGATTGCGCAGGTTGGCGCCCTTGAGGTTGGCGCCGGGGCATTGGCTGTGTTCGGCGATGGTGCAGCCGTTGATGATCAGCGGGGCGTCGTCGCCGTCGTCGGCGTGGGCCAGGGGGAGTGCGAGCAAGAATAACAAGGGCAGGTAGTTCATCGTGCAACCTCTGGAGATCCTGTAGTGAGCGGGCTTTTGTGGTGAGCGGGCTTGCCCCGCGCTGGGCTGCGAAGCGGCCCCCAAACTGCCACTGGGATTTACCTGAAAAAACGCTGTGTTCTTAATGGGGCCGCTTCGCAGCCCAGCGCGGGCAAGCCCGCTCACCACAAAAAAAACGCGCCCCGGCATTTGCTGATGGGTTATTTCTGAGCGGTCTTCTTATCCCAGCTCGGGATCTTGAACACCCAGAACGAGCCGCCTTGCGCCACCGGCTTGGTCAGCTCGGCCATGTCGCCACCCCACAGCGGCACCGCGCCGCCATAACCGACGGTCACGCCGACGTACTGTTCGCCATCCTGCTCCCAGGTGATCGGCGGCGAGACGATGCCGCTGCCGGTCTGGAACTTCCACAGCTCCTTGCCGGTTTTGGCGTCGAAGGCCTTGAAGAAGCCGTCGCCAGTGCCGGTGAACACCAGGTTGCCCTTGGTCGCCAGCACGCCGGCCCACAGCGGCAGGTGTTCCTTGTGTTCCCACACGACTTTGCCGGTGGTCGGGTTCATCGCCCGCAAGGTGCCGACGTGGTCGTCATACATACGCTTGATGCGAAAACCCATGCCCAGGTACGCCGAGCCCTTCTTGTAGTTGACCTCTTCGGTCCAGTATTCCTCTTTCCACTGGTTGCCCGGAATGTAGAACAGCCCGGTGTCCTGGCTGTAGGCCATGGGGTTCCAGTTCTTGCCACCCAGGAACGGCGGCGAGACTTCCACCGGTTTGCCCTTGGTTTCACCCGGCAACGGCTTGGCCGGGCGCTGGCCTGGGTTTTCCACGGGGCGGCCGGTCTTCAGATCGATGTGGCTGGCCCAGGTGATGTTGTCGACGAACGGGAAGGCGTTCTGCAACTTGCCGTTGTTGCGGTCGACCACGTAGAAGAAGCCGTTGCGGTCCGCGTGGCCGGTGGCCTTGACCACTTTGCCGTCCTTGTCCTTGTAGTCGAACAGCACCAGTTCGTTGTTGCCGGAGAAGTCCCAGGCATCGTTCGGGGTGTGCTGGTAGAACCACTTCACTTCGCCGGTGCTCGGGTCGACGCCGACCTGGCCCGAGGTGTAGAGGCTGTCGAAGTCGTGGGGGTTGCCGTCCTTGGAGGTGCGTGCCCAGGTGTTCCACGGGCCGGGGTTGCCGGCGCCGACGATGATGGTGTTGGTCTCGGCATCGAAGCTCGCGCTCTGCCAAGGCGCGCCGCCGCCGTGGCTCCAGGCTTCGACCTTGCCGGTTTCGGTGGTTGGATCATCGGGCCACGACGGCGCTTTGACGTCGCCGGTCGGTGTGCTGTCCTTGCCATTCAGGCGGCCCATGTGGCCTTCCACGAACGGGCGCATCCACACTTCTTCGCCGGTGTCGGGGTCGCGCGCATACAACTGGCCGACCACGCCGAATTCATCGCCGGAACTGCCGTGGATCAGCAGCACTTTGCCGCTGACCTTGTCTTTGATCAGCACCGGGGCGCCGGTCATGGTGTAGCCGGCGGCGTGGTCGCCGAATTTCTTGTTCCACACCACTTTGCCGGTGTTTTTGTCGAGGGCGATCAGGCGCGCATCGAGGGTGCCGAAGTAGATCTTGTCGCCGAAGATCGCCGCGCCGCGGTTGACCACGTCACAGCAGGGGCGAATGTTGTCGGGCAGGCGGTGGTTGTAGGTCCACAGGCGCTTGCCAGTCTTGGCATCCAGGGCGAACACGCGGGAATAGGAACCGGTGACGTACACCACGCCGTCGCTGACGATGGCCTGGGATTCCTGGCCGCGTTGCTTCTCGTCGCCGAAGGAGTAGGACCAGGCCGGCGTGAGCTTGAACACGTTCTTGTCATTGACCTGGGCCAGTGGGCTCCAGCGCTGGGCGTTGGTGCCCATGCCGTATTGCAGCACGTCCTGGGTGGTCAGGTGGTCGTTGGCAATGTCTTCCCAGGTGACGTTGCGTGTCGGCTTTTGAGTAGAAGGGGCAGGCTCGGCGGCGGCGAAGCCGGTGGCGCTCAAGGACAGGCTGCCGACCAGCAGGAAGGCCTGCACGGCAAGGCTCAAAGGTGAGAGGGCGGGTAGCGATCTTATTGTCATGGTTGCAGTTCCCAGTGGAGGTTTTGGCCTGCACAGGGTGGAACGCCGGGGCCGGGGACGGATACGGAAAATGTCCCGCTGTGTCCGGGAAGACTTCCCGGACCGCCGCTGTTTTAGGCGTGCCCCACAAGCCCTACTACCAAGGGAGGAGAGGGCGGCCACCAAAGCAGCATACGGCCCGTGCCCAGGGCTTTCTAAGATGGTTGCCATAGCCTCTGCAATGAGGTGTTGCGTGCAATCCTGAGGGCAAAATAATGACAACAAAACACAGTGCCTTGTTTGTGGCTGGGCTGTTGGCCGGCGTGATCGGCGCGGGCTCCGCCTGGGCCCATGGCAACGTCGTCCCGCAAGCGGTGGAAACCAAAGGCCTCACGGCGATCAAGGATGCCGGCGTGCCGGTCGACGGCGATGGCTGGGCAGCGGTGAACCCGTATCGCACCTCGTCGGAACATGACAAGGCCGTGGAAATCGGCTCCTCTGCCTATAACCAGAACTGCGCCGCCTGCCACGGCCTGGAAGCCAAGTCCGGTGGTATCGCCCCGGACCTGCGCATGCTGGATGCGGGGGAGGCCGGTGATGAGTGGTTTGTCGAACGGGTACGCCATGGCGCCGTGCGCGACGGCCGGGTGTATATGCCGAAAATGGCCGACTACCTGAGCCAGGAAGCCCTGTGGGCGGTGCGTACCTACCTGGACTCCGTGCGCGTCGAGGAGTAAGCCATGCGCCTGTTCGCTTATGTGCTCGGCCTGGCCCTGTTGTGCTGCCAGACGGCACAGGCGCAGGTGCGCAGCTATGACCAGATGATCGCCGCCGGCGAGATCAAGGTGGCGGTGTACAAGGACTTCGCCCCCTACAGCTTCCAGGACGGCAGCACTCCACGGGGTGTCGACGTGGAACTGGCCCAGGCCCTGGCCAAGGCATTGGGGGTGCAGTTGACCCTGATCTGGGCGCCGGCCGGGGAAAAACTCGACGACGACCTGCGCGACTACATCTGGCGCGGCAGCCCGTTGCACAATCAGCAACTGGCCGACCTGATGATGCGCGCCCCCTACGACCACGCCTATGCGCAAAAACGCAATGACCAGGGCGAGTTGGAAAACGGCCATGTGGTGATGTTCGGGCCGTACCAGAACGAACAATGGCAGGTGGCCTATGACCGCCGGCGCCTGGACACGGTCGCCAGCGTGGCGGTGTTCGAGCAGCACCCGATTGGCGTCGAAGTCGACAGCGTGCCGTCCTTTTACCTCACCTCGGTGTTCAACGGCATGCTCGCCGCCAAGACCCGCCACTACCCCGGCGTGCCCCAGGCGTTTGCGGCCATGCAGGCCGGCGAGGTCGACGCGGTGATGGCAATGCGCGGTGAAATCGACTGGCAGGTGCACGAGGCCCACGACCCGCAACTGGCCCTGGCGCAAAACGCCTATCCGAACATGGGCAAGCAGCGCTGGGAGATCGGCATGGCCGTGCACGAAAGCAATCGCCAGTTGGCCTACGCCGTGGAAGAGGCGCTCGAAGGCCTGATCCGCGACGGCTCACTGCAAGCCATCTACCGCCATTACGGCCTGCAGTATGAAGTGCCCGAGATGTACCAATAGGAGCAGGCGATGAACTGGCGACTGAGCTGCATATTGGCCTGCTGGCTGCCGTTGGCGGCTCACGCCGTGGAGGTCGACCCGGTGCCGTCGGTGATGTGGGCGTTCTACCACAAGCAGTTGCTGGCGGATGCGCCGTTTGTGTTCGACGAGCGGGTAAAACTGCTGGCGCCGCCCTTCGCCGAGGATGCGCGCCAGGTGCCGCTGGAAATCGATGCGCGTGCCTTCAAGGGCGAGGTGGTGAAGATCCTGGCCTGGGCCGAGCTGAACCCGCTGCCCAGGATTGTCGACTTTCAACCCAAGGCCGGCGTGTTGCCCTGGCTGTCGCTGCGCATTCGCATTGAGCAGGCCACGCCGTTGCGTGCGGCGGTACTCACCAAGGATGGGCTGTGGCATGTCGGCTCGACCCTGATCGACGCCGCCGGCGGCGGCTGCACCGCGCCCAGTGTGGTGCGTAGCCAACCGGGCTGGGAGGAGCGCATCGGCGAAGTGCTTGGCGGGCGTTACCCCCGTGGCGAATTCAGCCGAGTACGCGTGCAGGTGGCGCACCCGATGGACAACGGCATGGTCAGCGGCATCCCGGAATTCTTTATCAACCACGCACAGCTGCGTGGCCAGGACGACCAGGTGCTGGCCGAGCTGGAGCTGTTCCCGGCGGTCAGCGAAAACCCCAACCTGGCCTTCGACCTCGACGCGCCGGGCCCCACCCGCCTGGTGATGCGTGACAACAGCGGCAACGAATTCGACGCGGCCATCCCCTGACCAGAAGGAGCGCGGCATGCGCTGGATTCTATTGTTGTGCCTGGGCCTGAGCCTGCCCGTCCTGGCAGACCTCGACTACGCCCTCAAACCCCGGCTGATCGCCGACGACACCTGGCTGCTCGAAGGCAGCACCGACAACTTCGCCAAGGCCAATGGTGGCAATATCGTCAACACCGCGTTCATCGTCACCGAGGCAGGCGTGGTGGTGATCGACACCGGACCGTCGCGGCGCTACGGCGAAGCCATGCGCGAGGCGATTACCCGCGTCACCCCCAAGCCGGTGATCCAGGTGCTGATTACCCACCATCACCCCGACCATGCGCTGGGCAACCAAGCCTTCAAGGACGTGCCCATCGGCGCCCTGGCCGACACCACGCGCCTGCTGCATGAACAGGGCGACAGCATGGCGCAGAACCTGTACCGCATGGTCGGCGACTGGATGCGCGGCACCGAGGTGGTGCTGCCCTCCCAGGCGCTGGAGCCCGGCGTGCTGAGCCTTGGCCGCCACGATCTGCGTCTGCTCGCACTCACCGGGCATACCGGCGCCGACCTGGCGATCCTCGATCAGAGCACCGGCGTGCTGTTTGCCGGTGACCTGGTGTTTTACCAGCGTGCCCTCACCACGCCCAACAGCCCAGGGCTGGCGGCGTGGCTGGCGGACATCGACACCCTGCAAGCCTTGCCCTGGACCTTGATCGTACCCGGCCACGGCCCGGTGGCCAGTGACCTTCAGCCCTTCGCGCAGATGCGCGACTACCTCACCTGGCTCGATCAACTGATGCGCGACGGCGCGGCCCAGGGCAACGACATGGCGGAGATGATCCGCAGCCCCATCCCCGAACGCTTCGCCGCGATCAGCCTGAGCCGCTATGAATTGATCCGCAGCGTCAGCCACCTGTACCCGCGTTACGAGCGCGAGCAAATGCACCCGCTACTAAGGAACTAGCAATCTCGATACTGCGGTCAATTGTGACAACGGTCCCTGCGCCCAAGAATCTGCACCAGACCGGGAAAATTTCCCGGGTATAACAAAAACCGCAGAGGTAGCCGTCATGACCCAACCCGCACGTCGCCAACCCTTCGCCTTGAGTGTGTTGCTCGGTGCCATCCTGTTGTCCGGCCAGGCCATGGCCGCCGTCACCGATCAGGACATCCTCCAGGACCCGAAAAACCCCGGGCAGATTGTCACCAACGGCCTGGGCGTGCAGGGCCAGCGCTACAGCCCGCTCGACAGCCTCAACGTGGACAACATCAAGGACTTGCGCCCGGTCTGGGCGTTTTCGTTCGGCGGCGAGAAACAGCGCGGGCAGCAGGCCCAGCCCATGGTCAAGGACGGGGTGATGTACCTCACCGGTTCCTACTCGCGGGTGTTCGCGGTGGACGCACGCACCGGCAAGAAACTCTGGCAGTACGATGCGCGCCTGCCCGATGACATCCGCCCCTGCTGTGACGTGATCAACCGTGGCGTGGCGCTGTACGGCGACCTGGTGTTCTTCGGTACCCTCGACGCCAAGCTGGTGGCGCTGAACAAAGACACCGGCAAAGTGGTGTGGAGCAAGAAAGTCGCCGACCACAAGGAAGGCTACTCCATCAGCGCCGCGCCCCTGGTGATCAACGGCAAGCTGATCACCGGCGTGGCGGGCGGCGAGTTCGGTGTGGTGGGCAAGATCGAAGCCTATGACCCGAAGAACGGCGACCTGCTGTGGAGCCGGCCGACCGTGGAAGGCCATATGGGCTACGTCTACAAGGACGGCAAGGCGGTGGAAAACGGCATCTCCGGTGGCGAGGCCGGCAAGACCTGGCCCGGCGACCTGTGGAAAACCGGCGGCGCGGCACCGTGGCTGGGCGGCTACTACGACCCGGAAACCAACCTGCTGCTGTTCGGCACCGGCAACCCGGCCCCGTGGAACTCGCACCTGCGCCCTGGTGACAACCTCTACTCGTCCTCGCGCCTGGCACTGAACCCGGACGACGGCACCATCAAGTGGCACTTCCAGAGCACGCCCCACGACGGTTGGGACTATGACGGTGTGAACGAGCTGGTTTCCTTCAACTACAGCGAAGGCGGCAAAGAGATCAAGGCTGCCGCCACCGCCGACCGTAACGGCTTCTTCTACGTGCTCGACCGTACCAACGGCAAGTTCATCCGCGGCTTTCCGTTTGTCGACAAGATCACCTGGGCCACCGGCCTGGATAAGAACGGGCGGCCGATCTACAACGAAGCCAGCCGCCCAGGCGCGCCGGGCAGCGAAACCAAGGGCACCTCGGTGTTCGTCGCGCCGGCGTTCCTCGGTGCGAAAAACTGGATGCCGATGGCCTACAACCGCGACACCGGGCTGTTCTATGTGCCGTCCAACGAATGGGGCATGGACATCTGGAACGAAGGCATCGCCTACAAGAAAGGCGCGGCGTTCCTGGGGGCGGGCTTCACCATCAAACCGCTGAATGAAGACTACATCGGCGTATTGCGCGCCATCGATCCCAAGACCGGCAAGGAAGTCTGGCGCCACAAGAACTTCGCGCCACTGTGGGGCGGGGTGCTGACCACCAAGGGCAACCTGGTGTTCACCGGTACGCCGGAAGGCTTCTTGCAGGCGTTCAACGCCAAGACCGGCGAGAAGGTCTGGGAATTCCAGACCGGCTCCGGCGTACTCGGCTCGCCTGTGACCTGGGAAATGGACGGCGAACAGTACGTGTCGGTGCTCTCCGGCTGGGGCGGCGCGGTGCCGTTGTGGGGCGGCGAAGTGGCCAAGCGCATCAAGGACTTCAACCAGGGCGGCATGCTCTGGACCTTCAAGTTGCCCAAAGAGCTGGTCGCCAAGCACTGAATCTACGACCAAATGACCAGTGCCCCCCTGCCAACGGCGCATTCGCCCGGCAGCGGGGGCTCTTTACTATCGGGTCATCGCCTGTTGACCGACAGGCCCGGACCCAGACAGAGGCTTCAACATGATCTACGCACAACCTGGCACCCCTGGCGCTATCGTCAGCTTCAAGCCGCGCTATGGCAATTACATCGGGGGTGAGTTCGTCGCACCGCTGAGCGGCGAATACTTCACCAACACCTCCCCGGTGACCGGCGAAGTGATCGCCGAATTCCCGCGCTCCAACGCCGCCGATATCGACAAGGCCCTCGACGCCGCCCACGCCGCTGCCGACGCCTGGGGCAAGACTTCTGCCCAGGACCGTTCCCTGGTGCTGCTGAAAATCGCCGACCGCATCGAGCAGCACCTTGAAGTGCTGGCCGTGGCCGAGACCTGGGACAACGGCAAGGCCGTGCGCGAAACCCTCAACGCCGACGTGCCCCTGGCCGCTGACCATTTCCGCTACTTCGCCGGTTGCATCCGCGCCCAGGAAGGCGGCGCCGCCGAGATCAACGAACTGACCGCCGCTTATCACTTCCACGAGCCGCTGGGCGTGGTCGGGCAGATCATTCCGTGGAACTTCCCGCTGCTGATGGCCGCCTGGAAACTTGCTCCGGCGCTGGCCGCCGGCAACTGCATCGTGCTCAAGCCGGCTGAACAAACGCCGCTGTCGATCATGGTGTTTGCCGAGCTGATCAATGACCTGCTGCCGCCGGGCGTGTTGAACATTGTGCAGGGCTTTGGCCGTGAAGCAGGGGAGGCGCTGGCCACCAGCAAGCGCATCGCCAAGATCGCCTTTACCGGCTCCACCCCGGTGGGCGCGCACATCATGCATGCCGCCGCCGAGAACATCATTCCGTCCACCGTGGAGCTGGGCGGCAAGTCGCCGAACATCTTCTTCGAAGACATCATGCAGGCTGAACCGCAGTTCATCGAAAAAGCCGCCGAAGGCTTGGTGCTGGCGTTTTTCAATCAGGGCGAAGTGTGCACCTGCCCGTCGCGGGCGCTGGTGCAGGAGTCGATCTACGAGCCGTTCATGGCCGAAGTGATGAAGAAAATCGTCAAGATCAAGCGCGGCAACCCGCTGGACACCGAAACCATGGTCGGCGCCCAGGCGTCCGAGCAGCAATTCGACAAGATCCTGTCCTACCTCAAAATTGCCCAGGAAGAGGGCGCGGTGCTGCTCACCGGCGGCGCAGCCGAGCGCCTGGAAGGCGACCTGGCCAGCGGTTATTACATCCAGCCGACCCTGCTCAAGGGCCACAACAAGATGCGCGTGTTCCAGGAGGAAATCTTCGGCCCGGTGGTGGGCATTACCACCTTCAAGGACGAGGCTGAAGCCCTGGCGATTGCCAACGACAGCGAGTTCGGCCTGGGCGCCGGCTTGTGGACTCGCGACATCAACCGCGCCTACCGCATGGGCCGGGCGATCAAGGCCGGGCGCGTGTGGACCAACTGCTATCACCTGTACCCGGCGCATGCGGCGTTTGGCGGGTACAAGAAGTCGGGTGTGGGGCGTGAGAACCACAAGATGATGCTGGACCATTACCAGCAGACCAAGAACCTGCTGGTGAGCTACGACATCAATCCGCTGGGCTTCTTCTGATTCCAGCTTGAAACGCAATCAACTGTGGGAGGGGCGGTGCGACGATTCGACTTGCCCCCTCCCACATTTTGACCGGTGAACATTCAGGACCAATGCGGGGGCCAGCCTGTTCGAAAGTAGTATTCTCCCCGGCATCCCCCCATGCATTAATGCCTCTACCGGAACCCTCCGGCACAACAAGAGGACTACCCCCATGTGGACTAAACCGACCTACACCGACCTGCGTATCGGCTTCGAAGTCACCATGTACTTCGCCAGCCGCTGATCGCGGGCACCGCACGGAGGATGCCTCTTTGGTCTGATTGCATTCGCAGCCGGATCGGTTAGTGTGGAGCGCATCTTCCAAAATAATAAAAACAGGCTTTCCAATGAGCCCAAACCTCAGCCTCCTGCGTAAATTCGTTTCTCCTGAAATCATCTTTGGCGCCGGCTGCCGGCACAACGTGGGCAATTACGCCAAGACCTTCGGCGCGCGCAAGGTGCTGGTGGTCAGCGACCCCGGCGTGATCGCTGCCGGTTGGGTCGCCGATGTGGAAGCCAGCCTGCAAGCCATTGGCATCGACTACTGCCTGTACAGCGCCGTATCGCCCAACCCCCGTGTCGAAGAAGTGATGCTCGGCGCCGAGGTGTACCGTGAAAACCACTGCGACGTGATCGTGGCCATCGGCGGCGGTAGCCCGATGGATTGCGGCAAGGCCATCGGCATCGTCGTCGCCCATGGGCGCAGCATCCTTGAATTCGAGGGCGTGGACACCATTCGCGTGCCCAGCCCGCCACTGATCCTGATCCCCACCACCGCCGGCACTTCGGCGGATGTCTCGCAGTTCGTGATCATTTCCAACCAGCAGGAGCGCATGAAGTTCTCCATCGTCAGCAAGGCGGTGGTGCCGGACGTGTCGCTGATCGACCCGGAAACCACGGCCAGCATGGACCCGTTCCTGTCCGCCTGCACCGGCATTGACGCGCTGGTGCATGCCATCGAGGCGTTCGTGTCCACCGGGCACGGCCCGCTGACCGACCCTCACGCCCTGGAAGCCATGCGCCTGATCAACGGCAACCTGGTGCAGATGATCGCCAACCCCACGGACATTGCCCTGCGGGAAAAGATCATGCTCGGCAGCATGCAGGCCGGCCTGGCGTTTTCCAACGCAATCCTCGGCGCTGTGCATGCGATGTCCCACAGCCTCGGCGGTTTTCTCGATTTGCCCCACGGGCTCTGCAACGCAGTGCTGGTGGAACATGTGGTGGCGTTCAACTACAGCTCGGCGCCGGAGCGTTTCAAGGTCATCGCTGAGACCTTTGGCATCGACTGCCGAGGTCTCAATCATCGGCAGATCTGCGGGCGCCTGGTGGATCACCTGATCGCGCTGAAACACGCGATTGGCTTCCATGAAACCCTCGGCCTGCATGGCGTGCGCGTGGCGGATATTCCGTTTTTGTCCGAGCATGCAATGGACGACCCGTGCATCCTCACCAACCCCCGTGAGTCGAGCCAGCGTGATGTCGAGGTCGTCTATGGCGAAGCGCTCTGACGACCAGCAACAGGCGCTGGCCGGGCTGCTGGGCCTGGGCAATCACTCGGCGCGCAAGAGCCACTACCCGGAACTCACCGCACGCCTCGACGAACTGGAAGCCGAGCGCAACCGCTATATCCGCCTCAACGATGAGCTGGAGCAACGGGTGGCGGCGCGCACCGATGAATTGCTGGAAGCCAACCGCAACCTGCAACAGCAGATCGCCCAGCGCGAGCAGGTCGAGCAGGCGCTGCGCGATGCCCGCGACGCCGCCCAGGCCGCCAACCGCAGCAAAGACAAATACCTCGCCGCCGCCAGCCATGACCTGCTGCAACCGCTGAACGCGGCGCGGCTGCTGATCGCCACCCTGCGCGAACGCCAGTTGCCCAGCGTCGAGCAGGTGCTGGTGGAACGCACCCACCAGGCGCTGGAAGGCGCGGAGGATTTGCTCACCGACTTGCTGGATATCTCGCGTCTGGACCAGGCCGCGGTGAAGCCGGATGTGGCGCTGTATCGCCTGGATGAAGTGTTCGCGCCGCTGGTCTCGGAGTTCCAGTCGGTCGCCCTGGCGGCGGGGCTGAACCTGCGGGCGCGCACCGGCCATTACGCGGTGCACACCGACCTGCGCCTGCTCACGCGGATTTTGCGTAACTTTCTCAGCAACGCCTGCCGCTACACCGACGAAGGCTGCATCCTGCTCGGCGCACGCCGTCGCGGTGATTGCCTGCGCCTGGAAGTGTGGGACACCGGGCGCGGCATTGCGGCCGACCGGCTGGAGGCGATCTTCCTGGAGTTCAACCAGCTGGATGTCGGCCGTGCGGCGGACCGCAAGGGCGTGGGGCTGGGGCTGGCGATTGTCGAGCGTATCGCCGAGGTGTTGGGCTATCCAATCGCGGTGCGTTCCTGGCCGGGGCAAGGGTCGATGTTCAGCATCGAAGTCCCCCTGAGCGCCGAGATGCCGCCGGCGATCAGCCAACTGCCGGTGCAACCGACCACGGGCAACCCATTGCCGGGCCGGCGCTTGCTGGTGCTCGACAACGAGGTCAGCATCCTGGAAAGCATGGGCGCGTTGCTCGGCCAGTGGGGCTGCGAAGTGCTCACCGCCACCGACCAGGCTGGCGCGTTGCTGGCGTTGCAGGGCAGGGCGCCGGAGCTGATCCTGGCGGACTATCACCTCGACCATGGGGTGGTGGGGTGTGAGGTGGTCAAGCATTTGCGTGAGCATTTCGGCCAGAAGATACCGGCGGTAATCATCACCGCTGACCGCACTGACCAGTGCCGTCGCGCATTGCGCAGGTTGGACGCGCCGTTGCTGAACAAGCCGGTCAAGCCTGGGAAGTTGCGGGCGGTGTTGAGTCAGTTGTTGGGATGAGTTTTCAACGTGAAAATCTAATCTAAGGTTGGGCTGGGTCCCTATGGTGGGTTGTCGGTGTACATATCCGTTATTCGGGTAACGGCGGCTTATGGTTCCGCCCTTACGGCGGGTCACTTTTGTAAAGGCACAAAAGTAACCAAAAGGCCTTCGCCCCACCACTCGGTGCCTCGCCTAGGCTCGGCATGCCCGTAATCCGACATTGATTTGGGGGGCCGCCGCCACGCGCCATCCATGGCGCAGGGCGGCTAAACCGGCATCCCTGCCGGTTTACCCCCCAAATCAATATCGGATTCCGGCCATCGTGGTTGACGGGGCGATTCGAGATCAAAAGCAAGAGCGCGGCGGCCTTAGAGTCGACCGGATTATTAAGTAGAACTCGGCCTGCTTTTGATCCGGCTCTTACATCCTTTTCGCTGACGAAGTCAGCGGTCTTTTGATCTGCGCTTTTGATCTTGATCTCAGGCGCCCCGTCAAACACGCTGGCCGAACGCAGGCTTGAATCCGTGGGTAACCCGGCAGGACGCCGGGTTAGCCGCGCTGGGCCATGGATGGCCCATCGCGGCGGCCCACGGATTCAAGCCTTCGTTCGGGCATGCCGAGCCTAAGCGAGGCACCGAGTGTTGGGGCGAGAGCCTTTTGCTTACTTTTGGGCTCTTCCAAAAGTGAGCCGCCGTAAGGGCGGAACCGCAAGTAGCCGTTACCCCAGTAATGGATATGTACACCGACCGACCACCACCACCGAAGCCCCCAACCACCCCCCAAGATGGCAAGATGAACCCCACTCAGGTTTACTACTCTGAGTACTGGTTTCTCCGACCGACCCCGTCGGCCCATCTAGGTCATTGAATGGACAAATACACCCCCCACACCTGGGAACCCCACGAGCGCCCGAGCCTGCCCGGTTCGCCGTCGACCCCGTGGCACCCTACGCACAAGCGCTGGCTGTATGCGCTGGTCGGTGTGCTGGTCGCGATCACCGGTGGCCTGGGGAATGCTCTGGTCATCGCCAACCTGCAATACCTGCAAGGCGCCCTGGGTGCGACCACGGCGGAAATGGCCTGGCTGCCCGCCGCCTATGTGATGACCAACGTATGCATGAACCTGCTGCTGGTGAAGTTCCGCCAGCAGTTCGGCCTGCGGGTGTTCACCGAAGTGTTCCTGGTGCTGTACGCGCTGGTGACCTTCGGCCATTTGTTCGTCAATGACCTCAGCTCGGCCATCGCGGTACGCGCCGCCCACGGGATGGTGGGCGCGGCGCTGAGTTCGTTGGGTTTGTACTACATGATCCAGGCGTTCCCGGCCAAGTGGCGGCTCAAAGCCCTGGTGCTGGGCCTGGGCACGGCGCAGTTGGCGTTGCCGCTGGCGCGGTTGTTCTCCGAAGACTTGCTGCAAATCGCCGAATGGCGCGGCTTGTACCTGTTTGAATTGGGCATGGCGCTGATCTGCCTGGGCTGTGTATTCCTGCTCAAGTTACCGCCCGGCGACCGTTTCAAAACCTTCGAAAAACTCGACTTCCTCACCTTTGGCATCCTCGCCACCGGCGTGGCCTTGCTCTGCGCGGTGCTGTCCCTGGGGCGTATCGACTGGTGGCTGGAAGCACCGTGGATCGGCATCGCTTCGGCCTGTTCCCTGGTGCTGATCATGGCCGGGCTGGCCATCGAGCATAACCGCGCCAACCCGATGCTGATGACCCGCTGGCTGGGCAGCGGCACGATGATCCGGCTGGCCTTGGCGGTGATCCTGATTCGCATGGTGCTGTCCGAGCAATCCACCGGCGCGGTGGGCTTCATGCAGATGCTCAACATGAGCTACCAGCAGATGCACACCCTGTACGTGGTGATGCTGGCCGGCGCGATCAGTGGGCTGGTAGTCAGTGCGCTGACCATCAACCCGGCGCACCTGCTGATGCCGCTGGTGATTTCCCTGGCGCTGATGGCCGTGGGCTCGGTGATGGACAGTTTCTCCAGCAACCTGACCCGGCCGGAGAACCTGTATATCAGCCAGTTCCTGCTGGGCTTTGGCGGCACGTTTTTCCTCGGACCGACCATGGTGCTGGGCACCAAGAACGTACTGACCAACCCACGCAACCTGGTGAGTTTTTCGGTGATGTTCGGTATTTGCCAGAACCTCGGCGGCCTGATTGGCGCGGCGCTGCTGGGCACGTTCCAGATCGTGCGCGAGAAGTTTCACTCCAGCATGATTGTCGAACACCTGACCTTGCTTGACCCGCGTGTGGCCTCGCGGGTGCAGAGCGGTGGTGCGGCCTATGGCAGCATTGTCGCCGACCCGGAACTGCGCAACCTCATGGGCATTCGCAGCCTGGCCACGGCGGCGACGCGTGAGGCGAATGTCATGGCCTACAACGATGTCTTCATGCTGATCGCGATCATCGCGATCCTGACCATGCTCTGGATCTTTATCCGCAGTCTGTGGCTGATGAGTACCACTCAAGCAGCCCCTCCCGTTCAACCCAGCGGCGTTTCTTCATGACCGAACCATCAACGACCACCACCACCGCCATCGCCTCCACCCCGGAAGGCAGCACGCCGCCCGGCGCCGTACCCACCGAGCTGCGGCCACTGCGGATGCGCATCCTGTCGTCCCTGGGGTTTGCCGCGATTGCCATCGTCGGCGTGTTTATCGTGCTCTACGCCTGGCAATTGCCGCCGTTCAGCAGCGCGGTGGAAACCACTGAAAACGCCCTGGTACGCGGCCAGGTGACGATCATCGGCCCGCAACTCAGCGGCTATGTGTTCGAAGTGCCGGTGCAGGACTTCCAGTACGTCAAGGCTGGCGACCTCTTGGTGCGTTTGGATGATCGTATCTACAAACAGCGCCTTGACCAGGCCCTGGCGCAACTGGCGGTGCAGAAAGCCGCGCTGGCCAATGTGGTGCAGCAGCGCAACAGTGCCGAAGCGACCATCAAGCTGCGTCAAGCCGCGCTGGTGGACAGCCAGGCCCAGGCGCGTAAAAGCACTGCGGATTTGCGGCGCAACGAGGAGCTGATCCGCGACGGTTCGGTGTCCCGGCGCGAGCTGGATGTGACCCGTGCGGCCAATGCGCAGACGGTTGCCGCCGTCGCCCAAGCCCAGGCCAGCCTGGAAATCGCCCGCCAGGATTTGCAGACGGTGATCGTCAATCGCGGTTCTTTGGAGGCGGCGGTGGCGAGTGCCGATGCGGCGGTCGAGCTGGCACGGATCGACCTGTCCAACACGCGCATTACCGCGCCCCGCGACGGCCAGTTGGGCCAGATTGGCGTGCGTCTGGGGGCCTACGTCAACTCCGGCGCGCAGCTGATGGCCCTGGTGCCGAAACAGCTGTGGGTGATCGCCAATATGAAAGAAACCCAGATGGACAACGTGCAGGTCGGCCAACCGGTGACCTTCACCGTGGATGCCCTGAACCACCGCAGGTTTCACGGCACGGTGCAGCATATTTCCCCGGCGACGGGGTCGGAATTCAGCCTGTTGCAGGCGGACAACGCGACGGGCAATTTTGTGAAGATTGCCCAGCGCGTGCCGGTGAGGATTACCGTCGATCCGGATCAGGCCGAGAGTGAGCGGCTGCGGCCTGGGTTGTCTGTGGTGGTGAGTATTGATACCGCAGGGCGGCTCAAAAACAGCCCACCCTGAATGAACTCGGTCAATGTGGGAGGTATTTCAGGGTGAAATTGAGTTGGGTTGACTGGCCGTGTTCCAGCAGTTTCAGGCCCGGTCGCCCCGGCAGGTGATGCGCATTCACCGGATGACTCACCGGCTCAATACAAAAGAACCCCAACCCCGGCGGGCAGTACAGCAGGAAGTAATCGGCGCCGCTGGCCTGGCATTCCAGCGCATAGCCCAGCTCCGGTTGTTCGATCCGGCAACGCCCGTCCCACTGGCAAAAGCCGTTGTCCACAAGACCTTCGGGCAGCGCGTTCAATACCTGGAAATCCCACTCGGGCGGCACCGCCGCCAACCCGGTCGGTAGCTTGGTCGCATCACTCAACCACACCTGCGCTGCCGAGGCCTGCAACCGCGTGTCTGGCCGGCGCGGGAAGTAGGGATGCAGGCCCAGCCCGTGCCAGGCGGCTTTTTTGGCCAGATGAGTCACGCGCAATGCGATGCTCAGTTCGCCGTCGCTCAAGCGAATCCGCTGCTCGGCGCGATAGGCGAACGGCGTTTCGCACTGCACCTCCAACACCACTTCATCCGCCGTTTGACTGACTACTTGCCACGGCTGCTGCCAGGCCGAGCCGTGAATCGGAAAGGGATCGTTGGGGCTGTTGGGGGTCAGCGCCAGCCAGCCCTCGGGGTTGTCGAACCCCCCTTGGGCAATGCGGTTGGACCAAGGGACCAACGGATAACAACCCAGCTTTCCAGGCAGCCCGCTGTGCGGGTCGTTAGGCCGCAACAGCGGTTGCCCGCTGGCGCGCACGGTCCAGTTGACCAGGCTGCCGCCCACGGCTGGGTTGATACTGAGGTGGGTCAGGTTGTCTTCCAGTTCAATCAGCATTACAGCACCACGCTCGGCAACCACAGCGACAACGCCGGGACGTAAGTGACGGCCACCAGCACCAGGAACAGCACCGCATAAAACGGCAGCAGCGCCTTCACGGTTTTCTCGATCGTGGTCTTGCCCACCGCCGCGCCGACAAACAGCACCGCGCCCACCGGCGGGGTGATCAGGCCGATGCCCAGGTTCACCAGCATGATCATGCCAAAGTGCACCGGGTCGACGCCGATCCCCAACACCACCGGCAACAGGATCGGCGTGAGGATCAGGATCAGCGGCGCCATGTCCATCACCGTGCCGAGCAACAGCAGCATGGCGTTGATGCACATCAGGATCACGTAGCGGTTGTCCGACAGGGTCAGGAACAGCGTGGTGATCTTCGCGGGGATCTGCATC
>Ga0308161_1001100_pt1 | contig 34835 bp, 30 predicted proteins | sample PhyFR2_FD_201034 | JGI IMG/M metagenome (GOLD analysis project Ga0308161, IMG submission 201034) | Phyllosphere microbial communities from UC Gill Tract Community Farm, Albany, California, United States - DLSLF.R2 | ecosystem: Host-associated > Plants > Phyllosphere > Unclassified | place: USA...
CAGTTCATTGAGCTTGCTGCGCATGGGCCATAGCTCATTGCAGCAGATGGTGATGATGGCCTGGTACACCCGCGCCGAATCCTGGGCGCATTGCGGTTATCCCGGGCCGCCGAAGGTCTGAAACCGGGGGGCGCTCTTCGCGAGCAGGCTCGCTCCCACATTTGAAATGCATGTCCCTGTGGGAGCGAGCCTGCTCGCGAAGGGGCCAACTGCATCACCTCAGCATCCAGAATAATAAAGAGAACCTGACCGATGCCCGTACCCGATCCCTTCCGCGAAGGCCTCGCCCGAGGCTGGAAAACCTACAACGGCGCGCAACTGAGCGACGACCTCACCCTCGAAGCCGACGTGGCGATCATCGGCAGTGGCGCCGGCGGCGGCACCACGGCAGAGATCCTCAGCGCGGCCGGTTATAAAGTCCTTTTGATCGAAGAAGGCCCGCTGAAAACCAGTTCGGATTTCAAACTGCTCGAAGACGAGGCCTACAGCAGCCTCTATCAGGAAGGCATCGGGCGCATGAGCAAGGACGGCGCGATCACGATCCTGCAGGGCCGCGCGGTCGGCGGTACGACGCTGATCAACTGGACCTCGAGCTTCCGCACGCCCGAGCCGACCCTCGAACACTGGGCCAGCGAGCACAACGTCAAAGGCCATAGTCCGGCAGAGATGGCGCCGTGGTTCGAAAAAATGGAGCAGCGCCTCGGGGTCGCGCCGTGGATGGTGCCGCCCAATGCCAACAACGATGTGATCCGCAAAGGCTGCGAGCAACTCGGCTACAGCTGGCACGTGATCCCGCGCAACGTTCGCGGTTGCTGGAATCTCGGCTATTGCGGCATGGGCTGCCCGAGCAACGCCAAGCAATCGATGATGGTCACGACCATCCCGGCGACGCTGGAAAAGGGCGGCGAGCTGCTGTATCTGGCGCGGGTGGAGAAACTGCTGATCAGTGGCGACAAGGTCACCGGCCTGCATTGCGTGGCGATGGACGAGCGCTGCGTCGAGCCGACCGGGCGCAGCATCAGCGTCAAGGCGCGGCATTATGTGCTGGCCGGCGGCGGCATCAACAGCCCGGCGCTGTTGCTGCGCTCCGACGCGCCGGATCCGCATGAGCGCGTGGGCAAGCGCACCTTTCTGCACCCGGTGAACATGTCCGCCGCGCGTTTCGCCGAGGTGGTAAATCCGTTCTACGGCGCGCCGCAGTCGATTTATTCCGACCATTTTCAGTGGAAGGACGGCACCACCGGGCCGATGGCGTTCAAACTTGAAGTGCCACCGCTGCACCCGGCGCTGGCCGCTACACTGCTCGGTGGTTTCGGCCAGGAAAACGCCCAGCATATGGCCGACCTGCCGCACACCCACGCGATGCTGGCGCTGCTGCGCGATGGCTTCCACCCGGACAGCAGCGGTGGCTCGGTGGAGCTGCGCAGTGATGGCTCGCCAGTGCTCGACTATCAGGTTTCGCAGTACGCCTGGGACGGTTTGCGCCGGGCCTTTCACGTCATGGCCGAAATCCAGTTCGCCGGCGGCGCGCAATCGGTGATGCCGATGCACGCCGACGGCCGCTATGTGAAGACACTGGCCGAGGCGCGCTCAATGATCGATGGACTGAGCCTGGAGCTGTACCGCACGCGACTCGGCAGCGCCCATGTGATGGGTGGTTGTGCGATGGGTGAAGATCCGCAAAGCGCGGTCGCTGACAGCCTCGGCCGCCATCATCAACTGCGCAATTTGTCGATTCACGACGGCTCGCTGTTCCCCACCAGCATCGGCGCCAACCCCCAGCTGTCGGTGTATGGCCTGACCGCGCAACTGGCGACAGCCTTGGCTGACCGACTGAAAAATCCATGAAAAAGCAGAATATTCCTATCGTCTATAGTGCTTTCTTACCCAACAGGCGACTTGGCCGACCGGGAAGGCTGCGATACCATCCGACTCCCCAACGGACTCCCGCCAGGACGACGCGATGAACCGAGTGTTGTACCCAGGTACCTTCGACCCTATTACCAAGGGCCATGGCGATCTGGTCGAACGCGCCTCGCGCCTGTTCGATCACGTGATCATTGCGGTCGCCGCCAGCCCGAAAAAGAACCCGCTGTTCCCGCTGGAACAACGGGTCGAACTGGCTCGCGAAGTCACCAAACACCTGCCGAACGTGGAAGTGGTCGGTTTCTCGACGCTGCTCGCGCATTTCGCCAAAGAGCAGAACGCCAATGTGTTCCTGCGTGGTCTGCGCGCGGTGTCGGACTTCGAATACGAATTCCAGCTGGCCAACATGAACCGCCAACTGGCGCCGGATGTGGAGAGCCTGTTTCTCACGCCGTCGGAGCGTTATTCGTTCATTTCCTCGACGCTGGTGCGGGAGATTGCCGCGCTGGGCGGCGATATCAGCAAGTTCGTCCACCCGGCCGTGGCCGACGCGCTGACCCTGCGCTTCAAGAAGTAGGAGCTGCCGCAGGCTGCGATCCTTTTGTTTTTGGATCGCAGCCAAAGAGTGCCCTTGATCGCCCCCGCGTGCACTGCAAGCGCCAATGCGGCACAATTGCGCGCATTGATTTATAGCGCCCGGGCCTGCCGCCCCGGCTGGAGTTAGCATGTCCCTGATCATCACCGACGATTGCATCAACTGCGACGTCTGCGAACCCGAGTGCCCGAACGCCGCCATTACCCCAACCTGTGCACCCAGTGCGTCGGCCACTACGACGAGCCGCAGTGCCAGCAGGTCTGCCCGGTGGATTGCATTCCACTGGACGAAGCCCATCCGGAGACTGAAGAACAGTTGATGGAGAAGTACCGCAAGATCACCGGCAAGGCCTGATCACTTCAGCGCCTGTACCGCCCTCTTCGCGAGCAGGCTCGCTCCCACATTTGCAATGCATTCCCCTGTGGGAGCGAGCCTGCTCGCGAATGGGCCATCAGCCACACCACTGAAACCCGATCAGCTCACTCGCGCTGCTCAAACCCCTCCCCTGTACACCCCAGACACCGCACAAACGCCGCTTTCGCCGGGTCAACCACCAGCGCCTGACCGGCATCGCCAACACCGCCGCCCAGTGCGGTAAACGGCAACGACACCACAAACGCTCCCGCACCGATCACCGTAGCCACCACCAGCAAGGGCCGGGCAATCAGCAGGTCGCCAAGCATGGCGTAGGCCGGGGGATTCTGGATGGTGTAACGCGGATCACCGCTGCCGGTTTCCGAGGCCTGAACGGCCAGGCTGGAACACAACAGCAGCGTGACGAAGAAGACTTGCAGGACTTTCATGGCACGATCCTTCGGGCTGAGCAGTGAGACTTCTCACTATAGACCGAAGGATTTTTTCAGGTCTGGCAGCGCGGGCAAAACACGCTGGCGCGCTGGCCCAGCTTCACTTCGCGCAGGCCGCTACCGCAGACCTTGCAGTGCTGACCGCCGCGACCGTAAACAAACAGTTCCTGCTGGAAATAGCCCGGCTGGCCATCTCCGCCAATGAAATCGCGCAACGTCGTGCCGCCACGCTCGATGGCGGCGGCGAGGATGCGTTTGATCTCGATTGCCAGTTTCAAGTAACGCCCGCGGGAGATGCCCCCGGCTTCGCGGCGCGGATCGATGCCGGCGGCGAACAGCGCTTCGGTCGCGTAGATATTGCCGACCCCGACCACCACCGCGTTGTCCATGATGAACGGCTTGACCGCCATCGACCGCCCGCGTGACAGCTGGAACAGGCGCTCGCCATCAAACAGATCGGTCAGCGGCTCCGGCCCGAGGCGAATCAGCAGTTCGTGATTGAGCGGGTCGTTGCTCCAGAGCATCGCACCGAAGCGTCGCGGGTCGGTGTAGCGCAGGGCCAGTCCCGACTCCAGTTCGATATCGACGTGCTCGTGCTTCAACGCCGGCAACCCGGCCTCGACCAGACGCAGATTGCCGGACATGCCCAAATGGCTGATCAGCGTGCCGATCTCGGCGTTGATCAACAGGTACTTGGCGCGCCGCTCGACCAGCACGATGCGCTGCCCGGACAGGCGCACATCGAGGTCTTCGGGGATCGGCCAGCGCAGGCGCCGGTCGCGGACGATGACCCGGCTGACCCGCTGGCCTTCCAGGTGCGGGGCGATCCCGCGACGGGTGGTTTCGACTTCCGGCAGTTCAGGCATGGTGTCCTCGGATCAATGCGCGCCGAGGTCGCGAATCGTTTGTTTGAGTGTTTCGAAGTCGTAGTCCGACAGACCGACGTAATCGAGCACCAGCGGGCCGACCGCGCTCCACTCGAAATCCTCGCTCTGGTTGCCCAGCACGCGATAAGAGGCGCAGATGTGCTCGGCCATTTTCAGAATCGCCAGCAAGTTTTTCAGCTGGCTGTTCTTCGACGATTCGTCGCTGAAAATTGCCAGCGCATTATGGTGGTTGGCGATGGCGGCGCTGACATGCTCCGGCAGGCGCCAGGACTTGGCGGTGTAGTAACCGACCACGGCGTGGTTGGTGTTGAACACACGGTTTTCCGTATCGACCACGCGGCATTCCGGGCTGGCGCTGGCGTAGGCCTCTTCCAGCACGGTCATGTAATTGGGGAAACGCTGCAGCATCAATGGCACGCCGCAATCGTGGAACAGGCCCAACGCATAGGCTTCGTCACCGGCCTGGGTGCCGATGCGCTTGGCCAGGGTCAGGCAGGTCATCGCCACATCCTGCGCGGTGTCCCAGAAACGGTTGAGGGTGACGATGGTGTCGTCGTTCATCTCGCCCTTGATCGACTGCGCGTTGATCAGGTTGATGATCGAGCGGCTGCCCAACAGGTTCACCGCACGCTGGATCGAGGTGATCTTGTTGCTCAGGCCATAATACGGCGAGTTGACGATTTTCAGCAGCGCGCCGGACAGACCGGGGTCCTGGGAGATCAGTTTGGCGATCACCTCCAGGTCCGGGTCGGGCATGTACTGCTCCATTTGCAGATCCACCATGATCTGCGGTTGCGCCGGCACACTGATGCCTTGCAGCGATTGTTGAATCTGTTCGGTGGTCAGCTCTTGGGACATAAGTACACACTCCGGGGCAGGCGGCGATTCTAACCGCTGAAACCGCAGGGCGACACACCGATGGGCACATCGCCGGAACTTTCATCTGTGCGCAGGCTTCGGAATCTGTAGGGCGCATCGGACCTCAACGGTCCGATGCGAAGGCAAAATCTCCACAGACTCAGGAGCTTACCGATGGCAACTTCCCTCAATGGCAAACGCGTCGCTATTTTGGTTACCGATGGTTTCGAACAGGTCGAAATGACCGGCCCCAAGGATGCCCTCGAGCAGGCCGGCGTGCAGGTCGATATCCTCTCGGCCGAGTCCGGCACCGTCAAAGGCTGGAACCATGACAAACCGGCCGACGACTTCCCCGTCACCAACACTTTCCAGGCTGTGAGCGTCGATCAATACGATGCCGTGCTGCTGCCGGGTGGTGTGCAAAATTCCGACACCATCCGTATCGATCAGGATGCTCAGCATCTGGTCAAGACTGCCGCTTCGGCGGGCAAGCCGATTGCCGTGATCTGCCACGGCAGCTGGTTGCTGATCTCGGCAGGACTGGTCAATGGCAAGACCATGACCAGCTACAAAACGGTCAAGGACGATCTGGTCAATGCCGGGGTCAACTGGGTCGACCAGGAAGTGGTCAAGGACGGCAACCTGATCAGCAGCCGCCAGCCGGATGATGTGCCGGCGTTCAGTCAGGCCCTGATTGACGCACTGGCTGCATAAGAGCTGAAATCGCTTTCGCGAGCAGGCTCGCTCCCACAGGTGAATGCATTCCAAGTGTGGGAGCGAGCCTGCTCGCGAAGGGGCCCTCCGCTTTTCATCGCAGGCCAGACCGGAGCACGCGTCAACACGCTATACTCCCGCTCTTTTTTCCGGAGCGACGTCATGTCCCTGCCTAGCCTGCGCCTCAAAGCCAACGCCGACCGTCGCCTGCGCAACGGCCACTTGTGGGTCTACAGCAACGAAATCGACGTGGCCGCCACGCCTCTGCACGGCTTCAAGGCCGGCGATCAGGCGGTGCTCGAAGCCGCTGGCGGCAAGCCGTTGGGCATCGTCGCCATGAGCCCGAACAATCTGATCTGCGCGCGTCTGCTGTCACGCGACATCAAACTGGCACTCGACAAGTCGCTGCTGGTGCATCGCCTGAATGTCGCACTGTCGTTGCGCGAGCGTCTGTTCGACAAGCCGTTCTATCGTCTGGTCTACGGCGACTCCGACCTCTTGCCGGGTCTGGTGGTCGATCGTTTCGGCGACATCCTTGTGGTGCAGATCGCCTCGGCGACCATGGAAGCGCATAAAGACGACGTGATCGCCGCGTTGACCCAGGTGCTCAAGCCAAGCGGCATCCTGTTCAAGAACGATTCCGCCGCCCGCGACGCCGAAGGCCTCAACCGCTACGTCGAAACCGTATTCGGTCTGGTGCCGGAATGGGTCGCGCTGGAAGAGAACGGTGTGAAGTTCGAAGCGCCGGTCATTCAAGGGCAGAAAACCGGCTGGTTCTACGATCACCGCATGAACCGCGCGCGCCTGGCACCTTACGCCAAGGGCAAACGCGTACTTGATCTCTATAGCTACATCGGTGGCTGGGGCGTGCAGGCCGCTGCGTTCGGCGCCAGCGAAGTGTTCTGCGTCGACGCCTCTGCATTCGCCCTCGACGGTGTCGAGCGCAACGCTGCACTGAACGGCTTCGCTGACAAGATGACCTGCATCGAAGGCGACGTCTTCGAAGCGTTGAAGGAACTCAAAGCCAGCGAAGAGCGCTTCGACGTGATCGTTGCCGATCCGCCGGCCTTCATCAAACGCAAGAAAGACATGAAGAACGGCGAAGGCGCCTACCGTCGTCTCAACGAGCAAGCCATGCGCCTGCTGACCAAGGACGGCATTCTGGTCAGTGCTTCGTGCTCCATGCACCTGCCGGAAGACGATCTGCAGAACATCCTGCTGACCAGCGCCCGTCATCTGGACCGCAACATCCAGATGCTCGAACGTGGCGGTCAGGGTCCGGATCATCCGGTGCATCCGGCCATCGCTGAAACCCGCTACATCAAAAGCATCACCTGCCGTCTGCTGCCCAACAGCTGATTGCGCTTGAACACCGGGGAGCCACTGAGCTCCCCGTTTTTTTGCGCCCCCCCGCCCGTTTTTTTCACACTCGACATGAGTGCCTTGCTCTCTTCCTACAACTTCTTTCTCGCCGCCTTGCAGGAAGTTTCGTCATGCCTGTAAAACATGGAAATTAAACCTACACAGTAAGTCTCCTGCAAAAGATCACTCCGACAAAATTACTGGAATATTCCTACCTAATATCCGCTTGCCAATATTCGATTACAAACTAATATGAAGTTGTCGCAACGAAGCGACTCCAACTACCAACGAACAAGGAGTTCACATCATGAAAACCATTTATCTCGAAACAGACAAACTCGCCAACCTGGCCTTTCTGGTTACAGCCACCGGCCGCTAAGTAGCCTGGACGCTGGAGAGTGCCGGCACTCTGGCGTCCATCAGACTTTTCCTGAGTGATCTGAACCCATGTATATCAATCCTTTTCTTTTTATATTGCCGCGCCCGCCCGGACAAGTAGTCTGGAACTACAAGAACCATACTCAACACGAACTTGATCTTGAATACTCCCACCGCCTCGCCAGCCTTATACACAACCCTGATATATTTGACCCGAACAACATAATAGACAGACAACTTCTGGACGCAGGCATTCTAACAACTTCAAAAATAGACACCCCGGATTGGGGCTGGGATGAACTATCGAAGATTTATCACATCGGCACACAAAATATACCTTGCGCACATACGCCTCGGAATATTCACGAGTGGTCCAGGCAATATCTGGCGCACTGCAGCGAAGTGCTGGCGAAGCCGGAACCTGCGAACACCCCGGCGCCGCGATCAGTGCAGCCCTTGATTACCCTGCCCGTACCGGGCGCCATTAATGATGACAGCCTGACTCAGGCCCTGATGAGGCGCAAAACCTGTCGTTCCTACACCGGTGCGGCGGTGACACTGAACGAGGTCGGCACGCTGCTGTATCTGACCCTCGGCTATCTTCCCCCGCGCGATGATGCCCACGCCGATCCGGTCGCGCCGGGTCTCGAGGCCCGCCGGAGCTGCCCGTCCGGCGGCGGATTGAACGCCTGTGAGGGATTTGTCCTGGCGCAAAATGTCAGCGGGCTGGAACCCGGCATCTACGCCTACCACCCTGCCGAACACGCTCTGAGTCGGATCAATGCGCTGCCGGATCCGGAACTGGGCCAATTGCTCGGCGGCCAGCACTTCATCAACAACCTGCCGCTGGGCGTGTTCATCACCGCCAGGTTTGATCGTCTCTGGTGGAAGTACGAACACTCGCGCGCCTATCGCATGGCATTCATCGAGGCCGGTCATCTCTCGCAAACCTTTCAACTGGTAGCAACAACGCTGGGGCTGAACACCTGGCTGACCGGCGCATTTGCCGACGCACAGGTTGAAACCCTGCTCGGCATCGCGGGCAGCGCCGAGCAACCGTTGTTCTTCGTCGGTTGCGGACAAAGCGATGGCCAGGCCATGTGCCAGGAAATGCGTGATCTGCTCAGCGGAGCACAGTCATGATTCCCACGGCGATGGACGAGAGCGAAGCCCCGGTGTCATGGTCGCTGAAATTCACGCTTCCAGACTGGGAGAGCCGTGCATCGGTACGCAGCAGTACCCATGACTACCGGTTACCGGGGGATGTCGAGCAGCAATTGCAAACCCGCTACTGGTTCCCCCCGGCCTTCGTGCCCTATCTGGCGCATCCGGCCATCCAGGCCAAGGGTCGCGAAACCCTGCACCGCCTTACCGCCAATCATCTGGTGTATTTCCTCGATTACACCACCCTGCTCGAACACCGCATCGTCAACCGCGCGGTGGAAGTCATCGCGCACCGCGAACTGCCCATCTACATACCGCTGCCGATGAAACATGCGGCACTGCAGCTGTATACCGACGAGGGCTACCACGCGCTGTTTTCCAACCAGATTGCCGAGCAGATCGCTGCGTATTACAGCATCACCCGGCGTCCGGTCATTCCGAAGCGGATCAGCCGCATGAACGCTTTGATCGCGCGCACGCCGGAGAAAAACCGCGCTCTGGCCTGGTTCCTGCTGGGATTTGTCTCGGAAACGATCATTGCCCGCGAGTTGCTGGAGGTCTGTCGCGACACGCTGGTGTCCAGCGTGAACGACATGCTGCGTGATCACCTTGCCGACGAAGCCCGGCACAGCCGTTATTTCGCCGAAGCCTTCCATTACTTCTGGATTGCGATGAACAGTCGTCAGCGCCTGTTCGCCAGCAAGACCCTCGTGGAGATCATTTCCATTTTCTTCGAAGCAGATGAAAGCTGGCTGCAACAAAGCCTGCGTTCGGCCGGTATTGCCGAGATCGACGTGATGGAGATTGTCGGCAGCACGGTAACGGTGCAGGCCAACCGCGCTCGTGCACGCGCTGGCTGCAAACCTACCGTGGAGGCCCTGCACAAGGCCGGCTTCTTTGCATTGCCCCATAACCAGACACTCTTCGCCAAAGCAGGATTGATCGATGGATAAACACAGCCGTGCAACCACCCGCCGACAACAGCGCGGAGCAATCAGCCTGCTGCTGGCGATGATCCTGCTAGGCGTGTTTCCGCTGGATGTGCTGCTGCCTTCCTTTCCGGCATTGGCAGCCCACTTTGGCCGATCGGCAAACGACATCGCGCTGTCGATCAGTCTGTTTGCCGTGGGCATCGCATTTGCTCAGTTATTGATCGGCCCGTTGTCCGATGTGATCGGGCGCAAAGGTCTGCTGCTCGCGGGCATGAGCGTGTCCCTGCTCGGCGCACTGGGCTGCGTGCTGAGCAATGACTACACGCTGTTCCTGGTATTCCGGGTGATGCAGGCGCTGGGATGCGGTTGCTTCGTGCTGTCCCAGGCACTGGTGCAGGATCTGTTCGAAGGCAACGAGCGTGATCGCCTGCGGATCCTGATGGTCACCGCCACGGGCATCTTCATTTCGGTATCACCATTGGCGGGCACGTTTCTGCAGGCCACGCTCGGCTGGCGCGGCAGCTTCTGGGTCTTCATCGCCCTGGCCGCAGCAGTTCTGATCAAGACCTGGCGATTGCTCGATAACAGCCGTCCTCCTCATGATCCCAGCCGCCTTGGCTTCATCCAGTCCTATCAGCGCGTCCTGGGCAATTTCGAATTTGTCGGCTGCTGGCTGATTTCCGCATTCGCTTTCGCCTGCCACTTTTCCTTCATCGTCATTTCCCCGCTGATCTTCATGGAGCAGCTGCAGATGGCACCTTACGATTTTGCCTTGATCCTGCTGATCTACGGCGCCGCCTATGTCTTTGGCGGCCTGTTCGCCAGCGTGATGAATCGGCATATCAATGCGCAACAGCAGATTTTCACCGGGCTGAGTCTGATCCTGCTCTCGGGGCTGGTGATGCTCTATCTGGCGGCCAATCATGATCTGTCAGCGGCGACGGTGCTGATTCCGATGCTGATCTGCACGGTGGGCACGACCATTTCAAGACCACCGGCCACCTCACGTGCCATGAGCCTGTTCGCCGAAAATGCCGGCGCATCGGCGTCCGCCGGCAGCACCATCATCTTTATCTGTGGCGGGCTGGTCAGCGCCTTGATCAGCCTCGGCCCGGCCAACCTGCAAGCGACACTGGGTTACGGCTTCGTGGTGCTGAGCGGCGTATCGCTGTTGCTCAACAGCGTGATTGGCCGTCGCGTCAGCAACCTGCGCAGCAATCCGGTGATGCCGGGAGGCGACCACTGATCCTGCCAGTCGTCATCCCGCGTGCCTCTTCAACGGGGGAACAACGCTTTGCGCCATTCCCTCGCGACGCCAGCGGTGTAGAATCGCCTCATTCATCGCCATTCATCCCCGGCGGGTTTATGAGCTCAGGCTGAGACCAGCGGCGATCCCGCAACGTCATCGGCAGCTTCCGGACACACGGCCATTTTTCGGGTGTTTCAGAGGTCAACAGAAGCTCACTCCCCTTTAGTACGTGATTAGCCGCCCGGAGTGCTCCATGCCAGATTACCGCTCGAAAACATCCACCCACGGCCGCAACATGGCCGGCGCCCGCGCACTGTGGCGCGCCACCGGCATGAAAGATGACGACTTCAAGAAGCCGATCATTGCCATCGCCAACTCGTTCACCCAGTTCGTCCCGGGGCATGTGCACCTGAAGGACCTGGGTCAACTGGTCGCCCGCGAAATCGAACGCGCCGGTGGCGTGGCCAAGGAATTCAACACCATTGCTGTCGATGACGGCATCGCCATGGGCCACGACGGCATGCTGTATTCGCTGCCGAGCCGCGAGATCATCGCCGACTCCGTCGAGTACATGGTCAACGCCCACTGCGCCGACGCCATCGTGTGCATTTCCAACTGCGACAAGATCACCCCGGGCATGCTGATGGCCGCACTGCGCCTGAACATCCCGGTGATCTTCGTTTCCGGTGGCCCGATGGAAGCCGGCAAGACCAAACTCGCTTCCCACGGCCTCGACCTCGTCGACGCCATGGTGATCGCCGCCGACTCCAGCGCTTCTGACGAGAAAGTCGCCGAGTACGAGCGTAGCGCGTGCCCGACCTGCGGTTCGTGCTCCGGCATGTTCACCGCCAACTCGATGAACTGCCTGACCGAAGCACTGGGTCTGGCGTTGCCGGGCAACGGTTCTACTCTGGCCACCCACAGCGACCGCGAACAGCTGTTCCTCCAGGCCGGTCGCACCATCGTCGAGCTGTGCAAGCGTTACTACGGCGAGAACGATGACTCCGTGCTGCCGCGCAACATCGCCAACTTCAAGGCGTTCGAGAACGCGATGATGCTCGACATCGCCATGGGCGGTTCGACCAACACCATCCTGCACTTGCTCGCAGCTGCCCAGGAAGCCGAGATCGATTTCGACCTGCGCGACATCGACCGTCTCTCGCGCAGCGTGCCGCAGCTGTGCAAAGTCGCACCGAACATCCAGAAGTACCACATGGAAGACGTGCACCGCGCCGGCGGCATTTTCAGCATCCTCGGTTCGCTGGCCCGTGGCGGCCTGCTGCACACCGACCTGCCGACCGTGCACAGCCGCAGCATGGAAGAAGCCATCGCCAAGTGGGACATCACCCAGACCAGCGACGAAGCCGTGCATCACTTCTTCAAGGCAGGTCCTGCGGGCATTCCGACCCAGACCGCATTCAGCCAGTCGACCCGCTGGGAAACCCTCGACGACGACCGTGAAAACGGCTGCATCCGCAGCTTCGAGCACGCCTATTCGAAAGAAGGCGGCCTCGCCGTGCTGTACGGCAACATCGCGCAGGACGGTTGCGTGGTGAAAACCGCCGGGGTCGATGAGTCGATCCACGTCTTCGAAGGCAACGCGAAGATTTTCGAAAGCCAGGACAGCGCCGTGCGCGGCATCCTCGCTGACGAAGTGAAGGAAGGCGACATCGTCATCATTCGCTACGAAGGCCCGAAAGGCGGCCCGGGCATGCAGGAAATGCTCTACCCGACGTCCTACCTGAAATCCAAAGGTCTGGGCAAAGCCTGCGCGCTGCTCACCGACGGGCGTTTCTCCGGCGGCACTTCCGGCCTGTCGATCGGTCACGCTTCGCCAGAGGCTGCGGCCGGTGGCGCGATCGGTCTGGTGCAGGATGGCGACAAGGTGCTGATCGACATTCCGAACCGCTCGATCAATCTGTTGGTCAGCGACGAAGAACTGGCGGCACGCCGCGCCGAGCAGGACAGGAAAGGCTGGAAACCGGTTGAAGTGCGCCCACGCAAAGTAACCACCGCGCTCAAGGCCTACGCCCTGCTGGCGACCAGTGCCGACAAGGGCGCTGTGCGTAACAAAGCGATGCTCGACGGGATTTGAGGCAGCTACAGCTGCAAGCTGCAAGCTGCAAGCTGCAAGCAAAGGTGATCGTTCCCACGCTCTGCGTGGGAACGATCAAAAGCTTCAAGCTGCAAGCTTCAAGCAAGAGCCAAGTTGCTTTTTCTTGCCGCTTGTAGCTTGTAGCTTGCAGCTGCTTTTATTGAATTTCTTCCGGCTTGACGATCACCCAGTTCTTGTCCGCTGTCACCGGCAAGCCTTCCTTGGCCTGCGCCGCTGCGTGCTTGGCCATCATGCCGTTGATTTGCGTCATGTACTTGTCCTTGCGGTTGATCCACAAGTGAATGCCGCCCTTGGCCACGTCGACATCATGGAACAGCATGTAACCGTCGCTCGTCGGGGTATCGCCGCCGACCAGTACCGGTTTTTTCCATTCATCGATGTAGGTGAGGATCGCCGCGTGCTTGCCGGCCATCCACGTTGCCGGGGTCCACAGGTACGGCGTCAGCTCCAGGCCGAGGTTGGCCTTCTCGTCATATTTGCCGGCAGTGATCTGTTTGCGCGCGGTGGTCAGCTCGCCGGTCTTCTGATCCTTGAGCAGCAGTGAAACGCCAATGACGTTCTGCGGTTTGACGTTGTAGCCATACTTGGGATCCGCCGCGACCATACGCACCAGTTCCTCTGAAGCGGCGGTCATCACGTAGACCTCGATGCCGTTCTCCATCAGTTTGTTATAGAGCTCCTGCTGGCCGGTGAAGATCTTCGGCGGATTGACGTCGAGCTTCTTCACCACATCGCCTTCGTAATACGTCGCCGGCACCGGTTTGCCCGAAGCCATCAACTCATCAACGTAGCCCTTGAGCTCCTTGAGGGTGAAGCCGGAGAACACCTGCGCCACCCATGGGTAGCAGACCATGTCGTCGACTTCGCAGAGCCGGTAGTAATAACTGAACAGGCTTTCCTTGTGCTCGGCGGTGTCCTTGAAGGGCATCAGTTTCAGCGAGGGGTCGAGCTTGTCGCGGGTGATCAGGCCCTTGTTTTCCATGAACGGCAGCAAGGATTCTTCAAGGTCGTAGCGGTAACTGGTGTTGTCCATGTCGAACACCGCGTAATTACCCTTGTTGGCGTTGGCAGCGATCATCGCGTCCAGCGCCTTGGCCTGATCTGCCGGCCAATGCTTGAGATCCGTGGCCAATGCCTGGCCGGCGAGGCCAGCCGCCAGTGCTACAGCCAACAACGTGCGTGCAATTTTCATAGCGCTACTCCCCGATGCAAAGAGTTCGACGCTAACAAATCAGTGTGACAACCCTCGCCTGTCAGCGACCGCTTGCGTCCCCTGCGCGTCAGTTGCATTGCCGACAGCGACACGCGCTTATTCCAAAAACGACGGACGCCCTGCCATTTCGGTATTAAATCATTGCAAATCAAGCTGTTAGGCTTTCCGGTTCACAGCAGCCCCGGATGGCTGTTGGCACAGTCTTTACTGGAGTCCTCATGAATCTACCGCTGATTCTCAACCTGCTGGTGTTCCTCGCCTTGCTCTTCGGTCTGGCGCAAACCCGCCACACCACTTGGAGCCTGGCGAAAAAAGTCCTGCTTGCACTGGTCCTCGGCGTGGCGTTCGGCGTTGCCCTGCACACGATCTACGGTGCCGGCAATCCGGTGCTGAAAGCCTCGATCGGCTGGTTCGATCTGGTCGGCAACGGTTACGTGCAGTTGCTGCAGATGATCGTGATCCCGCTGGTGTTTGCTTCGATCCTCAGCGCCGTGGCACGCCTGCACAACGCTTCGTCGCTGGGCAAAATCAGTTTCCTGACCATCGGCACGCTGCTGTTCACCACCGCCATCGCGGCGTTGATCGGCATCGGCCTGACCAACCTGTTCGGCCTCAGCGCTGAAGGTCTGGTCGCCGGCACCCAGGAAATGGCGCGCCTGCAAACCATTCAGAACGACTACGCCGGCAAGGTTGCCGACCTGAATGTGCCGCAATTGCTGCTGTCGTTCATTCCGCAGAACCCGTTCGCCGACCTGGCCCGGGCCAAGCCGACCTCGATCATCAGCGTAGTGATCTTCGCCGCGTTCCTTGGGGTTGCTGCGTTGCAGTTGCTCAAGGATGACGTGCAAAAAGGTCAGAAAGTGATCAACGCCATCGACACCCTGCAAGCCTGGGTGATGCGTCTAGTGCGTCTGGTGATGAAGCTGACCCCCTACGGCGTGCTGGCGCTGATGACCAAAGTGGTCGCCGGTTCCAACCTGCAGGACATCATCAAGCTCGGCAGTTTCGTCGTGGTCTCGTATATCGGCCTGGGCCTGATGTTCGTTGTGCACGGCGTGCTGGTGTCGGCCGCCGGGATCAACCCGCTGCGCTTCTTCCGCAAGATCTGGCCGGTGCTGACGTTTGCCTTCACCAGCCGCTCCAGCGCGGCGACCATCCCGCTGAGCATTGAAGCGCAGACCCGTCGTCTGGGCATTCCGTCGTCGGTCGCCAGTTTCGCTGCCTCGTTCGGTGCGACCATCGGCCAGAACGGGTGTGCCGGCCTGTACCCGGCGATGTTGGCCGTGATGGTCGCACCAACGGTCGGCATCAACCCGCTGGATCCGTTGTGGATCGCGACGCTGGTGGCGATTGTCACGTTGAGTTCGGCCGGTGTCGCCGGAGTTGGCGGCGGCGCAACGTTCGCCGCCCTGATCGTGCTGCCGGCGATGGGCTTGCCGGTGTCACTGGTGGCGTTGCTGATTTCGGTCGAACCGCTGATCGATATGGGCCGCACCGCGTTGAACGTGAGTGGCTCGATTACCGCCGGGGCGATTACCAGTCAGGTCATGCAGCAGACGGATAAAGCGCTGCTGGATGCCGATGAACACGCGCAGCTAGTCAGCTGAAGCTGCAAGCTGCAAGCTGCAAGCTGCAAGCTGCAAGCTGCAAGCTGCAAGCTGCAAGCTGCAAGCCAAGAGCCAATCAGCTTTTACTTGCAGCTTGCAGCTTGAAGCTTAAATCTGCTTTTTCTCCCAGACTTCGAAGTTGTACGCGGGTTTATCTTCAACCGCCGGGTTTTCAACATTCGACACCAGCTTCCATTCGCTCAGATCAAACTCCGGAAACCACGCATCCCCTTCCGGGCTCAGCGCCACGCGGGTCAGGTACAGCCGATCGGCATGCGCCAGTCCCTGCGCATACAACTGCGCGCCGCCAATCAGCATCAGCTCATCAACGCCCTGGGCTTTCGCCCATTCCTCGGCGCGGGCCACGGCGGCTTCCAGCGACGGATAGACCTCGGCGCCTTCGAGCTGCAGATCGGACTGACGGCTGACCACGATGTTCAAGCGCCCCGGCAACGGCCGGCCGAGCGAATCCCAGGTCTTTCGGCCCATGATGATCGGCTTGCCGAGCGTGGTCGCCTTGAAGTATTTGAAGTCCCCCGGCAGGTGCCAGGGCATGCTGTTGTCGACGCCGATCACGCGGTTTTCACCGAGGGCTGCGATCAGGCTTAGGGGCAGTGATTTAGTCATGCCGGCGAGGATACCAGAGCCGCGCTTACCCCGATAAGCGCCACAGCGGTTATGCTCAGCGCTCGATTTAGCGACGGGACGCCGCGTGACTGAACTGACTCCACTGCAAAACCTCTGGCTCACCGAAACCATCCGCCTGCGCGAAGAACACGCGGGGCCGCTGGATGACCTGGAAGCCAATCGTCTGGCCCGCGCCGCTGGCGGCGATCTGCCGAGCCGCATTGCGCGCCGGGCGCTATGGCTGGCCGAGCGCGACGGGCTGACAGCCGCGCTCAAGCACTGGCTGCAAGGCGCGCGCCTGGCGCTGGTGCTGTTGATGATTTTCGCCGTGCTCAGCGGCGCTGGTCTGGCATTCGCAGCACTCGGCCAGACGCCGGTGAATGTGTTCTGGGCGCTGGGCAGTCTGCTCGGGATCAATCTGATTTTGCTGCTGAGTTGGGCGCTGGGCTTGATTTTCGCTGGCGAACACGGCGCCACCCTCGGGCGCTTGTGGCTGTGGCTCAGCGAAAAATTCGCCCGCGACGCCAAAGCCGCGCAACTGGCGCCGGCCTTGCTGTTGCTGCTGCAACGCAAAAAACTCAATCGCTGGGCACTCGGCGCGTTGGTTAATGGCCTGTGGCTGCTGGCGATGCTCAGCGCGCTGATTCTGTTGCTGACGCTGATGGCCACGCGGCGCTACGGCTTTGTCTGGGAAACCACGATCCTCGGCGCCGACACTTTCATCCACGTCACCCAGGTTCTCGGCTATCTGCCGTCGCTGCTCGGCTTCAACGTGCCGACCGAGGAAATGATCCGCGCCAGCGGCGCCGGCGCACTGGATATTGAAAGCGCGCGACAGGCCTGGGCGACCTGGCTGGTCGGTGTGCTGGTGGTCTACGGCGTGCTGCCGCGCCTGCTGCTCGCGCTGTTCTGCCTGTGGCGCTGGAACAGCGGCAAAGCCGCGCTGCGCCTGGATCTGAACCTGCCCGGCTACGCGCAACTGCGCGAACGGTTGATGCCAACCAGCGAACGCCTCGGCGTCAACGACCCGGAGCCGGCGCAACTGCATCGCGTCGAAAGCAACGTCGGCGAACTGGCCAGTGAAGGCGCGCTGCTGGTGGCGATCGAGTTAGACGAACAGCGTCCGTGGCCACCCGTGCTGCCGAAAAACGTCAGCAACGCGGGCATCCTCGACAGTCGCGAATCGCGGCACAAGCTGCTCGAGCAACTCAGTCGCTTCCCACCGGCGCGGCTGGCCATCGCTTGCGATCCACGACGTTCGCCGGATCGCGGCAGCCTCGCGCTGATCGCCGAACTCGCACGCAATGCCAGCGCCACTCGCATCTGGCTGCTGCAAGCGCCGCCTGGCGAAGCGCTGGACGGGCAACGTCTGGGTGACTGGCACGCGGCGCTGCAACAACTGGACCTGCCGTTTGCCGATTGCGCGCCGATGAACTGGCTGGAGAGCGGACATGACTGATGCACGCAAGGCCCCGCTGAAACTCGCGGTGGTCGGCCACACCAACGTCGGCAAGACCTCGCTGCTGCGCACGCTGACCCGTGACGTTGGCTTCGGCGAAGTCTCGCATCGGCCGAGTACCACCCGGCATGTTGAAGGCGCGCGGTTGTCGGTGGACGGCGAGCCGTTGCTCGATCTGTACGACACGCCGGGGCTGGAAGATGCGATCGCCCTGCTGGATTTTCTCGAGCGTCTGGAACGCCCCGGCGAACGTCTCGACGGCCCGGCGCGGCTGGCGCGGTTTCTCGACGGCAGCGAGGCGCGCCAGCGTTTCGAGCAGGAGGCCAAGGTGCTGCGGCAATTGCTCGCTTCCGACGCTGGTCTGTATGTGATCGACGCCCGTGAACCGGTGCTGGCCAAGTACCGCGACGAACTGGAAGTGCTCGCCAGTTGCGGCAAACCGCTGCTGCCGGTGCTGAATTTCGTCAGCAGCGCCAACCATCGCGAACCCGATTGGCGCGAGGCGCTGGCGCGGTTGGGGCTGCATGCGTTGGTACGTTTCGACAGCGTCGCGCCGCCCGAGGATGGCGAGCGGCGCTTGTACGAGAGCCTCGCCCTGCTTTTGGAAAACGCCCGGCCGCAACTGGAGCGGTTGATCGCCGACCAGCAGGCGCAGCGCCTCGCCCGTCAGCAAAGCGCCGCGCGCTTGATTGCCGAATTGCTGATCGACTGCGCTGCGTGCCGGCGCAGTGTGGTCAGCGAAGCCGAGCAGGAGCAGCAGGCGATCAGCGAACTGCGCAAAGCCGTGCGCCAGCGCGAGCAGAAGTGCGTTGAGGCGCTGCTCAAGCTTTACGCGTTTCGCCCGCAGGACGCGGCGGCCAACGACTTGCCGCTGCTCGACGGGCGTTGGGGCGATGATCTGTTCAACCCGGAAACCCTGAAGCAACTCGGCGTGCGCGTCGGCGGCGGCATTGCTGCCGGTGCAGCGGCCGGGGCTGGCGTGGATTTGCTGGTCGGCGGGATTACCCTCGGCGCGGCGGCACTGGCCGGCGCGATAGCCGGGGGCGCACTGCAAACGGCGCGCAGTTATGGCAGTCGCCTGCTCGGCAAGATCAAAGGCCAGCGGGAATTGACGGTGGATGACGCCGTGCTGCGCCTGTTGGCGTTGCGCCAGCGCCAGTTGTTGCTGGCACTCGATCAGCGCGGGCATGCGGCGATGGACAGCATTCAGGTGGCCACGCCTGTGGATAAAACCTGGCGCGAAGGCAAGTTGCCGGAAGCGCTGAACAAGGCGCGCGCGCATCCGCAGTGGTCGTCGCTCAATCCGCAGGCGAAGTTGAATCAGGCGGAAAGGCAGGAGCAGGTTGAGGCGTTGGCTGAAAATTTGTAGCGCTGACTCATTCGCGAGCAGGCTCGCTCCCACCCTGGAATGCGGATCCCTGTGGGAGCGAGCCTGCTCGCGAATGCAGCACCTCGGTGCACAGTCCTAAACAGCCAGCAGTCGCGCCGCTTTCGCTTTCAATCCAGCCAGATCCACCAGCGGCACCGCAACCTCCTTCGCCAACTCATCCCAGCGCCGCATGCGCAAACTCAGCGCACACAACGGATCAGCCTCGAACGCATCCGCCTCAGCCGCGCTCATCACACCGCCCTGATATTCCAGCGTCCTGCGACTCGCCTCACTCAACCGCGCGTAATAGCCCGGCTCGCGCAAGGTCAGATAGCGTTTGGCCTGGACGTGATATTCCACCAGTCGCGCCAGCCGCTCGCTGAAACCTGCCTCACGCAGATAATCCGCACCGAGCCGTTCATGGCTGACCACGCCATAACCGCCCATGTTTTCCGCGCCCTCGGCACACAAATGGCCGATGTCATGAAAGAACGCCGCCAGCACCACTTCATCGTCACAGCCTTCAGCCATGGCCAGTTCTGCGGCCTGGGACATGTGCTCGAGCTGCGACACCGGTTCGCCGATGTAATCGCTGGCGCCGAAGCGTTCATACAGGCCGAACACCCGGGCGATCACCTGTTCTTGATTCATGCTTCCTCCAGTAACTGCGCGATGTTGCGTTCGGCCAGCGCCGGGCCGACGCTCATGCCGACGCCGGTGTGCATCAGCGCCACGCTCAGACCCGGTGCCGGGCGCAGGAAAGAAAACGGCCCTGCCCCCCGAGCACCATATACGCCCTGCCAGCGTTCGACCACTTGCACCTGGCAGCCCAGCGTCTGCTCGGCAAGTTCGAGCATCCAATTGTCGACCTGTTCGGCGTTGAACGGTGACGCATCGCTGCCGTAATGATGCGAATCGCCAATGATCAGTTCGCCATACGGCGTCGGGCTGATCAGCAGGTGAATGCCGTTGGCGTGCAGGTGCGGTTGCTCACGGAGGATCTGCGCCTGCACCGCTGCGGCTTCCGGCAGATCGGCGAAAGCGCCGTAGTGCACGCAGCTCAGGCCGGTGAGCACGGCGTGTTGCAGATTGAGATCGACCTGCGGTTTGGCCCGCAGCATTTGCAGACGACAGATCTGCGGATTGAGCGCAGCAATCGGCTCGGCCAGTAGGGTCTGATAGTCGTGGCCGGAGCAGACGATGATCTGCTTGCCGGTAAAACTGCCAGCGGTGCTGTGCAAATGCCCCGGCTCGACGTCGCGCACCAGCGTGGAAAAGTGAAACTCGACGCCGAGGTCACGGCGCAAGTAGTCGATCAGCGCGGGAATCGCTTCGCGTGAGTACAACTGCTGATCATCGATACCGTGCAGCGCGGCGCGGTGATGGCTGAACTGGCTGCCATACAAATCACGCAACGCCGCGCCGCGCAGCAGCTCGACGTTGTAGCCATGCTCGACCGCGCGGCCGGCGCAGAAGGCTTCGAGCAGGTGTTCTTCGGCCTCGTTACGGGCGAACAGGTATGAGCCGTTGCGCTTGATCTGCAGGCCGGCAAGTTGCGCCCAGTCGCCCCAGATCTCGCGGCTGGCCTTGGCCAGTTCGAGCATGATGCCGGGCGGCTGACCGGTAACCAGCGCCTGGCCGAAGTTGCGCACCGAAGCGCCGAGGGGCGTGGCGGTGCGTTCGAATACCGCGACTTTCAGGCCGCGTTTGGCGGCGGCATAGGCGTGGGACAGACCGAGGATGCCGGCGCCGATGATGAGCAGGTCTTTGGGTTGTGTCATGTAGAGGTGCTCTGAATGAGAAACCGCTTTCGCGAGCAGGCTCGCTCCCACAGGGGACAGCATTGCAACTGTGGGAGCGAGCCTGCTCGCGAAGGGGCCTTGTCAGTCGATAAAGATCTTACTTGGCGACAACTTTTTCGGACTTGCCGTCATACCGCTTGCGCCATTCAGCCAGGATCTCGTCGCGATTCTTCGAGGCCCAGGCAAAGTCGTTCTTGATCAGACGCTGCTCATAGTCGGCCGGCAATTCGGTCTGCGGCTTGGCGATACCCGGCTGCGCGAGCACTGCGAAGTTTTCCTTGTACAGATCCATCGCCTCGGCGCTGGCGGAGAAATCGGCGAGTTTCTTCGCCGCTTCTTCATGCGGTGTGCCTTTGATCACCGCCGTCGCTTCGATCTCCCAGCCCAGACCTTCCTTCGGCAGGATGATATCCAGCGGCGCGCCCTGGCGTTTCAACTGTACGGCTGGATATTCAAAGGAAATCCCGATCGGAAACTCCCCCGCCGCCGCCAGCTTGCAAGGCTTGGAACCGGAGTGGACGTACTGGCCGATGTTCTGGTGCAGGCCGTCCATATACGCCCAGCCTTGCTTCTCGCCGAAGGTTTGCAGCCAGGCGCTGACGTCGAGGAAACCGGTGCCGGACGACGCCGGGTTGGGCATGACGATCTTGCCCTTGTACTCAGGCTTGGTCAGGTCCTGCCAACTGACCGGTTTGCTCAGACCCTGCTTCTCAGCCTCGACGGTGTTGAAGCAAATGGTCGCGGCCCAGACGTCCATGCCGACCCAGGCTGGCGGGTTGGCGGCGTCGCGGTAGTTCGCGCCGATCTTGCCGAGATCCTTCGGTGCATAGCTTTGCAGCATGCCTTGCTGATCGAGAATCGCCAGGCTCGACGCGGCCAGGCCCCATACCGCGTCAGCCTGCGGTCGAGCCTTTTCGGCGAGCAGTTTGGCGGTGATGATCCCAGTGGAATCGCGCACCCATTTGATTTCCACGTCCGGGTTGGCCTTCTCAAAGGCCTCCTTGTAGGATTTCAGTTGTTCGGCTTCGAGGGCGGTGTACACCGTCAACTCGGTTTTTGCCGCGAAGGCATTCAGGCTGAAAGTCGCGAGCACAGCAGCGGCCAGGGTCATAGGCTTGAACATGAGCGTTTTCCTGTAGATGAGTTGATCGGGTTTGCAATCAGTGACCGGGCGCGGTTTGCCGCCAGGCCTGGGAACGGCGCAACAGGCCGCGCGAAGCCCACGCCAGCAGCAGCGACACGCCGGCCGAAGTGAACAGAATCAGGGTCGACATCGCCGCCGCACCGCCGACGTTGCCGGCGTCGTCCATGTTCAGTACCGCCACCGCCGCAAGGATGGTGTCGGGGCTGTAGAGGAAGATCGCGGCGGAAACCGTGGTCATTGCCGAGACGAATAGGTAGCGCACGATGTCCAGCAGCGCCGGCAGGCAGATCGGCACGGTCACGCGCAGGTAATGCCGGTACAGCGGCGCCTTCAGCGACAGCGCCGCCGCTTCAAACTCGGCGTCGAGCTGGCGCAGCGCGGTGGTCGCGGTCATTTGTGCGGTGGTCAGGTAGTGCGCAATGGTGCAGACGATCAGCAGCGTCATCGTCCCGTAGAGCACGTGCAGCGGATTGCCGCTGAGGTTGAAGAAGAAGACGTAACCCAGGCCCAGCACCAGCCCCGGCACCGCCATCGGCACGAAGCTGAGCATGCGCAAAGCCAGGTTCAAGCCGCGCTGGGTGCGGGTTTTCTCCATCAGATAGGCGCCAGTGAAAATCAGCACGCTGCCAATCAGCGCGGTGCCCAGCGCCATTTTCAGACTGTTGCCGTAGGCGAGCCAGCCACCGCCGGCGGTCTCGTTGAACTGATAGTGGTTGAGCGACAGCGACAGGTTGTACGGCCAGAACTTCACCAGCGACGAGAACACCGCCATGCCGAACACCAGCAGCAGCGCGGCGCAAATCAGCAAAACGATCGCCAAATAGCAGCCGTCACGCAGCCTGGACGGCAGCGGCTTGAACACCTGCGCGCGTCCGCTCATGGAGTCACCATGGCGGCGACGCAACCACGCATCGACACCGAAACTGAACAGCGCCGGCAGCAGCAGCACCATGCCGATCAACGCGCCGCGACCGAATTGCTGCTGGCCGACCACGGCTTTGTAGGCTTCCAGCGCCAACACTTGATAGTCGCCACCGACCACCACCGGCACACCGAAATCGGTGATGGTCAGGGTGAACACCAGACAGAACGCAGCGAATACCGCCTGGCGGGTCGCCGGCCAGGTGATGCTGCGAAACGCTTTGGCCGGACTGGCGCCCATGCTCGATGCGGCGTCGAACAGCCGCGCATCGGCCAGCGACAATGCCGAGAGCAAAATCATCAGCGCATGGGGGAAGGTGTAGATCACCTCGCCCAGCACAATGCCCCAGAACCCATAGATATTGTCCGAGAGCAGCCCACGCAACATGCCCTGATTGCCGAACAGATAGACCAGCGCAATTCCCGGCAGCATCGACGGCGCCATCAGCGGCAGCAGGGAAATCCCGCGCCAGATGCCTTTGCCCGGAATCAGCGTGCGTTGCAGCGCGTAGGCAAACAGGTAGGCCAGCGGTACGACAATGGCCGCCACGCTGAGGGACACTTTCAGGCTGTTGCCGAGCAGCCAATGGAAATTGGCACTGGTCACCAACTCCTTCGCCGCGAGCCAGCCACCGCCCTGCCCGGCGTCGTTGCTGAAGCCGCGCCAGAAGATCGCCAGCAACGGCAGCAGCACCGCGAGGCCGAGCAACACCAGCAGGAGGACTTTGCCGCCGACCACGAACAGTCGATCGCCGATCTCGGCTTTCGAGGACTGTCGCACCTGCTTGTGCGGTAGCGGCAGCGCGAGGTTGCTGTTCATCAGGCGAACACCTGCAAACTGCGCGGCGGCAAGGCGACCATGATCTGCTGGGCGCCGAGGCGCGGCATGGCTTCTGGCGCGATTTCGGCGAGCAGTGCGTGGCCCGGCAGTTGATCGAGTTCGAAGCTCATCCGGCAGCGGTTGCCGAGAAAAGTGATTTCGCGAACCCTGGCCGGGAACAGGTTCTCTTCGTGCACCAGCGGATTAACGTTGATCGCCTCCGGGCGGCAGAACAGTCGACCCGAAGCGCCGTGCACGCTGCCCTCGGCCAGGCGCAGATTCATCCCGCCGACCCGGGCGTGACTGTCGCTGCTGCGCTGAAACGGCAGCCAGTTGCCCTGGCCGACAAACTCGGCCACGAACGGCGTGGCCGGGCGGTTGTAGATTTCCTGCGGGGTGGCGTACTGCTCGACGCGGCCGTTATTCATCACGGCGATGCGATCGGCCATCAACATCGCTTCGTCCTGATTGTGCGTGACCATCAGCGTGGTGATGCCGAGGTTGCGTTGCAGCTGACGCAGCTCGGTGCACAGATGCTCGCGCACTCGCGCGTCGAGGGCCGACATCGGTTCATCGAGCAACAGCAGCGACGGTGCCGGCGCCAATGCGCGAGCGAGTGCTACTCGCTGTTGCTGACCGCCGGACAATTGGCCTGGATACTTTTTCTCACTGCCGCTCAGGCCGACCAGCTCCAGCATCTGACCGACACGTCGGCGCACTTCGTCGCGCCCGCTGCCGGCGAGGCCGTAGGCAATGTTCGCCTCGACCGTCAGGTTGGGGAACAGCGCGTAGGACTGGAACAGAATCCCGTAATCCCGCGCTTGCGGGGCGAGGTGCGAGACATCGCGATCGCCCAGGTACAGCTCGCCACTGTCCTGCTGCTCCAGCCCGGCAATGCAGCGCAACAACGTGGTCTTGCCACAGCCCGACGGGCCGAGCAGACACACCAGTTCGCCGGCGGCGACATCAAGGGAGACGTTATCCAGCGCAGTGAACGCACCGAAACGCTTGTGCACGCCGCGCACTTTCATCGGCGCGCCGGGGTTGGTCAGGGCAGTTGCGATGGCAGGATTCATGGACAGGCCTCATCAAACGGATGAGGCCAATCCTAGAGTTGTAATGCGTCCGTCATGTGGCAGCGAGGCAAAAACCGCTGATAGTGGTATTCGGGGATTTTGGTTCACTGCAGATCGTTCCCACGCTCTGCGTGGGAATGCCTCATCGGACGCTCCGCGTTCGGCTTTTGGGACGCAGAGCGTCCCGGGCTGCATTCCCACGCGGAGCGTGGGAACGATCATTACGCAGGAGACATCTCTTGGGCCAGGCCAAGAAACGCCGCCGGCAACCGCGCACCCTTTCTTTCCTTCAGGCAATACAGATACTCCGGAATCTGCGGCGCATTCTCGATGGTCAGCACCCTCAGTTGCGGATCATGCGGCACCTCCTGCCGCGCAATGATGCTGATGCCGATATTGCGCAGCACCGCCTCACGAATCGACTCGCGGCTGCCGATCTCCAGCAACGGCCCGAAGCTGACCCCGGCGCTGGCCAGCAACTCTTCGGTCAAGCGCCGAGTAGTCGAACCCGGCTCGCGCATCAACAACGTATGCCCGGCCAGCGCGTTCAGCGTCACATGTTCCTGCGCCGCCAACGGATGATTGCGATGCACCGCCAGCACCAGCGGATCGGTGCCGAGTACCCGGCGAATCAACCGTGCATCGTCGAGCAACTGCGACGATGCCGCGACATCCACGCGGTAATCCTCCAGCGCTTCGAGCACTTGCTGCGAATTGCCGATCTCCACCGACACTTCCACCTGCGGCAAACGCTCGCGGAAGGTTTTTACCAGATCGAGGATGTAATACGGCGCCGTCGCGGCAATACGCAACGTGCCCTGCACCTGACCGCTGTTGCGCAGGAAGAACTCGATGTCGGCCTCTTGCTGCAACAGGGTCTTGACCATCGGCAGCAGCCGCGCGCCTTCGTCACTGACGCTTAAACGGCGCCCGCCACGGTAGAACAGTTCCACCGAATACTGACTCTCCAGATTGCGGATCTGCGTGGTCACGGTCGGTTGGCTGAGGCCGAGTTTTTTCGCCGCCAGCGTGATGCTGCCCAGGCGGGCGACCATGTAAAACGCTTTCAGCTCGGCACTCAGCACAACCATCCCTCACGTTTATTTGCGCAGCAGGCGCAACCCGTTGAACACCACCAGCAGGCTCACGCCCATATCGGCAAACACCGCCATCCACATGGTGGCGAGCCCGGCGAAGGTTACCGCAAGAAAGATCGCCTTGATCACCAGCGCCAGTGCGATGTTCTGTTTGAGGATGCTCGCGGTGTTGCGCGACAGGCTGATGAACGCAGGGATCTTGCGCAGATCGTCGTCCATCAGGGCGACATCGGCGGTTTCGATCGCCGTGTCGGTGCCAGCCGCGGCCATGGCGAAACCGATCTCGGCGCGGGCCAATGCCGGGGCATCGTTGATGCCGTCGCCGACCATGCCGACCCGGTGGCCGTGCTTGTACAGATCTTCGATGGCTTGCAGCTTGTCGGTCGGCAGTAAGTCGCCGCGCGCCTCGTCGATGCCGACCTGAGCGGCAATCGCCTGGGCGGTGTGGACGTTGTCGCCGGTCAGCATCAGGGTTTTCACCCCAAGCTCATGCAACTGACGAATCGCTTCGCGGCTGGTTTCCTTGACCGTGTCGGCGACGGCGAACAGTGCCAGTGGGCCTGAGCTGTCGAGCAGCAGCACCACGGATTTGCCCTGCTTTTCCAGCGCGAACAGCTTCTCTTCCAGTTGCGGTGAGCACAGGCCGAGCTCTTCGACCAGACGATGGTTGCCCAAGTGATAAGTCTGGCCGTTGATGTCACCTTTAACACCGCGCCCGCCCAGCGCGGCGAAGTTATCCACAGTTAGCGCGGCGAAGTTTTTATCCACAGCGGCATTGGCAATCGCCAGCGACACCGGGTGATCGGAGCGCCCGGCCAGCGCGGCGGCAATTGCCGGTGCGCTGGCATCGGCCGTCGGGTCGAGGGACAGGTAATCGGTCTGCACCGGTTTGCCGTGGGTGATCGTGCCGGTCTTGTCCAGCGCCAGATAGTCGAGCTTGAAGCCGCCTTCCAGATACACGCCGCCCTTGACCAGAATGCCCTTGCGCGCCGCCGCCGCGAGGCCGCTGACGATGGTCACCGGGGTGGAAATCACCAGTGCGCACGGGCAGGCAACCACCAGCAACACCAGCGCGCGGTAGATCCAGTCGAACCACGCCGCGCCCATGAACAACGGCGGGATGATCGCCACGGCCAAGGCGAAGACGAAGACCGCCGGGGTGTAGATTTTCGAGAATTGGTCAACGAAACGCTGCGTCGGTGCCCGCGCGCCTTGGGCCTGTTCGACGGCGTGAATGATTCGCGCCAGGGTCGAGTTGTTCGCCGCAGCGGTCACCGTGTATTCCAGCGAGCCGGCCTGATTGATGGTGCCAGCGAAGACTTTGTCGCCGACGGTTTTTTCCACCGGCAGGCTTTCACCGGTGATCGGCGCCTGGTCGATGGTCGAGCTGCCGCTGACCACCGCGCCGTCCAGGGCGATGCGCTCGCCGGGTTTTACCCGCACGCGCGCGCCGAGATCGACGCTTTTCACCTCTTTTTCGCGCCAGTTGCCGTCAGCCTGCAAGACCGTCGCCTGCTCCGGCGTCATCTGCATCAAGCCGCTGATTGCGTTGCGCGCTCGGTCCAGCGAGCGTGCTTCGATCAACTCGGCGACGGTGAAGAGGAACATCACCATCGCCGCTTCCGGCCACTGGCCGATGAGGATCGCGCCAGTCACCGCAATGCTCATCAGCGCATTGATGTTGAGGTTGCGGTTCTTCAGGGCGATCCAGCCCTTTTTATAGGTGCCGAGGCCGCCGCTGAGGATCGACACCAGCGCAACAATCGCCACCACCCAATCCGGTGCGGCGCTGGTGAAATGAATGACTTCGGCGCCCAGCGCGGTCAGGCCGGACAGCGTCAGTGGCCACCAGTGTTTTTTCACCGCAGCCGGGGTCGGCGCGTTGACACCCGCCTCGAGCGGCTCGGCGTGCATGCCGAGGGATTTGATCGCGTCGGTAATCGGCTCGGTGCCCGGCAGATTATGGGTCACTCCAAGCACGCGGTTGATCAGGTTGAATTCCAGCTGCTGCACGCCGGCCAGTTTGCCGAGCTTGTTCTGGATCAGCGTCTGCTCGGTCGGGCAGTCCATCGCCTCGATGCGGAAGCTGCTCAGGCGCGCGTCGGCGCTGGTCTTTTCGCTCAATTGCACCCGCGCAGGTGCGGCGGCTTTTGACGAGCAGCAGGCATCGCCGCCATGCGCATGTTTATGCACGGGCTGCAATTTATGACTGTGATCGTGACCGTCGCCGGGCTTGTGGGTGTGCAGGGAATCGCTCATTGGTCGCGTCCATGAAGGTGCCTGTTGCCAAGTAAAGACCCTGTAGCCACTATAGGGTCAAGCACCCTTTTGGAGATGGCCGTCATGAAGATCGGCGAACTGGCGAAACTCACCGACTGTGCGGTGGAAACCATCCGCTACTACGAGCGCGAAAACCTCCTGCCGGAACCGGCGCGCAGCGACGGTAACTATCGCGTCTACACCCAGGCCCACGCCGAGCGCCTGACCTTCATCCGTAACTGCCGCACACTCGACATGACCCTCGAAGAAATCCGCAGCCTCCTCGCCCTGCGCGACAGCCCGCAGGATCAGTGCGAGAGCGTCAACGCGCTGATCGACGAACATATTCAGCATGTGAAGGCGCGAATTGATGGCTTGCTGGCGTTGCAGAGACAACTGCTCGACCTGCGCCAACGCTGTGGCGAAGGGCCGGAGGCCGATCAATGCGGGATCTTGCAGCGGCTGGAAGTGAGTGGCGGGGTTGTTGCAACCGAAGTTGAGCATTCCCACGTCGGCCGTAGCCACGGCCACTGACGGGCGAAGCTCGTTCCCACGCTCCGCGTGGGAATGCCGCCATGGACGCTCCGCGTCCAAAGTGACGCAGAGCGTCACGGGATTCATTCCCACGCGGAGCGTGGGAACGATCAATGGTGACTAGACCGCCATCGGCGCGGTCATCGGCGGATGGTGCTCATAGCCTTCCAGCGAGAAGTCGCTCGGCTCGACCAATTCCAGCCACTCCGGCTGATACACACCAGTCTTGGCAAACTCCGGCACGCGGTCGGAGATTTTCAGTTTCGGCATGGCAAACGGCTCGCGCTGGAGCTGTTCGTTGAGCATGTCGAGGTGGTTCTCGTAGACGTGCGCATCGCCGATGAAATAGGTGAACCAGCGCGGCGTGTAGCCGGTCAGGCGACCGATCAGGCTCAGCAGCGCGGCGCCCTCGGTGAGGTTGAACGGCGTGCCCAGGCCCAGGTCGTTGGAGCGGATGTAGAGAGTCAGGGAGATTTCCTTGGTCTCGACGTTCGGGTGGAACTGGTACAGCAGATGGCATGGCGGCAGGGCCATTTCATCGAGCTGGGCGACGTTCCAGCCGTGGAACAGAATGCGCCGGCTGCCCGGATCGTTGATGATCGTGTCGACGCACTGGCGCACCTGATCGATCGCCTTGTACAGCACGACGTAGGCCTGGCCGTCTTCTTCGCCCTGAGCGATCTGCTTGTAGCCGTTGCTCAGGGTCTGTTCGATGGCAGCAGTGTTGCTCAGCGGGATCTGCTTGTACGCCGGCCACTTGCGCCATTGCACGCCGTAGATTTCACCGAGGTCGTCGTCGCCCTGACGGAACGGGTTGGCCAGCCATTGCGCGTTTTCGTTGGCGTTCTGGTCCCAGACCTTGCAGCCCAGCGCGCGGAATTCAGCGGCGTTGTTCACGCCACGCAGAAAGCCGCACATCTCGCCGATGGCCGATTTGAAAGCCATTTTGCGCGTGGTGATCGCCGGGAAACCTTCCTGCAGATCGAAACGCAGCATCGCTCCCGGAAAACTGATGGTGTTGATGCCGGTGCGGTTGGCCTGTTTGGTGCCGTTCTGAATGACGTGCGAGACCAGTTCGAGATATTGCTTCATGAGTTACCTGTGTCCTTGGAGCCCCGGCGTCGCGCGCCGGGGTTCGTAGTTTAAGCCGTCGGCGCGAGCGGCGCTGCCGGGGCGCGACGATAGGCCAGCCAGATCAGCAACAGCCCGCCGACAATCATCGGCACGCAGAGCACCTGGCCCATGGTCAGCCAGTTCCACGCCAGATAGCCCAGCTGTGCATCCGGCACGCGGACGAATTCGACGATGAAACGGAAGATGCCGTAGAACAGCGCGAACATGCCCGAGACCGCCATGGTCGGACGCGGTTTGCGCGAGAAGATCCACAGGATCAGGAACAGTGCCACGCCTTCGAGGGCGAACTGGTACAGCTGCGACGGGTGACGCGGCAACTGCGCCGGATCGCTGAAAGGCGGAAACACCATGGCCCATGGCACGTCGGTGGCCTTGCCCCACAGCTCGGCGTTGATGAAATTGCCGATGCGCCCGGCGCCCAGGCCGATCGGCACCATCGGCGCGACAAAGTCCATCAACTGGAAGAACGACTTGCCATTGCGCTTGCCGAACCACAAGGCCGCGAGCATCACGCCGATGAATCCGCCGTGGAACGACATGCCGCCCTTCCACACTTCGAAAATCAGCGTCGGGTTGGCCAGGTACGCGCTCAGGTCATAGAAAAGCACGTAACCCAGACGGCCGCCGACGATCACGCCCATCGATAGCCAGAACACCAGATCGGAGAGTTTCTCCTTGGTCCAGGTCGGGTCGAAGCGGTTGAGCCGGCGCGACGCCAACAGCCACGCGCCGCCGATGCCGATCAGGTACATCAGACCGTACCAGTGGATTTTCAGCGGACCGATGGCCAGGGCCACCGGGTCGATCTGCGGGTAAGGCAGCATTGCGACTCCTTGTTAGAGTTGAAAGCGAAATTCCCGGGCGACGCTGCCACCTCAGGATTAAGCCAGGATTGCCACGCGGTCAGAGCAGAAAGCTCAAACCCACGCAGAACAGCAAAGCGGCGAACAGCCTTTTCAGCAAGCGCGGCGACAACCTGTGTGCCAGACGCGCGCCGAGCCGGGCGAAGACCATGCTGGTCAGGGCGATGCCCAACAATGCCGGCAAATACACAAAACCGAGACTATGGGCCGGCAACAACGGATCGTGCCACCCCAGAATCATGAAACTTGCTGCACTGGCCAGAGCGATCGGCAAGCCACAGGCCGACGAGGTCGCCACCGCCTGCTGCATCGGCACGCTGCGCCAGGTCAGAAACGGCACGGTCAGCGAGCCGCCACCAATGCCGAAAATCGCCGAGGCCCAGCCAATCACCGTACCGGCGGCAGTCAGACCGAGTTTGCCCGGCACCGTTCGGCTGGCCTTGGGTTTGACGTCCAGCGCCAGTTGCACGGCGATCACCAGAGCGAACACGCCGATGATCTTTTGCAGGTTCGGCCCGGAGATGGCTTCTGCGGTCAGCGCCCCGAAACCGGCACCGAGCAGAATGCCCACGGTCATCCAGCGAAAAATCGCCCAGCGCACCGCGCCACGGCGGTGATGTTCACGCACGGCGTTGACCGAGGTGAATATGATCGTCGCCAGCGACGTGCCCACCGCCAAGTGCGTGAGGATCGACTGATCGAAGCCCTGCAGGGTGAAGCTGAACACCAGCACCGGGACGATGATGATCCCGCCGCCAACGCCAAACAGCCCGGCGAGCACGCCCGCACAGGCACCGAGCGCCAGGTAGAGCAGAAATTCCATGACCGTCTCCAGCACGCATCGGCAAAACAGGAGCGGCATGGTAACGGATGCGCAGCCTTCTGCTCCACTGGCGATGGATGCACGGACGCCGGATGCGTAGAGTGGGCAAAAAACACACAAGGACCACCTTATGTGCCTGATCGTTTTCGCCTGGCGCCCGGGCCATGCCCAGCCGCTGATCGTCGCGGCCAACCGCGACGAATTCTACGCCCGCCCCAGCCTGCCATTGGCGCCGTGGCCCGAGGCGCCGCATGTGCATGCCGGGCGTGATCTTGAAGCTGGCGGCACGTGGCTGGGGATCGGCGCCAACGGACGCTTCGCCGCACTGACCAATATCCGCGATCCGCAACAGCCGCCGGCCACCAAATCCCGGGGCGAACTGGTGGCGCGGTTTCTTGCTGGTGATCTGTCGATTGACGATTATTTGAGCGATGTGGTGGCTCGTGCCGCCGAATATGCCGGGTTCAATCTGCTGCTGGGCAATGCCCATGAGCTGTGGCACTTCAATGCACGAGCGTCAGAGCCGGTGATGTTGCAGCCTGGAGTTTATGGGTTATCCAACGCGGGGCTGGATACGCCGTGGCCGAAACTGCTCAAGGCCAGGGCGGCGTTGAGCGCGGTGCTGGACGATCCGCAGCCTGAGCGCTTGCTGGCCTTGCTGAGCGATGCGCAGACCGCACCCGAGGCGGAGTTGCCGGATACCGGGGTAGGCATGGCGACGGAGTCGTTGTTGTCGAGCGTGTTTATTGCCAGCCAGAGTTATGGCACGCGAGCGAGTACAGCGTTGATCGTACAAGCGGACGGCACGCGGCGGATGGTGGAGCGCAGTTTTGGGCCGTATGGCGGGCATTTGGGCGAGGTGGAGGTTGTGGTTTAGCGGTGCCTGAACTGGCGCCTTCGCGAGCAGGCTCGCTCCCACATGGCTTTCGTGATCGATACGAATCCCTGTGGGAGCGAGCCTGCTCCGGGCGGCGTTCCGACGAAGAGGGCATCAGCCTTTTAGAGAGCCTTGGTCACCACCGGCGAATTCATCTTCGCCAACCCGAGATTCTTCAGCGCCAGTTGCAGCGAGCTGTGGATAACCTGCGGGTTATCGATCTTCATCAGTTCCGCCAGCATCTCCTGCGCCTTGCTCAGGTTCACCTGACGCAACATCCACTTCACCTTCGGCAGGTTGGTGGCGTTCATCGACAGGCTGTCGAAACCCATCGCCATCAACAGCACCGCCGCCGCCGGATCACCAGCCATCTCGCCGCAGATGCTCACCGGCTTGCCTTCGGCATGGGCGTCAGTGACGACGGTTTGCAGAGCTTGCAGCACCGCCGGGTGCAGATAGTCGTAGAGGTCGGCGACGCGCGGGTTGTTGCGGTCTACCGCCAGCAGGTACTGGGTCAGGTCGTTGGAGCCAACGGAGAGGAAGTCGACCATCCGCGCCAGTTCCTTGGTCTGATACACCGCAGCCGGGATTTCGATCATCACGCCGATCGGCGGCATCGGCACGTCGGTGCCTTCGTCGCGCACTTCGCCCCAGGCCCGGTGGATCAGGTGCAGGGCTTCTTCGAGTTCGTGGGTGCCGGAGATCATCGGCAGCAGAATCCGCAGGTTGTTCAAGCCTTCGCTGGCCTTGAGCATCGCACGCGTCTGCACGAGGAAGATTTCCGGGTGGTCGAGGGTCACGCGGATACCGCGCCAGCCGAGGAACGGGTTGTCTTCCTTGATCGGGAAGTACGACAGCGACTTGTCACCACCGATGTCGAGGCTGCGCATGGTCACCGGTTGCGGGTGGAACGCGGCGAGCTGTTCGCGGTAGATCGCCAGCTGTTCCTTCTCGCTCGGGAAGCGCTGGTTGATCATGAACGGCACTTCTGTGCGGTACAGGCCGACCCCTTCGGCGCCACGCTTCTGCGCCCGCGCCACATCGGCGAGCAGGCCGGTATTGACCCACAGTGGCATGCGGTGGCCATCGAGGGTCACGCACGGCAGGTCGCGCAGGGTGTCGAGGCCCAGCGCCAGTTGTTTCTCTTCTTCGACGACTTCGGCGAACTGCTTGCGCAGCACTTCGCTGGGGTTGGTGTAGACCTCGCCACGGGTGCCGTCGACGATCATTTCGATGCCGTCGACCTTGGCGTACGGCAGGTCGACCAGGCCCATCACCGTCGGAATGCCCATGGCCCGGGCCAGAATCGCGACGTGGGAGTTACCCGAACCGAGTACCGAGACCAGACCGACCAGCGTGCCTTCCGGCACCTCGCCGAGCATCGCCGGCGTCAGCTCTTCGCTGACCAGAATGGTTTTTTCCGGGTAGACCAGGTTCTGCTGGCGCTCTTCCTGCAGATAGGCGAGCAAGCGGCGGCCAAGGTCTTTGACGTCCGAGGCGCGCTCGCGCAGGTAGGCGTCGTCCATCAGTTCGAAACGGTTGACGTGCTCAGTGACCACCTGACGCAGCGCGCCCTGAGCCCACTGCCCCGTCTTGATCACCGTAGTGATTTCGCTGCCCAGCGAGGCATCGTCGAGCATCATCAGGTACACGTCGAACAGCGCGCGCTCTTCCGGGCGCAACTGGGTCGCCAGTTTGGCGGACAAGGCGCGCATGTCGGCGCGCACGCCTTCGATGGCGGTCTTGAACAGCGCCAGCTCGGCGTTGATGTCGGTGATGGTCTTGTCCGGCACCACGTCCAGGTCCGCCGGCGGCAACATGACCACGGCGGTACCGACGGCAGCACCCGGCGAACCCGGTACGCCGACGAACTTGGCTTCCTGAATGCCCTTGCCCTGCCGGCCCAGACCACGGATCGAACCGGTGGCCTCGGCATGGGCGATTACGCCGGCGAGCTGCGCGCTCATGGTCACGAGGAAGGCTTCTTCACCTTCGTCGAACTGGCGGCGTTCTTTCTGCTGGATGACCAACACGCCGACGACGCGGCGGTGGTGGATGATCGGTGCACCGAGGAACGAGGCGTAACGCTCTTCACCGGTTTCGGCGAAGTAGCGATAGCGCGGGTGAACCGAAGCGTTTTCCAGATTCAGGGGTTCTTCACGCGTGCCGACCAGACCGACCAGACCCTCGTTGGGGGCCATGCTGACCTTGCCGATCGAGCGCTTGTTCAAGCCCTCGGTGGCCATCAGGACGAAGCGGTTGGTTTCCGGATCAAGCAGGTAG